>Ga0302324_100019466_pt1 | contig 13330 bp, 8 predicted proteins | sample Palsa_T0_1_FD_201949 | JGI IMG/M metagenome (GOLD analysis project Ga0302324, IMG submission 201949) | Peat permafrost microbial communities from Stordalen Mire near Abisko, Sweden - Palsa_T0_1 | ecosystem: Environmental > Terrestrial > Soil > Palsa > Peat permafrost | place: Sweden: Abisko...
ACAGGACGTTAAGGTCGTCGCCGATATCTCCACCGACCCAGGTCAGGTCGATTTCTCCGGACCGGTCCTGAAGATCAAGCAAAGCGGCGCGGACGCGCTATTTGCCTATCTGACGGAAGAAGAAGGCGCGCGTTTGCTTCGAGAATTGAAGAAACAGGGATTCAGCAAACCGATTATCGGCGAAACTACCATCATTGGTCAGAAGGTTATCGAGTTGGCGGGCCCTGCCGCTGAAGGAATCCTGGGCCACGTCGGACTGACGCCCGATGCGCCGCAAGCTTCTATCAAGGCGTTTGATGAGAAGTATCAGGCGGAATACAAGCAGCGGTCCGATCACAACGGCATGAAGGGGTATAGCGCCGTTTACATTGTGAAGGCGATGACGGAGCGGATCGGCAAATTCGATTCCAAAGCACTAGCCGCCGCGTTGCATGGGGCGAAAATCTCGGCCAAGGACAACCCTGGTGTTCTGCTCGACGTGAGTTTTGATCAGAAGGGCGATCTCGATCGAGAGAGCTTTATCGTCAAAGTCGTTGGCGGCAAACAGCAGGTCATCGCCACGGTCCCGCCGGTCGGCACAAAGTAGGTGGAGCTGACAACTGTAGCCCGAGCGCAGCGGGCGCCGGTCAATAGACGAAGTCTCGACCCCCTACTGAACTTCCACGAAAGAGTATTGCTCGGCATATGTCTCTCCTTCACAGCCGTAATAGGTGACGGTGCGCGAAATCAACTCCACGTCATAACGGACAATCCCAGCGCGCCAGGAAGCAACCAGGAATTCGGGAAACGTGCTTTCTCCTGCCTGGTCGACTCGCAGTGCCCTGATCAAGGCTTCCCGGTCGAAACGTGGTACGTCAACTGCACCGGATACCAACGGCGTGCCTTGCACCACCACCGGCCCATGTTCCGTCAGGTAAAGACTCTCGCAAGCAGGCAGGAAGCACGAATTGCGCGTCACTCCTGCGCGCCGGAGCGTTTCGGCAAGATACGGAAACCCGCCTATCTTCGGTCGCCCCGCCATGGCTCGATGTTGCGCAGCCTGCAAATTTTCTATCGCCTTGCTCATCGACATCCTCCTTGCCCCGTACTTATGCGCCGACAGTTTTCCAGGTCAACGCCGGTGTGCAATTCGCCTTTCGCGTCCCTGGGGTCGGCGAAGTGATCGATCGCCTCACCGTCCTCAACCTTCTGGATCGGGTCAACCTGATCCGGCCGTCAGAGGGAATCGGAATATTTCAATCGGCGTGCGGCCCGCGGTTGACTCTGCTAAATACTCTAACCATTCCGTTCTAGGATTGGAATACGTCAGATCCGGCCGCACGACAGATCTTGGCCATGACATCGTCAAGTGTCGTCGAGCCTTGACGCTCCAAGCCTAGTGCGTACGCACTTGCAAACAGAATGGCCGCGCAGCAGGCGGTCCAAATTGCGGAAGCATTCCCACCCTCGTGAACCATCTGCCGAAGCGACGTAGTTTCGCCCCCGCGCTCGGATCGCTGTTTCGAACAGCCATCGTTTTCGTCGCGGGCGATCCAGCGCGCCCAGCGAATAGCTTCAGCGCGATCGTACGCGCCTTACCGAGAGACGATGCGATTCCTTCTTCTTATCAGTAAGCCTACTTGCCTCCCCCTTTGCTCCCCGCCTGCAACGTCTGCAGCGCCTTTTCGATAGCACGCCGCGTAACAGCTTTGGGTCATTATCGTTGCGGTCTTATTCTGGTCCGAATAGCACGCACGCTTCGCGCGCGAGCCACCGGTTGGCAAACAGTAGCTCGGCAGTACAAATTCCGACGAACACCACCATTTGCTCAGTGTTCTACGATAGTCTACACCTCACATTGAGGACGCCGTCCGCGGAGGTGTTCCGCAAGCGCCGGCGCAACCTGGTGCGCTGCGACGATGGCCGACGGACCCTGCGCCTGAAGCGCGGCAATACAGGAGTCGCGGTAGAGATCGAGAGCGTCGGCGACGCTTGCCACGGCGATCGAGCAGTCTAGCGACCTATCTCTGCGACTTAGTCAGCGAGACGACATTATCGCTGTCATCCCGATCGATCAGCTTGTGTAGTGGATCGATCCCGGCTTTCGCGGGCTCACCCTCCACCTCCAGAGTAAACGCGTTCTCGCCCGTGAGAACCCGATGTTTTTCGAGGGTCAGCACGTTACCGCTCTCATCGAGAACGCCGATGTCGATCATGGCCTCGAGCGGGACTTCCTTTTCGTTGCCGGCGCCATCGGCGCGAATTTTCCTGCCGGAGACCACCACCTTCACATCATATTTCCCATCGGCGCGTTTGGTTGCCACCGCAGAAACGGCACGCAAGTCGTATAACGTGATGGTTTCGAAGAAATCGTCAATCAGGCCTTGCTGTTCGGTCGGGGTAACCCGGCGCAGTTCGGCGATCAGATCGCGTGAGGTCGCATAGGGTGGACCCTCGAAGCGCCAGCGCTTGACAAAGGACGAAAGCGCATCGTTCATGGCCGCTTCGCCGATCGCGTCCTGCAAGGCATAAAGCACAAGCGCGCCCTTCTGGTAATGCACGTATGCGGCCCCATCTGCGCGCACAAGAGGTTGCTCCTCTTTCTGTTCGGTGCCGCGACCCTGCAGATAGCGGTCGAGCTCATACTTGAGGAAGCGCTGCATCTTGGCGTCGCCGTACTTCTGCTTGAGCACCATCAGGGCCGAGTATTCGGCAAGGCTTTCGGTGATGAATTCCGAGCCCTGCACGTTCGCGGGAGCTTCTTGATGCGCCCACCATTGATGCGCGACTTCGTGTGCGGTAACAAAATAGGGATAGTCGATGTCTTTTGGGTCCTTGTCATCAACTTTCGTCGTAAAACCAATTGCCTCGTTAAACGGTACCGTGTTCGGGAACGATTCGGCAAAGCCGCCGCCGCGCGCAAAACGCGGGAACTCGATAATGCGCAGGATTTTGTGCTGATAAGGACCAAAATGCTGAGTGAAATAACTCAGCGAATCCTTCGCTCCGGCGATCATCCGGTCCACGTTATATTCGTGTCCTGCCTGATAGTCGATCTCGATCAGTACATCGCCGCCAGGCCCGTGCCATACCTCGCGCTTGACCGCGTAGCGCGCCGACACAAACGAGTAGACGTCTGCCATTGGCGAGTCCATGCGGTACGCCAGGCAATGTCGTCCGTTCTCAGTCCACTCCTTCTCAACGTAGCCGGACGTAACAGGGAGCTGATTCGGTGCAGTGCAGAAGGTCGCACGATACGTGATCCAGTCTGCATCGCGCGATAGCGCATTCTTCTGCTGATACGCCTTATCGTCGAGATCGTGCATGCGCGGCTTGGGTGCCAAGCCATACTTCTTGCGATCCGAGTCAGTGGCTAACTCTGCATCCTCGCTGTACCCGAAGCTCGGGATAAGCGTTGTATCCGCGGTAAGCCCTGCATTGAGGAAAGTGCCATTTTCCAGCACGATGGGATCGGCGCCGCCGTTGCGGAAACCATGCGCGCCGTATTCAAGATCGAAACGGAAGTTGGTGGTTGCACCGGGGGCAAGCACCTCGATAAGCTCGTAGTGGTGCCAATACAGATCCGGTTCTTCGTCCGCCAGCCTCGCCGCGAGTCCGGGCTGTGCCGTGTGCACGATCGCAGTTGACGGAAAGAGAACGTAGAGATCGCGAATAGGTTGATCGGTCTTATTAACGAGGGTAAGCGTCCCTGCGAGGCGAGCTCGCTGCTGCTCCGGATACAAGTCGACGCGCATATCGACGTCGGTGATAGATGGCTGCGGTGCGCCGACGAACTTCTTGTATTTTTGCTCGTATTTGGCCTGAAGCTGCTCGGCTTGGTACTTTGACCGGAACGGGTTCAGAACGTGCGTGTTATAGAAGATCCAGCCACCGATCGCCACGAAAGCTAAGCCGGCAATCGCGGCGGCAACACCCGACGCGAACGTCAACCGGGACCGCGCAATCCCGAGACGAGCCCTCCAACCGTCATCGTGCCCCCGCACCCAGAGCGAGTGCGCGAGCACGAGCAGCAGGACAGCAAACGCACTCCAGTACAGACGAAACCATAGTACCGCTGGCAGGAAATGACCGTAGCCGTTGAGATCCGAGTACACCACTTCAGGAGAACTGCCGTATAGATACAGCCGATCCTCGAAGCCGAGACTGGGCAGCCGCGAGTTGACCAAGAACAAGACCACGACGAGGAAATGGCCAAGGTACTTGTTGTTGACCACCGTGTGCACGACCAGTGCCAGAACAGCGATCAGGAAATATCCAGGCAGCTGGAGCACGAATAGTTCGAAGAGATAGTGCCCAAGCTCGATCTTCGTAAAGCCTTGCGCGAGCTGGATACCGATGCTGCACATGAGCACCACCAACATCAGCAACACCTGAATCGCCAGTACCGTGCACAGTTTCGCAAAAAATGGGAGCCACGTCGGTGCCGGGGTACTGTCGGTGATTTCCTCCATCCTTGCATCGCGTTCGCGCCAAACCAATTCGCCAACATAGATCGCAGTCACAACCAGGATGAATAGGCTGAACAGGCCCGAAACGAGGTCCAGGACCTTGTATGTAATCGGATAGCTATTGGTGCCGTATAACGCGCCGAGCGTCGTCGCGTTGGCTATGACCAGCAACACGCCGCCGAGCACGATCGTGAGAAAGCGTGGGCTACGCACGATCTCGCCGAGATAGAGGCGAGTAAGTCCGGGCAGCATGCGCACGAAGGCGGTCGCACTGTGGTCCAATCTTGTATCAGGAATCCTTGCTACGCGCGGTGGCGCATCGATGGCCGAGTCCGCGACCGTCGCGCGTTGCTTTCGCGCGGTCGAGGTCACGGTCTCCATGCGAAAGACAACGAAACCGGCGGTTGTAACAACGGCGCCAACAGCCAGCCAGATCAGGCGATTCCACAGCAGAACGCCCTCGATGGGAATCTGCTGATAGTTTTTTTGCGCCACACTCCAATACCGAGTCAGGACATCGACCGCGGTGGCACCTGACGGATCCGCTAAGGCTGCCAGTGTCTTGTTGTCCATGTCCCCAAGCAGGTTGACGGCAACCAGATAACCGACCAGCGCCAGTACGCCGGCGACATACACGGGCGTCATGTGTCGCGCCAGTGCCGCCAGCACAAAAAAGCAACCGCTCAACCACAAGACATTGGTTACCAGAATGAACAAGTAAGGTCGGGCAAAGTTTTGCCAGGATGGGTCGGCGACGATGCGCGCCGGGTCGACGCCGGGCCAATGAGCGCCCAGCAGGATCCCGAGAATGATGCCCATGAAGACCAAGACAAGCGTCATGCATGCGCCAAGAAGGCGCCCAAAGAAGTACTCGGACTTGCGAATCGGCGCACTGAAGAAAAAGTGGTAGGTGCCGTATTCGAAGTCCTGCTGGACGGCGCGCCCTGCAATGGACCCGATGATGGTCACTCCCGTAAAGCCGAGAACCGCGATTCCTATCGCGAGCGCATAGGGCCCGTTGATCAGGACCTTATCTCCGCCGAAACTCACCGAAGCGCGCGCGACGGCGCCGCCGGCCGCGGCAATCCAGAGTCCTGCGATGAACGCATACAGCGCGAAGTAGACCCACGTCGAGATCATCCGCAGGCGGCGGCTGAAATCGAACCAGCCGATGGCTAGCAACTGCATGGTCAGGCCGCGATCCGGTCGGGCGCGGAAAGGTACCCGGCGATCGCGCAAAAATACACGTCCTCGAGGTCGGCCTCCACGAGTTCGAAGCCAGCGCCAGGCGATGCATTGCTGTATGCCCGCACGATAGTCCTTCCCGCCTGAAGTCGCGTCGAGACTACAGATACCTGCGCCTTCAGTGCTTCAGCTTCGCTCTTGGTTGCGGCGCGCCGCCAAATCCGTCCCTGGACTGCCGCTACCAGGCGGTCGGGCTCTCCTGTCAGCAACACCTTGCCATGGTCGATGATCGCGAGATTGCTGCACAAATCCGCAACATCGCTCACGATATGCGTTGACAAAATCACGACCACATCGGCTGCGATGTCGGCCAGCAGGTTGTGGAAGCGCACGCGTTCTTCAGGATCGAGGCCCGCGGTCGGCTCATCAACAATCAAAAGTTTGGGGTTGCCAAGCATTGCCTGAGCAATCCCAAAACGCTGCCGCATACCACCGGAGAACCCTCCCAGTTTCCGCTTGCGCACGTCGTACAAATTGACTCTGCGCAGGAGCGCCTCGACAGTTTCCCGACGTGATCTTGAATCGACGAGCCCCTTAAGTCGTGCAAAGTGATCGAGGAGGTCCTGTGCTGAGACCTTGGGGTAAACACCGAAATCCTGCGGCAGATAACCGAGCACTGCGCGCACCTTGCTTGGCTCATGCAATATGTCGATTTCGCCCAGGGTGGCGCTGCCCGAATCAGCGCTCTGCAACGTGGCAAGTGTCCGCATCAGCGTCGATTTGCCGGCGCCATTCGGACCGAGCAGACCGAACATGCCTGCTGGAATCGTCAGCGAGACACGATTGATGGCTTGGACGCCATTGGCGTAACGCTTTGATAAATCACGTATAACAAGTTGCATGTCGATCTCGGCAAAGGGGGCGAACGGGCCGGTGGTAGAACCCAGGACCTGGAGGTTTCTCGTGACGGTGATGTCTAGCTCGGTTTGAGTTCCTGGAATTTCGCTTTGGATTCAGTCTCGCGTGCGAATGCAGCCGGCGCGTCGTTCGATCGAAGAGCCGCAGGCCGATGTGCGCTTCGAGCCGCGCAATCGCGCGACTGACTCCCGAAGGCGTGAGGCCAAGAGTATCGCCAGCATTGCGAAGTTTCCTCCCTCGACAACAGCAGCCCACACGCTCACGTTAGAGAGAACTCGTCCGTCGAGGGCGATGGCGCGATTCGTGACCGGGTGTCACGAATGATATGCCACAAGATCGCTTCACTCAAGGATGTGCCATCCCCTATCATGCACTGCGCCTATGGCTCGCGACGCTGCGCTGGCTCGCCGAGGTCAAATCGAACTGAGGAGATATCTCATGTATGCAATCACCGGTATCACGGGCAAGGTCGGCGGCGCCGTCGCGCGCACTTTGCGCTCCGCGGGGCATCGTGTCCGCGCGGTCGTGCGCGATGCGGACAAGGCCACGTTCTGGTCCGATCTCGACTGCGAGATCGCGACTGCCGAAATGGAGGATGCCGAGGCGCTGACCCGTGCGTTCAAGAGCGTCACGGGCGTTTTCATTCTGCCGCCTCCGAACTTCGATCCGGAACCGGGGTTCCCGGAGATCAAGGCGGTCATCTCGGCAGTGCGTCAGGCGCTCGATGCGACCCGTCCTGCCAGGGTCGTCTGTCTCTCGACCATCGGCGCGCAAGCCGCGCAGTCAAACCTGCTGACGCAACATACGCTGATGGAAGAGGCACTGTCGACGCTATCTTTGCCAGTGACTTTCCTCCGCCCTGCCTGGTTTATGGAAAACTTGACCTGGGACCTTGCCCAGGCCCGCGACCAAGGCGTTCTTTTTTCCTTCCTGCAGCCGCTCGACAAGGCCGTGCCGATGGTCGCCACCGCGGATGTCGGCCGTGTCGCAGCCGAACTGCTGCTGCAGGACTGGAGTGGAAAACGAGTCATCGAACTAGAGGGCCCGGAGAGGGTGAGCCAGAACGAGATCGCAGCGGAATTGTCGAAGGCGTTGCATCGTTCGGTTCGCGCAGAAACCGTTCCGCGCGAGAACTGGAACACAATCTTTCGCGCCCAAGGAATGCGTGACCCAATCCCGCGCATCCAGATGCTCGATGGTTTCAACGAAGGTTGGATCACGTTCGAGGGTGGTGGCGCGAGCTTGGTCAAGGGAAAGGTGAGTCTCGCCGAGGTGATTCGGCATCTCGTCGGCGGGCACCGGTAATCGAGATCCAAATGGAAGCGTCATGAGCATGCCATCCGAGGTTACACTTGCCTATGGACAAAGATAACGAAGAGTGGGAACTGCGCGTAGCTGAACTATGGAAGCGGGCCGAGTCCCTGCAAGCTGCGGACTTGGTCGCAGCCGTTGACGCGCTTGCCGATGAGCGCGATCCAGGTAACGCGGCAGCACTATTTGAGCGAGCTTGCGCGAGGGACACCGCGGGCGTCGAGTCCGAAGCGGAAAGATACTATCGAGCGGCGCTTGCAACGGGTAGCTTAGATCCATACCGCAGTTCGCGTGCATCCATACAATTGGCTAGCACTCTGCGAATCCTAGGTCGCCTTGAGGAGAGCGAGCGGTTGCTTGTAAGCGAGCTTGAGCGTCATATGGAAGCGAGCGCGTATCGCGTTTTGCACGACGAGGCGCGCGCTACGCTCGCTTTAACGTACGTGGCTCAAGGTAGGCCGATCGAAGCAGCGGGCCTTGCTCTATCCGCGCTCGCACCGTATCTATCCCGTTACAACCGCTCTATTTCCGGGAATGCCTCGGAGCTAGTCACGAAGACATGGAATTGAGAGCCAGCGACCGCCTGCAGTGGTGAACCGCACATTCGGCGTCGCAGTTCCGGCGCGCCGGAAGCAAGGGGTCTAAGACGTCATCCCCCGAGGAGGACCCTAAGAATTAGTAGGTTTCTAACCGTCAATTCACGCCTTCCCGGTTTGCTAGACGAGGAATCGGCGTGAGTCGAAGGCATGGCAGCGCGGCCGGCGCCGCGCTAGTATTCGCCGAATGAAGGAAAAGGAACTCAGGCTCGCCCTGGTCTGCTATGGCGGCGTATCGCTCGTGCTTTACATGCACGGCGTAATCGAAGAGATCCTGAAGCTTTCGCGGGCTTCAAAAGCATACCATTCGATCCCGGCACATCAAGCAGACCGAGGCTTTGACGCCGTGAATGGCGATGATGGGCGACCTCATGATACTGAGGCCGTCTATTTTGCACTCCTGCAATCGATCGGTCACACCCTTAGTCTCCGGGTCATTGTCGACAGCATAGCGGGAGCCTCGGCGGGCGGAATCAGCGGCATTGTTCTTGCGCGCGCGCTCGCGCACGACCTTTCCATCGACCACCTGCGTGATTTGTGGCTGGAGGAAGCAGACATTCTTCGCTTGCTCGCGGCTTCGCACCGACCGCGACCGTGGAGCAAGTGGTTTCTCCGCCCTGTCCTCTGGGCATTGTTTCGCTTGCGCCGACTTGGGCCATCCATTGACCGCGAGCTTGAAGACAAGTTGTCGATGTTTTTTCGCTCACGCTGGTTCGAGCCACCCTTTGACGGAGACAGGTTTCTCGAATTGCTGCATGACGCACTGAGCGCTATGCGTGCGCCTGGCAAGAAGCGGTCGTCTCTTCTCCCTCCGGGCCACGCGCTTGATCTTGCTGTTTCGATTACCGATTTTTTCGGATACCGGCGCAACGTGAAGATCAATACACCGTCGATGATCTCGGAACGGGAACATGGACTGATCTGGACTTTCAGGTACCGCGATTGGTTGTACCAATCGTCCGACCTGGATGACGGCAATGTACCCGGATTAGCGCTTGCTGCACGCGCGACATCGAGCTTTCCGGGCGCATTCGCTCCCGTCCAGCTTTCAAGCCTCGAGCGCTTGCTTGCCAAGCGTGGGCTGAACTGGCCGAGTAGGCAGAAATTTATCGCCGCCAATTTCAAGGAGCACATCAACGCAGGCGCGGATCCTCAAGCCACACCGTTATTTGACGGCAGCATTGTCAATAACAAACCATTCTCATCTGTGCTGAACATGATACGAGAGCGTCCGGCTTATCGGGACGTTGACAGGCGTCTCGTCTATATTGAACCGGATCCAGAAGAAGCGGCGACCGAACCAGACGGGCACGTCCCTAGTTTCATAGGAACTCTCGAAGCTGCGCTCTTGGGAATCCCCTTGCGCGGCCCGATCTATGGCGCGCTCGCCCAGGTCCACGATTTCAATGAGACCACGGGACGGGTGCGCGCGGTCTTAACAGCCGCATACCCCGAGCTTTCCGGTCTCGTAGCGACTGTAACGGAGCGCCTCCCTCCATCGGGAGACGCCAACCGCACCGTGGAATATTGGCGTGAAACCGCAAACGCGCTGGCCGCAAAGGGAGCAGGCTACGCCTTTCAAGTGTATGCGCGCTTAAAAACGTTCTCGATAATCGACTCCTTGGTGGATCTGACCTGTGATCTTGGCGAGATCGATCGGACTTCACCAATACGCTCGAGGCTGGCCGACGAAATGCGCATGTGGGCAAACCGGCGCGGAGCTATCGCGCCGGAAGGATCGCTCTCAATGGCGGATGGGTCTCAGCCGCCGCAGTGGGTCAACTTTCTGATTAATTTCGACATCGAATTCCGGCGCCGCAGGCTCTCTTTTGTGGTGCGGGGTTTGAACCTGCTCTATTCGCAATTGAACGAGACCAACTTTCAGCAAGTGAAACCGGATCATGTCGACGATCTCAAGAGCCGGTTCCAGACTCCGTTGAGCCGATTGCGAAGCCCTCATCTCGGGGACTTTGCCAGCGTGGATCTGCGGGCGCGCATTGCAGCCTTGGCAACCAGGCTCGCTAGCAATGGCGACGGCAATGCCGACGCAGTGGTTGCCGAACGAGACAGCGTAAACCGAGAGATTGACGACCTGATGGACCAACTTCATCAGGAACTCGATCTTGGCAGTATCGATCGGATCGTCGACGCGATCGTGGCTTCATCACTGGATGGTGACGTGCCGGCAGCGCTTCGCCATGAAGTGCTCACTTACTACATCGGATTTCCATTCTGGGATGCGTGGACATTCCCAATATCGGAATGGCGTGCGGTCGAGGAGCATCGTGAGATTCGCGTCGATCGCATCAGCCCGGATGACGCCGTCTTACTTCGAAACGAGGCTAGCGCCACAAGGCTCAAGGGAGCGGAGTTCAGACACTTCGCAGGCTTTCTCAGCCGATCTCGTCGCGAACACGATTATCTATGGGGCCGTCTTCATGGAGCCGAGCGTCTGATCGATATCGTATGTAATGCTGCCGCGATTGAAAACGCGCTGGGCAAAACAGACTGTCGGGCGCTGAAGAGAGCGGCATTTCTGGCGATCCTCGATGCCGAAGAGAATCATCTTCTTGATAAAGACCTTCTGGCCACGGTGAGAAGCGAAGTTAGCAAATTATAGCGGTCGGTCGAGGCGCTTGCAGTCGTACGTCTATATGCTACGACGTACGTTCATTCCGAAGAAAAATCAGATGCCGGTGGACTTTCTCGATGAAAAACTCAAACAGCACACCGACCTGCTGCACTCTGCCCTGAGTTGACGTCAAGTTGCCGGGCGATCAGCAGCGGCCTTAGACTGCAGGATGACCCGCACCGGGTCGCTCGGTCGGCCATTTGCACGCCTCACTTTCCGAGTTGCCGCTGCATTCCTTCAAAATGGGCAGAGAAGCCTAAGAAGAGAGGCTACTCCGTCAGGATTATCGATGGCGATATCCTGTGCGCATTCGCCTCCGGCACGCTTTTTTATCTCAAGAGATCGCTGATGGCGTTTCGTCTTGACCCCCACCCTGGTAGGTGATAAGGTAACATGCGATATTATCTCAGTCGATAGTATACGGGTGCGGAATCCTCGTTGCATCACGCGTGAGACGACGGTTCCGCCTTTGCCAGCCCGCGGCTTGGGCAGCGTCGAGCTTCTTGGTTTTAATTCCAACCCGCTCGATGCGCGGGTTGGGGCTTTGTCGTTACGCGCTGGGACTGACAATCAATGGATCGCTTGCGCAATTTCGGCTTTCTCCTCAGCGAAACAAGTCGCAAATATGTACTTCGGTTCGAGCAGCGGGCGCGCGCGATTTCGCTGACACTTCCGCAGTGTAAGGTGCTGGTACGTCTCGAAACAGACAAAGGCATAAGTCAGACCAAGCTAGCAGAAATCGTAAGCGTCGAACCGATGACGATGGTGCGCATCCTCGATCGGATGGAAGCCGATGGCTTGGTCGAGCGTCGTCCGGACCCTGAAGATCGTCGCGCACGACGTCTCTTTCTCACCCGGAAGGCCAAGCCAGTTCTCGACCAGATATGGCATTTGGCCGAGCTCACTCGCGCCGAGACCTTCGCAGGCATCAGTCGGCAGGAGCGCGAGGACTTCATCGGCGTGTTGGAACGTGTTCACGGCAATGTATGCGCGGTCCAAGGCAAGGCTATCGAGGTGCCGCACGGGATGGAGGCGACGCAAGCGACATCCAAATCCGGCAATGGCGTGAGCCGTTCCCGCAGGCCCTGGACAGAGTGACGATGACCACGGATGCGCCCAACGAGAATAAACCCGGCGGCAGTGCTGTGCGACCGCGCCCGACGAAGGATTGGCGAAGCCGACTGCGCCTTCCGCTTATGCTGCTGGGGCTTGCCATCGTCGCCGCTTTCGCTGCCTATGTTTATTTGACTGGTGGGAGGTTTGAAACAACCGACGATGCCTACGTGCGGGCGGCGCGCGTCGACATCAGCGCTGACGTCGCCGGACGTGTCCAGGAGCTCGCGGTGCGCGACAACCAGATCGTGAGCAAGGGCGACGTGCTGTTTCGGCTCGACGATGCCCCGTTTCGGATTGCAGTCGAGGAGGCGAGTGCTCAACTCGCCGCGGCGCGACTGCAAATTGAGTCGCTCAAGGCGAATTACCGGCAACGGCAGGCTGAGCTCGCGTCGGCGCAGGACACGCTGGCATTCCAGCAACACGAAGTCGAACGGCAGCAGCGGTTGCTTGGCTCGGGCATTGCGTCGCAGTTACAGGTCGACCGCGTTGCCCATGCACGCGACGAGGCACGCACGCAGGTTGCAGGCGCGCAGCAACAGATCGCCGCCGTCGTCGCCAGCCTTGGCGGCAACCCAAACGTCGCGCCGGAGCGGCATCCAACGGTGCAACAGGCGCAAGCGCTGCTCGATCGCGCCAAACTTAACCTGTCCTATACCGTCATCGTGGCACCGAGCGACGGCATCGTTACGCGCGTCGAACAGTTACAGGTCGGCGACTACATAAAGGCCTCGGCGCCGGTGTTCGCGCTGATGTCGGCAGGAGACATATGGATCGAGGCAAATTTCAAGGAAGACCAACTCGCCCACATGCACGTCGGCCAGAGGGCGACCGTAAAAGTCGATAGCTATCCCGGCAAGACCTTCGAGGGTCGTGTAGCCAGCGTAAGTCCCGGCACCGGTTCGCAATTCTCTGTACTGCCCCCGGAAAACGCAACTGGAAACTGGGTCAAAGTCGTCCAAAGGCTGCCGGTGCGAATTGAGCTTGACCGTCTCGAACCGACGCTACCACTGCATGCCGGATTGAGTGCGAACGTGAGCGTCGACACACAGTATCAGCACCATTTCTTCGCGTCGGCCACGGCGAATCCGGCCGGCGCTTCCGCCGCGGTCAAATGACCGCCGATT
>Ga0302324_100019468_pt1 | contig 13330 bp, 12 predicted proteins | sample Palsa_T0_1_FD_201949 | JGI IMG/M metagenome (GOLD analysis project Ga0302324, IMG submission 201949) | Peat permafrost microbial communities from Stordalen Mire near Abisko, Sweden - Palsa_T0_1 | ecosystem: Environmental > Terrestrial > Soil > Palsa > Peat permafrost | place: Sweden: Abisko...
CCCGTCGTCGATCCCGTCGGCCGCGCGACCGCGTGGCCATCAGGCGTCCCAGCCGCCGCCGATCACCGAGACTCGGGACCCCGATCTCTACCCGCCGCCGACCTCGGGCACGACCGGCACCCCTTCTACGACCGACCCGAGTGGTGCCTGCACGGCCACGCCGGGCTCGACCACGTGCACCGGGAGCGGATTGACCACGTGCGCGGTCCCTGACGCCGGCGCCGTCACCGGCTCCGGCGACGCCACTGCCCCGGCCGTAGCGACCACGGTCGTCCCGCCCGGCACCTCGACCTCCACCTCGACCCCGGCCACCGCGGGCACGACGACCTGCGCCCCGACCGGCGGCAGTTCGACCACCGGCACCGGCACGACCGGCACGGACCCAAGCACCGGCACCACCGGCACCGGCCCAAGCACGGGCACCGGCACAACCGGCACGGACCCAACCGGCACGGGCTCGAGCACGGGCACCGGCACCGGCTCGACGGGCACGAGCACCGGCACAGGCACAGGCACCGGCTCGACGGGCACGGGCACGGGCACCGGCTCAGCCGGCGCCGGGTCCAACACGGGCACCGGCACAACGGCGACCGGCAGCGGTTCGACCACGGGCCCCAAGACGACCGACCCGTTCGCGAACACCGGCACGAGCGGCGGGGCACTCGCCCCGGGCAGGGGCCTGGCAAGCACCTCCGGCTCGCAGTCTGTGACCCGCCCGCGCAGCGGCAGCGCGAAGTCGCTCAAGCGCGGCTCCAGGACCGCCGTCTACTCGGGCAACTGATCGACTCGCTGGCCGAGTTCGACCATGAGCAGCTCGCGATCCGTCGCGGCGAGCGCTCGGGGCTCTACTGCACGGTCGCGATCAGCTCGACCGCGCTCGGGCCGTCGCTCGGCGGCTGCCGGCTGTGGACGTACAGCACCATCGGCGACGCGGTCACCGATGCGCTGCGGCTCTCACGCGCGATGACGCTCAAGGCCGCCGTCGCCGAGTTGCCGCTCGGCGGTGGCAAGGGCGTGATCATGCATTCCGCCGGCGAGCCACTGTCGCGTCGTCGCCGCCACGCGGCCTTACTGGACTTCGCCGACCTCGTGGAGTCGCTCGGCGGGCGGTACATCACCGCCGAGGACGTCGGGACCTCCAGCCGTGACATGAGCGTGATCGCCGAGCGGACCTCGCACGTGGCTGGACTGTCGCGCGGACGCGGCGGCTCCGGCGACCCCAGCCCGCTGACCGCGCTCGGCGTGCTCGAGGCGATCCGCGCCACCTGCGAGCGGGCGTTCGGCGAGCCGTCGCTAGCGGGCAGGTCGGTGTGCGTGCTCGGGCTTGGCCACGTCGGCTCCCGGGTCGCGCGGCTGTGCTCACGGGCGGGTGCCGCCGTCACCGTCTCCGATGTCGTCCCCGGGCTGCACGAGCTGGCCGACGCGCTCGGCGCCCGCTGGATCGAACCGCGCCACGCGATCCGGACGCGTGTCGACGTACTCGTGCCGTGTGCGCTGGGCGGCCTGTTGACCGAACGAACCGTGACCGGCCTCCGGTGCCGGGCGATCGCCGGCGCCGCCAACAACCAGTTGCAGACGGATGGGGTCGCGGAGCTGCTCGACCGGCGCGGGATCCTGTGGGCACCGGACTTCGTCGCCAATGCCGGCGGTCTGATCAATATCGCCGAGGAGATCGGCGGCTACGACGCAGCGGCGGCGCGGGTGCGGGTCCGCTCGATCGGCGACACCCTGCGGCGGATCTACGATCGGGCGGCCCGGGACCAGAGCACGCCGCTGGCGGCCGCGATGGTCCTGGCGCACGCACGCCTGCGGTCGGCGACGGGAGCGGACTGAGGCCCGCCCCGGTCCCGGCCTCCGCCCGACGGGCGGACATCGGACGGCCGCCGACCTCCGCACCGCCGCTACAGGTTCGGCTCAGACAACGTCAGTGAGTCCTTGACCGGCCGCTGCACCCCGGCTGGAAGTCGGCCCTCGTCGGCGAGCTTGTCGAGGTGCGCGGCGAGCGTGACCGTCGCCGCGGGGCGCAGTACCTCCGGCACCTCGGTCCACGCGGCATCCAGCAGCTCGTCGACGCTGCGGGCGCCCAGCTCCAGCGCGGCGACCAGCCGCCGCTCACGCTGCAGACGATGCGAGATGTACTGGTCGAGCTTGGTGTGCGGCTCCGTGACCACCGGTCCATGGCCCGGCAGCAGCACCTCGAGCTCCAGCGCGCGCAGCTTGCGCAGCCCATCCAGGTAGCCGGTCAGCGCCTGGGGGTCCGGCGCGATGAAGACGCTGCCCTCGCCGAGCACCGCGTCGCCGGTCAGCGCGGCGCGGCCGTGGATGAACGAGAAGTGGTCGGCCGCATGGCCGGGCGTCGCGACCGCGCGCAGCGACCCAAACCTGACGCCGTCGCCAAGCCGCACGTCGGCCGGTCCGCGGCCGGCCGCCAGCGGCGCGGCGCCGAAACGCTCCCGGATCGCCGCGACCCCGTCGGCGTGGTCGTGATGGTCGTGGGTCAACGCGATCCCGCCGAGACCGCCGCGACGACCGAGCTCGGCCACGATCGCATCACGGTGCTCGTCGAGCGCCGGTCCGGGGTCCACCAGCCATGCCGGGTCTGACCCGACGATCCACGTGTTGGTTCCGCTGAGCGTGAACGGGCCGGGGTTGGCGGCGCGGAGCCCAACGATGCCGTGCTCTGAGAGGTCCGTCCGAGTCACTGCTTGAATAGTCAACCATGGCGGAGACGGCCGACGACGCTCCCTCCGCCGGCGAGGATCCTGGCGGCCTGAGCGATCACGGCGCCGCACCGGATGAGCCGCACAGCGACGCGGTCACCGCTGAGGACGGGCACGACGCGGATACGGTCGCGGCCGAGAAGCGCCTCGCGGACGAGCGTGACGCCGCGGCGAGCAGGAGCCTGCGACGCAACCTGATCTGGCTGGTCGCGCTGATCGCGCTCGCCGTCGGGTTGCTGCTCGCGGTTCCGGGGCTGCACGACGTCGGCCGGAGGGTCTCGCAGATGAACGTCAGCTGGCTGATCCTCGGGGTCGTGCTCGAGATCCTTTCCTGCGCCGGCTACATCCTCGCGTTCCTGCAGGTGTTCGAGCGCTCACCGATCCGCCTCGGCGCGCGTGTGGCGCTGACCGAGCTCGCGTTCAACTCGGCGGTGTCGCTGGGGGGAGTCGGCAGCGTCGCTGTCGGGGCATGGCTGCTGGTCGAGCGAGGCGGCGACCCGACCCGGGTCGCGGAGCGGTCGGCGGTTCTCTTCCTGCTGACCACCGCGATCAACGTGCTGACGCTGATCATCGCCGGCTTCCTGCTGTGGCTCGGGGTGCTGCCCGGCAATCAGGATCCGTGGCTGAGCCTGTTCCCGGCCGCGTTCTGCGCCGTCGCGTTCCTGGCGTTCCTCGCGGTTCCGCGCTACAGCGAGCGGCTGGCCGCGCGCCGGCCGCCGGGCAAGCTGCGCACGTTCCTGGAGGAGACCGCGATCAGCATCCGCTTGACCGAGCAGGTCCTGTTCAGGTGGGATTGGCGGATCCTCGGCGCGATCGCGTACCTGTGGTGCGACATCGCCGTGCTCGAGGTCTGCTTCGCCGCCGCCGGGCCAGTCCCGCCGGTGGCGATCGTCGTGCTCGCCTACCAGATCGGATACCTCTCCAACGTGATCCCGGTGCCCGGCGGGATCGGCGTGCTCGACGGCAGCCTGGTCGGGATGTTCGCGCTCTACGGCGGGACCGCCACATCGCTGGCGACCGCCTCGACCGTCGTCTACCACGCGATCTCGCTGTGGGTCCCGGCGCTCTGGGGCACGGTCGCGTTCGTGATCCTGCAGCGCACCCGCGGGCGACCGATCAACCTACGACCTCCGCGGTCCGAGCGCCGCCGCCTGCGCCGCCGTGGGCGGTCCGCCAACGACATCTGACGGGCGGCCCCGCCGGCCTACCCGTGGAGGCCGAGGACCGGGATGTTGATCGTCGGCGTCTTGACCACGCATGACGAACTCGGCGGCTTGCCCGCCGGGAACGCCTCGGCGAGCGCGTCGGCGATCAGGTGTGAGCGGGCCGCGTATCCGGGCGAGTAGTAGTGGATCCCGTCCGGGATGAACCACTTGTTCTGGACCGCGTCGGCCCAGTCATAGACCCTCATGTTGCTCGGGTACTTCGAGCAGACCTGCGTCAGGGCGTTGTCCCAGTTCTGCATGTCCTGCTCGGAGTAGGGCCCGCTCGACAGCAGCGACTTGACGTTGACCCACATCACGTCCTGGCCGCGGACCGCGGTCATCATCTCGTGGATCCGCTGAACCAGGCCGACGTTTGAGCCGACATACACGTCGGCGGTGTCGTTGGTCCCGAGCGCGAACACCCAGCAGCCGTGGTAGCCGGAGGCCAGCATCTCGTGGACGGTCGTGAGCGCGTTGACCGTGCCGGGCAGCGTCTCGACGATCGAGGTGCCGCCGGTCACCCGCATGAACACGTGCTTGACGCCAACGCGCGCGTACTGAGCCGGTATCCGCTGCGCTGGGTCCGGCAGGTAGTCGCTGGAGTCCAGGCCGTCGGAGGTCGAGTCGCCGATGTGGACGACCGACGTGCACGACGTCTGGGGCTTGCCACCCGGATCCTTGGTCCCCGCACCCGTTTTGGCGGCGGCGCCCTTGCCGCCCGAGCCCGTCTTCGACGACCCGCCGTGCCCGGGATCGGTGGCCGACCCGCCCGACCCGCCCGACCCGCTCGAGCCACCGCCGGAGCCCGTCGGGCCGAGCCCGACACCGGCGCTCGCGGCGGCGCCGCCATGACTGGGCGCGGTCGCACCCGCCAGGCCGGCGATCGCCAGCGCGACCACGACGGCAGCTCCGGCCAGCACGAACCGCGCTCGGCGGCGCTGCTTGTAGGCGCGCAGGCTGACCGTGTGCAGCAGTCGCCACCATCGGCCGAGCGCGCCGTGGCGGATCGGCTCCTCGACGAACCGCCACGACAGCGCGGAGAGCGCGACCGCCGCACCGATCTGCAGGATCGCGCGGACGGGCTGAACCGGCGGGTGCTGGTTGATCGGCGTCTGCAGAAAACGCGCGGGCGTGGTCAGCACGATGATCGGCTCGTGCCACAGATAGATCGCATACGAACGCACGCCCAGCCAGCGCAGCGGCTTGCAGCCGAGCGCGCGCCCGAGCCGGCTGGCGGGATGCGCGCAGGCCGCGACCACGAGCACCGTCGCGAACGAGAGCAGCACGATGCCGCCCTGGTAGAGGAACCCCGAGTATTGGTTGGTGCGCCAGACCATCACGACGATCCCGATCAGCCCGAGCACGCCGAGGCCGTCGATGATCTTCAGCGCGCCCGGGGTGACCTTGCCCGTCAGCGCCCGGCTGGGCCATACCATCGCCAGCGCTGCACCGAAAAGCAGTCCGAACGCACGCGTGTCGGACCCCTCGTAGATCCTGGTGTGGTCGATGCCCTGGTGGAACATCAGCGCCATCTCGAGCGCCGAGCCCGCCGCCAGCAGCAGCGTGATCATCGCCAGCCGCGGCCGGACCGGGATCGACCGCTTGCGCTCATGCACGACGCGCAGACCGATCAGCAGCAGCCACGGCCAGATCAGGTAGAACTGCTCCTCGACAGCCAGCGACCACAGATGGCTGAGCGGGGACGGCGGCCCGAACAGCGAGAAGTAGGAGATGTGCTGGCTGATCTGCCACCAGTTGTTGACGTAGAGCAGCGCCGACAGCGTCTGCCCGCGGACGTCGCTGATCAGCGAGCTGTGTCCGATCGCGACCCAGATCACGACGACGACGAGCATCAGGTAGAGCGCTGGCAGCAGCCGCCGGGCACGGCGGATCCAGAAGTCGCGGAGGCCGAGCGACCCCTTGTTCCACGCGGCGAGCAGCAGGTCGGTGATCAGGTAGCCGCTGAGCGTGAAGAACACCCCGACGCCGAGCAGGCCGCCCGGCGCCCAGCCGAGCCCGAGGTGGTAGGCGATCACGGCCGCGACGGCGATCGTCCTCAGCCCGTCGAGCCCCGGCATGTAGCGCGACGAGTGCTTGATCGGCTCAGGCATCGGGTGTTCGGGTCAGATGCCCGGTCGGTCGGTCAGATGTGATCGCATTGCTCTGCTCGGGTGCGTAGCCGGCGGCGCCGCCGCCCTCATGACGTGTTCCACAGCCAGGGAAAGAGATCCTTCAACCATGTCGTCGTGAGCCGCACCGCGCTGCGGTGGGAGACGCGAATGCCGTACCGACTCGCCACACAGAGTAGTGGGGAGTCCGGCAGCCGACACTGCAGGCCGATGCTGCCCTGGGCGAACGATGGTCGATTTCCGACCACTTCGGTGAGATTTGCCGCCCGGAGGGCGAGCAGCGCCGATCGACCGCCACGCTGCCGGAGCCGAGGACCGGCCGCCCGCCGGGGCCGCGGCGCCACCGAGCGCCACGGCCTCGCACTGCAAAGAGGAAAACCCCTGCCGCTCTGCGCGGGGGCTTTCTGAATCGGGGCGCCCGGATTTGAACCGGGGACCTCACCGACCCGAATTATGGGCGAAATCCACCCCGGAGATGGAAAAGCCCTGCAAATCCGCCCATTGATGTTCCGCTCCACCTCCTCTCAGAACCTCGGATTTTGCGTTCGATTGCCGGGGATTAGGCAGTGAGATCGAGTTACTGCCCAATCGCGACGTCGCCGACGGCCGGCGTGTCGGCACCGCCACGTTTGCCCGCGAAGCCGCGGCGCGAGCGACAGCCCAAGTGCCAAAGAGCCGGGTGACCACGCTCGACGCGGGCCACTCTCCTTCGACGAGCCGCTTGAACGCCTCTCCCCCGCGCCGACCGGCGTGCGTGCGCGACCAGTCGTAGGACGTTGGCAACCTCCCGTAGCGCGCTCGCCACTCCCTCATCGCGTCCAGCACGCGCGCTCGCGTCCAGCGGCGCTCTGTCGCGCCGGGGTGGCAGGCCTTGCAGTACGCGTATGCGTCGCCCTTGCCGTTGCGCGGCTGCGTGTACGCGCCGCACCCACGGCACACCCCCTGGTAGCGGGACTTGACCGCCCGCGCCTTCTCCCCGGTCGGGTCGTAGAAGTACGCCTTGATCGTCGCCGGCGACCGCCCGAGGCGATCTGCGATCTGCGCGATCGATAGACCCTCGGCCTCGCGGCAGTGGCTGGCCAGGACGACGGCGCGGCGCCGCTCTCCGACCCGGTCCCAATCCGTCGCAGTATGCATGATCACGTAACCCTTAGGTACGCGACGAGCTGGCGACGATCCCGTCACATTGAGTCGGAGCGATCGCGCACGGTCAGGCCGCGGCTGCTCGAGCGGTCGCCCAGACGCGGCTGCTGCATCCGATCGGCGAGCCGGCCCTGACGCAGGCCGGCCGCCGCCGGCGTACGCCTACCGGCGAATGCACGAGCGGCGCCGGTGCCCAGCGCCGCGTCGGCGCTGGTGCTCGCACGCGCAGGCGATCGTCAGTTGGCGCGCTTCCGCGCGACCCGGGCACACGCTTCGTCGCCAATCCAGTGACGCGCTAGGAGGACGGCCAAAGTGCGAAAGATGTCATGTCCCGGTTGGCGTGAGTGAGCGGTGAAGGTGGCCGGCACTCCACGTCGAACGGCGTAGGTGGCGCGCGCGGATTGCGGCCGCGCGGCCGGCCATTCGAAGAGGAGGTACCGACCGTGACCCACGGTATGCAATGGGCTGCGCGAAGCGTGCCCAGCGGCTGCTTGTTGCCCGTGGTGGCTGGCGTGGAGGAGGTGGTCTGGTGTCGATCGTGATGGGGCTGGATCAGCACCGAGCGCAGATCTCGGCGGAGTGGCTCGAGACGACCACCGGCGAGGTCTCGCGCGCTCGGCTCGCTCCAGGTGATCGCGACGCGGTCCGCGCGTTCCTGGGCCAGTTCGCCGGCGTCGGGCTCGAGGTCGCGCTGGAGGCGACAACGGGCTGGCGGTTCGTCGTCGAGGAGCTCGAGCGAGTCGGCGCTGAGGCACATCTGGCCGAGCCCGCGGAGGCGGCCGCGTTGAAGGGCAAGAAGAAACGCGCGAAGACCGACTGGGCCGACGCCCGGCATCTGCGCGAGCTGCTGCTGATCGGCCGGCTGCCGGAGTCGTGGATCCCGCCGGCTCACATCCTCGATCTCCGTGCCCGGGTCCGGACCCGGCACCTGCTCTCCCATCAACGAACCGAGTGGCAACAGCGGATTCACGCGGTGCTCTATCACCACGGGTTCCCGCAGCAGCGCAACGTGCTCACCGCACAGCGACGCGAGTGGCTGGCCGGGCTGACGCTCCCCGCCGCGGGCCGGGAGCAGCTCACCGTCGCGCTGAGCGTGATCGATGCGCTCGAGACCCAGCTCGTGGAGTTCGACCGGACGTTGCGTCTCTATGCCCGCAAGCAGCCCGGCTGCCGAACACTGATCGATGCGATCTACGGAGTCGGCGAGCTGACTGCGGTCACGATCCTCGCCGAGCTCGGCGATGTTCGCCGCTTTCAGAACTCCCGCGACGTCGTGCGCTACGCCGGCCTGGACATCACCGTCTACCAATCCGATGAGCACCGCGCGCCCGGACACCTCTCCCGGCAAGGACCGCCCGCGCTGCGCTGGGCGCTCTATGAAGCCGCGCAACGCGCCCGATTTCCGGCCAGCCCGGACCGTCCGTACTACGAACAGCTCGCCGCCCGGATCGGCGGTAACCGCGCGTGTCTCGCGCTCGCGCGCAAGCTCCTGAAACGCAGCTACCACCTCCTCAAGAACCTCGGCGACCAAGCGCTCGCGCCCGTCGCCTGAGCACCGTCACGCGGTAAGCCCAACGTCATCCGATGAACCGCGGCCAGTTCCTGGCGAGATCGCTGCCGACCCGCCCCGGCGGGAACGGCCCAGAAAGAATGAGCGGCCGCACCATCATCTGCCGGAACACCCCATCAAACATCATGTCGCCGACCCGGAGCCAACCCGGGCCGAGTGCCGAAGTAAGCCAGGGCGTCCGCGGACACACCCCCCGACCCCACCAACACGCCCACGCCCCACCCAACAACCGACTGACCGGAGGTAAACACCCATCACCTTGGGCCTTGACGCAGGCCCAAGGGACAAGTAAGCGATCGCGAGAGATGCGCGGTTTCCGCGGTGGCTGTCGCACAAAGGTCTTGTGGGGTCTTGAGCCTGGGCGGCGCGGCGTTGGGGTTGATCGGCGTTCGCGTAAGGGGGCGCCGATTGCCGTTGCTGGCCCTCAGGGCCCGGCCGTAGCGAGTTGGTGGCGGTGGAGCTTGGTCAGGTTGTGGCTCATCAGGACTAACCGCCACTCGGTTCTGACCGCCTGCCTGCCGCGGTAGTTGAACCGGTAGATCTGCCGGTTGTGTTTGGTGTGACCGAATACCGGCTCGATCGACGTTTGCCGTTTGCCGTAGAGCTCTTTGCCGAGTTCGGTGGTGAGTACTCGTCGCATGAACGAGAACCGCCCGCCGGTCCAGCCAGGTCGTTCGCCTTCGCGTTTGCCGCCGTCGGGCGGGATCAGAACGGGAAGCCCGTGGCCGGCGATCAGGGTGTCCATGTGTTGCTCATTCCAGTACTGAGCGTCGGCGACCACGACCGACGGCTTGTCGGTCACACCGGCGCGCTGGAGCTCGTCGAGGGCGGTCTCGATCATCGGCCCCAGCTGCGAGAAGTCGCCGGCGGCGGTGGTGATCTCCGCGGCGATCACGATCTGCTGCTCGTTCACGACAGCCTGAGCGTTGTAGCCCTGGATGTAGCGGCGGTTGCCTTTCATCCGCCGCGAGTCCGGGTCGGTCACGTTCACCTCGCCGGCGGGGATCGGCGGCGGTATGTAGGGCTTCGTCGGCCCGCCGAGCCGGCGCTTGTCGTGCAGCCGCCGCTGCTCACGCATCGCCTCATATGCACTGTTCCCGCAGGATTCCGCGTCCAGCTCGTCCTCCAAACAGCTGGCCGCCAACCGCAGCCGGTCAGCTCGCGAGCGAGGGATCGGCTCGGCCCTCAGCCACCGTTGCTGCTCGAGTTGGCGGTGCGCCTCCCGCAGCCAACCGCGCCGGCCGTTGGGGCCGATCCGCTCGGCATCGAACCCTGCAGTCAGATCGGTCGGAGCGCTGTCGCCGGGGTCGTCCTCTGCCTGGTCGCGCGCGAGCTCCCGTGCGAGCCATTCACGCCGGCCCGCCTCGGTCTGCAGCTCTGGCGGGAGCTCATCACCGCGCGCATCGCCGTGCTGCTTGTCCTCGGCCTCATCCGTCGCGATCGCCGCCGCGATGATCTCCCGGGCGATCCGGTCATAGTCAACATTCGAGTCGCTGCTCGCGCTTGCGGTCACCTTCGTCCCGTCGACCGCAACCACCCCGGACCCGACCAGCCCAGCCTTCGCGCACAACCTCAGCACCGACGTGAACACGTCCGCGAGCGACTGCTGGTGACGAACCTGGAACCTCGCGATCGTCGCGTGATCAGGCACCACGTTCGCGGTGATCACCCGATAGGCAATGTCCTGACGACAGTGCCGCTCGATCGCCCGCGACGACCGGACATTCGTGCAGTACGCGTGGAGCACCAAGCTCACCATCATCGACGGGTCATACGCCGCGCGCCCGTGGCCGTCCGCCCGATAGGCCGCGAAGAACGCCTCGAGATCGAGCCGGGCGACCGAGTCGAGCACGAACCACGCAAGATGATCCTCCGGCAGCCAGTCCCGCAACGAAGGCGGCAACAAAAACGCCTGCTCACGATCACATTCAATGAAGTTCTGGGGCATCCCAACATTCAACGAGCCGGACCGGACAGACCCACCTTTGTGCGACAGCCACCGCGCATTGCAGGTGCTTCGCGGCGGTCACGAATGATGCTCGCGGGATTGGCAAAGCGGGTGCGGCATCGTCGTCCCGTTCGTGTCCAGGCGGTCGGTCGGATCGGTTGTCCCCCCGATCTCACGGCTACTCTGTCAGGTCGTTTGTGTGAGTGGAGTGGTTTGAACGGAGGGTCCCGGCGGGACTGACATGGTTGACTCTGCCGTCCGGCCTGGTCTCGCCGCCGACCTCCGGTGCCGCGAGCTATGCGGCGGTGAGGTCCCGGTAGGCGCCGGGAGTCTGCCCGAGGGCGCTTCGGAAGCGCTCGGATCTGGGCGGTTGCCAGCAAGGCGTTCTCGCTCCTAAGGCCTGACGGTGACAACTGCATCGTGCTGGCAGCCCACTCCTCCGACGACGACCCCACCGTGCCTGCGGAGCTAGCGCCACCGAACGGGCAGGCATCTCGCAAGCGGGCACATGCACGCGGGCGCCGGCGGAGGACACCCGTGCCGGGCTCTGTCCTGCACCCGATCATTGCGCTGCTCGGACGAGAAACCGCAGGGCGCGGCGTCTAGCGCCCAGTCCACGGAAGCGGGCAACCTCGCGGCCGTTGGTGAGAAAGACCGCCCAGCCGTCGTGCACAGGACCCATCATCAGTGCAAGCGTCGCCATTTGCAGATCCTTTGAGATCAATTCTTGAGTGCTCAAGCAACGTACCATATGCTTGTGCTCTCAACCACCAGGGCCACCCGTCACCCCACGGTGAACGGTGGTCGCTTCGAGCTCGGCTTCCGGGCGGCGGGGTCAACGGGTTGGCCCCGGCGACCACCGTCGCGGGATCCGAGGCGCGGGCCTGAGGGACCGATCCCTCGGATACGACGCGGTCCCCCGTATCAGCCGCGCTCATGGCGAAGACGCTCCAGAGCTGAACCTGATTTGCGCCAGTCGGTGCGCCAGGGCGGGTCCGTCATGTCGGCCACCCGTGTCACGGACCGGGCGTAGCGGTTCGCTGCGCTCTCTTCGGCGTCGAGCGCCGCGTCGTACTGCAGGAATGCCGCTCTGGCGCGGGAGCGTGTCGTGTCCGCCCAGCTGCTGTATGCATCGTCCACAGAGCGGCACGCCTCGCGCCACTCGACGTACGCAGCGATCATCCGGTCGACCCGCCGCGTTTCTATTTTCCCACGAGGGATCACTCTGGCGCCTTCAGGAGCTCAAGAGTCCGGCGCGATGATGCGTCGCTCCGACCTTCGGGTGCGTGCGACATCTCGGGTGCTCGAGCTTGGGGTTGATGCGCCAGGTAATCTCGGCCGCAGTCACCGAACCGATAGCCCACTCCGTGGTCGGTTTGGATGAGTCGGAGTCCGTCAGGAAGCTCGAGCTTACGGCGCAAGTTCGCGATATGGGTGCGCAGAACCTGCGTGTCCTGGGCGTACCCGACGCCCCACACGTGTTTGAGCAGCGCGGTATGGGTGAGTAACCGCCCGCGCTGGGCTATCAGAGTGCGAAGCAGCCTGAATTCCGTAGGGGTGAGGTGGACTTCCCGGCCGTCCCGTCGCACGATTCGGGCGGCCAGATCGATGTCCAGCCCGTTCAGCTCAAAACGCGCGTGATCTTCTTCTCCATTCGCGCGCCGTCGGATCGCACCGAGGCGGGCAACCAGTTCACGGGGCGCGAAGGGCTTGGTCACGTAGTCGTCGGCCCCGCTCTCCAGCGCTCGAACTTTTTCGTCCACGGTGCTGGCAGAGGAGATGATCATCACCGGCATCTCGCTCCAGTCGCGCAGGCGACAGCACAACTCGACGCCGTCACCGTCGGGCAGTTGAAGCTCGAGAATCGCCGCGGCCGGGGTGCGCAACGCAGCCCGGTCGAGCGCCTCCCTGGCCGTCTCGGCAGCGTCCATCTCGAAGCCGGCCTCACGCAGGATCGCGCGCAGCGCGCGGACCGTCTGGGTGTCCTGATCGCAGACCAGCACCCGCGGTCGGGTGTTCATCGGGTTCGCCCCATGAACGTAGGTGTCGTGGCTCCTGAGTGTCCTCGGCAGTCCTCATTCGGCTGGCACACGCTGGCAAGTCTCATTCACGCCTGCCGCACTCGCATCCGCCTGCGGACAGTGCGAGCTCGCTCACGGCTCGACCGCTGCTGAAAGGGAACGCGGCCGCAAGGGTCCGAGGCATCTGACAGCCAGCCACTCTGGACACACCGAACGGCGAGGACTGGCCACCGGCTGATGCGAACGCTTGCCGGCGACCGGACACTGGGGCCCCCGGATTAGAACGGCGCGGCGTTCGCCGCGTCTACCTGGTGTGTCTGGAGACGAACGTGAACGCTATGGCCATCAGTTATCAGCTCGTCGACGGCGTCGACGTTCGCGTCGCCAAGAGCGACGGAGTTCGTGACGAGACGCTGATCCTGACATGCCCGTGGCCGGAGAGCCTGTTCGCGTTCGAAAGCGCGTGGTCGGTGCTCTCCCGACAGGCGAACCTCTTCGCTGTCGACCTTCCGGGCTTCGGCGGATCAGCGCGCCGTGATGATCTCCTGACGCCCCAGGCGATGGGCGCCTTCCTCGTGCGCCTGATGGACCAGT
>Ga0302324_100019469_pt1 | contig 13329 bp, 9 predicted proteins | sample Palsa_T0_1_FD_201949 | JGI IMG/M metagenome (GOLD analysis project Ga0302324, IMG submission 201949) | Peat permafrost microbial communities from Stordalen Mire near Abisko, Sweden - Palsa_T0_1 | ecosystem: Environmental > Terrestrial > Soil > Palsa > Peat permafrost | place: Sweden: Abisko...
GTGGTATAGGCCCAGATATTGGGAGCGCGGTTGAAAGGGGACGAATTCGACGCGCTGGGGGTCGATTCCTTCGTGGGAGATTCGGTCCAGCGTGCGCTGGCGGTGGCTGCCGTGTTGGGCGAGGAGCAGAAGGCGGGAGTTTTCCACTTGCCGCAGGATCTGGGACCAGAGGGTGAAGATGTCGTCGTTGATTTTGCTGAAATTGTTCAGGCATCCGAAGGTGATGTAGCCATTTTTATTGGCCGGCAAATCGTTGACGGGGATTTCGCGGTCATCGAGCGGATCGTAGCACCAGAAACTGTGGGGAAGGCGGATCGTTTGCTCGGGGGGGCTGGAATCGTTCGATCCCGGCGGGTCGAGGTAGGGATCGCTGAGGCGATAGTCGATGGCGCTCAGGCCCGTGCTGCCGGGGTAGCCGGCGAATGAGACCGCAATGGGAGCGGGTTTGCGGGCGAAGACCGGGAGGCGATTGCCGGAGGTGTGGAGCGAGAGGTCCACGAGGATGTCGATCTGATCCGCGTGGATTTGCTCGGCCACTTTTTCGTGGGATTGGCCGACGATGCTGCGCCAATGGTCGGAGAGTTGCTGGAATCGCTGGGTCATCGCGTCGGGGCGGGGTACCTGGGCGTAGCAGGTGATATCGAATTGTTTGCGATCGTGATTGAGGAAAAGCGGCAGGAGATTTCGGCCGACGACGTGATCGCGGAAATCGGGTGAGACGTAGCCGATTCGCAGGCGACGGTTGGGATCGCGATCGTTCTGGTGAATCGGAATGAATTTCCGAAGCGGCTGGGCATGTTGCTGATCCCAGCGGCGAAGTTCATCGGCGATGGTTTGCGAATCGGCCGCGGGATCGTAGAGCAGGGTGAAGACGATATTGCTGTGAGCCTCGGCGTAGTCGGGCCGAAGGGCGAGGGCTTGGCGATAGGCGGCCAGGGCATCGGAGAGTTGGCCGGCATCGGCCAGGGCGCTGCCGAGATTGTTGTAGGGTTCGGCGGCGACGGGGCGAAGGGCGATGAGTTGACGAAAGGCGGCGATGGCTTCGTCGAATTGGCCTTGGTCTTTTAGGGTGGTGCCGAGATTGTTTTGGGCCTCGGCGTATTCGGGCCGAAGGAAAATGGCCTGGCGAAAGGCGGCGATGGCGTCGTTGAGATCGCCTTTTTCTTTGAGGGCGGCGCCGAGATGGTTGTAGGCTTCGGCACTGCCGGGCATGAGGAGGACTGCCTGGCGGCCGGCGGCGATGGCTTCGTTGAGTTGGCCTTTTTCCTTCAGGGTAATGGCGAGATTGTGGTGCGGCTGGGCGCTGCCGGGGCGGAGGGCGATGGCCTGTCGGTAGGCGGCGATGGCTTCGTCGAGCTGGCCGGCGTCCTTGAGCGCGTTGCCGAGATTGTTGTGGGCTTCAGCATAATCGGGCCGGGTGGCAACGGCCTGGCGAAAGGCGGCGATGGCGTCCTGGGTTTTGCCCTGCCGGGTCAGGGTGATACCGAGATTGTTGTGGGCGTCGGCATCCTCGGGGGCAACCGAGATCGCCTGTTGGTAGGAGGCGATGGCCTGGTCCAGTTCGCCTCTTTCCGCCAGCGCGATGCCCAGATTATTGTGGGCCGGACCGTAATAGGGCCGCAGGGTGATAGCCTCACGAAACTCGGCCATCGCTTCGTCGATTTTCCCACTCTCCCGCAGCGCGATGCCGAGATTGTAGTGGGCATCGGGAAAGTTGGGTCTGAGACTGATGGCGCGGCGGAACATGTCAATGGCCGCATCGTGGCGGCGGACCTGAAGGGCAATCACTCCCAGCAGATGGATCGCATCCGGATGCTGGGGCTCATCGGCGAGGATCAGGCGGTACATCTTCTCGGCGTCGGTAAGTCGATTGGCCTGGTGGTACTCCACCGCGAGGTCGAAGGCTTGTTGGAGGACGATGGGATCCATGGGGCGGGGGGTTTTATACAGTGGTCTGCAACTAGGGAGAAGTTGTGATTTGAGGCGTCTGAATTTCATCCTCAACTAGGACCACATAGACGACATCGGTCGGAGGGGATGTCGAAGCAATGATCTTCTTTAACTGATCCAAGTCCGATCCAGCTAGCACATTTCCGTTTACGATAAGACAGCCGTCATTTGCCGTGTAATCGTGAAGACTGATATTCGCAAAGCGCGGATCAGATCCTAGCGCTCGCTGAATGACCGGTATGTGGGCGCGAGCTTTGGCCATATTGCGAGATTGCACGCCAGCGGGACTGAAGGGGTAGTAAATCGCAAACGCAATTAAAATGATCACGATAACGAGCGCCAGATTTGAGAATGATCCGTGTCGGCGAAATGGCATGTGGTTATGTTAAATATTCCAAACACTTCTTGGGCGTCGGCAGAATCATTATGTCTGCGATGGTTCATGGCCATGCTTTCGACGAAATGATTGTAGCATGAGCGACGATGCGGGTCGCAAAAGGAAGCACACCGGATCGGGGACTACGCGGCTCAATTTCGGGACGGGCGAGTTTGCGCGGTTGCGGGGGTGTTCAATACCCGGCGGCGCGGGCGATGTCTTGGTAGGTGACCAGTAGGAATACGCCCAGGATCAGGGCCAGGCCGACCATTTGTACGATTTTTTGGGCGTCGGGGGAGAGCGGTTTGCCCTGGATTTTTTCGAGGATCAGCAGGGAGAACAGGCCGCCGTCGACGATGGGGATGGGGAGAAAGTTCACCACGGCTAAATTCGCGCTGATCATCGAGAGATACCAGAGGAGCCAGGTGGTGCCCTTGGCGGCGATCTGGCCGCCCGTGGTGATCATGCCGACGGGGCCCATGGCGTTTTTGTAGCTGATGGTGCCGGTGAACATGCGTTGCAGGGTGACATAAAACTGGAGGATCAGATCACGGGTTTCATCGACGCCCCAGACGAAGGCGGTGACGGGGTTGGTGGTCTTGCGCGTGCCGGGCATCTCGTGAAGGACCAATGCATCCGTGAAGGAAATCTGGCGGGCGTCGGCGATGTCGTCGGAGGTCAGTTTGATGTTGGCGACTTGGGGCTTGGTTTCATCGTGCGGGAGATAGGTGACGGCCAGCGTATCTCCGGACGAAGCGGCCGCGATGATCGAGCGGACCTGGAACCAATTGGTCACGGGTTTGCCATTGATGGCGGTGAGCGTCGCGCGATCGGGGATGAGGCCGTAAGCCGAAGAATTGGGCTTTACCTGGCCGACGACCAGATGTTGTTCATCCTCGCGGAGCCCGATGCCCAGGCCGGTTTTTCCGTCGCCGACGGAGACGTTGGGGAGGAGATTGCTGATGACGATCGGCTGATCGGACCCGGCGCGGAGGACGGTCAGCGACACGGGCATTTGTTTGTCGCCGGCGGAGGCCAGGACATCATGCAGTTCTCCGACGGTGGGGTCGGACACCCCGTCGGTGGCGCCTTCGACGTGGATGATCACGTCATCGGCCATGAGTTTTCCCAGGGCGGTGGATTTATCCATGATGCTGTCCACGGCCGCGCGCGGGAGCATGCCGAGAAAATCCAGGCCGTCTTTGCTGAAGCCGCCCATCATGTGGGGCATGATCGTGGGTTGGGTGATGGCGCCGCTCGGGGATTTGACGGTGAGGGTGATCGGATTGCCATCGGATTTGGCCAAGGCGTCGCTGAGTTTCCAGAAATCATCCCGCTCTACATCCTGGCCGTTGATCTGGGTGATGACATCGCCCGGCCGGACGGCGAAGAAATCGGCCGGTTCGGATTGCCGGAGTTTTTGTTCATCCCAATCGCTGATATCCGCGGGATCAAGGCCGCGAAGTTCGCTGGGCGGCATGACGCCAAGGACGAGCACGCCTTTGCCTTCATCATCCATGTGCCGGGGCGTGACACGCAGGGTTTCGGTGGTTCCATCGACATGGCGAACTTCAATCGGAACGGTGTCGCCTTCGGAAGTGAGCGCGACGCTGAGCATGATTTTGCTGAAGTCGTTGTTAGTTAGTTTTCCGTTGTAGGAAAGAATTTGATCGCCCGGCTGGAGGGCGACGTGCGTGCCATCGGCGCGGACGGCGTCCATCGCGGGGCTGCGGGAATAGGTCGTTCCGACGATGGCGGGCGGAAGCGGGTAGCCGAGACGGAAGACAATCATGAAACCGATGGCGGCGAGAATGACATTCATGATGACGCCGGCGGAGACAATGATCATCCGCTTGCCGATGGATTTGCTGTTGTAGGAGCGGGGATCGTCAATGGCGGCGTTGGGGCGGAGATCGTCCTGGCCGAGCATTTTTACATATCCGCCAAGGGGGACGTAGTTGAGGCGGTATTCGGTTTCACCGACCTCAGACAAATCTTCAGCAGCGCCATCAGCGGCTCGGCGATGGAGGTCTTCCAATTCCCTGCCGCTGGAACCCCAGCGCAGGCCCATACCTTTTCGCCAGGAAAAAATCGCCGGACCAAAGCCGACGGCGAATTGCTCGACTTTCACGCCACAGTATTTGGCGGCCAGGAAGTGCCCCAGCTCGTGAAAGAAAATCACGAAGCCAAAGCCGAAGGCCAGCATGGCGTAATCCAGAACGTGATGAAAGGCCATTGACGGTTCCCTCTAAAGTCCGAAGCAGACTGATTATACCTCAGTAATGCATTCCCGGCTGATGAAGTTTCGGGCGGCCTGCCGGGCCGAGCGGTCAGCCTGCAGAAGATCGTCCAGGCTGGGCCTCTCGACAAGCCGATGGTCCGCTATTGTAAGCTCGACAATCGTGCAAATCTCCCCAAAGCGAATTTGCCCGGCCTCAAAGGCGGCAACGGCGATTTCATTGGCCGCGTTTAACACCGCTCCCATCGTCCCACCGGCCTCGGCGACCTTGTATGCCAGGCGGAGAGCGGGAAATCGCGCAAAATCCGGCGGTTCAAAATGCAGCCGGAACATCTTCGACCAATCCATCCGACGGCTGCATCCATCGGCACGGTCTGGATAAGTCAGGGCATATTGGATGGGCGTCCGCATATCCGGCGGGGAAAGCTGGGCGATCACCGACCCATCCACGAATTCCACCATCGAATGAATCACCGATTCCGGATGCACCATGATCTGAACCTGATCGGGCCGGAGGTCGAAAAGCCAGCAGGCTTCGATCAATTCCAGCGCTTTGTTGAACATCGTGGCCGAGTCGATGGTCACTTTGTTCCCCATTCGCCAGGTTGGATGATTCAGGGCGTCGGCGAGCGTGGCATTTTGGATGCGCTCGGCCGAGGCTTCGCGGAACGGGCCGCCGCTGGCGGTGAGGATGATTCGTCGCACATCACATGGCCGCCCAGACTGCATCGACTGAAAGATCGCCGAATGCTCTGAGTCCACCGGAATGATCGGCGTGCCACGCTTGCGCGATTCGGGGATCAGGAGCGACCCAGCGACGACCAGCGATTCCTTATTGGCCAGCGCCAGTGTTTTGCCCTCGCGCACCGCTTCAAGAGCCGCGGGCAATCCGGCCGCTCCGACGACGGCGGCCAGGACGATGTTCACATCCTCGCGCCGAACCAGATCCACCAGGCCACTTTCGCCGGCGTGGATTTTTGGTCCGCCGTTGCCGAGGTGGGTGCGCAGCTCATCAACTTTCCCCTCATCCGCCACCGCGACCGCCGAGGGTGCAAATTCGCGCACCTGCTCGGCCAATTTTTTCACCTGCCGATTGGCCCCGAGTGAAGAGGCGCGATACGGAGCGCCCAGATGCCGGATGACATCGAGGGTGCTGCATCCGATGGAGCCTGTGGAGCCGAGAACCGCAACGCCTTTTTTCACGTCGGCAATATATCCGGCTTAGGGCGGATTTTCATTCTGGCGCTCGCCCTCACTGATCGAAGTCGGACCCCCACCCCTGCCCTCCCCCGGAGTACCAGGGGAGGGGGGAAAGCGCATCGCCCACGGCAGCATCAGGCCAGCGGCCAGCAGAATCAGGGTTTCCCCCGAGTAAACCAGCATCGAAATCCCATGCAGTTTCATGAATTCGGGGGATGATGATTGGCCTGCCAGCCGCAATTCTTCCATACGCCGAGTGACAAATATCGGACCCAGAGCCGTCGGAACCGATGCGGCGGCGAGAAGCCAGAAAACCACGGTCACGCGCACGGATTTGGCAAGGATTCTCCAGACCAGAGCCCCCATCAATGCGGCTGCCGCGAGGACAATCTGATATCTCTCGAACACCAGAAATAAAATCGGAGCGGCGCTCAGCGCAATGGGCCGATCGACGGCGAACAATCGAGTCGCAAATAAAAACAGCGCGCCCAATCCCCCAAACCAAAGTCCCCACGCCATGCAGACCAATCCACCGGAGATATTTCGCAGCATCAAGCGGTCCGTTTCGAGCGACGCCGCATCATCAGCGCCCCCACGCCGAACATCAAGAGTCCCATCGAGGCGGGTTCAGGCAGTGCGACCGACCATGCCAGGCCATAGGGGGCGCCGGTCGAACCATCGAAATTGTAGATGGCATTGGAGCCGATCGTGACCTCGATCAGATACTCGGCGGTGTCCGGCAAAGTGAAATTCAGATGCTGGACCGAAGTGAACTGGCTTTCGGATTGTGCGACCAGTTTGGTTGGAACAGTTCCGGTTTCATAAACTTGGAGGGTCAGATTCCAGAAATCGCCGTACGACGTATTAAAAGCGCCTGGGTCGGTGGTGTCGTATTGTTCGTTGCTGAACCAATCGAGTGTGGTGGTCAGATGATATCCCCGGTTTTGTGGAGTGGTGATGAGATAGCCATAGCTGGTGTTGGGGAAAATCGAAGCTGTGGCGACGCCGTACGCCCAGCCATTGGCTTGGACGGGGGTGGCGATCCCACCCGGAGCAACCGCAGGAAGGGGCGTGGGGACATCGTGAGTGCCGCCGGTGTATTGGGCGTAGGCCGCTGTCAGATTCAGTTGGCCCGCGCCTTGGGTGTAATCAAGAGCCTGTGTCGTTGTGATGATGCCGTTGGTATCGACCGCCTGACCGTTGTTGTAACCGGGCAACTCCGTGGCGCTGTTCATCAGTACGGCCTTGACGACCCGGCCATCAATGGCGTTGGGGTCGGTGGGATAGAGTTGTTTTCCCGCGTCCACGACCAGTGCCGCTCCACCGGCGACGATTGGAGTGGCGAAGCTTGTACCCGCCAGATAGTAATCGTACGAGTCGGTCAAAGTGCTGGTGGGTCCGCCAAAAGCATTGCCGCCGGTCGCGCCGCCATAATGGGCCAGTACCAGGCCGTCACCAGGCGCCACCAGATCAATGGTTGCCCGCGCACCTTCGAATAACTCGCCTTCTGAACCATCGGATGTAAACGGAAGAAAATAATCCGAAGGTCCGACACTGGAAAAGCTGGCCACCGCGCTGAAAGCGGGTGTCGCCGCTTCATCCGATGCTCCGACCACGATGAAATTGTTGCCTGATGCCGGCTGGAAAACGGTGTTGGTCGTTGGCCCGCTGTTGCCGGCGGCGAAGACCATCGTCGCCCCGCTTTGGGATGCGAGAGCATCCATCGCCACCACCAGAGCTGTATCTCCGTCCTGGCCATCGCCGGCACCCCACGAGCTGGAGACAACATTGGCGGTCTGTCCGTTTACGCCGGTGATCAATGCTTCGACATAAGGGTCTATCAGCGAATCATCAGTGACGTTAAAATTGCCGCTGTAGGTATAGCCGGGATCTGGTGGGTTCCAGCTCGTGGCGATGGCGCCGGACCAAAGCTGTGCTCCCGGCGCGATTCCCATTCCCTGAACAGTACTTCCCTCGCCCGCCAATGCCGAACCGACCCATGTCGCATGCTGGTCGAATTGCCCATAACCATTGGAAATTCCCGGATTGGGGATTTGCGTCGTCACGCCCGTGAGCGTGTCGTGGCCGTTCCAAACCAACCCCGCATCGATCTCGGCGACGGTGGCGGTGGTGCCGGTGAAGCCGGCGTTGTAGAACGTGTTGGCGCCGACGATATCGTTGACATTGTAGAAAGTCAGCGTGTTATCTGGGTTTATAATGAATGATTGAATCGCCAGCGCCGGCTGGCACAGCCATCCAACGATGGCCGCGACAGCGCAGGGACCCAGCAGTTTCCTGATCACCCCATGCAGGTGGCAAACAAAACTCATTTTTCTCCTCCAGGAAGCCGTTTCAAAACCGGATCAGCCCGCGACGCAGCGGCATAACCGCCTGGCGGCAAATACGATGCAAATTTCATAAACCGGAATCACGACGCCGTGTGGGACAGAAATGGGCGTCGTTGACACGGCGGGCTGAAAGAACCGCCGCATCTTTTTTTGGCCTTCCTCGCATCATCCTGCTGATGCGACCGGGCTCCCTCGTCCCGTCGAAGGCTTCTCACAGGTTTGGAAACAGCTTCAACGCCTTCCCTTGCGTGACCTAACTATGATCCCCACTCGGATAAATGCAAGTCGGAATCGCGGGGAATTTTTCCAATTTGCTTCGATTTCAACGGCTGTGCTCGCTACATCCTCTTCCGTTACCACCATTCCAAACGTTACAATCCTCGCAGCGCGTATAATTGCTGCAACGCACGGGCGACAGGTAAAAGGGCAAAGGAGATTAGCCACATGGCCTTGGTTCAGGTTCCAGATTATCGGTATCCACAGGGATGGATCGGTTCGAGCAATGGGGACGAACTTTCCCGGCAATACTGTGCGCTCCTCGAAGATGGAGAAATCCTTTCATTCGACAGCATTCCGTTTGAATTCTCCAAAGAAGATCGGGAGTTTCTGCTTTCGCAAAAGCAGAGTGGACTGAAAGTGCACAAGAATGTTTCGTATCGGCCCCAGGAGGACATTCTTCGGGGCGATGCGTGTGAGACGGCCCAGGACACCGCGCGCCTGCACGAAATCATGCGGCGATATTCAGCGGCGGTCACGCAGTTTCTAACGCGCTTTCTCGCACCCTACGCGCCGCACTGGTCGCTGGATTTTGCCAGCTATCGGCCGCTGGAGGAAAAAGGCCGCGATCTTGCCATCCATAAGCGCAACGATCTGATGCACATCGACGCCTTTCCCAGCCGGCCGACGCATGGGGCACGGATTCTGCGGGTCTTCACCAACATCAATCCCAGCCGGCCGCGCATTTGGGAAACCACCGATAAGTTTCCGATCATTGTTGAGAAATTTGCCGATCAGGCCGGTCTGCCGAAATTCGCCGCCGAATCCGGGTCGGCTTCGGAGAAGATGCGCCAATCGCTGGCGCCGCTGTTGCGCTTGGTTGGGGTGAAGGGGACAGATCGATCGGCCTATGACCGGTTCATGCTGCGCTTCCATGACTATCTGAAAGAGAATTCTGACTATCAGACGAAGTGGGAAAAGATTCGTCTGGAATTTCCGCCGGGGGCGACATGGATGGTCTACACCGACCAGGTTCCCCATGCGGCGATTTCCGGCCAATTCATGACCGAGCAGACCTACATCATTCCGGTGAAGGCGATGGTCACGCCGGAGCGATGTCCGCTGCGGGTGCTGGAAAAGCATTGTGGGAAAGCGCTGACGCAGGCGATGAATTGAGCAGACGCGCCACTTAAGCCGATTCCTTGCGGAGTTCGGGCTTGATCTCGAACAGCCGCTGACGGCCTTCGACGATTTCTTCCGTGATGACAAACTTCGCGCCGCCCTGCTGGTCCGGCAGGCGATACATCATGTCGAGCATGATCTCTTCGCAGACCGCCCGCAGCGCCCGCGCGCCGGTGTCGCGCTTCAGGGCTCGCTCGGCAATCAATTCCAGCGCGCCGGCTGTGAATTCCAATTCGCTTCCTTCGATGCGGAAGAATTTTTGATATTGCTTCACCAGCGCGTTCTTGGGCTCCGTCAGAATGCTGATGAGCGTCTTCACATCCAGCGGCTCCAGTGTCGCCACGATCGGCAACCGGCCGACGAATTCGGGAATCATGCCGAATTCGACGAGGTCTTCCGGCTGGGCTTGCGCGAGGATTTCCGCGCGGTCGTGGGATGTCTCGGCCTTGCTCGTTTCGCTGCTGAAACCGATTTGCCGCTTGCCCAGGCGCTTGCGGATGATGTCTTCCAGCCCGACGAACGTGCCGCCGCAGATGAACAGAATTTGGCTGGTGTCCATCTGAATGTATTGCTGCTCGGGATGCTTGCGTCCACCCTGCGGCGGGATGTTGGCGACGGTGCCTTCGAGCATTTTCAGCAATGCCTGCTGCACGCCTTCCCCGGAGACATCGCGGGTGATGCTGACGTTGTTCTGCGTTTTGCCGATTTTGTCGATTTCGTCGATGTAAACGATGCCGCGCTGGGCCGATTCCAAATCGTAATCCGCGGCCTGCAGCAGCTTGAGAAGGATGTTCTCCACGTCTTCGCCGACATAGCCGGCCTCGGTGAGCGTTGTCGCATCTCCGATGGCGAACGGCACGTTCAGAACCCGCGCCAGCGTTTTGGCCAGCAGCGTTTTTCCACTCCCGGTCGGACCGATCAGCAGCACGTTGCTTTTGTCGATCTCCACATCCGCGCCGGGGCTGGGCGGAGCGGCGATCCCGGAATCATTTGCCGCGGCGGCGCTGGCGGATTCGGTTGTGCTCAGACGCTTGTAATGATTGTGCACCGCCACCGACAGAGCCTTCTTGGCATATTTCTGGCCAACCACATATTGATCCAGGAATTCCTTGATCTGGCGGGGGGACGGAATCGTGTTGAACAAAGGCTGGCTGGCGGTCAGCTTGCGCTTTTCCTGCCGGATAATATTGTGCGCCAGATCGACGCAGTTGGCACAGATGTAAACATCATTGGGCCCCTCGACCATCGGCCCGACATCCCGGGATGATTTTCCGCAGAAGCTGCATGTCGTGATGCGCCTTCCGCGGAACCCGCCTTGGGAGTTTTGTGGATTAGACGGTGGCGGCGGGTTTCCCGCGCCCCCGCCATTGCCGGTGCGATTGGTAGTGGCCATCGACTCCGATTCCTCACGGGCCGGTTTGGTCAGGCCCTCTTAGATGCCGGCAAAGTCACGCGAGGCAAATGCCTTGCAACATTGCCGTAACGTTAAGCATATCGAACATTCAGCGCCATGGACTTGATGTCAATCCGCCGCGCCGTTCATCATCTTACAGACCCTGCGGGAGAAAAGGGAAATAGATTTTTGCCCGCGACACAAAATCTATTGATTCCATCACTTGCGACGATTTTATCGGTCCGCCGGCTTCGTCGGAATTTTGCCGTCGGCCTCTTTGGACATGCTGCGCTTTGCCGCGGCAACAATGAGCGCTCGGGCCTTCTCAAATTCCTCGGTGGACATTTTTCCGGAGCGGTGCAATTCACGCAAATCGCCAAGCGTAAACCCCGTCCCTTCCGACCCATCCGGCTTGGCCAGCAGCCGCTTGCGAATCCATCTGGTCACCAAAAACCCAACGACGCACAAGGCAATCGCCGCCCCGCAACAGACGAGAATCTCGAACTCCATCGACGAATCCCCGTCCGCCAGAAGCCACAGGCTCATATCCCCAATCTAAGTCTCCACAAACCGAATCGTCAACTCGGCGGTATAGAAGAGGATGAACCACGAAGGCACGAAGACACGAAGCAGATTTCGTGGTTCCCAAGCGATTTTGCGAAGTAATCTTTCAATGTTTTTGATTTGAATTCAATATTCCCTTTCACAATTTGACTAGCGAGCGTCAGTGCCCGCTTAGTGCCTTCGTGTCTTAGTGGTTAATATTCTTTTCTTCCCATGACCATCGAACAAGCCATGCAACTGGCCCTGCAGCATCGGCAAGCCGGGCAATTGGCCGAGGCGGAGCGGATTTATCGTCAGGTGCTGACGGTCAATCCGAACGTCATCGAGGCGTACAACAATCTTGGTGTGCTGCTGTACGATTTGGGCCGGTTCAATGAGGCGGTGTTCGCCTACCAGCGCGCCATTCAGCTCAATCCCGGCTCTTCTGCTTCGTACAACAATCTTGGCAACGCACTTCGGCGAGTCGGACGGTTCGATGATGCGATGATTGCCCACCGCCATGCCATCGTGCTCGATCCCCGATCCGACAGCGCCCACTACAATCTTGGCAACGCACTCACGGAACAGCAGCGGCTTAGCGAGGCGATGGCGAGCTATCGTCGGTCGATTGAAATTCAGCCTGAGGCAGCCGATGCGCATCTGAGCCTCGCCCACGCACTTTTGCTGAATGGCGATTTTTCCGAGGGCTGGGAAGAATATGAATGGCGGCTGAAAATTCGCGCGCCCTCGCCGCCGCCGTCAATTCCAAAATGGGATGGCAGCCCGCTGGATGGGAAATTAATTCTGCTGCAAGCGGAACAGGGTTTCGGCGACACCATTCAATTCGTGCGGTACGCGCCAATGGTTGCATCGCGCGGCGGGCGAGTGGTTCTCCAATGTCAACGCCAAGTCCAACGGCTGTTGCAGACATGCGCGGGAATCGAACAAGTCATCGCCATCGGCGAGCCGATGCCACCTTCTGATGTACATTGCCCGATGCTGAGCCTTCCCCATTTGTTCAAGACCGATATGAAATCGATCCCGGCGGAGATTCCGTACATTCATGCCGTCGACGATCTCATCCCCCAGTGGCGGGAAAAATTCGCGGCAATGCCGAAGCGAATGCGAATAGGAATCACTTGGGCGGGCCGGCCGAATTCGCCTGGTGATCACTTTCGCACCATTAACCCAGCGCAACTGGCACCGCTGTTGCGAAACGATCGGGCGGATTTCTTCAGTCTGCAAAAAAGTGCACCCGCCACGGGAAATTGGATCGATTGGACCAATGAGATTCACGATTTCGCGGATTCCGCGGCACTGATCGCCAATCTCGATCTGGTCATCACCGTCGATACCGCTATTGCCCATCTCGCCGGCGCGATGGGCAAAACCGTCTGGCTGATGCTGCCATTCGTCCCCGATTGGCGCTGGCTGCTCGGCCGCGACGAGAGCCCTTGGTATCCCACCATGCGAATTTTCCGCCAGCGATCCATTGGCGATTGGCCCGGGGTGATCGCTGATGTGATCGCCGCCCTGCGAGCAAAACTCGATCAATCATCGCCGTAGCGGTAACGGAAATAATCCACATCCACGAATCCGCCGACCCCGCCGTAATTGATCAGCCCGACGCGCGCTCCTTTCCAGAACAAGAATTTGAGCGTGAGCGTCGTGGGGGCATCGGCAAAATGCTGGCCGTCAAAACTGTAAGCGAATCGACCGACATCGCCGTCGTATTTGCCGCGAAGATAGATTTCATTGCTGGTGATTTCCGGGCCGATGCCGTTGGGCCAGATGATGTGGCGATTTCCGCCGGATTGTTCGGCGCCGATGATGCCGAAGGTGTTTCCGCTGATGAAGGTGAATCCGGCGCGCTGCCCATCCG
>Ga0302324_100019476_pt1 | contig 13325 bp, 10 predicted proteins | sample Palsa_T0_1_FD_201949 | JGI IMG/M metagenome (GOLD analysis project Ga0302324, IMG submission 201949) | Peat permafrost microbial communities from Stordalen Mire near Abisko, Sweden - Palsa_T0_1 | ecosystem: Environmental > Terrestrial > Soil > Palsa > Peat permafrost | place: Sweden: Abisko...
GGTTCCAATGCAAAGGCTGTCATCGGCTTTGAGCGTTGACGGAAATGCGCATTGGGCGAAACAGTGAAAGCCTGTAGTCATGAAAATAATAAGAACGGGGACTTTTTTCATATTAAGGCTGTGCTACTTATCAAAATTACCTTTTTTTAGATGAGAGCACACCCTGCTCTGGTCTGACGTTGACAGCGCCAAACCCGGACACCCGGATGTATCAAAACCGGACACCCGCGTAATGCCATGACTGTTAACGTCCTGACCGCCAAACCGCCCGAATGATGGCATCCTTTTGGTGGTCGATAGCCCAACCATTACGAGACACATGCTAAAAAACTATTTCCTCGTCGCCCTGCGCAGCTTCCGCCGCAACAAAACTTTCTCTTTTATCAATATCGCCGGCCTCGCAATCGGCATCAGCGCCTCCCTTGTGATCTATCTCCTCGTCCAGTACGACTTCAACTTTGATAAGTTCGAAAAGGACGGCGCCCGCATCTATCGGGTTGTCGTCCATGGTAGGAACGACAATGGCACGTGGCAAAGCGGCTGGCTTCCCGAACCCATGGGCGCCGCCGCCAAAAAAGAGGTCTCCGGCCTTGAGCTTGTAGCCCCCATCCGCACTCTTGATGAGGTCCGGGTCACGATCCCCTACCCCAACGTCAACAACCCGGTCGTCTTCCGCAAACAAAAAGATATCGTTGCCGCAGACGCGAACTACTTCAATCTCATCGGTTACACCTGGCTCACCGGCTCACCCGCGACGGCAACGCAAGAACCCTATCAGGTCGTCCTCACCGAAAAGAATGCCCGCCTTTACTTTGGTAAAACAAGTTATCCCGACATCATCGGTAAAACCATCGTTTTTGATGATACCATCCGGTGCACCATCAGCGGGATCGTCAACGATCTGCCCGGCAACTCAGATTTCTATTTCGGCACGTTTGTCTCCCGGCCGACCTATTATACCGGCCGCCTCAAACCCGAAGCGTTCGGAAATTGGAATTCGACCAATTCCGCCGATCTGCTGTTCGTCCGCCTTCTACCCGGCGTAAAACCGGCGGCCGTCGAAGCGCAATTGACAAAGATCCTTGATAACGCACACGGAAAACCCGACCCAAAGAGTCATTTCACGGAAGCCGGCGGCCTCCAACCCCTCTCCGATCTCCACTTCAATACAGACCTCGGCGTCTTCGATGAAGGTCGCCAGGGCAATAAGCCGACCCTTTACTACCTGCTGGACGTCGCAGCTTTCCTCCTGCTGCTGGCTGCTATCAACTTTATCAACCTGACAACCGCGCAGGCGTCCCAACGCGCAAAGGAGATCGGCATCCGCAAGACCATGGGAAGTCACCGCCGTCAGCTGATCTTCCAATTCCTCACCGAGACCTTTGTGCTCACGCTGATGGCGACGATCCTCTCGCTGATCCTGCTGCCCTTCCTCCTGAAGATCTTCGCCGACTTTATCCCCCCGGACTTCCATTTCAACCTGCTCCGGCAGCCCGGTATCATCGGCTTCCTGATTGTCCTGATTTTCGTCGTCACCTTTCTCGCGGGCGTGTATCCCGCTTTCGTACTCTCTGGTTTCAAGCCCGTTCTTGTCCTGAAGAATCAGGCCTTTGCCAACACCGGTCAGACCCGTTCCGCGTGGCTCCGCAAATCGCTCACCGTTTCCCAGTTCGTCATCGCGCAGGTCTTTATTATCGGTACCCTTCTCGTCTCGCGCCAGATCAGCTACGCCCTCCACAAGGACCTCGGTTTTAAAAGAGACGCCGTCCTCTATTTCCGGGTCAACGATCGCGAGGAGGCTGAAAAGAAAACCGTTCTTCTCGATAAGCTAAGGGCCATGCCCGGAATAGCGCTGGTCAGCATCGCCAGCGATCCGCCCTCCAGTAACGGCACCTGGACCAGCAGCATGACCATCAATACCGGGAAAAAAGAGATTCATGAAAATGCAGAGGTCAAACTCGCGGACAGCAATTATTTCCGCCTATACGGCCTCCGCCTGCTGGCAGGTACCAGCGCCCCCCAAAGTGACACCACAAATGCCGTGGTAATAAACGAAAACTTTCTTCATTTTCTTGGCTACCAGGACCCCCGAAAGATCATCGGGCAGCAGATCACGGAATTTAATGGTAATCCCCACATCGTCGGGGTCGTAGCCGATTTCTTCCCCCGTTCACTTCGTTCCCCGATAAAACCCCTGGTCATCGCAAACGGCACGAAAGAGGCACACGTCTTTAATATAAAGCTCCAACCCCCCACCGCCGACGGCTCCAACTGGCCGACGACCGTTGCCGCCATTCAAAAAGCCTACCGCTCCGTCTATCCGAACGATGACTTCGAGTATCAATTCGTCGACGATACCATCGCAAAATTCTACACCGCGGAAAAGAACATCTCCAGCCTCCTGGCCTGGGCGACCGGTCTCACCATCTTCATCAGCTGTCTGGGCCTCCTCGGCCTGGTCATTTATGTCACCAACCAGCGGACAAAGGAGATCGGCATCCGCAAGGTCATTGGCGCCACCGTCACCAACCTGATCATCCTGCTCTCCCGCGACTTCCTCAAGCTCATCGGCATCGCGATCCTCATCGCCGTACCCATTTCCTGGTGGGGCGGCCAAAAATGGCTTGAAAACTTTGCGTACAAAACCTCGCTCAGCTGGTGGATCTTCGCCGCCGGCGGCGGCGCCCTTTTGCTTATCGCGCTCGTCATCCTTTGTATTCGCACGCTCCGCGCAGCCCTGGCCAACCCGGTCACCGCCCTGCGTTCGGAATAGAGGCCCCTGCGCCAAGGTGGGAAAAGTTTATTCGCTCATTTATCACATACACACCTGAATCCAAGGTGCTCCATCCCGCTGTCCTCTGTGCTTTTCATCCGGCAGGAAACGCGGAAGCCGGAGCCGTAATCGACGTGTACCTTAAGGTCCTCCTTTAGCCGCACGGTTTTACCGATCGTCATATCCTGGTCTGCCGCGGCACGCCGGCCCTGGTAAAGATCATGGAAGCTGGCCGGTAAAGGAAATTCCTTGTCATCATAGGCGCCGAGATCGGTGCTGTCCGGCAACCATTCCCGATGCGTGGCCTTTTCCCCGACGATCAGGCAAAACGGTTTGGACCTATCCCGTCCATCAAGCCATTTTTCAGTCAGTTCGGTTATGATGTCCGTGACATAGCCCTGCGCCCGCACCGCATCGGCCGGCCCGATCAGATCGGGGTTATAATACTCGCCTTGTCCGTTTGTGACTGTATTTTCCCGTCAGCAGGCTCGCCCGGCTCGGGCCGCAGATGGAATTGGTTACCATCGCGCGGGTAAACAACGCGCCTTCCCGCGCAATCCTGTCGATATTTGGGGGCAGGGCCAGCTTGCTGCCATACACGCTGATGGCCTGGTAAGCATGGTCATCAGACAAAATAAAGATGATATTCGGCCGGGTTGAAGGATTGCCCCCAGGGATGAAAAAGAAACAGGCAACCATTGAATAGCGGGTTCAATCATCAGAAGAAGATCCAGTTTTGCTGAAAATATTCTTTCCTGATGCTGCCTTTTATCCGCCAAAGCCCAATCGCCGTCACGCTGTTTGTGATTACCTCCCTGCCTATCGCTGCTTTCAGCCAGAATAAGACAGCAGATCCCCCGCCGGACAGTCCGCAGGTCTTTGGCGCGGGTGTCATTTCAGGACCCGTTCATGATATGGCTCCTGCCTTTACCCCCGACGGAAAAACGGTGTATTTTCATCGTGCCGGTCCCGGGCTTACCGGCGTCATCCTGGTATCGCAATTGCGAAATGGAGGCTGGTCCAAGCCCGAAATCGCTCCGTTTTCCGGGCGGTGGCAGGATATCGAGCCGTACATGGCGCCGGATGGATCGTATTTGATTTTTTCCAGCAACCGCCCGGCCAATGGCGTTGGTGATGAGCTGAACGGCGCATGGAGCGGAAGTAAATATCTACAACGAGGTGGCAATCTGTGGCGGGTAGACCGCAAGGGTAACGGCTGGGGCGAACCATACCGGCTGCCGGACCTGGTCAATAGCGACAGTTCCGTTTTTTCGCCGGCCATCACGGCCACCGGTACCCTGTACTTCATGAAGCCGGTGGGCCATGGGGGGCCTTTCCATCTCTACCGCTCTGCCTACCGGGATGGAGCCTATCAGCCAGCCGAAGCTTTACCCTTTAGTGCGCCCGATTCGGTCGGTGAATTTGATCCGGCTGTGGCACCTGATGATTCGTTTATCGTGTTTTGTTCGGGTCGGGCGCCAGCCAAACGGACGGAGTTATGGATCGTATTTCGTGTCAATGGCGGCTGGGGAACTCCGATCTCGCTCGGGCCGGCTGTCAATCGTTCGGCGGGTTGTATCGAGGCGCGGCTAAGTCCTGACCACCACCGGCTGTATTTTTCCACCTCTTATGTTACGCCTCCTGTTAATCCTTCCGACCGCGCGGAAAGGCAAGCGGAGATCGACCGGAGTGAGTGGCAAAACGGGTTGACGAATATCTGGTCGGTGTCGTTGGATAAATGGTTGGGGCACGCCGAATGAGCATGAAAACCAGGCATGAGTCAGTTTTGGGATTGATTGAGAGCCCGCTGCAGGCTGATGGGCTAAATAAAAAAGCCTTCTGCAGTGCAGAAGGCTCTGTTTGATTGTTGTTGGTTCTCTACCTGGTTCCAACGGCAGCAGATGAATTCTGCGGGATGAAATCTTTCACGGCAGGCGTGATAATAATTTTGATCGTAGTGCTTTGCGGCATACCATTCATTGGAGGTTGCTGCAGAGACAAATTGACCTTGGGAAGACCATTTTTCAAAAAGTGGTTGGCAACCGTCAGCATCCTGCCTTGTTTCAGCGCCCAGGCATGATTGTGCATATGTCCCGGCTCATTGTAAATCGCCATCGAACCTTCCGATCCGTATTTGTGATGCATCTTTTTATGTGCGGGGGTGCTGTTGCTACCGGTAGCATTTGCGTTTGCTGCAACGGCGCCTGCGCCGGTACCGCTATTTTGGGCGCTGCTATTGGCGGTCGATGTGGAAGTGTGAGCGGTATGCATAATCTTATGATGCCTCGGGGCAGGGGTCATCGTTGCATCGGCAGACATATTGTTATTGTCCGTTGCAACCCAACCTGTGGCAGAATCGCCACTGGCCACAGCAACATTGATATTCGACCTGCTGACCATTGCCTGCGCAAGACCATTCAGTACCTGTTTTCCCACCGGGGTGACCATCATACTGTTTTTCTTAAAAAGCTCATTTTCATCCAGTCGTACGTAAATGCAGTTATTCATCTGTTGAACATCGGCATTGGCAATACCCGCCTGTGTCAAGGCCCCTTTTACGTCCTGGCTGACCTGGGCCAGGGTGTCTTGCCGGTCCTTAAAATAGCCTTGGTAATAGCCCAGTGATTTTTGTTGTGCGGCATAATTGCTGGCGCTGTTGTCCAGCGAATGTTGAAGGGCGGTATTCTTACCTTGTAAATCGCTGACATTGCTATTGAGTGATGTGACCTGTTGTGCCAATTGAGCGCTGTCACTCCTGGCCTTGGCCAGTTCTGCCTGAGACGTTTTGTATTTCCTGCTCGACACGCATCCTGTGAGCAAGATCAAGGCAGTACCCGCAATAGCAAATGACATGTTTAGTCTTGCTTTCATGATCAAGTAGTTTTAAGTAATGAATTATTACATTCATAAAGATTACTTAAAATTTGATGCCAGGGGGTCGGTGGACAGCTTTCAACAGGTAAAATCGGGCCAGCGTTTAAAAAGCGGTTGTCGGAAGGGAGATATTTCCCGAAGCCAGGAGGTCGGACAATAGTTCCACAACATATTGATTTTTAGCTATAAACATCGAATTTTCTGCCTGGGAATCCTAAGCGCCTGCAAGGGGTATTCTTTTATCATTCGGTGTAAAGGAGCGAAACGACCGTTACGAACGAGGCGGGAAAGAAATGACGTCTTTAGTCCCCAAACGCGATCCCGTTATCCTACTCCCATTGGTCCTGCTGCTGAAGCTGGTGAGCGCCCATTGTTAATGATGGTTTTATGGGATCGTATATACTTTGGAGGCGTAATCCTCCTTGATCCATCGCCGTTCAGCCTGGGCCTGTAAATAACCGGTGGTCGAATCCTGCAGCATTTTTGGAAAGGCAGGGATCCGCGGGTTATATACGTAGATAAATTGATGGACGCCGTTTTTCTTCAGGAGCGGGAGCAGCCGGCGGAGACTATCATCGCCGGAGGCGGCGAAAAAGTAATTTTTTTCGAATAACCAGGCCACGTCGTTGATCATCCAATGCTGCGACAGGACGACCACATTTCCGGGTTTCTCGTTCATCAGCGCATAGGAAGCGGTCAATCGCTGATTGTACCGCCATCTCAATTCCTTATATCCGCCTCCATGCGTGTTGAGATAAAAGGAATAGCCGGTGCCTGCGATGATCAAAACCAATAACCACGCCGGAATCTTCCGGCCTTCGATGAGGTCCCATTGGTTCTCGACCAGGAACAGGGCCACGAGGGTGATAGGAATGATCAGCAGGAAATAGCGGTCGCCCCATTGTATGACCCCATCATTTGGCAACAGGAAGGGCGTGACCAGGGAAAAGACAATCACGATACCGGCTAACAGGGCGGGACGGAGATCTGCGCTTCGCCGGATCTTTATCCACCGATAGAGTAAGGGGAGCAATAGCAGGGCAAAGAGAAAATACCTGGTAGAAATTCGGTTGTTATCCCAAAGATTTACAAACCCATGATGTAATCCCATTTTGGTTTCCGGGTTATTATCATTAAAAAGCTGGCTGCCGTGGATACCCAAAATGGAACCGTATTCGGTATAGTTAAAGGCAAAGAAAAGGAGCACGGCCGCGCCCAGACTAGCCAGGAAAGCCAGCTGTGCAGGCTGTTTTTCCCTTATAAAAAGAATACCGATGGCCAACGAATACAGGAAGTCCATCATCAGGGCCTCCGGTCTCAGGAAGACGGCCAGTCCGCTGAGCAGTCCTAAAACGGCTGCGACCCAGGTTTTCGCGGGCGGTCTGATGATAAAAGCCAGGCCGGCAAATAATAGAAAAACTGTAGGCAGGTGTTCCCAGAACATCACGCCATACAGGGCCAACGGTGTGCAAAACACCAGTAGAAAGAGCGCAAGTGCGATCATCGCCGGTTTTATACCGCATCGCTTCAACAGGAATACGAACCAGCCCAGTAATGCAAGGGCACATAGCATTGGGATGATATACAATCCGGCGGCTCCAAGCCTTGCATAAAAGAAAGCGCTGAGAATTTGAAAGGCCGGGGGGAAAACAATCAAAAAACCATTGGGCGAGGAATAAAAAAAGGGTATTCTCAGCGGGCAAAAGCCTGCTTTCCAAATATCCTTGACCCATTCGGGCTGGGGCGTGTGCAAATATTTAAATCCGTACCCCTCGGTGATTTGTTTGACTTCGAGGGACTTTATGCCTTGATCTCCCGCATAAAAAATACCATTATGGATGGAAAGGGCCAAAAAACCAAGATAGCAAAGCGACATCAGAAAAACAAGCCAGACAAGGAGATAACTTTTATTGATCCTTTGAAAAAAAGCGGTCCGTTCCATCGGAATTATTTAAATGATTAACAGCAAGCAACAATATTTAAATTGATTTCGGGGGCTGGACTTTAGCAACAGCAATGCAAAGGTTATGCCTTAAGCTTCATGGACGTTCTCCCGGCTGCGGGGGTTTATGGCAAGTAATGTTTGAATTTCCGGAAAGGGGGGAGTATCGGTGGTGTGATTACCAGAATCAAATTAATATTGCAATAGTAGGCCTCTCCATCCAATCGGGCAATGTGATTAACATATTTCTATTGCTAATAACAAGCGCTTAACAGCTGGGGAGTTATTTTATTTTAGTGGGATGGGCAGTGGACAGCCTCAGGGCAATCGCGCATGAAAGCGAAGGATGATCCCCGGGATATTGATTTTCTCGATCTGTTCATCAAAAGTATCTATAAAGTCGATGATAAAAATTTCGATACATTTGAGGTTCTACTCAAAAAAAATACATCATCATGGAAAATAACACGCTTCATTATGCAACAGTTCACCATCCGGGAGCCGAGGGTAAGTGTCCGTTCATCGGGGGACATTTGAAAGAGACTGCAGGTGGGGGGACGAGAAACCGCGACTGGTGGCCGAATCAGTTAAATCTGACTATCCTGAGACAAAACTCTGGTTTGTCGGATCCGATGGACAAGGGCTTCGATTACGCTGCAGCATTCAAAAAACTGGATCTGAATGAAGTTAAGAAAGCCATTACGGATGTGCTGACCACCTCGCAGGCCTGGTGGCCTGCTGACTTTGGGCACTATGGCCCGTTTATGATCCGGATGTCATGGCATGCCGCGGGCACCTACCGGATCTCGGATGGACGAGGCGGCGCGGGCAGGGGTATGCAGCGTTTTGCTCCTCTGAACAGCTGGCCGGACAATGCCAATTTGGACAAGGCGCGCCGGCTGCTCTGGCCGGTCAAACAGAAATATGGGAAGCGGCTTTCCTGGGCCGACCTGATCGTACTGGCGGGGAATTGCGCCCTTGAATCGATGGGATTTAAGACATTCGGTTTTGGCGGCGGACGCCAGGATGTTTGGGAAGCGGCTGAAGATACCTACTGGGGCGCAGAAAAAGAGTGGCTCGGCAACAAACGGTATGAAGGCAATCGCGAGTTGGAAAATCCATTGGGAGCCGTTCAAATGGGTCTCATTTACGTAAACCCGGAAGGCCCTGACGGGAATCCCGATCCGCTTGCCGCTGCCCGCGATATCCGCGAGACCTTTGGGCGGATGGCCATGAACGACGAAGAAACCGTGGCGCTTATTGCCGGCGGCCACAGCTTTGGTAAAACCCATGGCGCCTCCGATGCCGGGAAATATGTAGGCAAGGAACCGGCAGCTGCCTCTATCGAAGAGCAGGGTCTTGGCTGGAACAATTCCTATGGCAGCGGAAATGCAGGTCATACCATCACCAGCGGCCTGGAGGGAATTTGGACCACTACGCCGACAAAATGGAGCAATAATTTCTTCGAGAATCTGTTCGGCTTTGAATGGGAGCTGACCAAAAGTCCAGCGGGCGCCTTCCAATGGGTTCCAAAAGACGGCGCCGGCGCCGGTACGGTGCCTGATGCACATGATCCGACGAAACGCCATACGCCAACGATGTTGACGACCGACCTCTCCTTAAAGGTGGATCCCGTCTATGAGGTCATTTCCCGACGCTTCTATGCGAACCCGGACCAATTTGCCGATGCTTTCGCCCGCGCCTGGTTTAAACTGACGCATCGCGACATGGGCCCGCATGTTCGTTATCTTGGTACTGAAGTGCCTGCCGAGGAACTGATCTGGCAGGATCCTATTCCGGCCGCCTTGCATCCGCTGATCGACGACCAGGACATTGCTGCCTTGAAGAGCCAGCTGCTGAATTCCGGTCTGAGCGTTTCGCAACTCGTCAGCACCGCCTGGGCTGCGGCATCCACCTATCGTGATTCCGACCGGCGCGGTGGCGCCAACGGCGGCCGTATCCGGCTGGCCCCTCAAAAAGACTGGGCGGTAAATGACCCGTCGCAACTGGCTGGCGTGTTGGCAAAGCTGGAAGGTATCCAAAAGACCTTTAACGATGCGCAGAATGGCGATGCGCAGAATGGCGGTGCGCAGAATGGCGGTGCGCAGAAAGATGATGGTCAGAACGGCGGAAAGACGGTTTCATTGGCCGACCTGATCGTATTGGGTGGATGCGCAGGGATCGAAAAAGCAGCAAAGAATGCCGGTTACCCGCTGACCGTGCCTTTTACACCGGGTCGCGGCGACGCGTCGCAGGAGCAGACCGATGTAGAGTCGTTTGGTGCGCTGGAGCCGGCTGCCGATGGCTTCCGCAACTATGCCCAACCTCACTATGCCGCAAAAGCAGACGTATTTCTTATAGACAAAGCGCAATTGTTGACGTTGACCGCACCCGAATTGACGGTGTTGGTGGGCGGCATGCGGGCGATCAACAGCAACTTTGATCATTCGCAACACGGGGTGTTCACGCATCGTCCGGAAACGCTCAGCAACGACTTTTTCGTCAACCTGCTGGATATGCGTACAAAGTGGGGTGCTACATCCGAAGGCGGAGATCTTTTCGAGGGACGTGACCGTGTCACCGGGGAGCCGAAATGGACGGCTACGCGTGCCGATCTCGCTTTTGGCTCCAACGCAGAGCTCCGTGCGCTGGCCGAGGTATATGCGTGCGAGGATGCCAAAGAAAAGTTCGTTCATGACTTTGTGTCGGCATGGGCCAAGGTGATGAACCTGGACCGGTTTGACCTGGCCTGATTTGCGGATCATTTTTGGAATACGTTTTGAGGGCTTGACGGTATGAAAAAGAAATCCTTAACGACTCCGGCAGTTGCGATGGTTGCCGGATTATTTTGCCTGACCATTGCTGAAACAGCATGGGCGCAAGACTTGAAACAACAATATAAAGTCGTCAACAGGTCGCTGATTCCGGGGCCGGACTCCGGAAGTATCCATTTGAACGAAGTAGACGGGGTTGGAATCGCCTGGCTTAGCGGGAAGGAATTTACAACAGGGAGCATCGAGTTCGATGTAAAAGGTAAAGATATACTCCAGCACAGTTTTGTCGGCATCGCTTTTCACGGTGTGGATGATACGACCTACGAGGCCGTTTACTTCCGCCCCTTTAACTTCAGGGCGACGGACCCGGTAAGGAAGGCGCATGCCGTGCAATATATTGCCAATCCTACCTATGACTGGCCAAAGCTGCGTGCTGATTACCCTAATAAATATGAACAACCTTTGTCCCCCGCCCCCGATCCCGACCAATGGATTCATGTACGAATCCTGGTCGAAAGTAAAAAGGTCAGCGTCTATGTCAATGATAGCAAAGTACCTGCGTTGACAGTGGAACCGCTGGTCAATTTAAAGGGTAAAAAGATCGGCTTTTGGGCGGGGAATACTTCAGGCGGGGATTGGAAGAATCTGAGGATGTAGATAGTGGTCATTATTCCGGACCGGAAGGGCCCCAGCCCTGAAAATATTGCCATACCCGGACGCGGTCTTTACCGATCAGGCCGATCACGATCTGTTCGGCCTCTTTTCGCCGCCCGGGGTTATCGTCATCCATTGATCCCTGGCTAAAAATCAATAGTGATTTGAGGTATTCACCGAAGCGGTCGAACATGCCATTGATATTTGGCCGTGAATCGTGAACGAAATAGAAGGGTAAAGCGGCTGAGGAAGGATTCGGACCAGGATGCGCTTATATAGTAGAATTTTGCGACGGGTAAGAGGACGTCCATCAGGCTGGAATTTCCGAAGGTCAAATAGAAAAGCCGAAGGTCATCCGGCAGGGTTGTCCCGAGTCTTTTTTCGCAATTCTCCATGTCTGTCGTCGATGCAGGGGAAGGCATCCTTTTGGCCATATATTTCGCGTATCCCTGGATGATCGGACTGATTTCGGCGTCCCAACCGGGTGCACCGATCGGTAAATCGGGGATTACAATCGTATCCATGTCGAGATAATTGGTATCGTCAAGATAACAATTTTATTCGGTTCTCAGGTTGTCGATCGGGTTCGAAGTGGCTGCCCTGATCGCCTGGTAGCCCACCGTCAGCAATGCGATCAAAAGAGCGGAAAATCCGGCCACCAGGAAGAGCCATACCGTAAGTGGCACTTTGTACGCAAAATCCTGCAACCATTTGTGCATGACAAAATATGCCAGCGGCGAGGCGATCAGCATGGCGATCACGACCAGTTTGAGAAAGTCTTTCGACAGCAGCAGCACGATACCGCCGATGCTTGCCCCTAACACTTTCCTGATCCCAATTTCCCTGACCCGTTGTTCCGCGCTAAAACTGGCGAGGCCGAAAAGCCCGAGGCAGGAGATCAGGATGGCCATCACGGTAAAATAGCGGACCAGTGCCGACTCGCGTTCTTCGGCCGCGTAATTCTTCTGGAAGTCTTCGTCCAAAAAAGAATATTCGAAGGGTTCATTGGGATCCAGTTTATGCCAGGCAGCTTCCAGCGAAGCGAGCAAGGGGCCGGGCGCTCCGGGGCGCGCATGAACGACAAGATAGCTGCCGCCGCCCGACAACCGGAAAGCATACGGTGTGACCAAGCTGTGGAGATCCTCGAAATGAAAGTCTTTTACAACTCCCACCACTTCGGATTTGGTCGTCTGACCCTGGAAGTCGCTATTGACCTTGGTACCGATCGCAGCTGCAGGTGTCGCGTAACCCATCGCCCTGACCGCGCTCTCGTTCAGGATGATCCGGTCGCCGGTCGTATCGCCGGGAAAGTCCTTTGAGAATGTCCTTCCGGCCACTGCCTTGATCCCCAGTGTTGCCAGATAGTTGTAATCGACATAGTTCATCCGCGTCCGCTGGGCCTCCTGCGCATTGCGGCCGTCCCGGTATAACAGGTTATCGCTGGGGTTGGTAAGCCCCGGATAATAAGCGCCTGCACCCGAGCTGATCACCTGGCCAATACGCTGGAATTCGTTCTCGAATGCTGTCGTAAGATTTTTTGCGGTCGACCCCCGCAAAGGGATCACGACCTGCGATGTTTTGTCAAAACCCAGGTCCTGGTTACGAAGATATTCCATCTGGTCATTGATCGCCACGGTAGACACGATCAGGGTAACCGATATGATAAACTGAAAAACGACGAGCCCTTTCCGCAAGGAGATTGCCGCAAGACTGTTTGAGAATTTCCCTTTCAGAACTTTGGCCGGTTGGAAAGAGGAGAGATAGAACGCCGGATAGAGCCCTGCCAGCAATCCCGCAATGATCGCCAGGATCAGAAATCCGATCAGGAGTGGCAGGTGAGCCGGGAGCGCGAAGCTCAGATGACGCGCCGTGACTAGTCCGAAAGCGGGCAACAGGAGTACCGTAAAGGCCCAGGCCAATAAGAATGCGAGAACGCTCATGAGAACCGACTCGCCTAAAAACTGACCGATCAGCGCTCCTTTCACGGCGCCCAGGACCTTGCGTATCCCGACCTCCGAAGACCGTTTCGCGGACTGCGCCGTCGCGAGGTTCATAAAATTGATACAGGCTATCAACAAAGTAAAGGCAGCGATGGAAGCCAGAATATAAAGCGCGGTTTTGCTGGCAGGAGGCGTAATATTGCCCGGCACATCACCCCGCAGATGAATGTCCCGAACAGGAACAAGGAATTGACGCTTTTGAAAACCCATGGCCTTCAGATCCTTCCCGGCATATTTGTCCAAAAAGGCCGGGAATTTCGCTTCCACGGTCGCAGGGTTCGTACCGGGCCGGAGACGTAGATAAGCAT
>Ga0302324_100019477_pt1 | contig 13324 bp, 13 predicted proteins | sample Palsa_T0_1_FD_201949 | JGI IMG/M metagenome (GOLD analysis project Ga0302324, IMG submission 201949) | Peat permafrost microbial communities from Stordalen Mire near Abisko, Sweden - Palsa_T0_1 | ecosystem: Environmental > Terrestrial > Soil > Palsa > Peat permafrost | place: Sweden: Abisko...
ATCATGAGGGATAAATCGCTCTCCACATACGCCCACAACGTGAAAATCATCACGCAGGACGGAAAAGTTACGTTGAAGGGGCCCGTCCGCACCGCGGATGAAAAGGCCGCACTCGAAGGAAAAGCATTCGCGGTGGCGGGAGAAGGCAACGTTACCAGCCAGATTGAAATTGCGCCTCCAAAGTCATGATCCAGGAACGCTGAGCGATATCCAACCAAAAGGAGAAAATGATGACAAGCAAGAGAACCGCAGTATTCGGAATTTACTCAACGCGTGAAGAGGTAGAAAATGCAGCGGATTTTTTGGCTCAATCCGGATTTCCCGTCACGGACATATCCGTGCTTCTCCCGGAAAGCTTGGGGACTAAGGATTTGGGGACCGAGAAGGCGACAAAGGCCCCGGAGGGCGCTGCGGCGGGAGCTGGCTCAGGCGCAGTCCTCGGTGGAACTTTGGGATTGCTTGCCGGAATCGGCGCGCTCGCGATTCCCGGGGTCGGTCCGCTAATCGCCGCCGGCCCCATTATGGCTGCGCTAGCGGGGGTCGGAGTCGGTGGGGCAGTGGGAGGGTTCACGGGCGCGCTGATCGGCGCGGGAATCCCAGAATATGAGGCCAAGCGCTATGAAGGGCGATTGCAAAAGGGCGGAATTCTTCTCTCCGTGCACTGCGATACCTCGGACGAGATCAGCCGGGCCAAGGAAATTCTGGAACGCACGGGCGCCCAAGATATTTCTTCCACGGGGGAATCTTCCTCAAGAACGGTGAAGCCTGACCAAAAGGCCCGTCGCACCGCCTCGGGCGGAAACGATTAATTTCCATGAGAGGGAAGTCCGTAAGGGCTTCCCTCTTGTTTTTATTCCGATCTGCGGAGGCGGCATGGGGATCAGAACGGCTAGGATAATGGCTTCGAGACGGCAAAGGAGGATCGTGATGACTGAAAAAAAATGGCAGGGAACGGCGTCGGGAGTACTCATTGGAGTAGGTGTTGGTTTTGCCATTGGAATTCTCTTGGCGCCGAAATCGGGAAAAGAGAGCCGCGAACAGGTACTGGACACAGTGAAGGACGGCCTCGATGCGGCAATCGCCAAGGGGCAGGACGTGACCCGCAGCATCCAGCAGGCTCTCGATGACGCGAGGGAACGTGTGAAAGAAGCGGCCGAGGTGGGAGAGAAAGCCTACAAAACCGCGAAGTCGATCGCTTCCTAGCAGGCTTGGCAAGCGGGGTTCGTTCGGTTTCCAGCACATGGAAGGAATGATTTGCGTCGATCCGGTGAATTCGCCGGCACCGAGGAGAGATGGATTGAAATGAGATCAAAACGCAGCAGCGGCAAACCCGCAAATTCGAAGAAGGGATTTCTCTTAAACGTAGCCCGAACGATCGGATCGACACTGGGAACCCTGGCCGCTAAGACGGAGCCGGTGTTGGAGCATTTGGAACGCCCAGTGCCTAGGAAAAAGGTCAGGTCGAAGTCCGGCAAGTCTCGAATCAGGCGCAGCGCGTAACGACGAAGCCTCTTCAGGATGAGTCATGGCCGCTTCTTCAACTTGATGAAGCGCCCCTCTGATTCTCTATAGCCGCCACTCAACATTCATATAAAATTGGCGTCGATGGGTACCAGGGATTTGCGAGATCGGAGGTCGACCCACTCACTCCGTTTATACTCCTAATCCGCAAACATGAATTTTTCGCGCAGATCGCCTCTCCTTTACGCTCTGCGGATCAGGCCGCTTAAGAGCGAAGCCAGGAAGAGGACCAGGAAGATAAAGAACAAAATTCTGGCGACTCCGGCCGAAGCTGCGGCGATTCCGCCAAAACCGAATACTGCCGCCACGAGCGACACTAAAAGAAAAATCACTGTCCATCGCAACATGTGGGTCCTCCGTGTCCCGGCTCCGTTTCCGGGTTTCGGGACGCATCCATTTTTGCCCGCCGACACGCATCGAACAATCCAGACTCCGGGGTATATCGAATGGTAGAAACACCTGAACTGTGCGATTGACTCGACCTGAGTCGCGCGGACGATTTCGGCGGATGCCGGCATCCTCGCATTCGCGCGAATTCCGGCTCGCGGCTCGATTTGCAATCGGGAGAGCGGAACCTTGCGCCCCAACCACGCCGATGGACTATCTTCCGAATGTCCAGCGAGCTTTGGTTATCACGGGGAAGAGCGCTTGTCTGAGCAAAACGAACGCGTGCCAAAAAATAAATGCCAGGCAGATGGCGATGACGATGTACCAGAAGTGACTAAGTGCGCTCAGAATGAGTAGAGCAAGAAAGGAGATGGCCTTGCAGCTTCGATCGTACTCTTCCACTTTCTTGGCGGTTTCGGTCATATGGGCTTTCCGTCTTTCCCCCACTGCAATGGATCGAGCGCGGATCGGAATTCTTGTCGTTCACGATTGTGCAAAAGCAGCGTCGAGAATGGCGAATGTGCGGGCAGGCAAGAATCGGCGCTTCCATGTACTTTGGGCGAATGCTTAACGGAGGACCATTGGATCCTCTTGCGGGCGTTGCGGAAAAACACGGGTAGCAACAGGGTGATCCCGCTCAGGCCCGAGTTTCAACTGAAGTCACTTCACCTTCCCATTCCATTACGCGAATCTCCTGGTGACAGTCAATGGTCCACGGTATTTGTTTTCTCGCGCGAATCGTGTCTTCTGTTGGTGGATGCTGATGTGAAAGCAAACGCGGCAGAGGAAGCAGTGAGCTCCATCGGGATCGAATCACAACCAAGGAGGCGTGACATGAATTGGGATCAGGTTCAAGGCAAATGGAAACAAGTGAAGGGCCAGGCGAAGGAAAAATGGGGAAATCTCACCGATGACGATTTGGACGTGATCGATGGGCGGCGCCAGCAATTCGTTGGAAGGGTTCAGGAGCGCTACGGAATTGCCAAAGAAGTTGCTGAAAAACAAGTGGATGAATTTGTGAAGGCTTTGAAAGCGGAAGATCGAGAAGAGGAAAAAGCGAATCGGGCTGGCCGCGGCTAATTGCAGCACCGCAGTTTTGGTTTGGGCGGGACGCCAAGCCGCGGCGTTTCGCCCTGCCCCCCTCAATTTAAAGAGAACGATGGCTCAAACAGGTGTGTTAAGGAAAAACCAATCTGGGACCTCAAGAAAAGCTCTCATCGCGGCGCTTAGCGAGGATCTGGCCCGCGAATATCAGGCGATCATTTCTTACGTCGTTTACTCGCAGGTCCTGCAAGGGGCGGCGCACATGAATATCGCGGCCGAGCTTGAAACTCAAGCTCAGGAAGAGCTGAGGCACGCCCTCATCATTGCCAAGCAGATCGATTACCTCGGAGGAATGCCGGCGATCCGCCCGAAGCCGGTCCGCACTTCGAAAGACGCCAAGGAAATGCTGCGATTCGATCTGGAGAATGAAACCGAAACGATCCGCAGTTATCGCGAGTGCGTTCGCCAGAGCGACGCTTTAGGCGAATTTGCCCTGGCTGAGCACATCCGCGAAATCCAGATGCAGGAGCAGGAGCACCAAATCGATCTGGCGACAGCGTTTGGCATAGAGGTCCCAAATCCCAAGACCGGGTCATGATCTTCAGAGCCTCCCTTACATCTCCGATCATCCCCACGTGCGATGCTCACCTCATGAGGCCATTTCACCGCCCGCCCCCGGGAAGAATGGCCTCTCCTCCCTTTTTTTTCATTGGCGGCAAAATCATACCCAGCCAGGCAGTTGACGAAAGCATGCGCGCAATCTGTGAACTTCCTCGCGACTGCCGTCGAACTTGCTGAATCGGCCAACGCGCCGCATCGCAATCCCGGCCCATACACAGAAGCCGCACGTTTGTTACAGCAACCGCCGGATAGCAAGCGCCAGCGTTCCGGAATACAGTGCAAATGCGGGATGCGACTGTTACTAAATAGATAATTCCGCATCGCAGCGAAATACATTTTCAAACATGGGGGATAAGATGAGACGATTTGCACTTTTAGTTCTGGTTGCCGGATTGGGTTTCGCACCCGTGATGCGCGCTCAAGACCACGCGGAAGTCGGCGCATTCGTCGATTATTTCAGGCTGGGCGAGACGAGCACCAATTTTGTGGGGCTGGGCGGCAGGGCCGCCGTCAACGTGGTCAAACACGTACAGGTCGAAGCGGAAATGTCTTACGATTTCAATAAAGTGTTCACCGAGGGCTTCACAAATACTTCGGGTGGGGCGGTCACCACGGCGAATTCCAATATTCGGGTTCTCCACGGCTTGTTCGGTCCAAAGTTTCAGACCTCCGGATTGGTGCGCTTCTTCGTGACCGTGAAGGGCGGGTACACCAATTTCCGCTTTGATCCCGCCCCCGCTTCGTTCTCCACGTTTTCCAGCGACGTGAGCAATCTTCGAGCCAATAATGTGGATGCGGCCTTTTACCCGGGAGCTGGAGTCGAGGCTTTTCTTGGCCCTATCGGATTCCGTCTTGAGGCCGGCGATGAAGTCATTTTCGTGAACGGAGCCCACAACAACTGGAGGGTTACTTTCGGGCCCCAATTGCGTTTCTAGCTTTTGAGGGTCACGCTGGAGCCTCGCGGGAAACGAGAGTGCAGGCGGAACGATCGCCAGTCGGAGGATGCACCTCGTTTCCCGGGGAGAATCAGGCAACAAATGTTCGCCGTTCGGAAAGGTCATCCAACAGAATCCCGATGCAGTTTGCTGATCTGGCAGGACAACTGAAAGATTCATCCCCGATAAGAAATATTTCTGCGGCAGCGCAAAGTTTCGTTTGACCTTTTGAAAGGCGCGCGCCCCGCAAAACATGTTCCAGCTTGATCCGGCACCAATCGGTTTGCACCCACCGCGGCCTCGCACGGACCGAGGGCGGTTTCCAATGCGGCCAAACTGCAAAGGCCCCTTCGGGCCGCCGTGTGCGGTCACTCCTTTTGGGACTTGGCCGAGCGATGCGCGTTTTCCCGCCCTGCCGGCACGGATAGTATCTGGCAGACGAGCCGGGGAAATTGGATAGATTTATTTTGGCTTACGTCGCGTCTCCGCTGCTTTCCTTGCAGCGCGGCGAAGGCCAAGCGGCCCCTTTGTGTGCACCCCTTTTAGCGACGCGCGATGACGAGCTGCTGGCCCGCGCCGGCGAGCACTGGATCGCGCCTGCGCTGCCAATTGACGATGAGACGCAGTGCCATGGCTCTCCCGCCGCAGCGCCCCCAGCGTCGCCCGGGAGCGTTTTCTTGAAATCTTGCGCCGCGACCCCGCCTTCGCCAAATCCCGCCTCGCTTGACGCCTGATCGCCTCTGTGCTCTTTCCCTTCCTTGGGGGCGGAAGCTTGACGCCGGCGCGGCGGGCCTTGGACAGACCGATCGCAATGGCCTGCTGCGTGGACCTCGCTCCGTGAACGCCTTCGCGCACGTGGTGTATCTCTTCACGAACAAACTCCCCAGCTTGTGTCGAGGCAGATTTCCCTTGTTGCGCGTCCTGCCTGGCGCGTTCGATGGTGCTTTTTTTGGGCATTTTTCCCGCCTTTCCTGGCTACACATTTAAAGGATTCTGTGCGGCCAAATTCCAATCGCAGCCTTCGCAAAATCATTTGTATCCACGGAGCCATGTGGGGGCAATCGGGTCGATTCCGTATTTCTCTCCCCGAGATGACGATGCCAATGCCTCACGCCTGATTTTATGAGCTAACGCGCACAGGATTGCCCCGTGGGAAGATCGTCGATTCTTCCCTCAAGTGTTCCAAACAATTCATTAAAGTTTCTACCCGGTTCTATTCAACATAAAAGCCGGCTAATGTGCATTGCCGCGCGTGGCTTCCCGTTGCCGCGCGCAGTTTCATCACGCCAGATCAGGGGGAGATCGTCCATGGCCCAGGAGCATTCCGAGGTAGAGTCCACTTGCCCCGTTTGCCGGAGCCGGAAGGTACAATCAATGAGTTATTACGGAATCGTCGAACTGATTTGTTTTCGGCTGATGAGGATCTACCCCTTCTGGTGCAATGATTGTTCCCGCCGCTTTTACCAGTTTTTTTCCAAGCCGCCGTTATTCCGCCAGGAATCGAGGGGCGACAGTTCTCTTCCTCCCCATGCGTTACGATAACCGTCGCCGAGTGGCCCGGCGACGGTTAGCTTTCTCGAAAACCTCCAGCCAAAACGTTTGCGCCCATGACCGTGGAATATTATTGTGGAGTTGTTCCGGTCCGCTCGTCTGTCGCAATGCGTCCGGACGCAGTCCCTCTAAGGTAAATCCGGTATGGAGAAGCGCCGCGCCAATGCATACCATTAATTCGAAATTTTCTAGTGAAATCCTGAAAGGAAAAGGTTGACCGGCGCTCGCTATCCGAGCGGTCGCTGGCTTTCTGGCAAGACGAGGCTGATGCGAATTCTAGTGGTCGACGATCACGAACTGGTCAGACGGGGAATTTGCTCGGTCCTCGCCGCTGAATCTTCCATCACCTTGTGCGGGGAAGCTGTGGACGGCCAGGATGCCATCGAGAAAACCAAGGCGCTTCGCCCCGATATCGTCGTGATGGACGTCAGCATGCCCCGTCTGAACGGTCTGGAGGCCACGCAGGAAATCAAGCGCCTTTTTCCCCATGTCGAAATCGTAATTGTCAGCCAGCATGAGGCCCCAGAAATGGTCCGCCAGGCCTTTAAGGCGGGGGCCCGTGGGTACGTTGTGAAATCGGCCATTTCCGCGGATTTGCTCGCAGCCATTGCCAAAGCCCAAAACCGCCAGCCGTTTTTTCGGGATTCGCTGCCGGAGAATGAGGATCGAACACCCGACCCGAAAGAAATAGGGCAGCACAGCCCCGCCGATAAGCAAGCCCCTCGCGGAAACGAAGAGAGTTTCCGTTTGGCCATGAACAATCTGGCCGAAGGGCTGTACACACTCGATCCCGAGGGGCGCGTCACCTACGTTAATCCCTCGGCCGAAAAAATGTTCGGCTGGAGCTCCGGGGAATTGCTGGGAAAGAACATGCACGAGGCGACCCACTATAAGCATCCGGATGGCTCCCCTTTTCCCATTCCGGAATGCTTGGGGCTGCACGTCCCGAAAAAGCGCGCCGTACATCAGCAGGAAGACATGTTCATCCGCAAGGACGGGAGTTTCTTCCCGGTGGTATTCAGCGCCTCTCCCATGCGATTCGGCGCCGAAATCAAAGGCGTTCTGGTCAGCTTCCGCGACGATACCAAGCGCCGCCAGACAGAAGAGGCTTTGCAGCAAAGCGAGAGGATTTTTCGCGCCATTGACGAATCCATCGGCTACGGCGTTTGGATTTGCGACGCCACCGGGCGGAACATTTACACGAGTCCATCGTTTCTCGAACTCGTTGGGCTCACCCAGCAGCAGTTTTCAGAATCCGAATGGTCCCGTATCCTTCACCCCGAGGGCGCCCAGGAAACAATCGCCGCCTGGCAAGAATGCGTCCGCAACGGCTCGCCTCTGTGGGATCGCGAACTCCGTTTTCGCCGGGCCAGGGGCGGATGGCACCATATTCTCGCCCGGGGCGTCCCGATCCGCGGCGCCGACGGAAGAATTTGTTTCTGGGCCGGGGTGCATCTGGATATCCAGCATCAAAAAGAGGCTGAAATCGCGCTGGAAAGTTTCGTCGCCGAGCGCACCGAAGAGTTGCAGAGAACCAGGAATGAGCTCCGCGATCTCTCCGCGTCCCTGCTCAAGGCGCAGGATGAAGAACGCCGGCGGATTGCGCGCGAGTTGCACGACGGGGTCGGGCAATTGCTCGCCGCCATGAATATGAACCTGTCCATGGTTCTTTCCGAAAGGTCAACGCTGAGCGAGGAGACCAACAAGTCCCTGGATGAAATCGGAAATCTTGTGGACCAGGCCCTTCGCGATATTCGCACGATGTCTTATCTTCTGCACCCGCCCCTGCTCCACGAAATTGGTTTGGGGTCCGCACTGCAATGGTATTTGAGCGGATTCTCGGAGCGCAGCAACATTGCCGTCAGCCTGGACCTCACGCCCGACCTCGGAAAGCTCCCGGGCGATGTGGAGTTGTCTCTTTTCCGTATCGTTCAGGAATGCTTGACCAATATTCACCGCCATTCGGGCAGCCCGACCGCTCAAGTGCGCCTCTACCGCTCACGTGGCGAGATCATCCTGGGAGTGAAGGACGAGGGAAAGGGCATTCCCGCCGAGATTTGCCGAAAAATTTCCTCCGGTGAGGGTTTTGGAATCGGCATGCGCGGAATACGAGAACGGCTGAGGCAATTCGGCGGACGGCTCGAGTTGAAATCAGACGCGAATGGCACCCTGGTCCTGGCTATGTTGCCGGACGCGCTGAGCAACGCTTCCGAGCACGATTCGGAAATTTCCTCCGATCCAAGGAGCGATGCGATCGAACGCGAGGAGCCTTCGGACGATTCCGCGGACGGGGCCACCATTTTATGCATCGATGACGAGCCGGCGGGCATGACGGCGCGCAAGCTTCTCCTCGAATCCGCAGGCCATCGCGTCCTCGAAGCCCGTTCCGGCCCCGAAGGCATTCGTCTCTTCCAATCCCAAAAGATCGATGCCGTCATCTTGGACTATTGGATGTCCGGCATGAAGGGGACCGTAGTGGCCGCTAAATTGAAGGAGCTGAACCCGTCAGTCCCCGTGATTATCCTCTCGGGTTTATCTGACTTCCCGGGAGAAATGACGGGAGTTGTCGACGAATGGCTCCTGAAGGGAAGCGATCGCCCAGAGCGCCTTCTGCGTACGGTCAAGTCGCTTCTTGAACGCCGGCCGGTATGAAGTGTTTCCCGCGGATGGCTTGTGACTCCTTCTTCTGGCTTTGTCCCGTTTCCATTGCCTGGCCGAACACAAACGTTTCGGCGAGGTGGATTTGCGCTGTTCGCGATCATCCTCTTTGGATATGCTGCCTCCTCTTCTGCTTCCCTCCATGCGCAGCAGTCCAAACCTCGGGAATATCAGATAAAAGCAATCTATCTTTACAATTTCAGCAAATTTGTGGAATGGCCGGCCATGGCGGACCAAGAGGATTCGTTTGCCATCTGCGTATTAGGCCGTGATCCTTTTGGCGCCGCGCTGGATGCGACTCTGGCGGGAGAAAAAGTCGGCAATCGAATCATGGTTGCGCGGCGTATTACCGATCTGCAGGAAGCGGCGAAATGCAAAATCCTATTCATTGCTTCTGCCGAAGCCGCTCGCTTCAAGCAAGTCCTGGCGTCTCTTGGCAAATCCAGCGTCTTGACGGTCAGCGATTTGCCCGATTTCACTCTAAACGGCGGCATGATCCAATTCGTGCTCGAGAACAACAAGGTTCGATTTGAAGTCAACCTCGCCGCCGCTGACAAGGCCGGGTTGACATTGAGTTCTCAATTGCTCAAAGTCGCCACGGCGGTCAGAAAAGACGCGCCTGCGGACAACGTGAATCAATGATGAAGTTCAGAAATTCGCTGACCAGAAAACTGACTGTAATGAACATGCTGGTCAGCGGGGGGGCGCTGCTGCTCGCCTCCGCGGCCTTCTTTGCTTCCGACCTGATCACATTTCGGGCAAACCTCGTCACCAACACCTCCATTCAGGCGCGGATCATCGGGTCAAACGCCGTCTCTCCTTTGCTCTTCAATGATTCAAAGTCCGCGGAATCCACGCTGTCCGCCTTGCGCGCGTCACAGCACATCACCTACGCGGGAGTCTATACCGCGACCGGCGGTTTTCTTGCCGGCTACTGGCGTGATCAGCCGTCGCAGCCGCCTCCGCTTCCCGCATCGGAGGAAAGCCACAATCAGTTTTCCTATTTTGGAAAGGGGCAGTTTGCGCTGGTGCAGTCCATAGTTTTCCAAGGCCAGCGCGTGGGTTTTGTCTATATCCAGTCCGACCTCGGCGCCCTGAATGATCGTCTCCGAAGCTACGGCCTCATTCTGCTCACCATTTTTGCCCTGTCTCTCGCTGCGGCCTTAACCCTTTCGAGAATTTCTCAGCGGTCCATTTCGCAGCCCATCTTGACTCTGGCCGATACAGCCAGGCTCGTTTCGCGCCAGAAGGATTATTCCGTTCGCGCAGCGATGCCTCGGGAGCGCGATGAGGTGGCGCTCCTCGTGGATGCCTTCAACGAAATGCTGCTCGAGATTCAAACGCGCGACTCGGCCCTGCAGGAAAGCGAAGAGCAGTTCAGGTCCCTCGCCGACTCCATCCCTCAACTCGCCTGGATGGCTGATTCGGATGGGAATCCCACCTGGTATAACCGCCGCTGGTATGAATATACGGGCACCACGCCGGAACAGATGGTCGGCTTGGGATGGCAAGCGGTGCATGACTTGCGGATTCTTCCGGCGGTTCTCAAAAAGTGGAGAGAATCGCTTTCCAAGGGGGAACCGTTCGAAATGATTTTTCCTCTGCGCGGCGCCGGTGGAACCTTTCGCAAATTTCTGAACCTGGCAAGGCCCTTGCGCGATCATCGAGGGCACATCGTGCGTTGGTTCGGCACCGACACCGACATCACCGAGCAACTTTTGGCGGAAGAGGCTCTGCGCCAAACGGAAAAGCTGGCAGCCACGGGCCGCCTGGCCGCCAGCATCGCCCATGAAATCAATAATCCGTTGGAGGCAGTGACCAATCTGGTTTACCTGGCGCGCAGACAGCCATTGAAAGTGGAAGAGTATTTGAAATTGGCCGATCGGGAACTCGATCGCATCGCTCAAATTACCAAAAACACTCTGGGTTTCTATCGCGATAGCGTATCGCCAACGAAAGTAAATATCTCGGAAGTCCTGGAAGAGGTTCTGGCTCTATACGCGAGAAAACTTGAATTCAAGAAGATTTCTCTGCGTTCCGACTACGGGGCCGGCATCGAGATTTTCGGATATCCCGGTGAAATACGCCAAATCTTTGCCAATCTGATCGCCAACGCGATCGAGGCACTCCCGGGAGAGGGAACCCTTGCGGTGCGCGCCTCCGGGGCTAAGTCATGGAACGGCAATGACCGGCAAGGGGTCCGCATCACATTCCTCGATACCGGCTCCGGAATTGCACCCGGGGATCGCAGAAGGATCTTCGAGCCCTTTTACACCACAAAAAAAGATGTGGGAACTGGTCTAGGGCTTTGGCTAACGCTTGATTTGGTGGAAAAGCACAGGGGTTCTCTGCGCCTCCGAAGTTCGGTAAAGCCGGGCCAAACGTGGACAGCCTTCTCTGTCTTCTTGCCCGACCGTCCTTCGCCGGACAAAAATGAAATTTCCCCGAAACAAAAAATGTGATAAGGAGTATGCATGACCAGGAATTTTCAGGATGTAAGTGCTTCCGGCCTTCCCCTGTTCAGCGTCTCGAACTGGGTTCCCAAGGATACCGATTACACCGGGGAAGAACGCGACGGCCTCGAAGGCGGCAAAAAACCTAAAATCATCGTGGTGGATGACGAAGCCCTGATCGCTGAAACGGTTGTGGAAATTCTGAACCAGGAAGGCTTTGCCGCCATTTCCGCGCCTTCCGGCTCCTCTGCCATCGAACTCGCCAAGACCGTGCGTCCCTCCATCATTCTCAGCGACGTCATCATGCCCGGCCTGAACGGCATCGAAATGGGCATCAAAATTCGCGAAATCGTCCCCACTTGCAGGGTCATTCTTTTTTCCGGTCAGGCCGCCACGGTTGACTTGCTCGAGCGAGCGCGGCAGCAGGGCCATCGCTTCGAAATTCTGGCCAAGCCCATTCGACCCGAGTATCTAATCCATGTGGTGCGGTCCAGCCTCCCCTCGCAGTGAATTCGCCCGGAAGGTACATTCTTCCCATGCCGGATATACCAGAATTACCCCATACAAAAATTTGCCCCCCCCAAGTTATAAAACACAGCCTGCATGCAACAGGCCGGTATCTGATTTTGTGTTAATGTCGTAGGCAGAGACGGGAACGACCCTACATCGAATCCGTTCCCAAATTGCTGGATTCACTCGGTTTGCGTGAAGGAGCATTCTTGCCTAAACGTGGAAAGCCCGCCGATCTCAGGATCCCCCTGAACGGCGAACCTCACGACTCTTCGCTCCCAAAGGCTCCCACCGGAATTAAAGGCCTTGACGAAATCAGCGGAGGCGGCTTGCCTCGCGCGCGCACGACCATTGTTTGCGGGGGACCGGGTTGCGGGAAAACCATGCTCGGCATGGAATTCCTCGTTCGCGGGGCTCGGGAATTTGACGAGCCCGGCGTTTTGGTGGCGTTCGAGGAAACTCCTCAGGATATGACTCGGAATGTGACCTCTCTGGGGTTCGATTTAAAAGACCTGGTCGACCGCAAAAAGCTATTCCTCGATTATGTGTATGTCGAACCGAGTGAGATTCAGGAGACCGGAGATTACGATCTCGAGGGTTTATTCATCCGGCTGAAACACGCGGTGGACTCCGTCGGGGCCAAGCGCATTTGTCTGGACACTCTCGAGGCGCTGTTTTCGGGATTCTCCAGCGAAGGCGTTCTCCGCGCGGAATTGCGCCGCCTGTTTCGCTGGCTGAAAGACCAAAATCTAACGACCGTGATCACGGCGGAGAAGGGCGAAAATACACTCACGCGGCACGGTTTGGAAGAATACGTCTCCGATTGCGTCATCCTGCTCGATCACCGTGTGCGGGACCAGATCTCGACGCGCCGCTTGCGAATCGTCAAGTACCGGGGTACAAGCCACGGCGCCGATGAGTATCCCTTCCTCATCGACAGCCACGGCATATCGGTGCTGCCCGTCACTTCTCTGGAGATGCAGCACAGTGTTTCGAGCGAGCGCGTCCCCACGGGAATCGCCGATCTGGATGAAATGCTCGGCGGTAAAGGCTTCTATCGAGGCTCCAGTGTTTTGATCAGCGGGACCGCGGGCAGCGGCAAGACGACGATGTCCGCTTCGTTCGCGGACGCCGCATGCCGCCGGGGCGAGCGCTGCCTGTTCGTCGGTTTTGAAGAATCCGCGAACCAGGTTGCGCGAAATATGGAGTCGGTTGGGCTTCATCTCAAGCCCTGGGCGGAAAAGGGTTTATTGTTTCACGAGGCCTGGCGTCCCAGCCAATACGGTATCGAGATGCACCTCCTCCGCATCCATAAACTCGTCGACACGATAAAGCCTCGGCACGTGATTATCGACCCAATCACGAACCTCATCACCGGGAGCGCGCAAAAGGAAGTTTACTCCATGCTGATGCGCCTGATGGATCATTTGAAGGCGCAGGAAATCACCGCGATTTTTACGAGCCTTACTGTAAACGACGAACAGCCGGAGCAGACGGACATTGGAATTTCCTCACTCACCGACACCTGGTTGTTGTGCCGGGACCAGGAATTAAACGGAGAACGAAATCGCTGCGTCTACATATTGAAATCTCGAGGCATGGCGCACTCCAATCAGGTGCGGGAATTCGTCATGAGTCCTGAAG
>Ga0302324_100019479_pt1 | contig 13324 bp, 7 predicted proteins | sample Palsa_T0_1_FD_201949 | JGI IMG/M metagenome (GOLD analysis project Ga0302324, IMG submission 201949) | Peat permafrost microbial communities from Stordalen Mire near Abisko, Sweden - Palsa_T0_1 | ecosystem: Environmental > Terrestrial > Soil > Palsa > Peat permafrost | place: Sweden: Abisko...
GGGGATCATCAGCATCTGGTACCCGGAATTGCTCGGGAACGGCAAGGACATGGCTTACGGCGCCCTCTTCGGCCTGGGCAGCTTCAGCCTGCTGCTCGCCCTGTCAGCTCTCAAGCGCCTGGTCACAGCCCTCTGCCTGGGAAGCGGGGCATCCGGCGGCCTGTTCACCCCGACCCTGAGCACCGGCGCCGTCCTTGGCGGCTTCCTCGGAATGGCCTGGAGCCTGGCCTGGCCTGGCTCGTCACCGGGCGCGTACGCCATGATCGGCGCCGCAGCCATGATCGGCGCGGCCATGCAGGCGCCCCTCGCCGCCCTCGCCCTGCTACTCGAGCTCACCGGCAGCGGCTTCGGGCTGATGGTCCCGATGATCGCAGCTACCGTGACCGCCACCGCCATCGCCTTCTACATCGACGGATACTCGATCTACTCCGCGCGCCTGCCGTCCCGTCCCGCGGGCTGGCGGTCCGCCGGGACGGCAGCACAATCCGCCGGACAACGACCACCCAGTAGCTGAACCGGGGATAGCGTGCCTGCTGCGGGGCGCCTGCCCAGACCATGAAATCGCGGAGCCGGCAGTGGTTACTGCCGCCGCCTTCGAGCCAAGCCCGGGTAACGGTCCCCATGATCAGGCCCTGTTCGCCGAGCCAGGTAAGAAACCTGGCCGCGACCAGAGATGGTGTGCCGGTCCGGTCAGTGGGCGCGGTTACGGCCGTCTGATCCGGCGGCTCTCCAAGGTCAGGCGGATCTGCCGTATGAGGACAGCCGCCCAGGCCACGGCAAGTAGCCACCACGCGATACCGCCCCGGCCGCCGGTCCAGACGGCCAGGGCGGCTAGAGCCGCGACAGCGGCACCGTCGGCCGCGCAGGTGACCGCGTCGCGTCGTGGCCGGCGGGTGCTCACCGGGCCGCCTCGCCCGCGGCCGGCGAATGATGTCCCAGCCTGGACGGCACCGGCCTGTTCCAGCACCTCGCCCGTGCCCTTGGGATGGGCGTGCGCCCAGACGCTGGCGCGCCGCCCCCTGGTCGTGTGCCCCCGACATCGAAGGCCGACAGGGTGCGGGTGGAGGCGGAGAAGCAGCTGGAGTGGTCAGCCGTGGTTACGATCAGCTCCTGATAGGCGCGCCGGGCTTCTCCCGGTCTGGGAAATCCCGGCCCTGGCGAAGCGCTTGTCGCAGGTCGGGTTGCTCTCATCCATCGCCAGCGGCCCCTTGTCGCCCGCGACGAGCGCCCGCGCGGTGGCCAGAACCTCCCCGGCGGTCATGCCGTGCCGCCGCCCCATGTCCAGTTCCGGATTTCGGGCATGTCCTGGCCGTGGATGTCGATGTACTGGTTGTGCTCGACGAGCTTGTCCCGCATCAGCTGCTTGAGGGAGCTGCCCCGGTCGCCGAGCTGGGGGAGCCGGTCGATCACGTCCTGGACCAGGTGGTAGCGGTCCAGGCGGTTCTGTACCCGCATGTCGAAGGGGGTGGTGATGGTGCCCTCTTCGTTGTAGCCGCGTACGTGCAGGTTGCGGTTGGCGCGGCGGTAGGTCAGCCGGTGGATCAGCCACGGGTATCCGTGGAAGCCGAAGATGATGTGCTTACCAGTGGTGAAGATCGAGTCGTAATCGGTGTCGCTCAGCCCGTGCGGGTGCTCGCTGGCGGGCTGCAGCTTCATTAGGTCAACGACGTTCACGACCCGGATCTTCAGCTCGGGCAGGTGCTCACGCAGGATCGAGACGGCGCCTAGCACCTCGAGAGTCGGGGTGTCCCCGCAGCAGGCCATCACGACGTCCGGCTCGGCGCCCTGGTCGTTGCTGGCCCAGTCCCAGATGCCGATCCCCTCGGCGCAATGCACGGCCGCGGCTTCCATGGTCAGCCACTGCGGCATGGCGCGCTTTCCCGCGACGACGACGTTCACGTAGTGGCGGCTGCGCAGGCAGTGGTCGAAGACCGACAGCAGGCAGTTCGCGTCGGGCGGCAGGTACACCCGGACGACGCCGGCTTTCTTGTTGACGACATGGTCGAGGAACCCGGGGTCCTGGTGGGTGAAGCCGTTGTGGTCCTGCTGCCAGACGTGCGAGGCGAGCAGGTAGTTCAGCGAGGCGATGTTCCGCCGCCATGGCAGCTGAGCGGTGACTTTCAGCCATTTGGCGTGCTGGTTGAACATCGAGTCGATGATGTGGATAAACGCCTCGTAGCAGTTGAACAGGCCGTGCCTTCCGGTCAGCAGGTAGCCCTCGAGCCAGCCCTCGGACTGGTGCTCACTGAGCATCGAGTCCAGCACCCGCCCGTCGGGCGCGAGGAACTCGTCGTTGTCCTGGGTCCGGGCGTCCCACTGGCGGCTGGTGACCTCGAAGACCGCGCCCAGCAGGTTCGAGAGGGTCTCGTCGGGACCGAAGATCCGGAAATTCCGCTGGTCCTCGTTGAGCTCGGTCACGTCGCGCAGGAACTCTCCCAGCACGAGGGTGTCCTGGGCGTCGGCCGCGCCCGGCGAGGGCACGTCCACCGCATGGGTCCGGAAATCGGGCATGCGCAGGTCGCGGAGCAGGATGCCGCCGTTGGCGTGCGGGTTAGCGCCCATCCGCCGCTCTCCCTCGGGCGCGAGATCGGCGAGTTCGGGCCGCAGCCGGCCCGCCTCATCAAACAGTTCTGCTGGCTGGTAGCTGCGCATCCAGCTGTCCAGCTGCGCGAGGTGATCCGGATGGTCCGCGTCGACCAGGAGCGGCACCTGATGCGCGCGGAACGTGCCCTCCACCGGCAGGCCGTCGACGACCTTCGGCCCGGTCCAGCCCTTGGGTGACTTCAGGACGATCATCGGCCAGCGCCGCCGGGTCGTGTCACCGGTGGCCCGCGCATCGCCTTGGATCTTCGCGATACCGCCGATGGCCTGCTCCAGCGTGCCGGCCATCAGCTGGTGCATCTCCTCCGGGTCGTCGCCTTCGACGAACAGGGGCTCCCAGCCGCAGCCCCGCAGGAACTGGGTCAGTTCCTCATCCCCGATGCGGGCCAGCACGGTGGGGTTGCTGATCTTGTAGCCGTTCAGGTGCAGGATCGGGAGCACGGCCCCGTCGCTGATGGGGTTGAGGAACTTGGTGGACTGCCACGAGGTGGCCAGCGGCCCGGTCTCGGCCTCGCCGTCGCCGATGACGCAGGCGACGATCAGGCCCGGATTGTCGAACGCGGCCCCGAATGCGTGGCTGAGCGAGTACCCCAGCTCGCCGCCCTCGTGGATCGATCCCGGGGTGGTGGGCGCGACGTGGCTGGAAATCCCGCCGGGAAACGAGAATTGCTTGAACAGCTTTTTCAGCCCGGCCTCGTCCTGGCTGACGTCCGGGTAGATCTCGCTGTAGGTGCCCTCCAGGTAGGTGTTGCCGACCAGCGCCGGGCCGCCGTGACCAGGCCCGGCGACATAGAACATGTCCAGGTCATATTTCTTGATGACCCGGTTCAGGTGCACGTAGATGAAATTCTGGCCCGGGGTGGTGCCCCAGTGCCCGACCACCAGCGGCTTGACGTCCGACAGCTCCAGCGGCCGTTTCAGCAGCGGATTGTCATACAGGTAGATCTGGCCGACCGACAGGTAGTTCGCGGCCCGCCAGTACGCATTCATCCTGCGGGCCAGTTCCGGGGAAAGCGGCCCCGTCACCAGCGTATCCATCGCCGTCATGAGTCAGTCCTCCGTTATTCACTTGCGGGTTTCGCCGCGGCGGGATCGGCGGGGGCTCCGGGCGGTGCCTCGGCCTCGAGTTCGGCCTTGGCCCGCTGGAGTTCCCGCTGGGCGGCTTCATCCATGACCGGGTAGCGGGGGTCGATCTCGATCAGGGCGGCGGCGATGACCGCGGCGGCGCAGATCCGGGTGAGCCACTTGTGGTCGGCGGGCAGGACGTGCCAGGGAGCCCAGTCGGTGCTGGTGTGGGTGAGCATCTCGGCGTAGGCCCGCTGGTAGTCATCCCAGTACCGGCGTTCCCGCGCGTCGCCGGCGGAGAATTTCCAGTTCTTCTCCGGCCGGTCGATCCGCTTCAGGAACCGGGTCCGCTGTTCCTCCTTGGACACGTTGAGGAACAGCTTGACCACCCGGATACCGTTGCCGGTCAGGTACCGCTCCCAGTCGTTGATCTCCCGGTACCGGCGCTCCCACACCCCGGCGCCCCTGGCCTGCGGGGGAAGCTTCTCGCGGGCCAGATCCTCCGGGTGCACCCGCGCGACAAGGACTTCCTCGTAATGGGATCTGTTGAAGATCTCGATCCCGCCGCGGGCGGGCAGCCGGCGGGCGTGCCGCCACAGGTAGTCGTGGCCAAGTTCCTCCGCCGACGGCGCCTTAAAACTGGACACGCTGACCCCTTGCGGGTTCACGCCGCTCATCACGTGCCGGATCGTGCCGTCCTTGCCGCCCGCATCGATCGCCTGCAGAACGACCAGGACACCCCAGGTGTCCTGCGCAGCCAGCCGCCGCTGGTATTCCTCCAGCAGCCCCCTGCCGCGGCGGAGGAGCTGCGCCCCGTCTTTCTTCTTGCGCAGCCCGAACCGCTGACCCGGGTCAAAGTCCTCCGGCAGCCGCACCATGGAACCCGGCTTGACCAGCAACGGCCCGGCGAACCCCGCAGCCCAGCTGGCGCCCTGGCCGGTCATCGGTGTCCTGCCTGCCTGCCGGTGTCCCGGTCCGGGTAATCGATGTCCACTGGTGGCAGGTCCCCCACCTTCTGCTTGGTGATCGTGAGCTGGATGCCGTCGCTGGTGCTGGCCACCGCGCTGACCGGGATGGCTACTTCCTTGCGGCCCCACAGGTGACCCTCCTGGAGCAGCACGTGGGTCACGTGGTGATTGCCCGGGTCGATGATGAGGCCCTGGACCCAGCCGATGTCGCCGTCGCTGGCACGGACAGGTTCGCCGCGGCTGATCTCCACCTCGCCCAGCGGGACGGAGTGGCGGGTGACGGCCTGCTGGAGGTTTCCCATACCGGTGCCCAGGCGGCCCCCCACGCCGTAGTAGGGCCAGGAGAGCACCTGTCCTGGGGCGTAGCCCGAGTAGAGGCCGTTTTTCGGCAGGAAGTGCGTCTCTTTAGCCCAGCTGAGCCTGGCAAACTCCGCCAGGGTGCAGCGGAGCCGGATCTCGCCCGCCGTGACGTCGATGAGGTCGACCGGGACAAGCCGGCCGAGCCCGTGGGGGTGCTCCGGCCCGACCACGAGATGGGTGACCGCCTCAGCGACCGGGTCAACGACCACGCGGCGCACCTGTCCGCAGGCCCCGTCGCTGCAGCCCCGATCACGAACCGTGCCGTTCCTGCCATGGCCATCTTCTTCCTCTTCCTCAGGCCCGGACCGCATGCTGGGCGCACCAGTCACACCGGCGGCGGTCACCGGTGCCTGGCTCGTCATAGCTGTCGCGCTTGATTTCCCGCCCGTAGGGACAGTCGCTGCTGTCGTGATACACCGGGTCCCCGGGATCGGTATCGGTGTGGAACGGAACCGGTTTCGCTGTGCCGGCGGCCTCTGGCCGGCCGGGGGCCGGGCTGGGCTCGGCCGCGGGCGGGCGGGCGGGCGTGGTGCCCTGGTTTTTCGCAGGGTCGAGGACCCGGTAGGCGGCCAGCTTCACCCGGTCGGTGATCAGGAACCAGACGATCGCGTATCCCCACACCAGCAGGACCCAGTTCCAGCCCAGGCGCGGCACCAGGATCCCCGACAGCGCCAGCCCGGTCGCGATCAGTTCCGCGCCGGTGACGGCCAGGACCAGGATCTTGGCCGGGCGGATGGACCAGAACGGGCCGCGGGTGCGGGTCAGGTAGATCGTCATCGACCCGGCCACCGACAGCATCAGGTACATCAGTGTCTGCAGCTGCGGATGGCCGAGATGGAATATCTCGTCGCCGATATAGAACAGGCCGAACGCGGCGATGGGCCCGACAGCGCCCAAGACGGTGGCCATCCCGATCACCAGGCGCATGTTCCACGCCTCGGGCTGGTCCTTGTAATGCACGTGGTCGTAGGCGATGGACAAGATGGAGCCGTCGTTCAGCAGCGCCAGCACCACGATCATGATCGCGGTAACGGGGAAGAAGTTGAAGATCAAGATGGCCAGGGTGACGAACAGCAGCACCCGAAGTGTCTCGGCGATGCGATAGATCGCGTAGCTGTTCATCCGCTGCACAATCCGCCGGCTTTCCTTGACCGCATCGATGATCACCGACAGGCCGGGTTTCATCAGCACGATGGACGCCGCCGCGCGGGCCGCGTCGGTCGCGCCGGACACGGCGATGCCGCAGTCGGCTTTCTTCAGCGCCGGGGCGTCGTTGACCCCGTCGCCGGTCATGCCCACGATGTGACCGCGCTTTTGCAGGACATCGACGATGTGGTACTTGTGCTCGGGGAACACCTGGGCGAACCCGTCAGCGTCCTCGATGGACTCCGCGGCCGCCGTGCTCTCCTCGCGCTTGGTGTCGCCCAGGCCGGAGGCATCCAGGATGCCGGTGCCCATCCCCAGTGCCCGGGCGGTCTCCCGGGCGATGGCCACCTGGTCGCCGGTGACCATCTTGACCGCCACGCCCAGCTGCCGCGCCGTCGCGATGGTGGACTTGGCATCCACGCGGGGCGGGTCGGACAGCGGCAGCACTCCGAGGATCTGCCACGGGCCGTCCCCCTCGGCGCGGGCCACGCCCAGCGACCGGAAGCCGCGCGCCGCGAACTCGCCGACCGCCTGGTCCACAGCATTCATGACCTGCGCGCTGTTGCCGGCCAGTTTCATGATGACCTGCGGCGCGCCCTTGGTTACCTTGAACGTGCTCCCGTCCGCGGCGGTGACGGCGGCCTCGGTGCGCTTGCCCACCGGGTCGAACGGCTGGAAGTGGGTGACCTGGTAACCAGCCTGATCGCCGTCCAGGCCGGCCAGAACGGCCAGGTCGATCGTGTCGTCATCATCGGCACGCGACGCCAGCGCCGCGCTGAGGATCACCTGGGCAGCCGTGACCGTGCCCACGGCGAACGGATCGCCCAGGGTCAGCTTGTTCTGGGTCAGGGTGCCGGTCTTGTCCGAGCACAGCACGTCCACGCCGGCCAGTTCCTCGATCGCCACCAGCCGGCTCACGATCGCCTGCTTCCTGGCTAGCAGCCGCGCGCCGGCCGCCATCGTCACCGACAGCACCGTCGGCATCGCCACCGGGATCGCCGCCACCGTCAGCACCAGCGCGAACTGCAGCGTGTCCAGGACCGGGTTGCCGCGGACGATCGACACCACGGTGATCACCGCCACCAGCACCACCGCGAGCAGGATCAGGAACTTCCCGATCTGCAGCACCGCCCGCTGGAAATGGCTGACCGTACGGGCGTCCTGCACCAGCTCCGCTGTCTTCCCGAAGTAGGTGCCCGTGCCGGTGGCATAGACCAGGGCACCGATCTCGCCCTGCTTGATGACCGACCCCGAGTACACCGCGTCGCCGGGCCCGGCGGTGACCGGCAGCGATTCCCCGGTCAGCGCGGACTGGTCTACCTGCACCGGGTCACCCGCCAGCAGCCGCGCGTCCGCGGGCACGATGTCGCCCATCCGCATCCGGATCACGTCACCCGGCACCAGCTCACGCGACGGCGGGGTCACCCACGTCCGGTCCCGCCGCACCCGGCACTTGACCGCCAGCTGGGCCTTCAGCGCGTCGATGGCCTTCCCCGCCTGGTGCTCCTCCCAGAACCCGACCGCGGCGTTAGCAGCAAGTAGCAGCAAGATGATGAAGAAATCCGGCCAGTGCCGCAGCACCCCCGACAAGATCACCGCCGCCTCGATCATCCACGGGATCGGACCCCAGAAATACGTCAGCAGCTTCAGGAGCGGATTGTCCTTCTTCTCCTCGATCTCATTAGGCCCGTATCTGGCCAGCCGCCCGGTCGCCTCAGCCTGGCTCAGGCCCTCCGGCGACGAACCCAGCCGCTTCTGCACCTCCGCCACCGGAAGGGACTTCAGGTCATCCTTCGCATCCGGCACCGGGCCCGGCTTCGATCCGGGAGCCCCAGGCAGGCCGACGCCGGCTTCCTTAACGGTGCTCATGCGTTTCTCCCGACCGCGGCGGCAGTACCGTCACCCGCTGGCATCTGGCCGTCGTGGCATTCCTGGGGGCAGGCGCTGGTTCCCGGGCTGACCGCCCGGCAGGAACCCGGTCACCGGCGCGGCGAGGACAGCCCGTGACAGCCATCTCACCGCGACGGCAGGCGCGCCGGCCGCGGTCTCCCGCCTGCGCCAGGTGCTCGCGCCGAGGTCCAGGCGCCGCCCGGCCAGACGGCCGCGCGCCAGCTGCTTCAGGCAGCGGCCCGCAGCGCGCTGCGCGCCGGAACGGCCCCTTGCCAGCTGCGGCGACGGTGAACCCGGCGAAAGCACGATCGAGGCGACGCCCGCACCGGCAGGGAGCACGATGGCCGGGCGGGTCATAGACGCTCATCAGATTGTTCCTCGCATGACTCAACTGAGTCACCAAGGTCCGGAGCGACATTTTCGGGATTGCCCTGAAATGGCCATTCTCAGCGATCAGGACAGATGTTCTCTCAACTCTACGCTCAACGGGCAGATAGCGTTAGGGGGCCAGCCGGTCATCCCCCTTCCGCCCCCGGAGTAATCGCCGTCATCAGCCAGCACCCGCGACGGCCACGGGCACCGGGTTGTGCCAGCGCCCGTGCGGCGCGATGAGCGTATCCGCCTCCTCCGGCCCCCAGCTGCCCGGCGGGTAGGGGCAGGCACGGTCGTGGTCTTGAGAACGGGCTCGACAACCGCCCAAGCGGCCTCGACGGTGTCCTCGCGAGTGAACAGCGCCCCGTCACCCTCCAGAGCATCTCCAAGAAGGCGTTCGTAGGGCTGCTCCTCGTCCGGCTGCGCGTTAAGCAGCAAGAGCTCGCACTGGCCGCCGACGAACTACTCGCCCGCGCGCTTGACCCGGGCGCGAGGGCGATTACCGGGCTGGGCGAGAGCCGGAAACGCAGATAGCTGGCCCGGCCCTCTGCCACCGCGGAGTCTGGGCAGGAGCCTGCCAAGCCACGCCGAGCTGACCAACGCCGCAGTTCTGGCCGCCGACCATCACTTCGTCGAAGCGCTGTCGGGCCAGGGCATCGATGGCGGGAAACGGTCCCAGCGTAATGAGAGCCTGCACCTGGAACATGCCCGACCGTCGGCCACGCGGTTTCAGCGCCGGCCCGCCGTTCTCCAGCAGCAGCTCAATCGACCCGGCCAGCCAGATCGGGCCGGCGGACAGCTCCGCGTCGGCCGGCAACTTGCCACGCTCACGCCACTTCGCTACCAGCACTGCATCGACTCACAGGACTCGCGCGGTCTCCGTCCCTCCTAGCCGCGGCTGGGCTGAAACGTACACATGATCATTCGCTGGCACGCCGCATCACGGCTGGTGGCTTACCTGGTCTGCTCGGTGTGGGGGCAGAACAGGCACTGCCGACAGACAGGCTGCCCGCGACGCAATGGCGGTCTAGAGCCAATGCCGGGGAGTTAAGAGCCTGCGGAAAAATAACTCGTAGTTTCCTGTAGATGCGGCATGCTGCTGTGGTATGAGCGGCGACGTGGAAGCGGGGCAGGTGCTGGCGGCGAAGTTCGAGGTGATCTTCCCGCATCTGGATGAGCGGCAGCGGCGGCTGCTGATGGGCGCTGAGGCCCGGGCGCTGGGGCATGGCGGGATCCGGCTGGTGGCCCGGGCCGCGGGGGTCCGCGAGGCCACGGTGTCCGCCGGGGTCTATGAGCTTGAGGCTGGCGGGGAGCCGCTGGGGCGGGCCCGCAGGCCGGGCGGGGGCCGCAAGAAGACAGCCGATCTGGATCCCGGACTGCGGCCGGCGCTGCTGGCCCTGGTGGAGCCGGATGAGCGGGGTGACCCGATGTCGCCGCTGCGGTGGACGACCAGGTCGACGCGCGCGCTGGCGGGGGAACTGACCCGCCAGGGCCATAAGGTCTCCGCCGGCACCGTCGGTGACCTGCTGCGGGAGGAGGGGTTCAGCCTGCAGGGCAACGCCAAGACCATCGAGGGAAAGCAGCACCCGGACCGCGACGCGCAGTTCCGGTACATCAATCAGCAGGTCAAGGATCATCAGGGCACCGCTGACCCGGTGATCAGCGTCGACACGAAGAAGAAGGAACTGGCCGGGGAGTTCAAGAACGCAGGCCGGGAGTGGCGGCCCCGGGGCCAGCCTGTGCCTGCGCACACCCACGACTTCCCCCAGGACAGCCCTGGCAAGGCGGTGCCTTACGGCATCTATGATCTCACCGGCAACACCGGCTGGGTGTCCGTCGGCACTGACCATGACACCGCCGCCTTTGCCGTCGAGTCGGTCCGCCGCTGGTGGAAGGCAGCCGGCCGCAGCGGCTATCCCCTGGCGCGGCGGCTGCTGATCACCGCGGACGCGGGGGGCTCCAACGGCTACCGCACCCGGGCGTGGAAAGCCGAACTGGCCGCGCTGGCCGTGGAGACCGGGCTGGAGATCACCTGCTGCCATTTCCCGCCCGGCACGTCCAAGTGGAACAAGGTGGAGCACCGGCTGTTCTCCCGCATCACGATGAACTGGCGGGGCCGGCCGCTGGCCAGCCATGAGGTCATCGTGCAGACCATCGCCGCCACGACCACCCGCACCGGGCTGTGCGTGCACGCCGAGCTGGACACCAGCACCTACGACACCGGCGTCAAGATCAGCGACAGGCAGATGGGCGCCTTACCCCTGACCCGCCACGACTGGCACGGCGACTGGAACTACGCCCTCCACCCCGAGGCATACGACCAGATCAGCAATGCCCCCGATCCGTCTGGCCGGCCCAGCCCGGATCTGGCCTGGCTCTGCCATCCGGCGCTGACCGGCGTGCCAGCCCGGGAATGGGATTCCCTGATCGCCACTTTGATGACGCTGCATGACCAGCAGCGGGAGGCAAACCTGGACGCCCGCCGCGGTCACCGTCCCCGGCTGGCCGCCCCCGGCAGCGGACGCCGCCCCCGTCCTGACCCTCGCCGACCGGCTCCTGGCAGCCATCCTGCACCAGCGCCTCGCCCTGCCCCAGGTCGCCATCGCCACCCTGTTCAGCGTCCGGCCCGAAACCATAAACAAGCGAATCCGCGACATCCGCCAGCTCCTGCACCAGGCCGGCCACGTCATCCAGCCCGGCCCGCACCGGCTCGCCAGCCTCGACGACCTGACCAGCCTCGCCAGCGCACACGGCATCACGACACCGCCAGAGATCAAGACAGCGTGTTAATGATCCGCAGGCTCTAAGCCGAAGTTACGGGTGGCTTGGCAGCCGAGTGCGGCGCTGACCTGCGGTTTCACCGATTCTGGCGGTGGCTGTCCTGGCTACTTCCTCAAGGTGAGCGGGATAGGGATCCCGATGAGGTCGAACGCCTGGCGCTGCTCGGGGGTCGGCTCGGTGAGCACGGGGATGGCGGCGGGCGCGCCGGCGAACCGGACCTGGTTGCGGGTCAGGGTGCCCAGGTGGGCGAGCAGGCCGCGGAAGCTGCGGTAAGGCCGCCCGGCCTCGTCGTGCTGGCGGGATGCCTTCGCCTCGGCGGATGCCGAGCGGCGGGCCGGGGCGACGGGGTTCGCCTGCGGTGGCGGGTCTTCGTCGGTGTAGGTCAGCGGCGCCCAGGCCTGGCGCAGGTGCCAGGTGAGGTAGGCGGCGAGCAGGCAGATCAGCACGTGGCCCTTGACCCGTTTCTCCAGCCGGTGGAAGACGGGCCGCAGGTCCAGGTCGTCGGATTTGATGTGCCGGAACTCGCGCTCGACGTACTTGAGGTTCTTGTACGCGGTGACCACGCTCGGGGCGTCGAGGGTTTCCGCGGGAACGGGGGTGCGGATGACGTAGATCCCGTCCAGCAGGGCCTCCTCGCTGATCTGCGCCTGCCGGCGCTCAGCGGCGAGGCTGGTGCCGGTGATGGTGAGGTCGAAGTGCTTGGCCATCTTGTACTTGCCGATGACCTTGCCGACCTCGGTGCCGATCTTGTCCGCGCCGGACAGCCGCCCGGCCGCGACGCGGGCGGCGATCGGGGCGAGCAGCTTCTCGGTGGCCGTGAGCAGGTCCTCGCGCTTGCGGGCCCGCTCGGCGGCCAGCGCCGGGTTGCGGCAGCAGATGAGCCGCTCGCCGGGGAAGTCCGGCGAGGTGATCTCGGCGAGGTCCTGCTCGTCGAACAGGGACAGCTGCAGCGGCCCGTCATCGGCCATCAGCTGGCGGATGGCGGGTGAGCGCAGCGCGGTGATCCACCCGTAGCCCTTGTCCAGCTCGCGGAGCGCGTCGATGCGGGCGGTGGTGATCATGCCGCGGTCGCCGACCATGACCATCTTCCGCAGGCCGAACCCGTTCCGCACCACCCCGGCGATGGCGGCGAACGCCGTGGGGTCGGCGGTGTTGCCCTCGAAGACCCGGATCGCGACCGGGCGGCCTTCGGGGTCGGTGAGCAGCCCGTACTCGATCTGGACGTTGCCTTTCTTGCCGTCGCGGGAGTAACCGCGGGCCCCCAGCGGGCAGTGCGAGCCCTCCAGCCACGACGACGACAAGTCGAACAGCGCCATCCGCTGCGGGTTCGCCGCCGGTGACAGGTGGCGGCGGGCGAGCCGGGACTCGATCGCGTCCTGCCGGGCCACCAGCCAGTCCATCGCCGCGTACGCGTCGTCCGTGGTGGCGTCCTCGATGCCGAGGTCAGGACCCAGGGTCGTGTCCGCCTGCCACGCCAGGGCGGACAGCTTCGAGCCCGGCGCCACGACCCGGGAGATGACCAGGGCGAGCGCGAGGTCGCGGTGCGGGCCGGGCGGGCCGAGCAGGGCGGGCAGGCCGAGCTTGCGGGCCATCGCGCAGGCGGCGGCGACGTGGCCGTGCGGCAGCGACCGGGCGATGGTGACCGTCCCCGGGGCGCCCTGCGCGGCGGTGAGGGCGTCGCCCCGCAGCGCGGCCTCGACCGCGTCGACGACGTGACCGGGGAGCCTGGTCAGGTTCGCGAGGGTCTCGTGGCGGACCTTGCCGTCCTGGCGGTAGGTGCGGCGCAGCAGCCGGGACTCGTACTCGCGGTGCCGGCCCTGCTTGTCGGTGTGCGAGCTCTTGATCCTGGCCACGTGCATCGCGGTCGGCTGCTCCAGCATGACCCGATCTTAGCAGCTTGCAGCGGGTAAACCATGGCGACACGCCATAGTTTCCTGGCTACATTATGAGGCGGCCAGGGGCTCGCGTGCCTGGTCAGGCACCAGATTCCTGCTCAGAGGCCCCGTAACTTCGGTCTAAGGGCTGCTGGCTGCTGTCAAGTGGGTTGCGGTGGGTCGCGTGGCGATGTCGACATGGCAACGGAGGTCCGGTAAGACGGGTAATCCGCCAAGACCACCCGTCGCGAGGACCTCCGTTGCGCG
>Ga0302324_100019485_pt1 | contig 13322 bp, 11 predicted proteins | sample Palsa_T0_1_FD_201949 | JGI IMG/M metagenome (GOLD analysis project Ga0302324, IMG submission 201949) | Peat permafrost microbial communities from Stordalen Mire near Abisko, Sweden - Palsa_T0_1 | ecosystem: Environmental > Terrestrial > Soil > Palsa > Peat permafrost | place: Sweden: Abisko...
GCGGAGCGTGGAGCGCAGCTTATTGTCTTGTTGCTGGTCCTCGCCCTGGCGTTGGACGGCGCTGTGATCCTGACCCGCGCCCTGGGCCACGGCCCCGACCTGCCGCCGCCGGGCACCGGCCCCCCGCCCGCACTGGTGCGGCCAGGTGTCAACCCGACGCTGCAACTCGCCACCATCGTCAACGCGCATCTGTTTGGCACCAGCGCTGCGGCCAGCAGCTCGGACGCTCCGGCCACCAGTATGCCGCTGATCCTGGCGGGGGTCATCGCCGAGAGTGACCCCGGCAAAGGTCGGGCCATTATCGGCGAGAACGCGGCGGCCGGGAAACTCTATGCGGTCGGCGCCGCGATTCCCGGCGGCGTGCACCTGCACGCCGTGTACAGCGATCGGGTACTGCTCGAGCGCAACGGCGGTCTCGAGACACTCATGCTGCCGCGTACAGCGACGATCGGCAGGAACGCAGCACCGCCAGCCGGCGGCCTGCCGCGCCAGTCTCAGGGCCAGACGCGCGAGAATTCAAGCGTGCTGGCCGGCCTGGTGCGCATCCAGCCGGTGTTCAACCAGGGCAAACTCAGCGGCTATCGGATCTTCCCGGGCGGCGCCCACGGCACCAGCGCCTTCACCCAGCTCGGGCTCAAGGCCGGGGATCTGATCGAAGCGGTCAACGGCACGGCACTGGATGATGCCGCGCGGGCGATGGAGGTACTGCAGACCTTGTCCTCGTCGGCCACGGCGACGGTCACGGTGTCGCGCAATGGGCAGCCCCAGGAGGTCAATCTTAATCTGGCAAACCTGAATATCGAGGATTCAGGTGACAATGCCGCCCCCGGGCAGCAAAGTGGCGATCAAGCAGGCGCGGGGGCCGGCGGGGGCCCGGTAAATCGAGGCCGGCCCGCTGTCAGTCCGAATCTGAGCACTGCGCCCGGCGGCCTGCCCGGGACGGCAGGCAATATGAACGCCGCTGCGCCCGGCACTGCTGCGCCCGGCAATGCCGCGCCCGGCACCGACGCGCAGGCTGCGCCCAACGGCAGCAGCAGCAGCGGCAGCAGCGGCGAACGCGACCGATAGAACTCGCACCGTCCACGAGCAGTCGAACGACTACAGGAACGACCACTGATGTCCCATAGACCACCGATCGTCCGGGCGCGGCGCATGCGCCGCCATATCGCGATCGCGATCGCCGCGCTCGCCCTGGGCGCCATGGCCCTGGGCGCGCAGCAGAGCCCGCAGCGCACCACAGCGGCCGGCGAGCAGTCGAACTCGCAGCGCATTACCCCGAATTTCAAGGATGCCGACATAACGCAGATCATCGAAGCGGTCAGCATGGCGACCGGCAAGAACTTCATCATCGATCCGCGCGTTCGGGCGCAGGTGACGATGCTGTCGTCCACACCGATGACGCCCGATCAGTTCTACCAGGCGTTCCTCGCGATCCTGCAGGTGCATGGCTTCGTCGCCGTGCCGGCAGGTGACGTGATCAAGATCATCCCCGATGCCAACATGCGGCAATATCCTTCCAATGACTTGCCGCGCACCGTGAGCTCGACCTCGGACGAACTGGTGACGCAGGTGCTTGCGGTCAAGAACGTCGGCGCCGCACAGCTGGTGCCGGTGCTGCGGCCGCTGATGCCGCAGACCGCACAGCTCTCGGCCGTGACCGGCGCCAATATCCTGATCATCTCCGACCGCGCCAGTAACGTGAATCGCATGATGCGCATCATCGCGCGCATCGATGAAGTCGGAAATCCGGATGTCGATGTAATCACGCTGCACAGCGCCACGGCTGCCGACACCGCGCGCGTACTCAACTCGCTGCTGGCCCAGACCGGCGAGACCGGCGGCAGCTTCAAGATCGTCGCCGACGATCGCTCCAACAGCATCCTGCTCAGCGGCGACGACAACGTGCGCATGCGTGTCAGGAACCTGGTCATGCACCTCGACACGCCGGTCGATACCGGCAGCGAAACCCAGGTGCGCTATCTGCGCTTCTCCGACGCCGAGGATCTGGCGACCCGGCTCAAGGAGCAGATGTCGGGCACCAGCAGTGGCGGCTCGACCGCGGCCATGGCCGCCCTGCTCAATCGCCAGCCGACCAACCAACCGCAGCCGAACGCCCAGGGCAACACCAGCCCGTTGCCCGCGGCATCATCGGGCGCGGCGCCGAGCACCGGGCCAACCACGCTGTCACTCGCGGGCGGCACGGCCACCATCTGGGCCGACAAGGCCAACAATGCCCTGGTCATCACCGCCGGCCAGCGCAGCATGCGCGCGCTCAACGCCGTGATCGACAAGCTCGATATCCGCCGCCCCCAGGTATATGTGGAAGCCATCATTGCCGAAGTCACGGTCGACAAGACCGCCGATCTGGGCGTGAACTGGGCCATCGACGGCTCTGCCAACAGCGTCGGGGTCGGTGGCTTTGTCTCGCCGGTCGCCGGCAGCTCGATCGTCGATCTGGTGGAGGGCGCCCTGAGCGCCAGTTCTTCGGCATCGTCTACCACGACGGGTACGACCGCCGCCGCGAGCGGCACCGGCCTGTCGGATGCCACGCTCAATGGCGCTACTATCGGCATCGGCCGGCTGAAGGCCTCCGGCATCAATTTTGCGATGATGGTGCGGGCGCTGCAGGGCGATTCGCGCACCAACATCCTGGGCACCCCCTCGGTGGTCACGCGCGACAACCAGGAGGCGAAGATGGAAGTGGCGCAGGAGGTGCCGTTCCTGACTGGCCAGTACTCCACCACCAACGGCACCGGCAGCGCCTTCCAGACCATTCAGCGCGAGGAGGTCGGCACCATCCTGACCGTGACGCCGACCATCAACGAAGGCGATACCGTGCTGCTCAAGCTGCAGGTGGAGAGTTCGAGCCTGGCCGCGAGCTCCCAGGGTGCGGTCGACCTGATCACCAACAAGCGCGAGATCACCACCAGCGTGCTCATCAAAGACGGCGCTACCCTGGTGCTCGGCGGCCTGATCCAGGATAGCGTCACCAACTCCGAGCAGTCAGTGCCGCTGCTGGGCAGTATCCCGATCATTGGCGAATTTTTTCGCACGCGCAATACCGAGAAAACCAAGACCAATTTCCTGATCTTTCTGCAGCCGCATATCCTGCGCAATGATGCCCAGGCGGCGGTCGAGACCGACGCTAAGTACGACTATGTTCGCGATCAGCAGCGCATCCTGAACAAGGACTCGCGCCTGATACCGCTGCAGCCCTTCCAGCCCGCAGACCCGCTGCCCGCGATGGAGAACGGCCGCACCAACGGCGGCGCGCTCAGCCCCGACGAGACCGACGCCGACCGCCAGCACGAGCTGAAAAAAGCGAACAGCGGCGCCAGCTCCTCGGGTGATGCGCCCGCGGTGCCGGCCCAGGCGACGCCGTTCACCGGCGCCAGCGCCTCGCCCGACACCCCTGCCCCGCCAGGCGGCCCGGGAGCACCGCCATGAGCGCGGTCGCCGAACGCGTCGCCACCGATAACCGGCTGCCATTTACGTTTGCCCGGCGCCACGGCGTGCTGGTGCGCGGCATCGAGGGCGGCATAGCCGATTGCGTCTATCGCGCGCCCGCCTCGCCGGTGGCGCTGGCGGAGGCCCGACGCTTTCTGCGCCTGCCGGTAAAGCTCACGGCCGTGGACAGCGAGACTTTCGACGAGCTGCTGCGCAAGACCTATGAAGGCGGCGGCGAGTCGATGCAGATCGGCCTGGAGGACACCACCGATCTGGGGCAGCTGGCACAGGAGCTGCCCGAGCAGGCCGATCTGCTCGAGAGCAATGACGATGCGCCGATCATCCGCCTGATCAACGCCGTGCTGACCCAGGCGATACGCGAGAACGCCTCCGACATTCATATCGAACCGTTCGAGAATCGCCTGGTGGTGCGCTTTCGCGTCGACGGCATCCTGCGAGAAGTGTTGCAGTCCAAGCGCGGCGTCGCCCCGCTGGTAGTCTCGCGCATCAAAGTCATGTCCAAGCTCGACATCGCCGAGAAACGCCTGCCGCAGGATGGACGCATCAGCCTGCGCATCGCCGGCCGCGCGGTGGACGTTCGCGTCTCGACCATTCCTTCAGGACACGGCGAGCGCGTGGTGCTGCGTCTGCTGGACAAGCAGGCCGGCCGGCTCGACCTCGACTCCCTGGGGATGGGCGAGCACACGCAGCAGCTGATCGACGAATTGATCCACAAGCCGCACGGCATCCTGCTGGTCACCGGGCCCACCGGATCGGGCAAGACCACGACGTTGTACGCCGCGCTCGAACGCCTCAACGACAACACGCGCAACATCATGACGGTCGAGGACCCGATCGAGTACTACATCGACGGCATCGGCCAGACGCAGGTCAACACCAAGGTCGAGATGACCTTCGCGCGCGGCCTGCGCGCAATCCTGCGCCAGGATCCGGATGTGGTGCTGGTCGGAGAGATCCGCGATCTGGAGACCGCGCAGATCGCGGTGCAAGCCAGTCTCACCGGGCACCTGGTGCTCTCGACCCTGCATACCAACACTGCGGCCGGCGCCCTGACGCGCCTGCGCGATATGGGGATCGAACCCTTCCTGCTGTCCTCGAGCCTGATCGGCGTGCTGGCCCAGCGCCTGGTACGCGTGCTCAACGCCGACACACGCCAGGCCTTCCCGGCCGGCGAATACGAGCGGCGCCTGCTCGGGCTCGCCGCGGCCGATCCTTCCCCGACACTGTACCGGCCGGGCCGCGATCCGGGCGGCGGTTACCGCGGCCGGACCGGGATCTACGAGCTGATCCTGATCGACGATACCCTGCGCACCATGATTCACGACGGTGTCGGCGAGCATGAACTCGAACGCTACGCACGCAAGTTCACCCCTTCGATCCGCGATGATGGCCTGGCGCGCGTGCTCAAGGGTGAAACCACGATCGAAGAGGTCCTGCGCGTAACGCGCGAGGACTAGGCCGGGGGCCCGTGGGCGCATTCGAGTATACGGCGCTCGACACGGGCGGCCGATCGCGCAAGGGCGTCATCGAGGGCGACACCGCACGACACGTGCGCTCGCTGCTGCGCGAACGCCAGCTGCTGCCGGTCACGGTCGAGGCGGTGGCGACGCGGGAATCGCGCCGCCAGCGCGGCAGCCGCTTCGGCTTTGCGCGCGGCGTATCAGCCGCCGATCTGTCGCTGATGACGCGGCAACTCTCGACCCTGGTGCGTGCGGGCCTGCCGTTGGAGGAGGCGCTGCTTGCAGTCTCACAGCAGACCGAGAAACCGCGCGTGCAGAGCATTCTGCTGGGCGTGCGCGCCAAAGTGGTCGAAGGTCACACGCTCGCCACCGGCCTGGGGGATTTTCCGCGGGTGTTTCCTGAGATCTACCGCGCCACGGTCTCGGCCGGCGAGCAGTCGGGCCACCTCGACGCCGTGCTGGAGCGGCTGGCCGAATACACCGAATCGCGCGAACAAATGCGCCAGAATGTCATGGGCGCCATGCTCTACCCGCTCGTGCTGACGATCATGTGCTTCACGATCGTGTCGATCCTGCTGACTTATGTCGTGCCCAAGGTGGTCGATGTATTCGAAGCCAATCACGCCAAGCTGCCGCTCGCCACACGCGTACTGGTCGGCGTCAGCGGTTTCCTGCGCCATTACGGCCTGTGGATGCTGGTTGCCATTGCCGTGGCCGCATTCATATTCTGGCGCTCCCTCAAGTCGCGTGAGACGCGGCGGCGCGTCCACCAGGGGCTGCTGAACCTGCCCCTCGTGGGCCGGATTCTGCGCGGCGTCAATACCGCCCGCTTCACACGCACGCTGAGCATCCTGACCGCGAGCGCCGTGCCGGTCCTCGACGCTCTACGGATCTCCAGTGAGGTGGTCACCAACCTGCCGATGCGCGATGCGGTCACCGAGGCGGCCGCGCGGGTACGCGAGGGCGCCCCGATCGGGCGCTCCCTGTCCAGCAGCCGGCTGTTTCCGCCGATGACGGTCCATCTGATCTCCAGCGGCGAGTCCAGCGGGCAGCTTCAGACCATGCTGGAGCGGGCCGCGACCAACCAGGAGCGCGAGCTCGAGGGGCTGCTGGCGGCGCTGGTGGGGCTGCTGGGCCCGTTACTGATCGTCGGCATGGGGCTGTTCGTCATGGGCATCGTATTTGCGATGCTGTTACCAATTTTTGAAATGAATTCGTTGATCCGCTGATCCCGCCGTTGCATCGGTTTTTGAATCGCATTATTTTCGCCTCGAGACTGGCATAACGACAGGTCAGCATGTAGATCAGGGCCATGGGCGGAAATACCGATTCCGACGAATTCGAGGAAGACGACGCGGAGGAGATCGCGGGCGACGATGATCTCGATCTGGACCGCGCCATCAAGGACATGGAAATCGCCAAACGCCGCAGCGTCAAGGTCGGCGAGCCGGCGTGGCGCCGGCTGGAGCAGCGGCTCGAGCAAAAGCGCACGGCGGAACTGATCAGCGACTTCGAAGACTACGATATCGGCGACCCGGGAACGCGCGGCGGGCGCGCCTCGCAGGGCGCCAGCGCCAAGTCGCGACGCTAGCTCGCCCTGGCGGCCGCTGGGCCCGCGGCCACGGCCGGCGCTCCCGCCACGCCCCGCCGCACTACGCCGACGACGACGCCCTCAATCAGCATCGACTGCTGCGCCAGATCCACCCGAATCGGCTCGAATTCGGCGTTCTCCGGCAGTAACCACACGACGCTGCCCTCTTGCTTATAGCGCTTCACGGTAACTTCATTTTCCAGCCGCGCGACGATAATCTGCCGATTGCGCACCTCACTGGTGCGATGCACGGCCACCAGATCGCCATCGAGGATGCCGACATCTTTCATGCTCATGCCGACGACCTTGAGCAGGTAATGCGGCCTTGGGTGAAACACCGCCGGGTCGATCTGCAGGTGCTCGAGGATGTTCTCCTCCGCGAGCATTGGCCGGCCGGCGGCCACCCGGCCCACCAGCGGCAGTGCCAGTTGCTCGCGCATGGTGTCGCGCAGCTGTATGCCGCGTGAGGCTCCCGGCAGCAGCTGGATGACGCCCTTGCGCGCCAGTGCGCGCAGATGCTCCTCGGCCGCATTGGGCGAGCGGAATCCGAGCTCAGCCGCGATTTCCGCGCGCGTCGGCGGCATCCCGGTCTCACTGAGGCTGCGCTGGATGAAGCGCAGCACGTTGGCCTGGCGGGGTGTGAGATCGGACATACTGTAATTATATACAGTACTGCCGATCGCGCCGCAACCCCAGTACGAGCGGGGGTGCCGCCGTAGCGCCCTCGGCCCGGAGGCGACCGTTAGGCAGCTCAGGGCTGCAGCTTTCCGGCCGCCGGCGCCTGCGCGGCACTCATGCCCGGCGGACGCGGGCGCGGGTGTGGGCACAGGTGCTGGTGTGGGCCCAACCATCGACCCACACCTGCCGCACGGCAGCCACCCGAGCACATGCCTGCGGTCCGCCGTCCGCTTCGCACCCGAGACGGCGCGGATCGCCTCGCATGCATGCCCGGGCGCCGTCTCCTTAGGTCGGGCATCGCACATAGCCGTGCGGGGCGCATCGGTGTTTGAACTTCGATGCGCGCGTCGCACCGCTGGTGTGCGCGTCGGCGGCACGCATTCATGCCGCGTTCATTATTCGCCGGATATCCTAGTAAACTGTCGGTGTCCGCTGACAGACGGATTTCGAAGTTGCTATTGCTTTCGCAGGTCAAATTTGGTCAAGTTGTGGCCCGCAAAATCGTGCCGCCGCGCAAACGTTCGGTGCGATGCGGTTTGTTTCAGTGAAAAAGGGGATTTCGTGATGAACAATTCAATCGTTGTGAAGCTGGCCGCCGCCGCTCTGGTGGTTGCCCTCGCCGGCTGCACCGACCTCAAGCCGCTGCAAGCAGAGGTCGACGCCCTGAAGCAGCAAGTCGGCAAGCTGCAGACAGACGTGGACGCGGCAAAGGCATCGGCCGACTCGGCGGCGCGCGCCGCGAGTGCTGCGCAGGCCTCTGCGAGTCAGGCTTCCACGGCCGCGAGCGGTGCGCAGAGCACGGCCAACCAGGCGCTGTCTGCGGCGCAGGCGGCGCAGGCTTCATGCGATGCGACCAACGAGAAGATCGATCGCATGTTCAAGAAGTCGGTTTCGAAGTAATTCGACCGGGCCTTGATGGAGAAAACGCCGCGCTTTGAGCGGCGTTTTTTTATTGAGCCAACCGCCGGTAGACCGCGCCATGGGTCTACCGGTAGGCCCACCGCCGTTGCGCGCTCCGGGCGCGGCGTCAAGAGCGCAGCAGGGCTGCGTCAGTAGCGCACCAGTGCCGATCCCCAGGTGACCCCGCCCCCCAGGGCCTCGAGCAGCAGCATGTCCCCGCGTTTGATGCGTCCGTCGCGCACGCCGACATCCAGCGCGAGCGGCACCGAGGCGGTGGAGGTATTGCCGTGCTCCTGCACCGTGACGATCACCCGTTCCATCGGCAAGCCGAGTTTTTTTGCCACCGCCTGGATGATGCGAATATTGGCCTGATGTGGCACCAGCCAGTCGATCGCGGCTTTTTCGAGATTATTGGCCGCCAGCGTCTCCTCGACGACGCGCCCGAGCAGGTTCACGGCGAGCTTGAACACTTCGCTGCCCGCCATGCGCACGAAATCCCCGGGCGGCATCGTGCCGGGCGCGGCTCCGCGCGACGGGCCGCCGGTGCAATACATCAGATGCTTATAACTGCCGTCGGCGTGCAGGTGCGTCGAGATGATCCCGGGATGCTCGGCGGCCGCCAGCACCACGGCGCCGGCGCCGTCGCCGAACAGAATTGCGGTGCTCCGATCGCTCTGATCAACGATGCGCGACAGCACCTCGGACCCAACCACCAGGGCGCGGCGCGCGGCGCCGGTGCGCACGAACATATCGGCGACCGCCAGCGCATAGATGAACCCGCTGCAGGCGGCTTCGAGGGCGAATGCCGGGCCGCCGCGGCAGCCCAGACGGTCCTGCAACAGCACGCCCGCGTTGGGAAATACCAGGTCCGGCGTGGTGGTCCCGTAGGATATGAGATCGATCTCGCCCGGCTTCAGGCCCGCCGCGGCGATGGCAGCGCGCGAGGCATGCTCGGCCATATCCACATTCGATTGACTGGGCGGCAGGATATGGCGCCGCTCGATACCGGTACGCTCGCGGATCCAGGCATCGCTGGTATCCATGCGCTGCTGGAGATCAAAATTGGTGACGATCGTTTCCGGCAGATAACTGCCGGTGCCGATAATGCGCGAGAACACGCTCCTGGCCCGCTTTGACGCCGCGGCGCGGCGTTATGCCTCGCTGTCCGGTTCGGCCTTTTTCTCGACGACGCGACGGCCGCGGTAGAAACCATCGGGCGTGACGCAATGGCGCAGGTGCTGCTCGCCGGACTGCGGATCGGTCGACAACGCCGGGGTCGGCAGTCCATCGTGAGAACGATGCATGCCGCGCCTCGACGGTGTCTTGCGGCTTTTCTGTACGGCCATGATCCAAACTCCTGCGACAAATCCTGACTATGTTTTCGTTTTCGCGCCGCCATCCAGCAGCGCACGTAGATCCGCAAACGGCCGCGCCGTCGCCTGGTCGCTCGCGCCTTGCGGCGGCGGCGCCGGTTCCCCAGCGCGCGCCTGAGCCGAGCGACCGGCGGATGCCTCGCAGGCACTGCTATCGGCGTGCAGCGGCACGACCGGCAGCGCCAGCAGCAACTCCTCGGCCGCCAGTGCCTCGAAACTCAGCCGCCCTTCCGCGGCCAGATACGTCTCCCATTCGACCGGCGCAGCTTCGGCATCCGCCTCGGATTCGATCAGCAGCACCGGCGAACTCGTCTCGATCGGCACGGGCATCGGCCCCATGCAGCGCTGACAGATCAGCTCCAACTGCCCTCGCAGCGCGACCTGCGCGACCATGAACCCCTGCTCGCGGCCGAAATGCAGCTGCGCGTGCACCTGACCGCCACGCGAGATCAACTCGACCGGAAGGCCCGGCAGCTCAGCCACGGGGATATCCAAGTCTAAGGTCGCGCGAGCGTCCGCTAGCTTTCTGACGTCGCGTAGCTTCGAGGCGCCGCCCGGCATGGGGCGCGTATAATAGGTTCAGCGCCGCAGCAAGTCAAAAAACTTGCCGTGCCCCAAGCCATTGATTCGAGCACCGTTTTCGCCCAGCGCATGCCGCCCCTGATCCTGGCCTCGACCTCGACCTACCGACGGGAGTTGCTCACGCGCTTGCGCCTGCCGTTCGAATGCGCCGCCCCCGGGGTCGATGAGAGCGCGCTGGCGGCGGAAAGCCATTTCGATCGCGCCGTGCGCCTGGCGCTCGCCAAGGCAGCCGCCGTGGCGGCACGCCGCCCCGGCAGCACCGTCATTGGTAGCGATCAGGTCGGCGTCTGCAAAGGCGAGGCGCTCGACAAGCCGGGCGACGCGGTTCGCGCCCGCGCGCAACTGCAGCGCCTGTCAGCCGCCGCGGCAACCTTCTACACCGCGGTGGCCGTGCTGCAGGTCGAGCGCGGCAGCAGCTTGCAATTCGTGGACACGACGACGGTCTATTTTCGCGCCCTCAGCGATCCGGAAATCGACCGTTACATCGCCGCCGAGCAGCCATTCGACTGCGCCGGTGGTTTCCGCGGCGAGGGATTGGGCATCAGCCTGTTCAGCCGCGTGGTGGCGGAGGACCCGACCGGCCTGATCGGCCTGCCGCTGATCGCGGTCGCGCGTTCGCTGCGCCAGCTGGGCTACGAATTGCCGTGAGCCGCCGGCGAGCGCGGCTGCATCGGCGGTGCGCCGGCTAGCGCGCCCGCTTGACCCGCGCACGCTTGCTGCTGAGCTCATCGAGTACGCCCCGCAGCTGGGGCGGCAGCGGCGCGCTGAAGCTCTGCTCGCTGCCGCTCTCGGGCCAGACGAATGACAGGCTGTGCGCATGCAGGAACATGCGCGTGAGTCCCAGCGGCGCCATGGCTTCATTGAAAGCCTCATCGCCATATTTCGCATCGCCCGCGACCGGGTGGCCGCAATAGGCCGCGTGCACGCGGATCTGGTGCGTGCGGCCGGTATGAATGATCGCCTCGATCAGCGACGCGCGGGCACCATAATGCTCGATCAGTTTGAATTCGGTCAGCGCGTTCTTGCCGTGTGCATCGACCTTGACCGTGCGCTCGCCGCCCACCCGCAGATCCGTGCGCAGCGGCGCATCGATGCGCTTGTGCCCCAGGTTCCAGCGGCCGGCAACCAGCGCCAGATAGCTCTTTTGCACCGCCCCGTCACGCAGCAGCGCGTGCAGCGCACGCAGGGCCGAGCTGCGCTTGGCGATGAGCAGCACGCCGCTGGTGTCGCGATCGAGCCGGTGCGCCAGCTCCAGGGTCTGTTGCGGACGGGAAGCCCGCAGCGCCTCGATCACGCCGAACGACAGACCGCTGCCGCCGTGCACGGCCACCCCGCTCGGCTTATCGAGCACCAACAGCCGTTCGTCCTCATGGATGATGGCGTGCTCGATGATCTGGACCAGGCCGGCGGGCACGCGCCGCGGGGCATCGGGCGCGGCCTCGCGCACCGGCGGCAGGCGCACCGAGTCGCCGGCGGCCAGACGCTGCTCCGGACTCGCCCGGCGCCCATTCACACGCACTTCGCCGCGGCGGATCAGGCGAAAGATGCGGCTGCGCGGCACGCCGGGCAGCAGCCGCCCGAGCGCCTTGTCGAGACGCTGGCCCTGCTCGTGGGCGTCGATCTCGACGTGCCGCACGGCGGATCTGCGCTCGGCCTGGGCGGGCTGCTGGTCGATCTGGGTCAAGAGGCTCTCCGGGGCAAATCCTGTGCTTTAAGTGTTTGTTTCCAGTACCGTGTGTGTCTATAATCGTTCCGTTGCCCAAGGCCGGACACCCAAATCTTTAAGGAACGGGTCCGGGGCCATGGGAACGAGACTGCGGCCAAGCGCCGCATGGTAGTTGGTCCTCGAAATCGAGGCCATCGCGCATGAGTCGGCCGATCTGGTCCGCGCTCGCCTGTAGTAGCTCCTCCGCAAGTTCGAGCCCACGAGCGCGCCGCCGGTCAGTGGACCTCAAGGTTTTCCGGCGCGCCGCCGAAGCAATGGCGGCCACGAGTCAATAGCACAGAGTCGATGACACAAAATCGATGACACATCTGACGCGCCAATCGATCTTCGGGTATTCCGCTGTCCACGGCGGCTGCCTGAATGTGCCCCCACACGTGCACATTCCAGCGACCGCGGCCTCTCATCCAATTGTGGCAGAGGCAAATGAAAAGAATGCTAGTCAACGCGACCCAGCAGGAAGAGCTGCGGGTGGCCATGGTCGATGGACAGAAACTCTATGACCTGAGCATCGAGATTCCGTCACGGGAACAAAAGAAAGCCAACATCTATAAAGCCCGTATCTCCCGCGTCGAGCCCTCGCTCGAGGCGGCGTTCGTCGACTACGGCGCACAGCGGCACGGGTTCCTGCCGTTGAAGGAAATCTCCCGCGAATACTTTCGTGCCCAGCCGCAGGGCCGGCTCAACATTCGCGAGCTGGTGACCGAGGGCCAGGAGCTGCTGGTGCAGGTGGAGAAGGAGGAGCGCGGCAACAAGGGCGCCGCGCTCACGACGTTCATCAGTCTGGCCGGGCGCTTCCTGGTTCTGATGCCCAACAATCCGCGCGCCGGCGGCGTTTCGCGTCGCATCGAGGGCGAGGACCGGGACCAGATGCGCGAGGTCATGAATCAGCTCAACGTACCCGAGGGCATGGGTGCGATCGTTCGCACCGCCGGTGTCGGTCGCTCGGCCGAAGAGCTGCAGTGGGATCTGGAGAACCTCAAGACCCAATGGGACGCCATTGCCGAGGCGGCCAAAGGCCGTGGCGCACCGTTCCTCGTCTACCAGGAAAGCGATGCGGTGACGCGCGCGCTGCGCGACTACCTGACTGACGATATCGGCGAGATCCTGGTCGATGACGACAGCGCATTCCAGAAAGGCCTGGAATACATGCAGCGCTTCATGCCCAACGACGCCCAGCGCCGCCTCAAGCTCTACGTCGACGACATTCCGCTGTTCACCCGCTATCAGATCGAAAGCCAGATCGAGTCCGCCTACGCTCACAAGGTGCAGCTGCCCTCGGGCGGGAGCCTCGTGATCGACTACACCGAGGCCCTGGTGTCGATCGACATCAACTCGGCGCGCGCCACCCGTGGCGCCGACATCGAGACCACTGCCTGCAACACCAACCTCGAGGCCGCGGAGGAAATCGCCCGTCAGTTGCGCATCCGCGATATCGGCGGCCTGATAGTGATCGACTTCATCGACATGGAGTCGCAAAAGAACCAGCGCGATGTCGAGGATCGTCTGCGAGAGGCGATGAAGATGGACCGCGCGCGCATCCAGAT
>Ga0302324_100019487_pt1 | contig 13322 bp, 12 predicted proteins | sample Palsa_T0_1_FD_201949 | JGI IMG/M metagenome (GOLD analysis project Ga0302324, IMG submission 201949) | Peat permafrost microbial communities from Stordalen Mire near Abisko, Sweden - Palsa_T0_1 | ecosystem: Environmental > Terrestrial > Soil > Palsa > Peat permafrost | place: Sweden: Abisko...
ATGTGCCAGCGCCGCGGCATCCAATTTCCGAGCGTCGCTTCTGCTTGCCATGCCCCAAAGTATACCACATTACGCACTATTTAATGCACGGATCAGTAAAAGACATACATGATGACAGGCCGGCCCAGCCCGTCAGTGAAACTCATCGTCAGGTTTACGTATAACGCGCTCCGGAAGTGACCGGTAATAGTCAGCATCTGGCGCGATGGCGTCGCGTTGCTCTGGTGTAGCGTCTGGCGGTAGAGATTGTAACCGTCGTTGCATTTCTGAGATCCATTCTTCGGCCATCCCTGAGATGGGTTCACCGAAGGCTACAATGGGTAACTTGGGATTCGGCTCCAGTCGGTCAATCTGTCCATTCGCATCGAATGCCAGGTACGAACCGCCACCGGCAAAGTTACGACAACACACGACGCACTCAGATGAAATTGACGTATCTGGAGGGGAGGCACTCCGAGCTCTTTCACTAACTCTGGTGTTTAGAGTGGCAAGCTCGCGTGCGACGATGAAGGCGGAGATTTTTCCAGTGTCGTAGCGCCTGATGAGCCGACTGATCTTCGTAATCCGGGTACGCTCAAAAGTTTCGGCGTAGTGTGCGCCCGTTCCGCACGATCGGCTTATAACCTGCGTACGTGTTCTTGGCTGCTCACATCCTAGCGGGCTAGTTGGCCGCATAATATCCATTGTGTATAGGCAGGGGCGGCCGCCCACTCGCGCTGCAGCGAGGAATAGGTGTCCGCTTCCAGCGCGGCGCGCATGCACGCGCAGCTTTCGCCCGGCCGCGTCGCAGATATGCTCGAGAGACGATTCAAGCGAGATCTTGCGACTGAGTAGCGTGCGATAAACCCACTGACTGACTTGGGTATCCCAGACGCGACCTATGCCAGCATAGACAAGCAACGCGAGCCCATCGGAAGCAAAGAGGAGTGTTACCTTAACTCCTGTTGGTCCAGAACGATACGGCCGCGGGTCTCCCAGCTGGCGGTCAGTGCTCGCCCAAATGCTGCCGTGAGAAGCGAAGACCAGCGCGAAGGTCATCTTGAGTTATCAGCCTCTTCCCCGAGCCGCTCGCTCAAGTAACAGCTTCCACTTGCAGCGTCTGCAGCGGCGAGATGCTGCCAATACTCTAAGTAATTACAACGATTTGCAATGCCCGCATGCGGATCAGGCGCAGATCGTGACGATGGCGACGTATCGGGCTGCCTTTGGCAACATCAGACAAAGGCCCATTACTGTAGTCGAGACGGATGGGTAATCCGTCGGCCCTGGTCACTGCCAGCGTTCAGGTCCGTGCCCGCCGTTGCCGGACGAAGATCAGCCAGTCATAGTCGGGCGCAGGCCGCGACAAGCCAGATTGCCGTCAATCCGATATATAGAAACCTAAACGCCCACGTGCCGGGTTTCCACCAACGCCGATTAATCCCCCGCAACCCGGAATAACCTTCGTATCCGAGAGCTTTTTCAAGTTTCGCCGCCCTGTAAAGAAAGTGCCACATTTGCACAGAATTGCTTTCCCAGATAACCCAAAGGGACGCCGCGGTCGCCGCCATGCCGAACATCAGAAGAAGACGGAGCGGGCCGTGGGGTCCGGTAGCGCCAAAAATGAATCCGATTCCCGCGCCCGCAACTGCAATGAGCACCGTCAATTCTGCAAACTGAAGGCTTGCATAGTGCTTGATTAGGTCAATCGTCTTTCCTAACTCATCTGCCGCGCCCCGTTGCTCAGTCATATGTGTCGCCCCGAAAGTTTCTTGTTGCTGTAGCCATTTCTCGCCCAGACCGAACGACCTCCGACGGTGCCACACGCAACCAGGGTACCTACCCGCCGAAACTATTCGGCCGATGGCACCTCGTGCTAATCAGAGCCATTTCTTCTTCAGAAGCTGGTCCAAGCTCGCCAAGCCTCCCTTAGCCAACACGTTGCCGAGCTTTGTGTTCGAGCAATAGCCCTCAGGTACGTACTGCCTATACTCCTTGCGCAAGGTACGAACTAGCGTGTCGCGGCGTTTGTGCCGTAGGTTGCCGCAAGGACCCAGAACCCGCACGTACCGGAGCTTGGCTGATACCTTGCAGGATACGACGGCCCATCGTCTTGGTGGAACCCCTGTCAACTATTACAGGTGACACGCTGGGACCCGAGCGTAGCATTGAAGATTCACGGCAGGCTGCTGCGGATAGCACGCTGCCTGCGATTTCCTGGATAGCTGGCGCGCGGGCCGCCTGCCTGCAAGATCTCGCCCGAAGCGCTAGACTCACGGCCTCGCCATCCACCACGAATGGATTCCTGGGGGGCGCCCCATCGAGCAGTCCACCACTACCGGTTCGCCCGCTGCGACGGAAAGATCCGCGGCGCAGCCACGGCGTCTCGTCGTCCTCGCCGACGGTACGTGGAACCGGCCAGATCAGCGTGATCGTGGCCGAAGGAAGCCCACGAATGTCAGCAAGCTCGCGCGCGCCGTCTTGCCGATCGCACGTGACGGTGTCTCGCAGCTCGTTTATTACCATTTCGGCGTCGGGACACACTGGAGTTTGTCGGACCGCTGGCTGGGCGGCGGCTTTGGCATCGGTCTCACACGTAACGTCATCGACCTGTATATGTGGCTGGTCTACAACTACGCCAACCAGGACGAACTCTTTCTGTTTGGGTTCAGTCGCGGCGCCTATTCGGTCCGCAGCCTCGCCGGGTTGATCCGCCAGATCGGCTTCTTGCCAAAGGATGAGGCGTTCTACATTCCGGACGCCGAACGGCTGTACCGGACGCGAGCCGATGCCGCCACCATTGGGGCGTTTCGGGCCAGGCACCGGACGCGCACACCGGACATCGCATTGATCGGTGTCTGGGACACCGTTGGCTCTCTCGGGATTCCAATTCCGCTATTCAACTGGCTGAGTTTGCGTCACTTTGAATTTCATGATGTTGGCCTCGCCGCCTCGGTACGAAATGCCCGCCACGCACTTGCGATCGACGAGCGGCGAAAGCCATTCAGGCCGACGCTGTGGACCGGTCCGTTCGAGGCGCACCAGACGGTCAAGCAGCGTTGGTTCGCGGGCGTCCACACGAATATTGGGGGTGGTTACGACAAGGACGGTCTCGCCAACGTCGCTCTCCGGTGGATGGTGAACGAAGCGAAAGCCCTGAAGCTCGACGTTGACAGCGATTTCCTCGCTCCCTATCGCCCCTATGCGGGCGACGAACTTCGCAACAGCATGACCTGGAAGTACCGACTTTTCGGCTCGTACGCTCGGCCGATCTGCCAGCTGTCACCCGATACTGAAAGCGTTGATCGCTCGGTATACGCGCGCTACCGTGACGACAAAACCTATCGACCCAAGAACCTGGTCGACCTGATCAAGCGCCAGAACCTTGACATCGAGGCACTTGCTGCGTTGCCTCCGAAGGGGACACCCTGATGGCACTCACGATTGGACACCACATCCCGCTGCCTCAATACCGGGCGGATGAATTTTTCGCCTTTGTCGAATCGAGCGACGATTTCGACCCGGATGCGAAGAACCAGCCGCCCGAATGGTGGCGCCGTATCAACGTCGAGCGAATTCGGCGTGGACGTCCGTCGCCGGATCATCTCATTTGGCTCGACTGCATCAGCGCCGACGCCTTCGGCAGCTTGCCGTGGCGCGATGAGCTCTGCGAAATCAACGATCGCGAGCAGGCCCTGAGGCGGCGCAGTCAGATCAACGACATCGATGCCAGCGCACTTGTTGTCGCCCCATTGCTCCTGAGCCGGACCTTTAAGGAGGAAGCCGAGCTGATTGCTGGCTTCGGCGAGGCCGCGTGGCATCTCGTGCGGCTTGGACCCGACGGCCCCATACCGACCCTCGTTGCCCCCGCCTTCGAGGTCGAAACAGCCGAATCGAGGACGTTGACTTTCGAGTACGGCGCCGTATCTACCGACCCCGAACGCGCGAGCCTCACCAACGTCTTCAACTTCAATTTTCTGCCCGACGCCGACCTAGGGGCGGATCACGGTGGAGCGCCGCCGGTTCCTACGATTGAACCCCGTGGCAGGTCTCCAACGGGCCGCGGCGAGATGCTCGTTGAGGGGCTCCGTTACCACCCGCCGCTGTCGCGCTAGGAAACCAGCCATGCCTTCGAAATTAGAGGATATCGGCAAGACAATAGCTGAAGCGACCAGCACCGCCTCAGTCACCTTACTCGATCCGGCGCAGACGACGGCGTTGCGCGGTATCCGCGTATTCGACGTCGGCCAGGGCGATTGCATCGGCCTGCTCGACCAAGCGGACAAGGTATTCTGCTACGTCGACTACGGCGGCCTCGCGAATCATCCAGACGACGGCAATCCAGCGAACACCGCCAAGCGATTGCCGGTAAAGACTAGCCACGGGTTGGTGTCTATCGTCCTGACCCACTGGGACAAGGATCACTACTACTCGGCCGTAAAGAAGAACACGGCCGCGCAGTCCTGCGAGTGGGTCGCGCCGCGCCAGCTCGCATCTCCCCAGGCGGTACGCTTCGCGGCGCGGCTCACGAATGCGAAGTGTTGGCCCGAATCCGAGGGCCAGAATACGGTTCCGTTCGCGGTCGGACCCGACCACACCATCAACATCCGCAAGTGTCAGCCGTTCGATCCGAAGGCAAAAAACGAGGACCGGAACGCCTCCGGCGTGGCCGTCACGCTCCACAAGAACCTAAACGGCAGCCTTAACTGCTACATGCTATTGCCGGGTGACTGCCACTTCGACGGCATACCGGGTCTGCCGCCTGTCCCCATCCGCACGCTCATTGCCTATCATCACGGCTCAAAGACGCACTGGACCTCAAAGACGGCACCGGCCATCTCATCGTTCACGCCAACGCACTCGATGGTGTACTCGTACGGACAGCACAGCTGGACCGCCGCGACCGCAAAGTATCGACCCGATTGGGATCGCTATTCGACGCACACGAAGGACGTGCGGGCGAAGGGGGATGACTACGTGGACGAGACCTGGTAGCCGCCTACCCCCGCTCGAGACACGTCACCGGAGCTGGGAGCGCTGGCCGCGCCAATCATCACGGGCTATGTAGAGCACTTAGCTTCGCTGCGACCGAGGCGTCCTCGATGATTTGAGCTTTAACGAGCGCGTTTGGATCACTCCTAACGATCGAGGGAAGGCAATTTTGTGCAGTCGTCCCGCAGAACACATCAATGTGCTGTCCTTTGATTCCACCGCCCCTATCTGCGGCAAAGAAGTAGCCATCGTGCTGAATGGTGTTGCCAGGGGCTATATGAATTGATGCCCCTCGAGCTCTAGGGATATACAGGACCGTGCCGAACGGGATGCTCGCAGGATCGACAGCAATTGTCCTGTACGGTACGAGAGCGTAGCCGGCAACGCCATCGCCAAACCGTCCTTTTGCGATGGCGAAGTAGGAATTACCCGTCGCCGAAATCCACGGTCGCTTTTCTGCGTCTATCTTCAGCGTCTTTGCACAATCCAGCCATGCGTGTCGCCCTATGCCCGAGTAATTATAAGTCTTAGGGACGCCGGCTGAAGAGACCTGAATTGTTCCTTCTATGGCGCCAAGACACCAATCTCGGGGCGGAAGATTGCCAGTAAGTGGCGCACCCAGTTTGTCTCTGAGTGGATAGCCGACGCCGCTCTCAGCCACAATTCGAACGTGATAGTAAGTTGCCCAAACGTTTACTTCAGTGGCCGCTACGCTTGTTGGCGCCGGAATTGCAAAATCCTCCTGACTCACGACGCCGGCGTTCGAAACTGAACAGCAAGCAAGCAACGTGAGATGAACGATTCTCTTTCTTACGGCCGACTGCATGGGGCACCTGCCCGTAACGCGCGATTCGCCAAAGCCAAGATGTCTCGGTGGGACGCAGTGTACGTCTGCCTACGTCGTTCCTTCGACGTAACTCAATCAATATTATGCGTAGTTAGCTGCGTTGCAGCGTAAATCGCCGAATGACTCTTATGTGAAATGCGGGTAGAGGGGCGGTATTTGTCGCGTCTCAAGGTTATTGAAATGGTGTCACTAACTTGGCGCTGAAAAACTTCAATCGCATCAGACCTCGCGTCCTGTCACTTCAGAAACGTTGATCCGCAAACGGCGGCTCCAAACAAGGCGGCCACACGCGTCTGCGGAAAAGAAATCAGTGGCTTAGACGGCCTCGAATTCGCGATCCGCAGCATGTCAGAAACTCTGAGATTCGACACTTCCCGACGACTGGTCAACAGAACCTAAGGAATGAATGCGTCAATTCGAGTGCGAACAAATTCGCCAAATTCACGGGTTACTTGTATCCATGAGCTGCCGTACTGCATCGCCCCGACAAAATTATCGCCGCCGGCCGTGGTCACATGACTATTCGGGTGCAGCTTACGGAATTCTTCGACGACGTCCTTATAGTAAATTGGATTGTCAAACCATTGGGCGCCGTATTTCAGCGAGAGGTTGTTGGCATATACGAAGTACGGCCAGCGCTCGGCATCAGGATCGGACGCCCGATCCTCCGCACTTTCTTCATAAACATGGCTCGCACAAGCATAGTAGGCGAGAAAACACTTTCCACCCACGGCGACATCTAGCAAGCAGTCGCCGAGCCGCAGCTTGCCTTGTGGATTCTTCGCGAACGACAACGTGCTATAGGGCTCATCGAACGGGGTGCGATGCTCAGGAAGAATGGGTCTTTCTGCATAGCCTGAGGGCTTGACGAAGTAGCTCGCGTTCCCCCGGATAACTGTATTCGGGTTCCCGGCGCTTGGTGTCGCGTATTGCTTGAGAATATTGCTGAGACCTATTTCGCCGATGCTTTCAGGAACGGGGTTTCGCGCCCCTATTTCCGCCACTCGACACAATTGATCGACGGCATCCTCGCGCACGTGTACATAGTCGAGTCCCATTTCTGCTAGGGCTTTTAGCTGGACGAGCTTTTCGGCCTCCGTTAGTAGCACACCAGTTTCGTGGCTTTCGCAAAGACCGGCGTGGGTCAGGTTTGCAGAGGTCACTAGACCGGCGAACGGGATGTCAGTCAGGAAAAATATGTAGATTTTTGAGTGAAGCTTTTGGTCCAATCCGATCTTGGGCCACGTGCCGGTCTGCTGTTGTAGTAGCGTTCCAAAGCTTTTCAGCGAGAAAGGTTTGGTTAGTTGATCGTTACCTCTCGGAGCGCAGGTTGATATCAAATCGATCTTCTTCTGCTTGAGCGCCAAATTATCGAACAGCTCTTCAAACCTGGGATAGAGAAACGGCGACACCAACAAACATTGATCGGAGAGTCGGACTAGCTCGCGTATGAGCGTGAAATGAGTCGCGAACTCAATGACCACTTTCGTGCTACCGACCTGAATCTGGACGGTGGTGTCAATGCCGTTCGCTACAACCACTGTCGTGTTCATAGTTTGGTCCAGAAGTGAGGTCTCGTTTGCATAGTGTAGCGCCCTACGCCGCCCGCAGTCGGCAGCGCCTTTACCGCACAGCCAGGACGGAATGCCCAAATCTACGTATTCGGAAATCATGCACTGAGTGATCGAACGGCGACCATCGCGGTTCGGCGCAATGGCGTTCCTAGGTATACCTACCTCGAAGCCGCCACTAACAAGGGCGATTGGCGTGCCAGCATTGAAGGAGCGGTCAGGAGCGCACAGCTAGGACCAATGATTCGAAGTTGTCGAGCAGGAACGCATCGGGCTTACAAGGCTGCCCGGCCTCGCTCCATTGCACCTTCTTCCCCGAAAAGACGCTCTGCCGAAGCCGTAGGAGGAAATGGTCTCGCGGGAGCGCGCGATTGACTGCATCAACTATCTCGTCGCGCTGATTCCAGTTCAGGTCACCCGACTGAACTGTGATCGCCCACAGCTGTGGGCTGAAGTTCGAATGGCGGCAGAGGCACGAACAGGTTTGGCCCTGCGACAAGTGAGTCTAGCAATCCTGTGCGATTGGCCGCTCGAGACCGCCGGAAGGAGCCGAGAGCCCCACGGCTGTGCGAAGATTCGATATCACAGAAGCAGATTCGGACCTTATTGCCATCGAGAGGGCTACCGGGAGTCATCAACGTTAGGACAGTATGCCGCATCGAAAGACATCCCGCATGCACTAGGAGCCTGGATCCGGAACTCGCGGCCGATCCTTTTGTTCCACTTCACGAAGAAACATATTCTGCTCCGCGCCAGGGAATTGCGGAGACCACTGCGCATCTTGATCGTCGCATTCATAGTGGTATTCGGTGGTCGAAAACACGATCTGCGCATCCTTCTCAATCGCCAGCCTTTTCAAGCCCGCCACGTAGCCTGCGAGCGCTTCCTTCTCTATATCCTGTTGCCGAGGCGTATCCAGAATGAGAAATCGTAAGCGCCTCGCCTCGTCTCGTGCGTAGACTTCGAAGGCGGCCGTACGCAGTGCCAATACGACGCGAAGTAGTGTACTGCCGTGGAATTGGGCCATTTTTTCTTTGCCAAATAGAATATCGAAGTCTGAATCGATAGCGATATCTCGGGAGACGTTCTTCGTCTGAAGAACCTCGAGCCAATGGCGAGTACGCTCGCGCCACGCGGTCCTCATCTCAATTGCACGAAGATCGCCTACACCGGCCGATCCTTCGAGCGAGGCGAGTTCATCCTGAACCGACTTGCGCTCGTTGAGAAGCTGGACATATTCCTCCTCCTCCGACCCAATCTCCTCCAGAGATGCTCGTTCGGTCTGCAGCGCGATGATACTGCGCGTAAGTTCCGTGATCGCCTCCACGAGACCACCAACATCGTCGCCATGAAGCAGCCTATTCTGCTTCTCATTGAGCGACGCTATTTCCCTATTCGTCGCATCCAGTTGGATCTTAAGGGTTGCGACGCGATCGCCTCGCACGACAGCATTGCGCTCTAAATCCTTCATCTGGTCACGAAGGTAAAGAGGATTTTTACCATATGATTCTGAACTGCCCAGAAACAATCCGCATGCAGGATTGGCGCAGATATCTTCAAATGAGGTGAACAGTCTACGCGCCTCCTCGTTCAGCGAGAGCGTATTGACCTCTACTTCAATTTCATTCTTTATTCTGTTGAAGCTAAGGACGCGCATTTGAAGGTCGGTGATCTCGTTAGAGACGTTTCTCCTCAGAGAAATCTTGTCCTGCAACAAGTCCCCGATCGCCGATTGGGCGTCACTCTTGATGTCTCTGCTGGCCCTCAGCTTTTCCAAGCTCGCGCGAGCATCGGCGATCTCCGGATCGACAGCATTGATGGGCCTTCGCAGCTTGCCGAGTTCCTCAGTCAGCGTCGCGATGTGCTCGCCTTTCTTTACGACCAGGCGATCCAATTGCTCAAGGCGCCGCTTCTTTTCCAATGACAATTTCTTCTGGTCGAAAGAATGCTTGGGCGACAACCCGAAAACCAATCTCGTCATTTCGGTGTATTGGTTCCTGATGAATGTCGTCGGAGCCTTGTAGGCGCTCGTGTAGCCAAGATCCTGATCGAGATAAAATACGGGTAACAATGTTGCCATGTACGGAACCGTCGCTTCATTCCCGCTCGAGGTCAATGACGGGAACGGAAATCCGAGCAGCGCGAAAAGGTACTGGCTGTAGTCTCGCTCGTTGGAAAACGCCTGCGGATCTCCATTTTCCACTCTCACTTCGACGTCGAATGTCCCTCCAATTCGACGGCGGAGTTCAATGCGCTCCGATTTCGCTGTCAATACGAGAACGGCAGCGTCGCAGTGCGCTAGAATGTCATCTCGGTACTTCACCGGGTAACCTAGCGCGTATGCGATGGATTGAATGACTGGTGTCTTACCGCTTCCGTTTGGACCGAAAAGTTCGGTTATGTTCTTCCCGAAAAGCAACCCCTCGGATTCCCAACCGACGGGCTTTCTCGGCTCTATCCGGAGGCTATAGAGCTTCATTCAAGACCCAACGATATCTGCCGTTCGACGCTGATGTCCCGGTATGCGCGCTCGATCAAACGGAGATTGAACGCAAGGTCGGAATGCTCATTACCCAACGCCGCGCGCAGAATCTTTCTGCCATTTTCTGTCACAGCAACGCGGCTGCTCTCGACAACTACTAGTCTGGCCGCCTCCAGGAACGTCAGTGCACGGACAGTTCTCATTCGCAAATTCGCCGACCAGCCTACATGCTGCGACGAACCTTTGAAGCCGACAAATGTGCGCTCGAAGCATTCGCCGACCAACTGTCCAATCTGATTGGTCTTTGGCTTACGTCTGTCCTTAGCCAGAATCAGGATCGTGATCGCGAGAAGTGGCAAATGAAACAGCGCTTCATTGCTGAGCCGCGGAGGGGGAGTGAATTGGGGATTGTCGAACGAGAGTTCGATGTGGCTCTTCCGGATCTCCTGAAAGAATGATTCGTAGTTCATTGCGCCTCATTCCGTACAAGCGCGGACAGTACGCCGCCGACGAGCAAATCCTGGGATAGGGTACCAGCAAAGTCAGCACTCTTGATCTTGTTCCAAAGGGCATCAATTTCATTCCTCAAATCGCTGAACTTAACTTGACCTCCGCTCCAACGGTTCTGAATCGAATTAAGGTCGTCCAGCAGCATATTGAGGTCGTACTCCGGAATCGTATGCCGTTTGTCTCGAAGCCAAACGTCCCACATGACCTTCCATTTCGAGCTGTATTCGATGAGGTCGGTATCCGCACCCGCCTTCGACAGCTTCCTCTGAATAATCGAGGCGCTCTTCACCGCAGCCGGATCGCCACCAGATAACAGGTGTTCATAGGCTCCCTTGGAGATGCTGAGAATCTCAAGCAGGTCAGAGATTCCCACGCCTACCGAGTCATCCATTTCTTCCTCCGCTAGGTCCACGATGAGCTTTGAGGATGACTTTTTATGAACTAAGGCCACCAGACTATTGATGATCTCTTGGCTTTCTGAATGCTGTAGGTCAATCTCGCTGTATCTGAAAATCGCTTCGCGTGCGAGTGCCTCAAACTCTTCGGAATGCGGATGGAGGTATGGAACGCCTGGAGTTAGTCTCAGCTTACCTACCCTGAGTTTGATCTCGTCGGCGTCCAACGATTCTCCTTCCATGAAGGCCTCGTTATAATGCTGCATGAACTCTTTAAGAACTTCATGAGTCAAGTCGCCCTTCGCCAACGCTGCCGAGACCTCTGCCAGTTCGTCGTCGAGGTAGACGTTCGTAAGGAAAACGACATTGCCGCATGCGTTCTTGAAGCGCACGGTATGCATCATTAGCTTGCCTGCGAAGCTCTTCGCAATCTGGTCGGCGTTGGCCTTTCCCCGCTTTGGAAGGCCGAGGACTTCCGGCTTCCCCCACTGGTAGTTAAGTTTCCCCTTCGTCTTGACTTGATAGAAGTGATAGACACGCAGGCTGCCCTTCTTCTCACGACAGACATAATCGTCGTGGTAATCGCAATAGACTCTGTCGATTTCCTTGCCGCTGAGAATCTGAAGGCAGGCGTATGCAGCCGCCCGAAATTGCGCCTGATAGCGTGTGATGGTCTCGCGTCCTGCCGTCTCGGCGGGCACGACGCTGTGAATCCCAGGACCATTAGTCTCCGAGGGGGTTGCCAACTGATTTCCTTAGCCCCAACGATTCGGACGCAGCGGCGGGTGCTTCTGATTAAAGATGCTCACGACCTATAGCTATAGAGCGGATCCAGATGCTCCAAGTCATTTATCGTCTCTCCCTTGCTCGCTAGCCGCCCTCGCCATCCCACCGCGTGCGGCAAGCACATGCTCCCCGTAGCGCATCGGCATCCGATTGGTCTTCCAGCGCCCTGCCTGCATCACGGACGCCAGATCAATATTGAGAGCCAGCAGATCCTGCGTGGCTCCGACGCGGATCGAGTGCCCGCTCACCTGCGCGACCTCGTCCGCCGGCATCTTGATCCACTTTGCGACGCGTTTGAACGCCTGCGCGATCGCATCGACACTCAGGCGTTCTGCGATCCGTCCGCGGCCATTGGGGAGGTCTTCCGCCGTGCCTCGACCTATTATCCGCCTGAACACGGCCCCCTCCGTAATCTCAACCGCATCAAGCCACAGTTTGAGGCAACGGACCGTCGTGCGCGATAGGTACGCGGCATTGCCCTCGCCCACCTGATCGGTTTTGGATCGGCGGATCAGCACGCGGCCGGTGCCATCGGTAAGCAATCGGAAATCCTCCACGTCCAGCGCCACCAGCTCGCTGCGCCTCGCCATCGTATCGTACGCCACACAGATCAAGGCCCGCTCGCGCGTCGCCGGCAGGCTCTCGCCGGCGGTCTCCAAGAAGCGTTTGATCTCCGCCCAACCCAACGCCCTGGCCTGCCGCTGCCGCGCTGACAGCTCGTTGTAGAGCCCTTTGATCTCGAGCTGCACGGCTTCATCCGCGCACGGATTCACGAGCTTGGCAACGCGATGTGCTACCGCTATGGTCGACAGGTAGCGCCGGACGGTGGCGGGTTTCTTGCCCTCGATCCGGCAGTGCGCGACGAAAGCGGCGACGGTCTCCGGAGTGGTGGGCAGCGGACAGGCGCTTGTAGGTTCGCAGAACGCCAGGAACACGGCCCAGTCGCAGCGCCAGGCTTTTTGGGTATTGGGGGGATAGACGCGCTGGGCGCGCTCCCACCAGGCTCTTATACGCCTCAACGCGGCGTTCTCGAGGGCGCTCAGCCCCGTGCGATCCGCCGCAATCCACGGCGCCACTGATTTTTCTAAGGTTTCGACGACGTCCACGGGGTACCGATTCTAGCATATAGTCCGGATAATTTCCCTTATCGTATGTCTTATACGGTATAGATATATCATTACCATGCTGATAATGTTCACACATGGAAGACCTCCCGGCCTACGGCGCGACCCGTGAAAGAGGCGCCAACGTCTCCTACGCCGACGTGGAACGCGCGGCCCTCGACATCCTCGCCTCCGGGCGCCGCCCCTCTGTTGAAACCGTCCGCGAGGCGATCGGCCGCGGATCTCCGGCCACGATCGCGACTTCTTTAAAACGGTTCTGGCGGGACCTAGGCATTCGCGCCCAAGGGGATCCGGCCGCCCTCACCCGGCTCCCCTCTGAGATCATCGAAGCCGTTGAGGCGATCTGGCAGCGATCGCTGGAGTTGTCCACGCAGGTCGCGAAGCACGACGACAACGCTGCGCGCGAGCGGCTGGAACAGATCCGAATCGAGAACGAGGTGCGAGCTCAGTCGTTCGAGATGAGGGAAAAGGAGTTTGAAACTGCGGCACGTGAACGCGAGCGAGCGTTGGCGGACTCACGGGATCACCTGCTCTCTACGCTGCGGATGCTGGAGACCGACCGGGCAACGCTGAAGACGCGCGAGGCTCGAATTGCCGCTCTGGAAACGCAGCTCGAGGACTACCGCCGGCAGGTCA
>Ga0302324_100019488_pt1 | contig 13322 bp, 11 predicted proteins | sample Palsa_T0_1_FD_201949 | JGI IMG/M metagenome (GOLD analysis project Ga0302324, IMG submission 201949) | Peat permafrost microbial communities from Stordalen Mire near Abisko, Sweden - Palsa_T0_1 | ecosystem: Environmental > Terrestrial > Soil > Palsa > Peat permafrost | place: Sweden: Abisko...
GCTGGCACCGTCGAAATATTCATTCAGCAGCTTCGGGAGTAGCGCCGGGTGGTCCACGTGTTCCACCCGGTCGCGCAGGGCGTGCAGCGTCAGGAGACAGGCCCGGATGCGTTCCCCCTGGTCCAGAAGCGCCCGATACCGGTCCGAGGCGAGCGAGTGATCGCCCTGCCGCGCCGCGATCGCCGCATTGGCCTCAGTCACCTTGCCGGTGCCCGGCGGCGCGTCCGTCGCGGCCACCGCCTGGCCGCTGAGTCGGGCGAGGCTCAGGTAAAGCGACGCGAGCGCCTGCCGCTCCGGTTCATACGGGCGCACCGGCCACGGCAACACCGAGAGCAGCGTTTGAAACAGCCCGCCGCCCAGCGCCAGCAGCCCGCACAGCGCCGCCTCCCGCGCCGCGAGCGGATGGCTCGCGAAAATCAGCAGCACGCAAGTGCTCGACACGCCCATATTCCCGAGCTGCGTCCCAAGGCTCACCAGCAATCCGGCCCCGAACGACCAGAGCGCCGCCGCCGCCAGCGCCCCCAATGGCGTCCAGCCGCAAAGCGCTCCGCAATACACCGCCAGCGACACCAGAACACACGCCCCCAGCATCCGGCGCCCGCGCGGCAGGTAAGGATCGGTGCTATCCGCGAAGCCCACATTCAGCGCCCCCGTGGCCATCACCAGCGCCGGTCCCATCCGGCCCGCCATCGCTCCGAGCATCAGCGGGACCGCCACTCCCAGCGCGTTGCGCAAACCGCGGGCAACATTCACCTTCGACCCGTCATAATCGGTCAGCGTCTGACGGAAGCACTTCCACGCCCGCGGCCAGCGCCCGGCTGGCTCCGGCGTGGGTGGGGCGATGGAAAGCTCAGGGGCGGGCATGAAGGAAAGATTCGCATCCTAGCCGCTTCCCGAGTGCGCATGGAAGCGGCGATGCGGCTCCTCCCGGCTCCCGGTTAAACGCTCCCGCAAACCTCCCGCGAAAAATGTTTGCAAAACGGGCCGCGCGGATTCTCACTTCCAACACCTTTCCGCCCTCGACATTTGCATCCCCCGACCTTACGTTCACGCTGCTGGAGTTCCGCCCCTTATGCCTAAATTCAACTATATCGCCTTGGACGCACGCGGCCAGGAATCTGTCGGTGCTCTCGACGCGCCGTCTTCGAACGATGTAATCGCCCATCTCCGCCAGTCCGGTTACTTCCCGACCAGCGTCATCGAGGAGGGCAAACAGCAGACGGCGCGTGCTGCCAAGAAAAAGGGCCCCAAGGCCGTGGCCGCAAAGTCCGCGGCCCCCGCCAAAAAAGGCGGCGGCATCGTTCTCTTCCAGAAGAAGACGATCAAGCCCAAGACCCTGATGATCTTCACACGCCAGTTGGCCACCCTCATTGATGCCGGCCTGCCGCTGCTCCGCGGCCTCATGGTGCTGGCAAAGCAGGAGAAGGACCTCGTCCTCAAAGGCACCATCAACTCCCTCGCCGATGGCGTGCAGGGCGGCAGCACCTTCTCGGAAAGCCTCGCCCAGCATCCCAAGATTTTTAACAAGCTCTATATCAACATGGTAAAGGCCGGCGAACTCGGCGGCGTGCTCGAGTTGGTCCTCAACCGTCTGGCTGAGTTCCAGGAAAAGGCTGAAAAAATCAAGAACAAGGTAGTGGCCGCCATGTTCTACCCCGTCGTGGTCATCATCATCGCCATGCTGATCCTTTCCTTCCTGCTCGTCTTCATCGTGCCGAAGTTCCAGCAGATCTTCCACGACATGCTCGGCAACAAGCCGCTCCCGGGGATCACCCAATTCGTCATCAATGCCAGCAACGGCCTCAAGAACCAGTGGTACTACGTTATCGGCGGCATCGTCGTCTTTACCGTGGGCTACAAGATGTTCGCCGCCAGCAAGGGCGGCCGGATCATCCTTGACCGCATCCAGCTTTACATGCCCCTGTTCGGCGACCTCACCCGGAAGAGTTCCATCTCCCGTTTCGCCCGCACCCTCGGCACCTTGGTGACCAGCGGCGTGCCGATCCTCCAGGCCCTCAACATTACCCGCGAGACCGCCGGCAACTCCGTCATCGCCGATGCCATCACCAAAGTCCACGACAGCGTGAAGGAAGGCGAATCCATCGTCCAGCCGCTCGAGGCCAGCGGCGTGTTCCCCCCGATGGTCATCTCGATGATCGACGTCGGCGAGGAAACCGGCCAATTGCCCGAGATGCTCCTGAAGATCGCCGAAGTGTACGACGACGAGGTGGATAACGCCGTAACCGGCCTTACATCCCTGCTCGAGCCGATCATGATCGTGATCCTTGCCGTCATCGTCGGCACCATTGTCATCGCCCTGTTCATGCCGCTCATCTCCATCATCCAGGGGATGCAGAGCCAGACCGGCGGCTAGTTTTCACCCAACTCATTCCATGCGGCTATTCATCCGTCCCCTCCGGCATCTGGGTGGTTTCACCCTCATTGAACTCCTCACCGTCATGGCCGTCATCGCCATCCTGGCGGGCCTCATCCTCTCCATCTCCGGCTACGCCGAGAAAAAGGGTGCCATGGCTCGCGCCCAGGCCGAGGTCGCGGCGCTTTCCACCGCTTGCGAGTCCTACAAGACCGACAACGGTGCCTATCCGGCCATCGTGACCACTGGCACGGCCAACGTGAACCAGAAAGCGTTTACCTCGAATATCCCCTCCGACAACCTGGACCCCAGGACCATGGGCAATCCCAGCACCGTGTACTCGGGCATGCCCGGATCGCAGACCAACTACACCAGCGCCTCATTGGAGTTGTACGTCGCGTTGACCGGCGACGTCGCATGCTCGGGCACCGGCGGCGGCTTGGGAGTCAGGAATTACATCACCGACCTTCGGCAGGATGCGCTCGGCAGGACTTACGCGAACGCCTCCGTATCCTCCACCAACCCGGTGCTCTATATATCGGATCCATTCGGCAACAGCTACGGGTACTCCACCGCGAATTCATTCTATCAGAGTTGCTTGAATGCCGGAGGCACTGTCCAGCCAAACCCTCCCGGGTTTAACCCGACCTTCGACATTTGGTGCACCGGCGGCCAGACCGCCAATCCCTACTCCGGCGGCGGCTCAACCGCCCCCGGCACCCCCGGGGATCCAATGTTGCAGTGGGTGAAGAATTGGTAGCCGCGGCGGAGGAAAATTCGAATTTCAGTACCCCTGGTTCGCCAACGTAGCCCCCAGGAACCCCTTAAACAGCGGATGCGGCTGATTCGGCTTCGACCTGAACTCCGGGTGGAACTGGCACGCCAGGAACCACGGGTGATCCCGCAGCTCCACCAGCTCCACCAGCTTCCCATCCGGTGAGGTCCCGCAAATCACAAACCCCTTCTCCACCATCCGCTCCTCGTAATCCCGGTTGAACTCATACCGGTGCCGGTGCCGCTCGAAAATCTGATCCGCTCCGTACACCTGCCGCCCCAGCGTTCCCTGGCGGATCACCGTCGGCCACGTGCCCAGCCGCATCGACGCCCCCTTTTGCGTAATATCCCGCTGGTTATCCAGCAGCGAGATCACCGGGTGGGGCGTTTCCAGGTCAAATTCCGTGCTGTTGGCCCCCTCCAGCCCGCACACGTTGCGGGCAAACTCGATCGTCGCCACCTGCATTCCCAGGCAAAGCCCGAGGTACGGCACCTTGTGCTGCCGCGCGTATTGCGCCGCCCGCACCTTCCCCTCCACCCCTCGGTCGCCGAACCCGCCCGGCACCACGATCCCCGCCACGTCCCGCAGGAATTGACACGGTTCGTTCGTCTCCAGCTCCTGCGCATCCACCCGCACCAGGTCGATGCCGCAATCGTGCGCCGCCGCCGCGTGCGTCAACGACTCATAAATGCTCTTATAAGCGTCCTGCAGGTCGATGTACTTGCCCACCACCGCGATTTTCACCCGTTTCTTCGGGCTGACCACCCGGTTCACAAACCGCTTCCAGTCCGACATATCCGCCACCGGCGCCGCGATGCCCAGCAGCTTGCAGACGATGTCGTCCAGCTTCTCCTCCTGCAGCTTCAGCGGAAGCTCATAAATCGTATGATCCACGTCCAGCGCCTCGATCACCGCATCCAGCGGCACGTTGCAGAAAAGCGACATCTTCTGGCGCACATCCTGGCCCAGCGCATGTTCGCTCCGGCAGATCAGCACCTGCGGCTGGATGCCGATCTCCCGCAGTTTCGCGATGCTCTGCTGGGTTGGCTTCGTCTTCAGCTCCCCTGCCGCCTTGATGTAAGGCACCAGCGTCACATGCATGTACAGCACGTTTTGCGCGCCCACCTCCAGGGTAAACTGCCGGATCGCCTCCAGGAACGGCAGCCCCTCGATATCGCCGGTCGTGCCCCCGATCTCCGTGATGATCAGGTCCCCCGGCTGTTCCGCCCCCAGCTTCCGCAGCCGGGCCTTGATCTCATCGGTCACGTGCGGGATCACCTGCACCGTATTGCCCAGATAATCGCCCCGCCGTTCCTTCGTCAGCACCGTCTCATAAATCTGCCCGCTGGTCGTATTATTGGCCCGCCCAAGCGTTCCGCTCGTAAATCGCTCGTAGTGCCCGAGGTCCAGGTCCGTCTCCGCGCCGTCGCTCAGCACATACACTTCGCCATGCTGAAAGGGGTTCATCGTACCCGGATCCACGTTCAGGTATGGGTCGAATTTTTGCATCACGACCTTCAGGCCGCGATGCTCGAGCAGGGTCCCCAGCGAGGCGCCGGCGAGCCCCTTGCCGAGGGAGCTGACCACGCCGCCGGTTACGAAGATGTATTTCATAAGATGCTGATGTTATGGCGACTATCTATTCTTCCCCGCGTTTTGCGGAGATAGTGGGGAGCCCCGCGCGGTTTATTCGCGGAGCATTTTCTCCACCAGCGCCACGTCCTCCGGCCGGTCCACGCCGGTCGAAACCCGCGAGGTGACGGCGACACGGATTCTGACACCATGTTCCAGCGCGCGCAATTGCTCAAGCTGTTCGGTTTGTTCCAGGCGGGTCGGCTTCCACTTCACAAATTTCAGCAAAAGCGGCAGAGCATACCCATAAATCCCCTGATGTCGATAGTGCGGCGCCAGCGAGATTCCATCCCGGGAGTGCGGGATCGGGGCGCGGGAGAAATAGAGCGCATTCGATTCCTGGTCCATCACCACCTTGACCACGTTGGGATTGGTAACGTCCTCGCCGGGCGTAAACCGGCTGGCCGCGGTGATCATGTCCAGCCTCGGTTCCGCCAGCAGCGTGCCGGCGAGCTGATCGATCAGCCTCGGGCTGATCATCGGCTCGTCCCCCTGCACATTGATGACATGCGAGACCCCGCGCAGTTTCCTGGCGACCTCCGCCACACGATCAGTTCCGCTTTTGTGCGTCGGCGAAGTCATCGCGACCTCCGCGCCGAAGTCGAACGCGACTTCCGCGATGCGCATGTCGTCCGTGGCGACGATGACACCCGCGAGCTTCTTCGCCCGCTGGCAGCGCTCCCAGACATGCTGGATGAGCGGGCGCCCCGCGATGGGGTGGAGCGCCTTGCCAGGAAAACGGGTCGAACCCCAGCGGGCGGGCAGCACGGCGACAACGGCTTTGGACACCGTGCCAGTCTAAGAACGACGCGCCACGCCTGTCCAGATTTGCGCGGAGGAAACTTGGCCGCGGGAGCGACGCCCGCTTCAACGTCCGGTTTACGGTAAAAATTCCGGTGCTATACTCTGCGGATGAGCTTGAACGAGATCATCGCCGAACTGCCCCGTCTTTCGGATGAGGAACGCTGGCAGGTGATCGAACGCGCGATGGAACTGGACGATTTCTCCGCGGAGGAGTTGAAGTTGATTGATGAGCGGATCGCGGAGCATGAACGCGCTCCCGAGAGTTCGGTGCCCTTGGACCAAATGCTGGCAAAATTGCGCGGACAAGGGCGATTGTGAAATGGCGGGGCATCCTAAAACCACGGGCGGAGCTCCGTGACGCTATTACGATTTGAACTGGGTCACGCGATTTGAAGCCCGGAGGGCTTGCCAGAAATTAGCCGGGGGCGTAAGCCCCCGGACCCCGCCCGTCTGAGACGCGCCCCGGAGGGGCGGCAGAGCCTCTGGAACTCGTCATCTTGGCGCCATTCCCGCCTGACCCGAATTCCGTTTTGCGCCTGCACGCTTCAGAAAGAGAGGCGGAATCTGTTTGGAAGTTTTGCCTGACCCGGAGTTTCCTTTTAGCAATTGAGTATGCGTATTGATTTCAACAGGATTTTCTACAGGGTCGCTGTTTGCATTCTTTTCATTCCGCTGCTTCTGGCGATGTTTCTTGTCGCCAACCTGGTTCACATTAAAATCAGAATGTACCACCTCCAGCACGCAGACCATGCTCGAATCCTGGCGGCATGCAGAGAGATGATCGCAAAGCGTAACACGTATCACAACGATATGGATAAGTGGGGCACACTGGATAGAGACGATGTCCTTTTACTTCCTCCGCTTCCCAATGATCTTCCTGACGCCATCCATGAATTGAATCCACACAGCGTGATTATTCGAAACGACTACGTGATGCTCAACCTTGGCCTCCCATTTTGCCGCATCGGTCTTCTTGGATTCAAGTCCGGAGCCAGGCAATTCGGCACTTTCAAGTATATGGATGGGCTTTGGTTTTGGAACGGAGACAAGGGGTCGGAAGTTAAAAACTTGCAAGCATCCGGCTCCATCTCCCCTTGAACCACGGTGCACTCTGCTGCGATCCCATGATCCGGACCCTCCAGCCAGAAACGTGTAGAGCCTCGCGATGAGATTCCCTTGCCGCCGCCCCGGACGTGGCCTCTAGTACCTGGACTCAAAAATAAACCATGACCGGAAATCCCGCATTAAACCAAAACACCTTCACCGGCGTCCAATCGGCCAGGGGAGCGGATGCCATGACGATCCAGGGGACCGTGAACAAGACCTCCATCCTGCTCCTGCTGGTCGTCATCGCCGCATCCTTCACATGGCGCATGTATTTCACAGGGGAGGAATCCGCTGTCCTCCCATGGACATTCGGAGGTGCGATCGCCGGATTCGTCGTCGGCCTCGTCACCTGCTTCAAAAAAGAATGGTCCCCCGTCACCTCCCCTCTCTACGCGATTTGCGAAGGCTTGTTCATCGGCGGGTTCTCATCGATCCTCGATGCTCGCTATCCCGGCATCGTCCTCCAGGCGGTGATGCTCACATTTGGGACCCTGGCTGCGCTCCTGGGCGCCTACAAGACCGGACTCATCGTTGCTTCCGACAAGTTCAAGCGTGGCGTGATCGCCGCCACCGGCGGTATCGCGCTTCTTTACGTTGCGACCCTGATTCTGGGATTCTTTCACGTGCAGGTGCCCTTCATTTACGGCAGCAGTCCCATCGGCATCGGTTTCAGCATCGTCGTCGTAATCATTGCCGCGATGAACCTCGTCATCGACTTCGATTTCATCGAGACGGGCGCCGAGTGTGGTGCCCCCAAATATCTGGAATGGTATGCGGCGTTCGGCCTGCTGGTGACCCTGGTCTGGCTGTACCTCGAAATCATTCGGCTTCTGGCCAAGCTGAACCGAAGAAACTAGCTAGCAGCCCTTTGAATTCAATTAATGCTCCGCCAAAGGGCCGCCGCCATTTTGATTGGCCACCTCCGGCGAATGGTAAGTCTTGATCAAATCATCCCGGTCAGCATTTGCCCAGGCCAGGCAGCGGAGCGCGGCAGCAGATCCGGGTGCCAGCCTCCGGCAAAGCTGAAATATCGATGGTTCCATTAAGAACACCGGCGCGGTAGCGCATGCTGCGCAGACCCATCCCGGGAAACCGGGACTCCGTCGAACCAATGCCGATCCCATTATCATTAACCGTGAGACTTACCTGGCCCGCGTCGATTCCGAGACGAATGCCAACCAGCGTCGCATGGCCGTGGCGGATGGCATTGGAGGTCGCCTCCTGGGCGATCCGGTAAAGGTGGATCGCCACCTTCCGGTCGGCAATCAAGACCTCTCCTCGCGATTCGAACGTGCAGTCGATTCCCTGGCGCAGGCCGACATTCGCCGCCAGGTCTTCCAGCGCCGACGCCAATCCGCTCTCGTCCATATGCACCGGCGAGATGCCGCGCGCGATGTTCCGCGCCTGCCGGATCGCGTCTCTCAAGTGTTCGTGCAACTCCGCAGCCAGCTCCGCTTCTGGCTGGCAACGCTCCGAGAGGTCGTCTCGCAGAGAGCCGCTGGCGCAGGCTATCCCGGCGAGGTGTTGGCAGAGCCCGTCGTGCAGATCGGCGCCGATGCGCTGCTGTTCCCGCTCGCCCACGGTCACGATGTCACGCTCCAACTCTCGGAGCCGGTGCATGTTCGCAACCCCCGCCTCCATGCTCTTACGCCGGCTCTTGATCGCGTCTCCCGCAAAGGCGATATAGCTGAAGAAGATCAGCCGCGAGCAGGCCGCCCAGATTTGCACCCAACTGGCAAAGTACGGATGCCCGGACTTCAAGTCCGCCCACCACCACACGATCGAGCTGATAAGTACGATCAGGATCGTGTCCCGCCGGTCCAGGAACCAGACCGCGAAGAAGATCGGACCCGCATAAAAAAGGAACAGGTTGATCTCGTATCCCGTGACATAATCAAGAAATCCGATGAGGCCGACGATCAGGAGCGTCAGCGCCAGTAACGAATACCTCGACCGCGACCGGCAATATTGTTCAAACGACATCGGATCAGGATTGGACCGCAGGATCGAAGCTGGCGGATCAGCGGGCCGCGTCAAAACCAGCGAGGGGCGATTCCTTGCTCGTAAGCATACAGCGTTTGGCAGTTTCGGTGACGCAGAGGCCCATCAATGGTACGGAGACCAGAAACTGGCCGGCGCCACGTCGGAAAGGCTGTTATACGCGGCGGTTGGAACCTTGGGGATCGAATCGACGGTGAAAGGCCCGTAACTGTCGCCGAAGATATCCGCGCCTGTCGAATAAAGGACGCTGCCCGTCTTGAGGTAACTCTTCAAGTCGGTGAAGGCGGGGTTTGCGCCGGAGGATTTGTTGTTTTCCATGGCGTACTCGTCCGTGGCATTGTCGAGCACGCGCAGGTCCTCGAGGATGCGGGTTGCCTGCGAGCGTTTCCGGGCGCGCATGAAGTTGGGAACGGCGATCGAGGCGAGCAATGCAATGATCGCGACAACAATCATGATTTCCACCAGCGTAAAGCCGCGGCGATTGAACTTGGATGAAATAAGAATCATAGAGGATGGATTTGGATGAATGATCCCTATAACAAGCAATTGCCAATCCGGGCGGTACCATCCCCGATAGTCTAATTTTGTAGTGGAACCCGCTACGCATGGTAGGCCCACAGCGCGCTTTCACCGGGTGCTCCCCGTGCGGACACGAGGGTTAATCCCCCGCCCCCCTCACCGCCCCGGGGCTGGCGCGGTTCAGGAAAGTGGCTTTAATTGGTTTTAATGCGTGGGGGCGCATATTAAGGGAAGGGTTAAAGTGAAAGAGCAGGTGCAAGCGAGGCTTCGCCAGAAGGGATGCCGTGATGATGGGTGAAGATGTATGGCATATCCGTGATAGTTATGCCGTGTGGCGCATATGCGTTGTTTGTGGCTGGCTTGTTGTTGCGGTTCAACTTACGGTGCGATGTTGAATAGATTCCACATATTGTGCATCTGCAAGCGATAATTGATCTCGATTGTGCGCGGTATTCGCGCGTTCCTGCGCGAGGACGCCCCATGTCGCCGATGTTCATTTCAAAAACCCATCAGCACCCGCTGGATCTTCTTTGGCCCCCAGCTCAGATGCAGGCGTTTCTCGCTCACGATCAACCTCTCCAACAGGCCGCAATTGGAATGCCGACGCCCAGGTCAACTCCATGGAATCAAACGCCAGTATTTTAGCACTCGACATGAAATCCCGTACCAGTCTGATCCTTGCAATTGTGCTCCTTTTCCACATGGCAGGTCGCGCATTCGCGGCCACATATTTTGTAAGTTCGGCAGGCAGCGATAGGAACAACGGCACATCCGTTTCATCACCTTGGGCAAGCATTTCCAAGGTCAACCGGACTCAATTCCGCCCGGGGGATTTCATCCGGTTCAAGACCGGCGGAACTTGGGCCGGTCAATTGCGGCCGAAAGGATCCGGGATTGCCGGCGCACCCATCACCCTTGGGGCCTACGGTTCCGGAGCAAAGCCGGTCATCGATGGAAAAGGTGTCGATGGAACAGCCGCCATTAGACTGGAAAATCAGGAATACTGGACCATCGAGAATATGGAGGCGACCAATTGGGCCGCCCATTACGGGACTCGATGGGGGATTTATATTGGGGCCAGTGACGGCCGGATCAAACATGGAATCAAGATTCTCAACAACACGGTAAGGGAAGTCTATGCGAGCCCCATCCGCTCCCCCGCTGCGGACGCCGGCTACCCGGGTTTTTATAAGGTAGGTGGAATATTCATCGACATTCGCGCGCCCGGGCGTGCCGACGGCGTGCTCATCGAGGGCAACTATGTGACCCGGATCATTGGCGAAGGCATCGCCTTCTTCGGTCAGTGGGAGCGCGAAGGCGTTATGAATTACTCCAACTGCAGCCCCCATGTGGTGGTGCGCAACAACACGGTCAGCCGGACCGCTGGCGACGGGATACTGATGCTGGGCACAGACGACGAACTGGTTGAGCACAACCTTGTGGAATATGCGGGCGCCCTGGGTGTGCCCGGCACCGATTATATTGCGGGGATGTGGCCCACCCGCCACGTCAACGGCTTATGGCAATTTAACGAAGTACATCACACCGCGAAGTGGAAAGGGGACGGCGAGGGATTGGACAATGATTGCTTTGTAAAAGGGATCACCATCTTTCAGGATAACTATTCGCATGACAACGCAGGCGGATTTTTCCTGGACTGTATCGCTCCCGATGGCGGCCAATCGGTGGTGCGTTATAACATTTCCGAGGGAGACGCGATGATCGGCGATCTGCACAGGGACAACGCGTTGTATTACAATAATGTGTTCTATGCTGCTGGCAGGATATTGTCAGCCAGGGTTGAGGGCAGCGCCAAACAAGGCAATCTGTTTTACAACAATATTTTCTGGTGTGCCGGGATGAAGGGATTCGAGAACCAGGGGTTCAGCCACAACGCCTACTATGGCGGGACCACGGCAATGACTGATGACGGCCACGCAATTACCGGCAATCCTGGGTTCGTGAATTCCGGGGGTGTCGAGAAATTGGCGGGTTTCCAACTGCTCGCGAATTCGCCCTGTTTGGGCAATGGATTGGTAATCGCCAACCATGGAGCCACGGACCTATGGGGCAACCCGGTCTCGGCAACCCTCCCTCCGAATGTGGGCGCGTACGGGGGAACTGGCGTCCGTGTTGGAGCCCAACCCTCCGGACGCTGAGTTCAGACCTTCTACTGGACATGGATGATTTGGTGTTCGCAGATTAAAATCACAGTTTCCGGTTTTTGTCCATACCAGCATCCCCCCACGTATTCGTGCTGCCCATCCTTGGGCTTCTTGGTGGTGGTTCTGGTCGTCGGCCTGCTCAGGGGCATTCTCCGCTAATTGTGAGGCCCTTGATGTGGCGACTGCGACACGAGGCTGGATGGGATTATTCCTGTCCAGCCTCATTTCGACGCTTGAAGAAAAATCAGCCGATATTCATAATCCCAGCAACCTTGACACTGATGCGAAAACCAATCTTCCCTAAATTTACGCACATCGTGGTCCTATGCGTTGCCGGTGCATCGTTGTTTGGCGCCGAATCATCACCGAAAGCCGCTTTGCTGGCCAGCATGATGGGTGATCCCCGATTGACGCAGGATCAGCGTGATGCCGCCGCTGGCTCATTGTTAAAACTTGGCAAGGAGGCGATGCCTACGCTCATCAACTCTCTTCATGACACCCGGATTTATTTCCCGAATTACTCGACGCCAAGTGGGACCAATGGTCCTTCGGTCACCGTCGATCTCACTGTCGGCCTGGAATGTGACTACATCCTGACGGACATCGTTTCAAATGGCGCTTCCACAAAAGCGTTCGCTTTTCGTTACAAGGTTTTTAACTGGCCGGATTGGTGGAGAAGGCACCAGAATATGACGCAGACGGACTTTCAGAAAGAAGCAAATAGGTTCAATCGGTTTATTATGGAAAGTACCGGCAAGGGAGATTCGATTCCCCATATTAATCAACCGTAGGATAAAATGCCCATCAATTTTTCTCGATGTCTTCCACTTCATTTGTTGCCGATGGGCCGCCTTTCGCCACCTTCGGCTGCGGCCGAATTTGCTGGCTGGCGCTGGCTGCGCTGCGGATCGAAAGATGCTCGGCTATCCAACTCAAGCTTATCGTCGTCTGCCGGGTCACCCGGGGAAAATAGTGTCTAAGCCGTGAACAACGTACACGTTTTCGACGTTATTTCCGCTCATTCCGCATTCCGCACTCCGCAATCCGCATTCCCTGAGGAAGTTCTATTGGCACCGGCTTCGCCGGGTTAGGGCAAGGAAGTGGTAAATTTCACCATGTCGCGAACGGTTGCATTTGCGAGATTGGAACGGAGGAGCAGGGTCAGGTTCAGGCTGCCCTGGTCCGAAGCCGCGGCGTTGCGGGTGATCGTCATCGTCAAATACTGGGTAGTTCCCGGGAGCAGGATGTGTTGGCCGACAAAGGCGTAGCCATCTTTCAAAACGTCCCCCGTTACATCCTGGCCATCGACGGAGAAGGTGACATTCCATCCCTTCGAGGCTTCGGAAAGCCGGGCCTGCACGACGGGGGCGTAATCGACGGTGGGGTCCCGGCTCGTGACGTTGATCGTATAGTTGCGGGGCGAGGCAACCGAGGAATCAAGCCGGACGACTTGACCGTCCGCGACGGCGGTCGCATCGATGACATATTGGCCATAGGTCGTGTTTCGGGCGTTGTCGCGCACCCACAGATCGGCGAAGCCAACACCTCCGTCGCGGTGCTTGAGCAGCCAGTAAGCAATACCCGTTACCGTGTTGGCTGGCACAGCCACGCCATTGGTATCCGGCACAGTCTCGGGTGTCATGTCGTAGCCACGTCGATAATACTGGACCGCATAAATATCCGGCGAGGTGCCCCTGGCCTCAAGCGCCCTCACCACTTGCTGGCTATAGGCCAAAAAGTTGGAGCCGCTGCTATTGGGCGAGATGAGATAAATGAACTTTTTATTCTGTTGATGGGTCCAAATGATTTCTTCAAAGGTGGACTCCCTCCACTTTCTGTTGCTCAGAAACAAGTTCACGGGTTCGTCCACGCCGCAGCCGACGGTACTGGGATCCAGGAGCAAGGTTCTGGTGGAGTCGTTTCTCGGGTCCTTCCAACCCGCGCT
>Ga0302324_100019489_pt1 | contig 13322 bp, 12 predicted proteins | sample Palsa_T0_1_FD_201949 | JGI IMG/M metagenome (GOLD analysis project Ga0302324, IMG submission 201949) | Peat permafrost microbial communities from Stordalen Mire near Abisko, Sweden - Palsa_T0_1 | ecosystem: Environmental > Terrestrial > Soil > Palsa > Peat permafrost | place: Sweden: Abisko...
GGTCCGCCCACTGAAACTGGTTCACTCCTTGATAGTAAAGGTCAAAGCCGTCGGAACCGAACGTAAACACCCCTTGAATCTGGAAAAGCGGAAGAACGGGAAGCGCGGGGGCATTCGACGCCATGCCAACTTGCGTAGCCGTAAACGGCGCCGCCGTGCTCAGCTGCGACTGATTGCGCTGATACGATATGCGGGCTTCGTTTACGAGATTGTTGGTGACGATGGTGGTGAGCCGCAACAGAGCCTCGTGGTTCGTGTATTGACTCGAGTAACCCGATCCCGGCACGCCGTTGCCGCTGGCAAAAGCCGCCACCGTCGGATCGGTTCCAAAGAAGTACCGGCCCGACAGGGTATTTTTGGAATTGATCACGTAATCCCAGTTACCCATGCCCTGATGCTCGTGATAATAGGCGGGCTGGGAGTAAGTCTGCAGCTGGTAACTATTCGTCACTGGTGCGCCGCTGGGCAGGTAATAGTTGCCATTGGGCAATTTGAGTTGGAGGATGTTGATGGCTACCGGATTGATGTTGGAGCCGTCGCAAGCCACCTGGATGCTGCCGGGCGTCGCTATCTGGTCAAACGGATTGCTCGGATGGTTTGCCGGACAAATCGCCGCCCCTAAATTGGCAATGAATGTCAGCGCAGTCGCGTTGCATGCGGTCGCCGCGACTGTCCAAGTCGCGGGGGTGCAGCTGCCGCGGTCCCCGGTGGGGATGGGAGGCAAATGGGTTGTGGAGGATCCCGTCGAGGCAATCCCGTTCTTCTGCCAGGTTTCCTGATAAGAGACGAAGAAGAAAAGTTTATCCTTCTTGACGGGTCCGCCAAACACTCCGCCATATTGGTTCTGGTCGAGCGCCCCTCTCGGCGAACCGGTCTCGTTAAAAAAGAAGGTATTGGCATTGAGAACGGTATTGCGGAAGAACTCAAATGCCGTTCCGTGGAAGTCGTTGCCGCCGGCCTTGGTGACCACATTCACATTCGCGCCGGGATTGCGCCCGTAACCCGCATCGTAGGTCGAAGTCTGGATCTTGAATTCGGCAATCGAGTCCGGATTCGGAATTCCTTGTGCTCCGTAGAATCCGCCCTCCGAACCGGCTCCGAAGCTCAGGAAGTTGTTGACGCTGACGCCATCCAGTTGGAAGTTGTTTTGGCTGGTCGTCGAGCCGTTTACCGCGGTGGCCACTGTGGCCTTTCCAAGCGAGGTCGCGTCAGGAACTGAGGCATTCGCGCCCGGCGAGAAGCCGATAAGGTTTTGATAGTTGCGGGTGGTCAGGGGGAGGTCCACGACCGTTGCGCTATCCATCACCGCCCCCACCGCGGCGTTCGAGGTCTGAACCGTTTCAACGTCAGCCTGGATGGTGACTTCCTGGCTTTGCGCCCCGACCGTCAGGACTCGATTCAACGTGCCCGTTTCCGTCACGGTTATCGTGACCGAAGGGACTTCGATCGTTTGAAATCCGGTGGCCCCAAACCTCACGCGATATACACCAGGGTTGAGCAAACCAAGGTTGTAGGAGCCGTCTCCCGCCGAGACAGCCGATCGCTCTTGGCCTGTGCTCGGGTTTGTGGCTGTGATTTTGACATTCGGCACCACGGCGCCTGACGTGTCCGTGATGGTGCCGGTCAACGCACCCGTTTCGGCGGTTTGAGCCAGCAGGGGAGAAGAAGAAACAGACATTGCGAGGAGACACACAGCAACTGCGAGAAACCTTGGCATAACCCACCCTCCCTTTTTGCTACCCAAGACCCGTTTCCCCACAGGTCGCCAGACGGGACGGTGTTATTCGCGCGCAACATCTACTATGGGAAATTACCTCTGTCAACAATATTGTTTCTAGCGAATCGGTAATTTTGACCTAGCACGAATGGTACCGACGGATGAAGCTACTCCAGCGCCAACTGAATTTGACGCAGACTCAGCGACGAAGCAGTGATTTTTCCGAGGAAGGGGTTGCTAGTACGCTATGTCGATGGAAAACGTACGCTGTCGCGCAAGCAACTCAGCCGAGAAGAAAAATCGCAATTACTATGGGGCGATCGGTAGCCGCGTGGAGTCAGTCTTGCTGTCGGCGCTCGCCGCGGACTGCTCGATTCCTTGCAAGTCTTTCTTCATTTGATCGGCAAATCGTCCTTGAGGGAATTCTTTGAGGTAGGCCCGGATCTGTGCTGCCGCATTCGAATAGTCCTGCTTCTGGAACAGGATTGTGGCGTGCAACGCGTGCAAATCCGACATGTTCTGGTGCGGCCCCTTTTCGGCCATCTGCGCGCTTTTCTCCGCCGCATCCAGCCGATTCAATTTGAAATTCCCTATGGCCTGGATGAAATTCGCATCACCGATGCTGGAGTCCAGCGCCAGCGCTTTTCCCGCAGTTTCGACAGCGGGCTCATATTGCTGATTCTGCAGTTCCAATTGGGCCAAGCCCATATAGGGAGGAATATAATGGGGATCAGCCGCGATCGCTTTTTCGAAAGCCCGCTGGGACTTTTCGCTCTCCTTGGCGGTGGCATAGAGATTCCCCAATTCGTTCCATGCGGCCGCGTATTTGTCGTACTCCGCGGTTGCTTTCTCTAGATGTTGCCTCGCCGAATCAAGGTGGTTGTCATGCGCGTCCCTGTCGCCTTTTTCGAATTCCTTTCGCGCGTCATTGGGCACCAGCAAGGATGTAACGCTGATGGAAGATCCAGTGACTCCCGCAACGCGCGTCAGTTGCAGAGTCCCTATATTAATTCCGCTTACGTCGCCACTGTCAGTGATGATCTTGGTCAGCGGCATGTAGCCGGGAACCCTGACTTGCACCTCACACCCCGTCAACTTGCTTTGGGAATTGCCGAATTGGTTGGGTTGGAGGCTGGGGGATTGCATGCCGTTATTCATCCCGTTGTTCATCATTGATGTGGCAGCGCTGTTGCTGGCGCTCATGTCCATATTGCTTTGAGTGCCACCTCCGAGCGTGAATTGGTAATTTCCTTTCAAATCGGAGTGGATGACCTGCAATGGCGTTGCGCCGCACCCCAGCGCAACGGAAACAGGCTCCGGAGCGGGCTGGCCCGTGTCCATCAGGATTCGTCCGCTTACAAAAATAGGGCTCTGAAATTGCGACTGGGGCTGACTGCTAGCAGGCGGTTGTCCGGAGTTGACGGGAGCGCTAGGTGAGGTTGGCGCCGACCCTGATCCACTCGATCCCGATCCAGATGACCCCGATCCAGTCGACCCTGACGTTCCGCCACCCTTTTGGCCCCAGGATGGCCAAGCCACCAAAAGCATGAGCAGTCCCGATACGCAATAGCGAGCAGACAATCGGCTCATGGCTTGCCTCTCAGGAAAAGGCGATCCAACATCTCGCGTAAGCATACGCCTATCGAGCAAAAGCAGGATAGGCTCCGCTTGCAGCCCGGTACCGAGCAAGTAGTTACCTAGCCGGTGCCGACGGGGGGGCCGGAAGATTTGATTCGTGCCAGACAGCGATCAGCCACCGGCCGTTCTGCTTTATCACGGTCCAGTCGTAGAAGCCCTTCACCGGAGGAACAGCTGCGCCGTCCGCGCTCACCATGCCACTTGTCTCGTAGTTGCTATATACGGTCGCCGTATCCGGACCCAGAAAGCGCACGTCTCGCAGCACAACGTCCCGGCGCACAGCCTTGAGGCGCCCTGCAAAGAGCGGAGCCAGATGTTGTTCAACTTCGGCCTTTCCGTGAGTCGTAACTGCCTGAGTGTTGATGAAATCCGCATCGTCGGTAAACAGGGCCGCGACGCCGTGCGCGTCGTGGTTGTTAAAGGTGTCGTTAAAATCGTTGAAGAGTTTCTTGACCGCGGCGGAATCGGCTTCGCGCGTGTCCGCCGGCTTTGACCACGTCACGGCCAGGGTGAGCGATACAAAAAGGCAAAGCGCGATCGCGGATCTCATTCGTGTCGACGTCATCATATTCTCCTTGTTCGGAATCTTCTGGTGGACGCAATGCTACCACACGAAGTTGGAGTACACTGCTCCCTCGCAACGCCTGCCATGAGAGAAGACGAAATTCGCCCGCTTGAAGACGGGTCTTCAGGCGAAACTCCAGTCCGGGGCCATCTTCACGTTCCGGCAAGCTCCTCGGGAGACGCTCTTATCCTGACGCATGGCGCTGGGTCCAACTGCCAGGCGCCGCTTCTGAAAGCCTTGGCAACGAGTTTCTGCGAGTCGGGAATGACCGTGCTTCGGTGTGATCTGCCTTTCCGCCAGTTGCGGCCGCACGGGCCTCCGCCACGCGGCAGCGCCGAAGGCGACCAGCAGGGGCTGAGGAGAGCAGTTGAGACCATGAAGCAAAAAGTTTCAGGTCGAGTCTTCCTGGGCGGTCACTCATATGGCGGCCGGCAAGCGTCAATATTGGCGTCTTCGGAACCGGGACTGGTCGAGGCGTTGCTTCTGCTTTCGTATCCCCTTCACCCGCCAAAACGGCCGACCGAGCTACGGACGGCTCACTTTCCCAGCCTTCGCACAGCGGCGCTGTTCGTCCACGGCACCCGCGACGGCTTTGGCTCAATGGAAGAGATGGTTGCGGCTCTGAAACTCATACCGGCGCCCGCCCACTTGTTCACCATCGAGGGTGCGGGGCACGAACTGATGACCGCCCGTAATCGTGCTGACCTGCCGAAGAAGATAACCAAGGGATTTATAGTTCAAAACGTTGCACATCCGTCCGTTGTCAGAACGCCGAACATCTGAGGGAGCGCCAAAATGAAAATCGCCACGTTGATCGCACGGATTCTTCTGGGTCTGGTCTTTCTTGTATTTGGGCTTAACGGTTTCTTGGAGTTCATTCCGACCGGCCCGATGCCCCCGGGTCTGGCAGGACAGTTTTTGACCGTGCTGCTTCAGTCTCACTACGCGCTCGTCGTCAGCACCATTCAAATCATAGGCGCTGTGCTTTTGCTAGTGAATCGCTATGTGCCGCTCGCGCTCACGCTTCTAGGCCCCGTGATCGTGAATATTCTCTTGTATCACCTGTTGTTGAACCATGTTGGCTTGCCGGTAGCGCTCGTCGTCGCGATTTTGTGGGGCATCGTCGCTTTTCGTCAGCGACAGCACTTTTCTGGATTGTTTGTGCAGAAGACCTCCTAGCTTGCATTTCTTCGGCAGATGCTTAGAAAGGAGTTATTCATTATTTAGTAATTAAGAAGCTAACCCCACGCCTCCAAGAAGCCGTCATTCTACGAGGGAAGTAAATGCTACTTTCGTATCTAGCATGCTTGATCCTCGCACCACACCATCGAAAGCCTTGCTTAACACGAGGCGCAGCGAGCGGGTTGTAGCCCGCATCCGGGTACAAGTGCGCAAGCAGACCGACGGCGATGGCTCCATGTCAGAAGTCGGTCACACCTTGGTGGTAAACGCGCATGGAGCCCTCATTTGTCTGGTTATGAATGTGCAAGCGAATGACCTGCTTGCCATAAAGCATATGGCGAGCCGGGAAGAGCGGCATGGCCGGGTGGTGCGGATCGGCAAAGAGGTAGCTAGCCAGAACGAGGTTGCCATCGAGTTTACCGAACCCGCGCCTCACTTTTGGCATATTGACTTCCCGCCTACCGATTGGAGGCAGCCAGAAGAGTGACAGTCGTATCTCCAGCGAGGATTCTAAAGGCCAACCGCCCATTCGGGTCGGGCGGCAGACTCGACGGTTCCAAACTTCCGATCGTCAACATAGTCCAGCAGACCTTGCAGTGGTAGACTGCGTCTATGGCCAAGACCACAAAGAAACCAAGCAAGTCAAAAAAGGCGGCGAAGAAAGTCGCGCCGAAGAAAAACCTGGCGAAGAAGAAACTGCCGGCAAAGAAGAAGCCGGCTCCGAAAAAGAAGCCGGCCCCGAAAAAGCCAGCTCCAAAAAAGAAGCCAGCAAAGAGGGCCACTCGGCAAAAGGCGGAAGTCACGCTGGGGGTCTCACCCGACGCACGGTCCGCACGCGTGACCGAGGGATCGGGAGATTTGCAGGGGCTATCCAATATCGCTGCTGCGGATTCCGAAAGTGTGGACGAGCTGCTTGATGAAGGGAACTCGTTCGAGGCCGGGGTCGTCAAGGGCGTGCAAGACGCCGATGATGCCGACGAACGGGAAGTTCACACGCACGAGACGCCGGAGGACGACGTGCCGGAAGAATATCTGGATCAAGAGTAGCGCCTGGTCTGGCCGCCTGCCCTGACTGCCGATCGGCCCGCGCTGCGAGATTTTCAGTTCTCGGACGCATTCAGTCGCGCGGACGCTCGTGCTCTTCGTCTTCCACAAACATGACGCCCACACCGTGCTGCATTTTTTCTCGTCCAGCCTCGCAGTGCACCACGGTGGCGCGCAGCGAAAGTTGGCTGGACTGCTTCTGATCGCCCACTGCCTCGATTACCACACGCATTTCCGATTGCAGCCGAGGTTGGCTGGTCAAGGAAAGATAAGCTCCCTGCAAGCTCATGTCCCGCACCGTGGCCTTTTCTTCGAAAGGCACGCCGTCTTCGGTTTGTCCGCTCACGGTCGCAATAAAATGCAGCCGCCGCCGCTGCCCCAGCCGTGACTTGGGCATATTCACATCCACACCGCGGACGCTGAACGTGACGGACATTCCCTCTGCGGCCGCCCATGTAGCGGGAAACTCCTGGCGCGCCGCGGAGAGGAAGCCGTCCACCACGCCGCTCGATGCATCCGGATCGTGATGAAATAGAATGAGGTTTCGTACCCGAGACTCGCGTGCGATCTTCACTCCTTCGAACCAGCTTGAGTGTCCCCATCCCCTGCGCGACGAGGCTACCTGCTCGGGCGAATATTGCGCGTCGTAGATCAGAACGTCCGCGCCCTGTGCTAGTGTGCGCAGGTTGCTGTCGAATTCCGCCACGCCAGGCTCGTTGTCGGTGGCGTAGACAATCGAACCCTCCGTCGTATCCAGCCGGTAGCCCAGGCAGCCTTGCGGATGATTCAGCCATGCGGCTGAGACGCGCGTGCCGTTGACATCCCACGCCTCCCCGCCGGTTACCTCGCGAAAGGAACGCGAGGACGCCATGCTGTTCACGTCCACCGGAAAATACGGACTGGCCAGCTGCGCCTCAAGCACCTGCTTCAAGCTGTTGCGTCCCAAATATTTCGATTGAAAGCTGTAGAAATGGAACCGATTGTGCGGCGCGAAAAAGGGATGGAAGAAGGGAATACCCTGAATGTGGTCCCAGTGGTAGTGCGTCACCAGAACATGCGCTTCGATCCCCGCGTCGCTCTGCGGCTCCGGCCATTTGCCCTGCGCGGTCTGCAGGTGATTGCCCAGCATTCGCAATCCCGTGCCGCAATCCAGAATGAACCGTGTGCCATCCGGAGCGATCACTTCTAGGCAAGGCGTGTTCCCGCCGTATCGCCAGGTGTCGCGCTCGAGCGTCGGCGTTGATCCGCGCACTCCCCAGAAGACCAGTTTGGCGTGATTTTGCGTCATCAAGAGAAACGGGGAAGTTGGCTCCCAACGCCCAACTTCAGTAGTGAAAACCATGGTAGGAAGTGTGCGAAGGGAAGTCAATCCGCTTGGCCGTTTGAGTTTCGGTTTTGCGACGGCGGTTTGGATCTCCCACGTTACATTCCGGGCAGTGGGTTTGGCGACCCCCGTGCGCCAACGCCGTTCTGCGAGTAAGATTTGGGAATGCACGCGCATTCGCACCATCCAGGGGAGAGCGGCCGGCATCACCACGGTGGCCTCGGCGAGTCCGCTACCGGCATTCTGGCCGCAGCGATACTGGCTACTCTGCTCCTCGTCGTTGTGGAGTTCATCGCCGGATATGCCGGGCGGTCGATCGCTCTCGTCAGCGACGCAATTCACAATCTCACCGATGCGCCCACGCTCGTCATTTCCTGGCTCGCCATGCGATGGGCGCTGCGGCCGGCGACGCCGGAAAAAACGTATGGCTACCATCGCGCCGGGATCCTTGCCGCGTTTGTGAACGCCATGGTGCTGACCTTGGCGGCGCTCGTGCTTATCGGCGAATCGTTGCTCCGCCTAGGCCATCCCGTCGAGGTGCAAACCGGCCTGATGCTATGGGTTTCGCTTTTGGCGCTGGCCATTAATGGCGGTATCACGCTGGCTGTGGTTCGCGGACGTGATGATCTGAACGTGCGCACGGTATGGATTCACAATTTGGGCGATGCGCTTTCGAATGTCGCCATTCTCATCGGAGCGCTACTCATCCGCTGGAGTGGCTTCCAGTGGCTGGATGCGGTGATCGGTACCGGTATCGGAGCGACGGTGCTGTGGTCTGGCGCGGGAATTCTCAGGGAGAGCGGACACATCCTGCTCGAAGGGTTGCCGCGCAACATGGACCTGCAGGACGTAGCCCGCGCGCTACTCGCGATCGAGGGTGTGCAGGAAGTGCACGATATTCACATATGGACGCTCGGTTCGAACCTGAATGCGCTTTCCTGCCACGTGCGCATTCCCGACATGCACATGGAAGGGTGTGAAAGGCTGATCGGCAAGATGTGCGGCATGCTGGCCCACGACTTCAACATCACACATACGACGATTCAGTTCGAGCGAGCTGGCTTGCCGGCGACGGGGCTGCTCACGCCTGAGGCGGTCCGTCGGGCGTCGCACTAGCGATTCGAACTAACGATTCGGATTAACCGGCGCGTCGCTGTGCCCGCGGGGCGCGTTGGCAGCGCGGGCAGAAGTAGCTGCCTCTGCCCGCCACAATCTCGCGGCGTATAGCCGCTCCGCAGCGCACGCATTTCTTCCCCTCGCGGTCGTAGACGCGATGCCGCTGCTGGAACCATCCCCGTTGGCCTTCGGCGTCAACGTAATCGGAAATGGACGAGCCACGGAAGCGAATCGCCTCGCGCAACACACTCTGCACCACGCGATAAAGTTTGCGAACCTCCTGCTTCGTTAGGCCGGCGCCGATTCTCATGGGGTGAATGTGCGCCCGCCACAGGCTCTCATCTGTATAGATGTTCCCCATGCCGCGTAAGACATGCTGATCGAGCAGTAGCGCCTTGATGCGCGCGCGCCGTCCGCCGATCGCGGCCGCAAACTCGGCTTCCGTCGCTTCCAATGGATCATGGCCTAAATGGGCGAGCGCCTGCGCTCCGTTTTCGAGCAATTGCATGCGGCCAAAGCGCCGGGGATCGGTGTAGCGCAACTCGCGGCCGTCGTCGAGGCCGAAAAATACGTGGGTGTGGGGCGGCGCAGGGGCTTCGGCGGGACGTGTGACCAGGCTCCCGGTCATTCCCAAATGCACGAGCAGGGATAACGAGGGCAGGGAATTATCCGAAGCTTCCAGCGCGATCACTAGAAATTTTCCGTTGCGCTCCACGCTGCGCACGCGCGTCCCGGGCAGCCTCTGCTCGATGGCTGCGGGATCGTCGATGAAATCCGTCTTGCCCAGGCGCACACTCAAGATGCGCCGTCCGGGCAGTACGGCGCGCAATCCGCGCACAACGGTTTCGACTTCGGGAAGTTCCGGCATGGGATGTTGCTATTCTACGCGAGTTTCTATTTTCGGATTTCGAAGCGCGGTTTTTAAGGCAGGGGAATGCCGGGCGAGGGCACGATGCCGGCCATTTTCAAAATCTCGGCGTACTCTTCGTCCGTCAGGGGGCAGATGGTTAGCCGCGTGTTCTTTAGGAATTTGATCTTGCGCAGCAGCTTATTCTCGCGCATTTCCGTCAGCTTCACCTGCCGGGGCAGCCGTTCCATCGCGCGCAGATCCACGACCAGCTTCTTGGACTCAGAGTCGTGGGGATCGGGGTAAGGGTCGCGGCTCACTTCGGCCAGGGCGTAGACCGAATGTTCCGGCTTGCCGTGGTAACAGAGGGCCCGGTCGCCCTTGTGCGCCAGCTTCAACTGGCGGATGGCGTCCGGCTTGCTGCCGGCTTGCCGCCACATCTCCTTGCCCTTAACGAAGAGGGTATCCCAGTGATAAGCCCGGGGATCCACGGCCAGGAGCCAGCGTTTGGGTTTGGGGGGAGCCTGCGTCATCCGTCAAAAAGTGTCGCGCCACTATACACGGAAGGTAAAAAGAAAAGAAAGCCCAAAAGCACGGCACGTTCACCGAAAAACGACCTTCGAATCAGATGAATAAGTGTTAATGGTCCGTTAAACAACTGAATACAAGCCGCTTAGATCAATTAGGGCTGCTCTGCTGGTTTCTTCGCTTTTTCGTCCATATTTCGAGTGCCGATTCGCTCTAGTGTGTCGGCGCGCCCACATAGTTCTTTTCCCCGGCTTCGATGTGCACGCGAAGGCGGTTCTGTGCCAGCGGAAGGGGGCACGTGGTGTAGGGGTTATACGCGCAGGGTGGGTTATAGGCTTGGTTGAAATCGAGGATTACCTGGCCGTTTGGGGACAAGGTCGTGTCCAGGAACCGGGCCGCGCCGTAGGTCTCTTTCCCGCTCGTCAAATCGCGAAACACGAACGAGAAGTCGTTCCCGTCTGCCTCCGGTTCCAGCCGTATCTCCTGGCCGTGCAGAGTGAATACTACGTAGCCGGGAACCGTCATCTGCCCCGTGTCGCCCATGATGTTTTGCACTTCGACGGTCTTGGGTTTGTCGTAAGGCACGAACCGCGCGGTCACGCGATACGACTCATCGACGGGATACCAGCGCAACCCCGCGAAATTCCTTCGCAGGGCGCTGTGTTTGTCCTTCAGGCGAACCGCATAACGATCCCCGCTAGCGTGCACCAGGAGTCTCAAATCACCCAGAGCAATTTGGTCGGGAGTATCGGGGCGGAGCTCCGCGGTTTCGACGCGCTTGCCATCCATCATCGCGACGACGCCCGGCTTAATGTGCACCACGGTGCGGCCTTTGTGGAATTCGCCCTCGTGAAATATGAACGTCCCGGCATCGGGCGGGGCGGACGCCGTGGGCAGCACGATGTCATTCAGAGGATCGGAGCCGAACTTGTTTTCGCCGTCGTGCAGCCAAAAGAGTCCGGAAACACTGAGCCACCCGTAGTCCGCTTTGAGGCTGGCCTCGTATTCCTGCCGCCACTTCTCGACGGAAGCGCGATAGCCGGAGTCGTCGGGCGCGGCAGTACAAACAAAGCCTGCGAATGCGAGCAATACGGCGGCTCGCGGGAAGTTCTTAGAGAGACGCATCCGCGGCAAACCTATTTCTCGACCTTTGCGAGCAGTTCCGCGAACCGCGCCTCGCGGTCTTTCTGGTCGAGGCCCTGATAAGCTTCGGCGATCTGCGTCGTATTCATCGAGCAGAACTTCGGCCCGCACATCGAGCAGAATTTCGCATCCTTGTAGAAATCGTCAGGGAGAGTCTCATCATGCATGGCCCGCGCCGTATCTGGATCGAGCGATAGCTCGAACTGTTTGTTCCAGTCGAATAGGAACCGTGCGTAGCTGAGGGCGTCGTCGCGATCCCGTGCGCCCGGGCGATGCCGCGCGACATCCGCGGCGTGTGCCGCGATTTTGTAGGCGATCACTCCCTGGCGAACGTCATCCGCATTGGGCAAGCCCAGATGCTCCTTAGGAGTCACGTAGCAGAGCATCGATGCGCCGTGCCAGCCGATCATCGCGGCGCCGATCGCGCTGGTGATGTGGTCGTAGCCGGGCGCGATATCAGTCACCAGCGGCCCCAGCGTGTAGAAGGGAGCCTCGTGGCACAACTCATTTTCCTTCTTCACCTGCAGCTCGATCTGATCCATGGGGATGTGCCCCGGACCCTCGATCATCACCTGCACATCGTATTCCCAGGCCTTGCTGGTGAGCTCGCCCAACACGCGCAGTTCCGCAAATTGCGCTTCGTCGCTGGCATCCGCCAGGCAGCCGGGCCGCAGCCCGTCACCCAGCGAGAAGCTCACGTCGTGCTTTTGGAAAATCTTGCAGATGGAATCGAAATTCTCATAAAGGAAATTTTGCGCCTTGTGGAAGCTCATCCACTGCGCCAGCAGCGCGCCGCCGCGGCTCACGATGCCCGTGATGCGGTTACGCACCAACGGGAGAAATTCGCGCAGGACTCCGGCGTGGATGGTCATGTAATCCACACCTTGTTCGGCCTGCTCTTCGATCACTTCGAGCATGATCTCGATCGTCAAATCTTCGGGACGCCGCACCCGCGAAAGCGCTTCGTAAATCGGCACCGTTCCGATGGGCACTGGCGAAGCGTCGATGATCGCCTTGCGAATCCCAGGAATGTCCCCGCCGGTTGAAAGGTCCATAACCGTGTCCGAGCCGTAGTGCACCGCGCGGTGCAGCTTTTCCAGCTCGTCGTTCACCTTCGAGGTCGTGGCCGAGTTTCCGATGTTGGCGTTGATCTTGCATCCGAACGCTACGCCAATGCCCATGGGCTCGAGGTTGCGGTGGTGGATATTGGCGGGAATGATGGCGCGTCCGCGCGCCACTTCGTCGCGGACGAGTTCCGGTGTGAGCTTCTCGCGCAGCGCGACATAAACCATTTCTTCGGTAATCGCGCCCTGGCGCGCGTAGTGCATCTGCGAGAAGTTTCGCCCTCCATTGGAAGCCGCGGCGCCCTGGCCGTTTCCAGCGCCGTCCGAGGCTGCCGTCGTCCGCTTTTCGATCCACGCATCCCGCAACGCCATAAATCCTCCGTTCGCCGCCGCACCCTGCGCAGCCTCCCAAATTCCCCTGCATTATGGCACCGCCTTTTGCAGGCGGCAACTTACCGCCTCCTATAAAATGCTCGTCATCCCGAAGCGGCTGCATCGTTTATAAACGCGACGACTCTCGTAGATTCCCCGTATTGCGTACTAGAACCCCGGGTACCTGCAGGACTATCGAAATAGCCCTCATTCGTTTAATCTATATCTTCAAGCCTTCACCCAACCACGCACACGTGTCGAGACTGCACGAGGGGCGGGAGCCGTTCCCAGCGCTATGAAGAACCTTATCCAACAAGGCCTCGCAATCCGCGACCTCGCTCGCGAGCGGGTTCTTATCATTGACGGCGCCATGGGCACGATGTTGCAGCAGCATAACCTTACCGCCGCCGATTTTGGCGGGGCGGAGTGGGAGGGCTGCTTCGAGTATCTGACGATTACGCGTCCAGACATTATTCTCGGCATTCATCGCGCGTATCTCCAGGCTGGCGCGCACATCACCAAAACGGATTCCTTTGGCGGCACTCCTCTGGTGCTTGCTGAATATGGACTGGGCAACCGCGCGCGCGAAATCAACCGCCGTGCTGCAGCGCTGGCTCGCCAGGCGGCCGACGAAGCCGCAACGCCGGGCAGGCCTCGGTTTGTTGCCGGCTCGATGGGACCCACGACTAGGGCTATCAGCGTCACAGGCGGCATCACGTTCGATCAGCTCCGCGCCAATTTTCTCGAGCAAGCTCGCGGGCTCATTGAGGGCGGTGTGGACC
>Ga0302324_100019490_pt1 | contig 13321 bp, 10 predicted proteins | sample Palsa_T0_1_FD_201949 | JGI IMG/M metagenome (GOLD analysis project Ga0302324, IMG submission 201949) | Peat permafrost microbial communities from Stordalen Mire near Abisko, Sweden - Palsa_T0_1 | ecosystem: Environmental > Terrestrial > Soil > Palsa > Peat permafrost | place: Sweden: Abisko...
GCGCCCTCCGCAGATGGGCGTTCGTTGGAAGCATCCTATACGAGTTATCGGAAGGACCCACCCGTTCCGTTAGGCTGAGCCGGACGCGCTTAAGCCCGCTGCTGCGGCATGGCCGGCATGGGCGGCCGGTTGAACAGCGCTTCGGTCTCCGGATTCAGAAGCACCCAAAAACCATAAATCCCGAGCGCGGTCCCGATCGGAATGTGGATCAGGTCTAAAGCGGAGATTACAATTACAGTGATACGCGCCCAGGGCCGGTACTGCAGCAATCCGACGCCGCCAATCAAGCCGGGAAGCCCCACTACCAGACACAGGATGCACACAAACGCGCCGATCGCCGCCAGGATGGGAACTGCCACCGCCGCATCGCGCGACTGATCCGACGCGCCCACAATCCCTGCGATGCCGCCCATCACAGCCAGACAAATCAGGCCGCCCAGAATGCACAGCGAGCCAAAAACGATGTGCAGAATCCCCAGTATTTTCACCTGTTGCGCCATATTCGCCTCCCCCTGGCTCCGACCCTTCCGACATTACTATACGGATAAGACGCACGCAAGTTCCTACTTATCAAATGTGATCTTCGACTCGGCTCCGAATTTCTTGTACTGGCTGTAGCGGATGATCATGCGGATCCGCTGCGGACCGTTGCGGAAGTACAGCGTATCGTCGCCGTACGTGGTCACCGGAAACCGAAAGTTGCCGTCCACCTTTTCCCGCAAAGTGGTGAAATGCGGAAACAGGTTCTCGGTGGTCGTGGTGCGGATCTGCGGGACGGCCTGGCCCTCGCTGCGGACAATGGAGAAGTCCTTCTGATCCACCCATAACATGCCCTCGAACAGCCGCTGGCCCTGCAGGATCTGGCGAGGCTGAATGTGGAGGACATAGCAATCCACGCCGTCCATGCTCTCTTCGCCCTTGAAACGCGCCTCATACGAAAACATTTGATCCTGGGTGAGCAAGAACGGCTGGACGTCCCTCAAATCGCGAAAATCCTCGTCGGTCAGCTTGATCCGATGCAGATTATCGAACGGGCGCGCTACCATTTGCTCGGTGCGCTCCTGTTTGGGCGAGAAGATAATGTCGCGCTGCTCCCAATAGCTGCCTACGATGACATTGGTTTTGTCGAATTCGTCGATGGTCAAACTCTGGCGGTAAGTGTAGTTGGCTTGCGCCTGCGCGGTTTCGGTTTCACGCAGCGCCACGCGGCGAACCAGATCCGCAGGTGGATCGCCGGCCCACGCGTTGATCCAAACCACCGATGCTAAGATGAAGCGAATGCGCCAGTTCCTGACGACGCTTGTCGTGGTTTGGACGGCCGCATCGATTGCCACTTTCGTTTACTCCCAACAACAGAATATACCCTCCTCGGTCGCACTCGCCGTCTTGCCGGCGTTTCTGATCGAAGCTGTCTTCTACCTGATGCCGGGGTTCGACGCAGTACGGAAGGCGTTTGACAGCTTGGGTGGGAAGCCTCTCAGAGCCGTGCTGCTCGTCGCTTTTGCTCTAATTCCGTATCTGGTGGAGGCTCCCCGAACGGGCGCCTTTCGACTCGCGTCCTTCGTCGCGTTGCTGGCAGTTGTTACGGTCGCGGCGTTCTGGTATGCATGCATCCGGCCCAGCCTGCCGGCTGATTTATTGTTCCTGGCCTTCCTCGCCGCGGTCTATTTGAGCAAACTCTTCGATCAGATTTACGGGCAGCCCGCTCCGCACGTCAAACTTGCCGTTTTGGGCCAGCTGATGTGGATCCGGCTCGGCATCCTGGCCGTGCTATCGCTGCGCTCGCTCCCGAACGCGCGCTTCGGTTTCGTGCCTTCTCGATCCGAATGGCGTATCGGCATTTTGTACTACTTGCTTTTCCTGCCGGTGGGCGGCGCCCTCGCCTACTGGTTGAATTTCGCCAGGTTTCACTCACCGGCGCTCGAATGGTGGAAGCTGGCGCTGCTCGCTCCCGGAATGTTCCTGGCATTTCTGTGGGTGGTGGCGCTATTCGAGGAATTCTTCTTCCGCGCCTTCTTGCAGCGCATACTTGCGGGAGCGCTCAGAAGCGAGATAGCCGGTTTGGCGTTGGCTTCCCTGCTGTTCGGCCTGGCGCATTTGACCTTTCGCCATAGTTTTCCCAACTGGCGATTCGCGATACTTGGCGGCGTCAGCGGTATCTTTTACGGACTGGCATTCCTCAAAGCTGGCAGCGTCCGGGCCGGCATGGTGACGCATGCGCTGGTGATCACAACCTGGCGCTTGTTTTTCTCCTAGCAGCCTGTTGGCTGGCGGGCAGTCTGCCTGCCATAGCTAAGCATTGGCGCGCTTTGAGACCCAATGACAATAACGAACCGGAGAGTGATCGGCCAACGGTCCCGGAATTGAGTCGACAATTTTGCCTTTCAAAAAGTCGAGCGCCAGGTCCTCCAAATCCTCCCGGTCATCCGGCATCGTCGCCGGGTTCTGGATCACCAATCCCTGGCCATCGATCCAAAAGATGGCGCAGACCGGATTCACGTATCCCAGGCCGCCGGGGATGTGAGTGACGGCATCCTCATTGTCGACGATGCGATAGATGCCACGACTCCGGGCCGGCAACATCAAGTCGTTACAAAAGGCCCGATTGCCAACGCGTGGGCACCCGAAAGTGTAAAGCGAGGAGTGGGGATCCTGGAGTTGGTAAAACGCCAGCGTGGCGACCGCCGCTCCGAGGCTGTGCCCGGTAATGCAAATCTCCTGGTTTTGGTGGCTGCGGCGGTAATCGCGAACCAGCTGCGCCACATTAGTCCAAACGGAACCAAGGTAATTCTGAAATCCTCGGTGAACCAAGCCTGCGGATCGGCCGCCCAGGGCTTTTTGCGGCCAGGGGATGAGGTCCAAATCCGCGCCGATATCGTGCGGATTATCTTTTTCCGTCCCTCGAAAAGAGAGAATGGCGAAAGTATCGTTTCCGGCGAAGAAGCCGCGAGCCATGGAGGCATTGTCGACAAAGCAATCTCCGATTGTTTCAGTGATTGCGAAGCCGGCGCCGCGCAAGATGCGTTTAAATTCGTCCTCAGTTGAGCGATCCCGCACGTAGCGGGCATAAGCGAACATGGCCGCATCCGCCGCCCAGGACGCATTCGCATAGTGGAAGCCGGAAAACGGGTCGAACGACGGCCCCTCAAAATAAACATAATCTCCGCGCGCCGGCGGGTAATAAAGGTAGTCAGGTCTCGGATTCAGGCAGTCGAGGTTTCTGAGCATACGCCAGCTCTACTCTCATTTATGACCCAAGTGAAGCCGAAATAGTGGTGAATTCTCCGCTTATTTTGTAATTCCCACCTGGCTCATCAACCACGCGTATTCGAAAGCTTGCTCCTTCAGCCGGTCGTAGCGTCCAGATGACCCACCGTGTCCCGCGCCCATATTCACTTTCAGCAACAGCGGATTATTGTCGGTCTTGAGCGTCCGCAAGCGGGCGACATATTTGGCCGGCTCCCAATAGCCCACCTGGCTGTCGTTGAGGCTGGTGGTTACCAGCATGGCTGGGTAAGCGTGCTTTTCCAGGTTGTCGTACGGACTGTAGCTCTTCATGTAGTCGTAGGCGGCTGGTTCGTTCGGATTTCCCCACTCCAGGTATTCACCCACCGTAAGCGGCAGACTGGCGTCCAGCATGGTGTTCATCACGTCCACGAATGGAACGGCGGCATGTACTGCGCGGAATAGGTCGGGCCGCAAATTCACCACCGCGCCAATCAGCAAGCCGCCCGCGCTGCCGCCCTCGATCAGCAGGCGATCCTTGGAAGTCCATTTCTCCTGAATCAGATATTCGGCGCTGTCCACGAAATCATAGAACGTGTTTTTCTTTTTCATGAGCATGCCATCATCGTGCCAAGCCTCGCCCATTTCGTCGCCGCCCCGGATGTGTGCGATCACGTACACCATACCTCGATCCAGCAAACTGAGCCGTTGGCTGGAGAACGTGGCGGGTGTACCGGATCCGTAGGATCCGTAGGCGTACAAGAACAGCGGCGCGTTGCCGTCGCGCTTGACGCCTTTTTTGTACACGATGGACAGCGGAACTTTCGTTCCGTCGCGAACCGTGGCCCATTGCCGCTCGGAAACATACTGCGTAGGATCGTAGCCGCCCAGCACTTCCTGCTGCTTCAGCAGAGTCGCTTTATGCGTTTCCATGTCGTAGTCGAAAACGCTTTGAGGCGTGATCAGGCTGGTATAGCCGTAGCGGTACACGTGTGTGTCGTATTCAGGATTGGCCCCCGAAAACGCCGAATATACCGGCTCCGGAAAGCTCATGCTGTGCCATCGGGCGGTCCGGAAATCGAGCATCCGGATTCCATAGAGCGCTTTAGATTTTTCAAGTACCACGGCAAAATTCTTGAACAGGTCAATGTTTTGCACCAGGACATCGCTTTGGTGGGGGACGAAAACCTTCCAGCTCGCGGGGCTGATATCGGATTCAGGCGCGGTCAGGATCTGAAAATTCTTGGCGTTCTTGTTGGAGCGGATGTAGAACAATCCTTCGCGATGGTCGATATCGTACCGGTGTTTCTTTTCGCGCGCCAGAAACACGCGGAAGGCGGCGCGCGGCTGATCCGAGGCCAGGAAGCGGGCCTCGGTAGTATCCGTGCTGTTGATATTCAGGATGATGAATTTCTTGTCGCGAGTGCGCTCGGTGTAAATTCTGTACAGCTCGTCTTTTTCCTGATAAATCGGATCGTTCCCGGAATCGCCGAGCGTGTGACGCCAGAGATGATCGGAGCGTTTGGTGACCGCGTCTTCCGTGGTCAGGAACAGGGTCTTGTTGTCGGATGCCCATTCCAGCGACGTTACCCGCTCGGCGGTGTCCGGCAGCGTCTGGCCGGTGCGCAGATCCTTTACGTGCAGGGTGTATTGCCGGTATCCGGTTACGTCTGTCGTATACGCCAGCAAATTCGAGTCGTCACTTACTTGAAAAGCGCCCATGCCAAGGTAGGTGTGTCCCTGGGCGAGTTCATTGCCGTCCAGCAAAATCTCTTCGGGCGATTGCATGCTGCCTTTGCGCCGGCATTGGATGGGATACTGCTTGCCTTCTTCGGTGCGCGAATAATAGAAGTAGCCATCGTGGCGCGTGGGCACCGACAGGTCAGTCTGTTTGATGCGGCCCAGCATTTCCTTATAGAGCGACTCTTCAAACGGCTTCAGATCTTTGGTTAACGAATCAGTGTAGGCGTTCTCGGCCTTGAGATACTCGATGACAGCCGGATTGGATTTGTCGCGCAGCCAAAAATAATTGTCGATCACGGTGGCTCCATGCCTCTCTTCGCGGTGGTCAACTCGGTTGGCGACAGGGGGCGTATCGGGAGGGGCTGCCTGGACGCTCCAGCATAAACTGAGTGCGAGTAGGGCGGGGTGAGTGTTTTTCATTAAACCTTCTTCTTAGCCGCGGATGAATGTGTTGAGGAACGCGGATTCTTTTCGGCGTTCATCTGCGGCTAATTCTAGCAGGCTTGCCGCGTTCCTCACCGGCTGGCCGTCAGCGGCAACTCACTCACCAGCTCTTTGGCATGCGGTGTCACGCGGAACCGCACCGTGAAGTGTACGATGCTCCCGCGTCCCGGCTCGCTCTCCAGCCGGATCGCCCCGCCCATCAGCTCCACCAGGCGCGCTGAGATCGTAAGCCCGAGCCCGCTTCCCCCATAGCGCCGCGTCATGGATACATCGGCCTGAGAAAATGCCTGGAAAATCACTTCCTGCTGGTCCTTGGCGATACCGATGCCGGTATCCTTAACCGCGAACTGCAGCGAGAGGGACTCCGCACTGATGGACTCCACCCCCACGCGTACCTCCACCGCTCCCGTGTGTGTGAATTTAATGGCGTTTCCCAGCAGATTGGTTAGCACCTGCCGCAGCCGCGCCGGATCGCCCGTTACCTGGTCCGGTACCCGGGCCGCGATGGAGTGGGTCAGCGCCAGCCGCTTTTGTGCCGCCTGCGCCGCGAATACTTTGACCGTTTCACGCACCAGTTTATGCACGTCGAACGGAACCTGCTCCAGATCCAATCTCTCCGCCTCCATTTTGGAGAGGTCTAAAACGTCGTCCAACAGGTGCAGCAATGAGTCGGCGGAGTTCCGCGTGGTCTCCAGCAACTCGCGCTGTTCGGAGGAAAGCATCGTATCCAGGGCCAAATCCGTGGTCCCGATAATGCCGTTCATCGGAGTGCGCAGCTCGTGGCTCATATTCGCCAGGAAGCAGCTCTTGGCGCGATTGGCGGCCTCTGCCATCTGCGTGGCCAATACCAGCTGCCTTCGATCATTGATCGCTTTCCAGTATTCGCGGTTCAGATAGCGGCCCTGAACCAGGAAAAACGTCGTATGTACTGTCATGATCACGGCCAGCAAGTAGCCTTGCGTGCCGCCGACATACAGGTCAGCCGCGATGCACGGCAGCAACATGGGTAAAACATGCAAGGACAGATACAGCAGGCGCGGAGTGAACGAAACCAGTCCGCCGGCGCTGATTCCGAGCACGCAGAATGTCAGAAGTACCGAATTCCAGTTGGAAAAGCCGTAGTCTATGTAACTGATGCCGGTCATCACGCCCCAGGCGCCCGCGAAGATCGGAAGACATAGGCTGAACGCAATCCGCCACGTTCTGGGATGGTTCGGATATATGTCGCTCTTGCGCAGCACCAGGAACAGGCGCGTCAGACACGCGCTCATCGTAACCACTGCGAAAATTGTAGTGCCGAGAGGGTGTTGCACCAGAAACGTCCCCGCCAGCAGGACGAATTGCACCATCCCCAAGCTCGCCCAAATACCTGGAAGAGCCCGCCGGGCGATGTCGGAATCCCGCTGGATCGCTAGGTCTGCAACTTCGCCGAGTTGCCGGTTTTTGGATAACACCGCTCAATCTATCGGCAAGTGGCCAGAAAAGCTTGAGTTAGCGAGCGGTAACCTGTATGCTTTCTAACGCATCTTCGGACACTTGAAGCTTCACGCCCTGGGCCTTGCAGGCCGCTAAATCGTCGGGATTGTTGACTTCGCACGGGGGCTGATCGAACCACGCCAGGGCGATATAGTTGCCCGGGGCCACGCCATGCATCAGAAAATTCCCGTACCGGTCGGCATAGGCGAGTTTATAGGCGCTCGACCGGCCCAACGGTGGATCTGGAATCAGCAGAACGCTTGCCCCCGTAGCCACCACGCTCGAATCGGCCGCTGTCACCGCTCTCCCCAACACCTTGCCGCCCCGCGTACTCAGCACCACTTCCATCTCCTGCGGGTCGCCTCCCGGTTCGGCTGCCAGACCACTTGAGAGCCGGTCGCTTTTGCCGACGCGGACGGCCACCAAATAGACATCCTCGGGGAGGTTGAGCACGGTTAGATCGTAGGTTTCCTGCGGCAGAAATGGAACCGCGAATTCGAGATTCTTGTCCACATAGGCTCGCACGGGAGAAGCCGTAGCGCGCCGCGGAAGGAGTTCCACCCCGAGACCGGGCAGCGTAATGGACTGATCGCCATCCACCACAATCTTGCCTTTCCAATTCTGCTGCGGCCCAATGACTATGGATAGCGCTTCCACATCCGCGTCGCCCACCGAGATCGCGGTGCGCGCGCTGAGCGGTTTTCCTTCGTCAGTCCCGCCAGTCAGGATGAGATAAGGACCCGGCGTAACGCCCTTAATCTCGAAATTGTGTTGCTTGTCGAAAGTAACGTCCACCGGCGCCGAGACTGAAGCGGTATTCTCCGCGTCGTTCCAGCGCAAAGTGATGCTGGGCCCCTCCACCACCACCCCGCTGAGCGCGCTGGTGACGCGTCCGTGAAGCCGGACCGTGTGGACCAGCGTAAGAAAAATGTCGATGCTTCCAAGCTCCTGCCCCGGCGAAAGCCGCAGCGCGACGGCGTCGGAAAGCTTTTGTACCTCCGGATAAAACGTGACCGCGTAACTCAGTTCCTCGCGGGACTTTCCGGGAGCATCCGTCGGGCGTTGTTCCTGGACGTTGGCCGGACGCTGGGGCGCCTGATACAGGGCTGCGACGTAATACGATCCCGGCTCGAGCCCATGCACGCGATATTCGCCAAGATCGTTGGTCCGCGTGCTGGCGGCCACTTCCCAACCATGCCGGCCCCGCCTGTAATATTCGCGATACAACTGGATGGTTACACCCACGGCCGGCTCAGCGTCATCGAACTTCACTTTGCCGCTCACAATTCCCCACGGCGTCAGCCTAAAATCGAACGATCCAACGTCCTGCCCCGGCTGGAGTAGAAAGATGGGCGGCATCTTGTACGCGCCGATCCTTCCGGCAGTTTGCTTCAGATACCCGTCGCGCTCCACCGTGACCGAATATGTACCAGGGATCACCTTGGGGAACGAGAACTTGCCTCGTTCATCGGTGGTTTGGATCAGTGAACTGCCGCCGGTTTCAGCCGGGCTGAGCAAAACCTGAGCCCTCCGCAGCGGCTGCCCCGTGGAATCGCTTCGAACCACTCCCGCAATGCTTCCGGGCACTTTCTCCTCAACCGGGGCAGGAGTGGGAACACTTTGCGCGAATACCCCCGCCTGAGTACACCAGACGACAAGGCAGAGCTTTAGCCAGGATGGCATCCAATCCACTGGACGGTATGACGTAATCTTTGCTCCCAACGTTGAATGCAAACACTAGATATTGCCGCCTGCCAACCGAACCGTGACCGCAAGGGAGCGTAACGCAACACCCGGCGCTCGTGGTAGCGCTCCGTTGAAGACGCGTTGGTCGGTGATTGAAAAACAACGGCACCGACTCCCTCACGGTCGCGGCTCGGCAAGGGGGATCTCATTCCGAGCCGCGAGCGTAAGCGACCGGTGATTTGGTTTTTCAAGCGTCTTCATCACCTTTGGCGGGCCAGCAGGCACATGATCACTCCCTTGCGATCGCGGTTCGGTAATGGCGCGTTACCAGCCGGAAAGCAGACGCAGGCTCGCTCGATCGAAATAAAACGGATCAGCCGCGCGGAAATAGCGGCGGATTTCCTCGCTCCCGATATTCACCGTAGTTTGATCCCACTCACACTGAGTGCAGTGCGGCACAGCCCCAGTGGCCATTGAGCCGCCCGCGAAATGAGCCCGCGCCTGACGATAAGTCTCGGAGTTGAATACGTCACCTCCGTTGCCGTTGAATCTGGCGAACACCAGGTTGGTGTCGGGCCGCGGACCGCCGCAGCAAGGCATGATCCTCCCGGTCGCATCCATAATCATGTTCTTGTACAGCCAGTGGCAGGTGTGGCCGGAACTCGGCGAGGAATCGCTTGGCTCCTGCGCATTCCACGGTGCGTCGAATGCCCGCGTAATCGCGCCCGCATCCAGGCTATCCGGGAATGGGTTCCAATTGTCTGCTTCACTGGCGAAAGAGAGCGAGTCCAATCGCCGTACGCCCCCTTTCACCGCTGCCGGGCGAATGTCCGGATCGTCCCAACCCACATCAAACGGATTCACGATCCGGAATTGGTTCACGCCGAGTTTCCGCGCCGTGCGTTCCGCCAACGCAATCTCGTGGACATTGTGTTCGAAGGCTAAGAAGTTCCAGGACAGCACGGGCGTATGTCTGCGCAACTTGCGCTTGGCGTCCACAAGTTTCCGAATGTTGCTGAGAACCAGTCCCAGGTCGCCATTACGGCGGAACTGCTGGTAGACCGGCTGCGTGGCGCCGTCGATCGACATCACCATAAAATCCAGGCCGGATTCCACGTAAGCCTCCGCGTCCAACTTGCGCACGGACAAGCTGGTGGAGAGCGCCGTTCCCATCAGATAGGTTTTCGCCAGGCGGATTAGTTGGGGCGTCCGTAGATTCAACAGCGGCTCGCCGTAGTTACAGAAATAAGCTCCAACTGCATAGGGGCCGTAGAGCTTCAGCAGTTCTGCCAGCCGAGCTTCCGAGAGTGTGCCGTTCGGCCAATCAAATACTTTGAGCGTCTCATTCCGAGTGGAGTGGACGCAGCCCGGGCAGGCGAGCTCACACACGTTGGAGGGATCGATCACCAGTCCAAACGGACGCGAAAGCACCGAGGAGCTACGTGTCCGGAGGTGATGCCGGGCCAGAAAGAGATTGAGAATCTTGACCGTGAATGCCTGAGCCACCAAAGGTTCGAAGCGCCGGTTCAAACAAGCGTACAAATCCGCTCGCGATTTCTCCAGGATGTTGACCGTGCCGTCCAATTCCCGGTCAATCCGGGTGAGCGTGGGAAATGCGGTTGGTCCCCGGCCGAGCGAAGCGGGGAGAAAATGGTGAACCAGCGCGTTCAACCGGGCGCGGCTCACGCGGCTTTGCTGTATCACTCCCCCGATTGTAGACCGAACCGCGACCGCAGGGGAGCGCTAGCACAAGCGCCGGGTATCGCGTTACCCTCCCTTGTGGTCGCGGTTCGGTTACGAAATTAATGATATGCTCAACTAATTCACTGGTAACCCGATAATGTCGAGCCGTTTCGCAGCAATTCTCGTCACTCTTTCCAGCGTCACACTTTCGGCATCCGAACAATGGGTGAAACTGACCACTCCGAACTTCGAACTCTACACCACCGCTGGTGAAAAGAAAGGCCGCGAGGCCATCCTCTACTTCGAACAAGTCCGCAGTTTCTTCCTGGAGGCCAGCGCGTCCAAGCGCGCCTCGGAATTCCCGGTTCGCATCGTGGCTTTTCGAGGAGAGAAACAGTATCAGCCCTACCGGTTGAACGAATTCGCTATCGCCTACTTCACACGCGGCCGGAATCGCGACTATATCGTGATGCAGGATATCTCGGGCGAGCATTATCCAGTCGCCATTCACGAATACACGCATTTGATCCTGGCACACTCGGGTCTGAAACCGCCCCCCTGGCTCAATGAAGGCATGGCGGAGCTTTATTCCACACTCACTCCCGTAGGAAAAAAGACGGCGATTGGCGATATAATCCCAGGCCGCGCTCGAACGCTTCGAACCACCCAATGGATTCCGCTCGAAGTCCTGACTTCCGCCGACCACAAGTCGCCGCTCTACAACGAACGCGACCGTGCCGGAATGTTTTATGCCGAAAGCTGGCTCTTGACCCACATGCTGTTCTTTTCGCCCGGCTATCGCCCGAACTTCCCCAAGTTTCTGGAGGCCGCGGGCTCGGGTAAGTCGATGGACGACGCCTGCCAGACCGCTTTCGGCAAGCGGCTGCCGCAAGTCCAGGCAGATCTCCATCAATACGCCGGAAGCGGGAACTTTTTACGCGCCGTGTTTGATGTAAAGCTGGAAAAATCGGCGGAAGACCCTGATGTGTCCGAAGCAACGCCCTTCGAATCCGGAATAGTTCTGGCGGACCTGCTGGCTCTTACGCATAGAAAAGACGAAGCGCTCAGCGCCTACCAGCAATTGGCCAAGAGCTATGCGGACAAGCCGGATGTCGAAGAGTCGCTCGGATATCTGGCCTGGCAGGCAGGCGATAAGGACGCCGCGCGAGGCCACTTCGCTCGCGCCCTGGCGGCAGGAACCAAGAATGCCCGCATGTGCTTCGATTATGCGATGCTCGCGCGCAGTGGCGATGCCGTGAAAGAATCGCTACCCGCTTTTCAAAAGGCATTGGAGCTGAAGCCGGACTATGCCGAAGCGCGCGTCCAGTTCGGATTGATGCTGGTGAACACGCGCAATTATCCGGAAGCGATTGTCCAGTTGAACCAGGTGAAGAAGATCGACCCTGAGCAAGCACAATGGTATTTTCCGGCGCTGGCATTTGCGTACCTGCAGACCGGCGATAAAGAAAAAGCCCGAGAGTACGCCGAAGCCGCCAGGAAGTGGGCCAAGACTCCGCAGCAGTTGGACCACGCCGATGCGCTGTTGCGGTCGCTCGAATCGAGAAGCACCACGGCGCGCTCGGCGCCTCCCAGCGAAAAGTCTCCCACAATCCGGCGTGTCGAGCGCAGTGAATTCACCGTGATGGAAGAGGCAGCGGCCAACCCGTTCGTCGCCCAGGACGACAAAATGAAGCGTGTGCAAGGCGTGGCGCAACGGCTGGATTGCAGCGGAAAGGCGGCGCGGTTTCACGTTCTGGTGGACCAAGCGCCCATGATTTTCCTGATCCCGGATCCCGGCCGCGTGCTGATCAAACACTCCGACGAATTCAAGCACGACTTCACCTGCGGCGTCCAAAAACCCTACAAAGTCTCGGTCGACTACGCCATCCTGCCGGACGCCGCAAGTGGCGCTGCCGGAATCGTCCGCGGTCTCGAGTTCTGAAGAAATTCGGGGACAGGACGGGAGCTTCGTTGCTGTTCCAAACTTGATCGAAGGCAGTCGTATCCCCGCAATTTCTTTCTTCTGATACATTTGCTCTCATGCGCGCTGACCGCTTGGTTTCTATCCTGCTCCTGCTTCAGGTGAACCGCCGCACCACGGCGCGCGAACTGGCCAAGCGTTTGGAAGTTTCCGAGCGCACCATTCATCGTGATATGGATGCGCTATCCAGCGCCGGAGTGCCGGTGGTGGCAGATCGCGGAAACGGCGGCGGTTGGGGATTGATGGAAGCCTACAAAACCAATCTCACTGGTCTGAATCATTCCGAAATTCTGAGCCTGTTTCTCACCAAACCAACCCAATTGCTGTCGGATTTGGGACTGCACCAGGCTTCCGAGGGCGCGCTCATCAAGCTGTTGGCCGCGCTGCCATCCATGTCGCGCCGCGATGCCGAATACGCGCGCCAGCGGATTCACATCGACACCGCCGGATGGCGCAATTCTCCAGAGAACGTCGCCTCGCTGCCGATACTGCAGGAAGCCATCTGGCAGGAGCGCCAGTTGCAGTTCCTGTATGAGCGCAGCGGGTGCCAGCCTTCCGAGCGGATTGCGGATCCACTGGGACTGGTGGCGAAGGGCAGCGTCTGGTACCTGGTGGCGGCGGTAGACGGCGCTCCGCGTACTTACCGCGTCTCCCGAATCAGCCAGGCGCGCGTTGCCGATCAACCTTGTGCGGTGCGGCCGCCCGATTTCGATTTAGCCGCGTACTGGCAGCAATCCGCCGCGGAGTTTCAAGCCGGCTTGCCGCGCTTCTACGCGAAGTTGCGAATCGGTCCGGACGTGGTGCGCTGGATGGGTTATCGGTCCAGAGCTTCGCGCGTCGAGCATAACGAACCCCAGGATGCGCAAGGTTGGTCCACCGTGACCGTTCGATTCGACGTGGAGGAAGAAGCTTGCCAGTTCGCTCTCAGTTTCGGCGGCCAAGCGAAAGTGCTGGAGCCGGAATCGCTTCGTCAGAAAGTAATCACCGCCGCGCAAGCCACGGTCTCGCTTTACCTCAACGAGGGGTGACCACTTTCGGAATCCGCTCCGCCGCCGTGGGTAGCGCCGGAAAATTCGTGTATGG
>Ga0302324_100019491_pt1 | contig 13321 bp, 11 predicted proteins | sample Palsa_T0_1_FD_201949 | JGI IMG/M metagenome (GOLD analysis project Ga0302324, IMG submission 201949) | Peat permafrost microbial communities from Stordalen Mire near Abisko, Sweden - Palsa_T0_1 | ecosystem: Environmental > Terrestrial > Soil > Palsa > Peat permafrost | place: Sweden: Abisko...
CTGGTCTGAGCTCACGCCATGCAATGCTCATTTTCGCGAATTGGCTGAATCTGTAAAACGAGGTGTATCCGAGGCGGGAGGATTTCCTGTCGAATTTCCGGTCATGTCCCTGGGAGAGACTTTGATTAAACCTACGGCCATGCTCTATCGGAACCTGGTCAGCATGGATGTGGAGGAATCCATTCGCGCTAACCCAATCGACGGAGTGGTACTTCTCTGTGGATGTGACAAAACGACGCCTTCATTGGTCATGGGTGCCTGCAGTGTTAATCTTCCGACTGTTGTTGTTTCCGGGGGTCCGATGTTGGCGGGAAAATACAAGGGCAAGGACATTGGTACCAGCGATGTATGGCGATTCAATGATGCCATTCGGTCGGGAAGCATGTCTCAGGAAGAACTCACCGTCGCCGAGGCATGCATGTGCCGCAGCCGAGGTCACTGCGCCGTCATGGGTACTGCCTCTTCCATGGCGGTAATGGTGGAGTCGCTGGGATTGTCACTCCCGCAAAATGCGGCTATTCCGGCAGCCGATTCCCGGCGAAAAGTCCTGGCGCAGGTGAGCGGAAGCAGAATTGTTGAGATGGTCAAAGAAAATCTCCGGTTGTCTGATATCCTCACGCGAAAGGCTTTTGAAAATGCAATCATTGTCAATTCCGCAGTAGGCGGCTCGACTAACTTTATTATTCATTTGCTCGCGATCGCTGCCCGGATCGGCACGCCACTAACCCTGGACGATTTTGACGCCCTGTCGGCCCGCGTGCCCCTGCTGGCTAACCTGCAACCGGCTGGAAAACATTTTATGGAAGACCTCTATTATGCCGGTGGACTGCCTGCCCTGCAAAAAGAACTCAACGATTTCCTTCATCGGGATTGTCGCACGATAAATGGCAAAACGGTGTCGGAAAATTATGCTCAGGCCGAATGCTATAACCGGGATATTATTGCGACGGTATCGGAACCGTTCAATGAATTTTCAGGAGTGGCTGTGTTAAAAGGAAACCTTTCCGAGCACGGAGCCGTGATGAAGCCTTCGGCGGCAAGTCCTCACCTTATGAAACACACCGGCAAAGCTGTGGTCTTCGAAGATATTGAAGATTATAAAAGTAGAATTGATGATCCGGCTCTTGACGTTGACGAGAACAGCATACTTGTTTTGAAAAATGTAGGTCCCAAAGGTTATCCAGGCATGCCGGAAGTGGGGAACATGGGGTTGCCCAAAAAATTATTGACCAAAGGAATCACAGATATGGTGCGTATTTCAGACGGGCGCATGAGTGGAACAGGATTTGGAACGGTGATCCTGCACGCTTCACCGGAAGCCGCACTGGGTGGAAACTTCGCCGTTATACAAAATAATGACGTCATTACGCTGGATGTAGGCAACCGCGTGCTGAACCTGGAGGTACCGGAAGAAGAATTGAAAAAGCGCAAACAACTATGGAAACCCATTCATAAGGAATTCACTCGCGGCTATGTGCAATTGTATCAACAAAATGTTGAGCAAGCCCATCTGGGGGCCGACCTTGCGTTTTTGAAGGGCGGTTCAGGGAGCGAAGTAACAAGGGATTCGCATTGATAGGTGAGGTGAGAATGTGTTGGGGTGTTGACGTGTTTGTGTTTGAGGAGTTGAACATTATCAAAAGTCGGATGGAACTACAAAACCATTCTCTCAGGAGATGAGGTAGTACTATGGGATCTGGATTAGTAGAAAATCGGGTAGCGATTGTCACCGGTGCTGGGCAGGGTATAGGATTGGAGATTGGGAGGCAGCTGGCCATTCAGGGGGCAAGTGTGGTACTCAATGATATTGAAGAATCTCTTGCGCAGGAGGGAGCGAACTCGATCCGGTTGTCGGGTGGAATTTGTATTCCGAGGGCCGGCGATTCGTCGGACATTGCGTTTATCAAATCCCTGGTGGAGGAAACAGTTCTCCTGTTTGGGAAAGTTGATATTGCCATTGCTAATGCAGGAATTACCTTATTTGGTAGCTTTTTGGACTATCCGCCGCAAGACTTCGACAGGGTAATGAAGGTTAACCTTGCCGGGAGTTTTTTTCTGGCGCAGACAGTTGCCCGCCAGATGAAAAGTCAGGGAACCGGCGGAAGTATTCTGGTGATGTCATCCGTCACAGGACACCAGGCGCACCAGAATCTAGCAGCCTACGGAATGAGCAAGGCCGCCCTGGAAATGATGGCCAAAAGCCTGGTGATCGATTTGTCTCCGTTGGGAATCAACATTAATGCCATCGCGCCGGGAGCAACGCTAACCGAACGCACCGGAAGTGATCCCGAATATGAAAAAGTCTGGTCGAAAATTACACCCATGGGACGTCCTGCTTCTCCGCGCGATATAGCCAACGCAGCTGTCTTTTTGGTCTCGTCCGAAGGCCGGCACATTACGGGACAAACGTTGATTATCGACGGAGGCTGGACGTCGGTGAGTCCTCCGCCCTATTGAGATGATTCAAGCCTTTGTTTTCGGCTATCCACGATAACGATAACGCCGCAATTTTTCCGTGTTGTCTTTTGGTTTTAAGATACCGATCGGTATCTTTGCTTATGCGACATCCGGAAGCCACTAAAGAAAGAATACTAAAGCAATCGGGAAATTTATTCAACACACAAGGGTATAAGGCGACGTCCCTCAGTGACATCACCACGGCGACCGGCCTCACGAAAGGGGCTATCTACCGGCATTTCAAGAGTAAGGAAAAGCTGGAGGCGGAGACCCTGAGTCATTTGTCGGGGATCATGTTTGAACAGCTGAAGGCTCACATCAAGGCAAGAGCGACGGCTCCTGAAAAGCTGAAAGCGATATTTCACTACTTTGAAAGCTACATCACCCATCCTCCGGTAAAAGGGGGATGCCCTTTACTGAATGTCGCTATTGAATCGGACGATTCAAATCCAGCGCTTCGCAAACGGGCCATCGTGATCCTGAGAACGCTGCGCGATTCGGTCGTGAGAATCATGGAAAACGGTATCCGGTACGGACAGTTGAAGTCCGGGATCGATACCGAACTCTATGCCACACTCATTATCGCTACGCTGGAAGGTGCCATTATGATGAGCAAGTTGCAGGGGAACAACCTGGACATCGGTGTGGTCGTCCGGTATCTGAAGAAGGTTGTCGCTGAAATTGAGGTCTAAATTTTTTTTAATTAAACCGATACCGATTGGTATCTATCGTTATAAAAAAGATCATTTCTCGCCTGGTAGGTATGTACCTGAATGGACTCGCCTTTCTTGCGCCACACGTTGCCGGACGCAGAGGATTCTACCTGTTTTGTACTCCGCTAGCACCTCCGGTGAAACATTACCACCGGAAGTTCTTTGACATGGCGGAAAAGAGCACTTTTGAATTTGAAGGAAACAAGATCCAGACCTACCGGTGGGGGAACGGAGCAAAGAGGATCCTTTTCCTTCACGGTTGGCAGAGCCATAGCTTTCGCTGGAAAAAATATATTGAAACTTTTTCGAAAGAAGACTTTACGCTGTATGCATTGGATGCTCCCGCCCATGGATCATCCGGGGGAACGTATATCAATCTGCCAATTTATAGCCGCGCCATCGCGAAATTCTTCGAACAGGTCCACCCCATTCATACGGTCATCAGTCATTCGTTCGGAAGTTTTGCCATGCTCTATGCTCTTTATGATTATCCGGCATTGCCGCTCGAACGGCTCGTGATCATGGGCGTGCCCGGGGAGGCAAGTGACTTCATTGAATTCTACCGGCGGGAGCTGGGTCTTTCATTTCGCGCGATAAAGGTGATCTCGGACCACTTTGAAAAGACCCTTCGTCATCCACCCGCTTTCTTTTCGGCATCTGCGTTTGCAAAGCCGATAACGATTCCCGGCCTGATCGTTCATGATAAAAATGACGAAGAAACACCTTACCACTATGCGGTTCAGATCCATGAAGCCTGGAAAAACTCAACGCTGTTTACGACGTCCGGATTGGGACACAATCTCAAGTCGACGGAGGTCATGCAACAGGTAATGGATTTTGTCTCCGATCACGAGAAAGTTCCACACCATCAGTAGCGCGAATCGATCATACGGTCTTTCTTTTGTCCAAAGAGTAAATCTTCCGCAAGCGGTTCGGTCAGAAATTTCTGCGGGAAGGGCAAGTCAATGGCAGAAATTTCGTTGAGCTCGTTCACATTCTCTTTCGACAATTCAAACTTCAGGCAGCCCAAAACGTCTTCCAGCTGTGCGGGTTTCGTAGCCCCCACGATGGGGATAATCGATTGACTCTTGTGTTGGCGTGTCCAGTTGATGGCCACTTGAGAGGCCGCAACACCGAGACGATCGGCGATCTCCATCACTTTCCGGGTTATGACATTGGACCGGTCTCCCAGCCGAATGCTGTTTTCGGGCAACCGGCCCTTTTCCCCCTTCAAGTACTTTCCGGTCAAGGCGCCGCCCGCTAGGGGAGCCCATGGGGTGACCGTGATGCCGAACGCTCTGGCCATCGGTAAAAGTTCAGCTTCCACCGTGCGCTGGATCAGACTGTATTCAATTTGCAATCCAGCAAACGAAGACCAACCCCGGAATTGGGCCAGCGTGTTGGCCTGGCTTACGACCCACGCTGGCGTATCGCTCACGCCGATGTAGTGGACTAATCCGCGACTCACCAGGTCGTCCAATCCGCGCATGATTTCCTCGGTGGGAGTCCAGGTATCCCAGGCATGGACCCAGAGCAAATCAATGAAATCAGTATTGAGTCGTTTTAGACTTTCCCGCACGCTTCGCATCATGTTCTTCCGGTGATTGCCTGCAAAATTCAGGTCACCGGGCTGATCGCGGAGTGAATATTTGGTGGCCAGTACAAAATGGTCCCGATCCGAGGCGATGAATTCACCCACGAATTTCTCGGACGTTCCTTCGGTATACCGGTTGGCGGTGTCGAGGAAGTTACCATCGGCCCCTGCGTAGAGGTCAAATATTTTTTTACTCTGTTCTTTATCGGCGCCCCATTTCCATTCGGTGCCAAAGCCCATGGTGCCGAGGCACAGTTCTGAAACGCGCAGGCCGGTGGGGCCAAAAAGTTTGAATTTCATACTGGATTTGTGTTTGAGAAATTGATGTCCGAACAGAGAAGGAAAAAAAAGCTAAAAAAGTTTTAATGAAGATCTATTTCCAAGGGAAAGAAACCGCCAAAAAGCCTTTGCTTATACCACGTGCAAAAAAACCTCAGCTCCTGGCGAGGTTTGTGGGAGCTGAGGGGTTCGAACCCCCGACCCTCTGCTTGTAAGGCAGATGCTCTGAACCAGCTGAGCTAAGCTCCCGATTTTGAGGACTGCAAATGTAAAACAGAAATCGATGAGTGCAAAAAAATGTTTTAAGCACGTAATTTTATTTGGGAAAGTACGTTCCTCCAGAGAAGACAGGAAAATGAATCAACCCTTCTTTTTGCAAATTTTGATGGATTCCCAAGAACACATCCTTGTTATACTAATCCAGTGCAACTGTAGAGATGGACATGCTTAAGAATGTATATTATTGCTTAGTAAGCAGCATCTGGTTAACAAAAATAAACCGATGGTCACTTAACTTAAACGATCATAAAAAAGCAATTTTATTTGCACTTCTTTCCATAAGTTCAATTCCAATGTATTGTCAACGTATCAGCAGCGGGGTCAAGGCCGGAATTAATTTCTCCAGGGATCATTTTACTAACCCTGATTTTAACACGGAGTATAAATCTGGTTTTGCCGGAGGTATTTATTTGACGATCATGCTTACCGAGAAATTTGGCATTCAACCGGAACTGCTGTACTCCCGTCAGAATGTAGCTGATGGAGACATCTTAAAATACACATACTTGAATGCCCCAATCGTATTGCGTTATCAGGTCACCAAAGCAGTAAGCATACAGGCGTGTCCGCAATTGGGTTACCTGATGAATGCAAGATTCCACGCACTCTTCTATGAATAGAAACGTTACCGGCTTATTCAATTCATTCGATTTTGGATTGGCCTTTGGGGCCTGCGTCGATCTCCCCATGGGACTGAATCTTACACTCCGTTATACGGATGGCCTCACCAGCCTTATTACCGGACTGCAGGGTCTTAATGGCGCTCGCGCTTCCATTAAAAACCAGGTAGCTCAAATCACCGTTGGGTACAAGTTATACAAGAGGGACAAAAAAACTCAGGACACAACGTCCAGATAAACTGATATTATCATGGAACCTAAATCGACTACACCTTGATTCTGTTGTTTTATTATTGTCAATAGCCTAATACCCTCTCTTAATTGTCGTCTTCATCGTCATCTCTTTTACCAACCGGTATAAGAATTCCTGACCTTCATAGAATGCCTTCACATTGATTCGTTCATCTTTTCCATGAGCGCGAACGTCACCTGCCTCACTAAAAAGACCCGATACTCCATAGGTAGGAATTCCGGCAATGCGAAGGCGCGCTCCGTCGGTCGCACCGGTTGACATCGCGGGGACCACCGCAACTCCGGGCCACATTTGCTGTGTAATTTTTTCAATGGGTGAAATAACTTCAGGATTTAAGGGTGATGGCGGACTGGGTTTGGCAGGAGCAATGGCAGCAACTGAAATTTCCTTATCGGCAATCACGGCAATCAATGTTTCCTTTATTTTCAGAGGATCTTCACCGGGAAGAATTCGGCAATTGATTACAGCGGTAGCTGTTTGAGGCAAGGCATTCTCGGCATGACCGCCTTTAATCATAGTGGCCACACAGGTAGTGCGCAGAAGTGCATTATAATTCGGAGATTCGGAAAGCCGAGCCACAGCCTCCGGTTGGGGGGGTGTTTGAAGGATGGCCTTCATATCTTCGGCCAACTGTCCGGTTTCCAGGTTAGCCGAGCGTTCAAAATAAACGCGGGTGCCTTCATTGAGGTCGACCGGAAAATCAAAGGCCGCGAGATTGTTAAGCGCTTTAGCCAGTTGATAGATGGCGTTGTCTTTGCGGGGTTGAGAACTATGACCTCCACGGTTTTTGACTTCGAGTTGAAAACTCTGGAATACTTTCTCACTCAGCTGAACCCGGTTCAAAATCTTCTTTCCGTCTTTCTGCATACCGCCACCGCCTTCATTCAGGGCAAAGTCGGCATTGATCAGATCTTTATGGTTATCAAGTAACCAACTTACACCGTTGGAACCTCCTCCCTCTTCATCCGCCGTGAGGGCCACAATAATATCCCGATCGGGAACGATTCCTTCTTTTTTGAATCGGATGAGATTCGCGACCCAAATGGCAGCCATGGCTTTGTCATCGCTCGACCCTCTCGCGTAATAAAAGCCATCGATCTCCTGAAACTGGAAGGGATCGGTCGTCCAGTCCGTTCGTAACGCTTCCACTACATCGAGGTGCGCTAAAAGTAACAACGGCTTCTTTTTACCGCTGCCCCTCAAGGTGGCCACCAGGTTGCCCTTCCTGTCATTCGGGCCACCGATAAAAAGGTCTTTGTCAGTAAATCCGGCTGACTTTAATCTAGCCGCCATGGCTTCCGCTGCCTTGGTTGTGTTTCCGACCGAATTGGTTGTATTAATTTCGATCAGTTCTTTGAAAATGTCGTGAGTGAGCTGTTGATCCGGTTGAGTAAATCCTGTTTTCAACATCAGTGTGCAACCAAGCAGGAAGGTTAGTCGAAGACCGTCTTTAAGGAGGTTCATGGAATCGGGTTATGATTGATTTCGAAAGTAAGTAAAAAGCAGAAGAACAATAACCAACTCTGCAAATTTCTTTATGATGGGCAATTATCCTTTTGCGTTGGTTCCGTTTAATCCCAAGCATTTTCCCCGTGTAAGAGCATTTGGTTTTTAATTCGTAATTTGGCTAAATAGGACGTAACTACTTACTACGGAATTTGTATGCGACTGGCTATTCTGCTTCTTTCTTTCTCCTGGACATTGGCCCGGGCCCAACTGCAAACGCTTGATGTTAATGGTGCAGGGATCGGTTTCGGTTCTGTCAAATTTAATAATCCCGCCCTGATTGGCGAGAAGGGTAAAGTGGATTATTCGGAGATCCGGGGGAATTATTTTTGGGACAATCAATGGAGTCCGGGTATTTTGGTTTTAAGTAACAACAGTGCCGTCAAACTGCGGAAAGTAAGAATGAACCTGTACACAAATGAGGTTCACTATATAGATAACAAGAATGTTGAACTGGCGGCCAACAACTCCATTGTTAAAAAGGTCCTTCTGCTGGACCGGAAAGATTCCACTAAAGTAACTGCTGTGTTTGAAAATTTTGCAAGCTATAAGACGAGAGGCATTGAGTCCTTTGCGCAGGTGTTGAATCAGGGGAAGGCACAGTTGCTGAAAAGGGTTACCGTTACCGTGAAAAAAGGTGAGTACGATGTTATGATGGGCAAGTCGGAGTTAAGTTTTGTTTGGACGACCGATTATTTCATTTTGAATGATGGCAAAATCACACTCTTGAAAAGAATTAATAAAGAAGGGTTATTCTCCATCCTGGAGCCCAACGATGAATATGAAGCCTGGCTGAAATCAACGAAGAACAGATTAAAAAGTGAGGAGGATTTACTTGCTTTTTTAACATTCTACAATACTCAAAAAAAATAACGTAACCCGACATAACCGGCGATCCCTTGTTCGAAGTAAATTTAATTGCCTTGTTGAGAATAGGTTTAAGCGATTTTAAATAAGAAAAAATAGCGGCGAGGTCTTCGCGTTCCATTTCCTATACATCGTCCACGAATCCGTGTAAACGGTTGCACAAACATTTCTTCCGTCTATTTTCCAATACCGGTTTTTTTGTTAGGTATGAATTTTGTACCGTAGCTTTGCAATGCATTTTCATTCTTGAAAACTTTTAAACGAGTGCTTTTTTATCTCTCCCTGGTGGTGGTCGTCATACTCACCACCACCACGGCATCCGTGTTTCTCTTCAAAGATCGCATCATCCAACAATTTATCCGGGAAGCCAACAAGAGCCTGAATACGCCCATTAAAATTGGAAAGATCGATATCTCCGCCTGGAATGATTTCCCTAACCTGGCGATTGTCTTTACCGATGTTTATGTGGAAGACAGTCAACCCGGTGAGTACCCCTTGATGATCGCGAAAACGGTCTCTTTCTATTTGAATCCGGTGGAAGCCTGGAGGGGAAATTATTCTATCCGCGGACTTCAAATCAAGGACAGCGAAACCTCGTTGAAGATCGATGCGGCAGGTGTAAACAATTACACCATCTTGAAAGATTCCCCCGGCACCGAAGCCGGAAGCATCGTCTTTGATTTGAAAAATGTACGGTTACAAAACACAAAAGTCAGTTATCATGACCAGATATCACATCTGCATCATGAGTTTGCGAGTAAAAAACTAGTGGCGTCTATTTCGCTAAAAAATAATTTGTATGACATTGTCGCCAACGGAGATATTACGACGGAACAGATCGGCACACGAAACAAAGTGGTTTTGAAGAATAAATTGTTTGACATTCAGGCGAAGCTTCAATATGACAATGCTCACAAAAACCTGATCATTAGTTCTTCTTCCCTGACGGTCAATAAATCCTCCTTTGAAGTACATGGTAATTATTCGTTCTCCCGGAACAACCTCATTGATCTGACGGCGACAGGCAAGCAAACAAATTTTCATACGTTGCTATCGTTGATGCCGGAAGATATAGTCAGGAAGTTGTTGAAGTACCGCAGTAACGGCGACGTTTATTTTCGCATGAGCTTGAAGGGAGAAATCAGCGACTGGAAAAGCCCATTTATTTCCGTCAGCTTCGGATGTAAAGATGCGCAATTGTATCATCCCGACTACCGGTCGACAATGAACCATGTTACCCTGGAGGGTTCTTTTGCCAGTTCCTCTGTCAGTGATTTTTCAGCGGCCGAATTATTTTTGCAAAATATCACCGGCGAGTTAAACGGGAAAGCATTCAAGGCTAACTTCTCGCTCAGGAATTTTGATGACCCGTTCGTTGTGTTTGATTTCAAAGGTGAATTGGATGCCTCGTCCCTGTTGAATTTTTATCCGGTTCAGGAGATCAAAAAACTGGAAGGAAATATCCGGGCCAATATTTCCTTCGAAGGAAAAATATCTCTTTTGAAGAAGAAGTCAACGGCGCAACAGGTTCGCGCCCGCGGTTCTATAGAAATGGATTCGATTCAATTGACCGTCGGTCGGCAAAACATCCGGTTCCGAGATCTTGAGGGCGCTTTACAATTCGATAACAATGATTTGGCGTTGAGCGATGTACGCGGGAAATTTGAAAACAGTGATTTTGAACTCAACGGATTTTTTAACAACATCATTACTTTTTTACTGTTCGACGACCAGCCCATCGGTATTGAAACGGATCTGAAATCCAATTTTCTTGACCTCGATCAGCTTTTTGCCGTCGGCTTTGGCGAGAAAGATTCCCAGGAATTTGATTTTCATATTTCTCCTCATGTCCACCTGAATTTTAACTGTGACGTCAGGAAAATGAAATACAAACGGTTCATAGGGCGCCACGTGAAAGGCGACCTTTTGGTTAAAAACCAAATGGCAGTATCCCGCAATGTCAATCTTACTACCATGGGCGGGGATCTGTCGTTCAACGGAATTGTAGATGCCAGAAATCCCAAAGCCATTGACGTTGTGAGCACATTTAAGCTCAATGGAATTAATATCGACAGTGTGTTTTATATTTTTGAAAATTTTGGCCAGGATTTTATTGGAGCCAGTCAACTGAAAGGTCAGGCTTTTGCTGATGTCACCCTCGAAATGACACTTAACGAGAAACTGAAGCTTTTCCCGGAAACACTTACGGCCGACATCAGCACGGTCATCAAAAGGGGAGAACTTAACCAGTTTGAGCCTTTGCAGAAATTGAGCAGGTACCTGGACGACGAAGGTCTTAGTCATTTGCGCTTTGCTGATTTAAAAAATGACATTCACATCGAAAAAAGAACGATTTACATTCCTCAGATGGAAGTGCGAACAAACGTAACCAGCATCCAACTCAGCGGTACGCATACCTTTGATCAACACATTGACTACCGTGTTATAGCTCCCCTCCATAACAAGAAAAAAATTGACCCAGATGAATCTTTTGGTGCCGTTGAAGAAGATAACACGGGACATTCGAAACTTTTTCTCAAAATTGTTGGAACGACAAGCAATTATAAAGTAAGCTACGACAAGGAGGCAGTAAAAAAGAAGATTGTGAGTGATTTGAAAAAGGAAGTGTTGGAATTGAAAGATGCTTTTAAGACCAAAGGCAAAAAGAAAAAGAAAGAACTTGAACTGGAGAAAGACGAATATTTTGACTGGAATGATCATTAGTGCCGATCCAATTATATTTCCTAAACGCACCCTAAAAAATTTATGGCCGTACTGAGCCCCAAACCTACACTCCGATTAGCAAGTGATAGTTGCATCGGCACTAAGTGATACCGTTGGCGTTTGGCTTTTAGCCCGCGGCAATTCAGCTTAGCTGAGTCGACCTGTTGAGCGACTGAACGTATACCAAAACAATAGGAAACGATAAATCCAAAGGGCAATAGCTAACAGCTAATGGCTTGCTTTTACTATCATTGCAGAAAATGAACGCTATGAAATACGATGTGTACGGGATCGGTAATGCGTTGGTGGATATCGTGACCGAAGTCGACCTCGATTTTTTTGAAAAAAATAAAATTGAAAAAGGAGTGATGACACTCGTCGACGAAAGGCGCCAGGACGAATTGATGCGGGTTATCGACATGGGGAAGAGCAAAATGTCATGCGGAGGGTCAGCCGGAAATACGGTGATCGCGGTTAATCAGTTTGGAGGCAAGAGTTTCTACTCTTGTCTGGTCGCACACGACGAGCTCGGGAAATTTTTTCTGGGAGACCTGAAGCGCCAGGGAGTGGATACCGATCTTCAGTATGAACAATGTCCTCCGGGCCATACGGGCCGTTGTCTTGTGATGACTTCTCCTGATGCTCAGCGAACGATGAATACATTTTTGGGGGTGAGTTCTTTTTTTTCGCTCAAGTATCTGGATGAAGAAGCCATTAGAAATTCCTCTTACCTTTACCTGGAAGGATACCTGGTCTCCGGTCCCGAGGGATTGGCAGCGATGAAGGAGGCCAAGAAGATGGCCGTAAAAAACAAAATAGAGGTTGCACTCACGTTTTCGGATCCCAGCATGGTCAAGTATTTTTCAAGACGTGTAGAGGAGGTAGTGGGTACCGGGGTGGATCTGTTGTTTTGCAATAAAGAAGAGGCCATGATCTTTACCGAAACGGATAGTATTCACCTGGCCCGCGAAAAACTAAAATCAGTGGCGAAACGATTTGCCATTACCCTGGGCGCTAACGGCGCCTTGATTTATGATGGGGATACATTCATTGAGATTGAGCCCTATCCAGTACTTGCGGTAGATACAAACGGGGCTGGAGACATGTTTTCCGGAGCTTTTCTCTATGGAATTACACATCGTCATAGTTATGCAGAGGCTGGAAAGCTGGCATCCCTAGCCTCCTCCAGAGTAGTTGCGCAATGGGGTCCCAGGCTGGAGGCTCATCAGGCAAAAAAAATATTGTCGGAATTAATTTGACACAGTAATATTCAGAAAATTCTACCTATGATCAAAAGACTAATAGTACCCGGGTTTCTGGTCGTGGCCTTCATCAGCCTCAGTTTCGGACAGACAAGAAAAATCGAGTTTACTGAGTACGATCTGGAAAATGGGCTGCACGTGATTTTACATCAGGACAACACGACTCCCATTGTAGCGGTGTCCGTGTTATATCATGTAGGTTCAAAAAATGAAAACCCGGACCGTACCGGATTTGCCCATTTCTTTGAACACCTGTTGTTCGAGGGTTCGGAGAACATCAAGCGGGGGGAATTCAGCAAATACATCACCAGTGCCGGAGGCACGAACAATGCAAATACCTCCAACGACCGAACGTATTATTACGAAGTACTTCCCTCCAATCAATTGGCTCTCGGATTATGGCTGGAATCGGAACGGATGATGCACGCCAATATTGAACCCATTGGAGTCGAGACCCAACGCGAGGTTGTAAAAGAAGAAAAGCGTCAACGTATGGACAACCAACCGTATGGAAGCGTGCTCACCGAAATCCTGAAGCGTGCCTATACGGTACATCCCTACCGATGGCCAACTATTGGCTCGCTGGATCATTTAAACCAAGCCAAGCTTCAGGAATTTATCGATTTCTATAAAACATTTTATGTCCCTGAAAATGCCACGTTATCCATCGCCGGGGACATTAACCTGGAGCAAACTAAAATGGATATTGCCAACTATTTCAAGGATATTCCGAAGGGAACGAAACCCGTTCCGCGCCCTTCCATCGT
>Ga0302324_100019492_pt1 | contig 13321 bp, 7 predicted proteins | sample Palsa_T0_1_FD_201949 | JGI IMG/M metagenome (GOLD analysis project Ga0302324, IMG submission 201949) | Peat permafrost microbial communities from Stordalen Mire near Abisko, Sweden - Palsa_T0_1 | ecosystem: Environmental > Terrestrial > Soil > Palsa > Peat permafrost | place: Sweden: Abisko...
CGCGTGGAGGTGGGCGAGATTCGGATGGGTGGGCTCGCTCATCGCGACGAGAGTACCCGGAACCAAGTCGGTGTAGGGTTGTCCCCTCGAGATGGCAGACGAGTGTAGGTCGACCGTGACGGGGGCAACGCGGGCACTCGTGGTGCTCGTGCTGGTCGTCGTGTGGGCCGCCGGGTGTCACGGCAGTCCCCGGGCCATCACGATCTCCGAAGGGAAGACTTTCGCGGAGCTGCGCGCCATCAAAGGTGACGTGACGGTGAAGGACACGGATGCTGCGGCCCGTGCCCCATACCCTCGCGAGCGACTTGGCGAGGCAGCCGAGGTCAACCTCACCGATGGAGGGCTTGCGTGGCTCAGGCGTGACGCGGGTGCAGTGCTGCTCGTCAACGGGCCGGCGCACCTCCTCATGCACGACGACGTCATCGACCTGACGCGGGGGCAGACTTTCGTCGACACGAGCGGCGGCCCACTGGTGCGTCTCAAGACGCCGCGCGGCCTCGTCGAGCTGTCGGATGGTCGCACGAGCATCGAGGTCGCCGCGGACGGTAGTGTCTCCGCGTACGTCCTGCGCGGGAGCGCGCGATTGGGAACGCTCGGACGAGCCGGACCTGGAGAGCAGCTCTCGTTCGACGCGCAGGGGAAGGCCAACATCACGCCCGTCGTTGCGTGGAACGACTGGACTGGCGGCCTCGCCACGACCGACACGTCCGCGGAACCCGCTCCCTTCGGCGTCGGAACGGTCGGGGCCCGCCCACCGGGTGACAAGGGCAAGCCGCGCTTCTCTCTCGTCATCCAGCGTCTCGAGGTGCGGGTGACCGTCGATCACGACCTCGCCACGACCGAGGTCGACGAGACATTCGTGAACCCGAGCTCGGCGACGGTGGAGGGGCTCTTCTCCTTTCGCACGCCGCCGGGTGCGGTGCTCCAACGGTTCGGCGTCGATCGCAACGGCGAAATCGTGTGGGGGCGTGTCAAGGAGAGCGCCGCGGCGGTCGCGCAATACGAGAGCAACGTCTACGCCGGCTCGACGGAGAACCCGGCTCTCCTCACCTGGACGGCGCCGGGGGTCTACTCGGCGCGCCTCTACCCGATCGACCCCGGCACCCAGCGGCGCGTCGTCACACGCTACACCGAGTGGCTGCCGCGACAGGGGCCGCATGCCGAACGGCGCCTTTACGTCTACCCGATGGCAGCCGAGGGCGCGCGCGCCTCGCTCCCGCGCATCGAGGAGCTCAACGTGACGCTCGACCTCGCTCGTGCGGGAGCTCTCCACGTACGGAGCGGCATGGGTGGCCGACGTGTGGGTCAGAAGGTGGTGATCACGGCGTTCGACGTCGTGCCGCTCGCGGATCTCGCAGTGGAGCTCATCGACGACGGGGAGAGCACGGCCGTTGCCTACCGCGCCTCGCACGCGCTCTTGCCGGGTGACGCGCCCGCGCAGGTGGATCCGTCGTTCGCCGCGAAGGTCTCCCATGAGGAGCCCGACTACCTTCTCGTGCCACTGCGAGCCGAAGTCTTCGGAGCGCCTGCCACCGATGAGGCTGCGGTGCCAGGCATCGACCTCGCGGTCGTCGTTGATACGTCTGCAGCGACCGAGTCAGGTGCGCTGTCGGTCGCGAGGAGCCTCGCCACAGCGCTGCTCTCCCACCTCGGCCCGTCGGATCGCGCCGCGCTTTGGGCGGGTGACGCTGCGCTCCACCCGGTAGCTGCGGGCAGCGATGTCTTTTCGACCCTCGACGACGCGAAGCGACGCGTGTGGCTCGCCGGGCTCTCCGCGGTCGATCGCGGCGGGGCGACGGACCTCGGCGCCATCCTCACGGAGGCTGCGAGCAAGCTCGACCCCAAGCGTCGCGGCGCGGTGGTCTACGTTGGCGACGGGCAGCCGTCTGTCGGCGAGATCGCACCGAAAGCTTTGCGCGAACGGCTCGCGCGGCTCCCCGCAGGCACCCGCATTTTCGCGTGTGCGCTCGGCAGCAACGCGAACATGACGGTGCTTCAGTCGATCGCGCGCGGGGCCCCGCTCGAGATCGTGAGCGACGGCTACGGCGCTGCCCGCACGGCGTTGCGGCTCCTCGCAGCGGCCTACAGGCCAACGTGGGTCGGCGCGAGCGTCGACCTCGGACCAGGCATCGAGCGCATGCTTCCGCACGAGCTGCCGGCGGTTGGGGCGGATGAGGGCGTCCTCGTCGTGGGACGCGTGACCGGCAAACTGCCGACGGAGATCACACTACGTGGCGGCGGCGCCCCGACCGTGACCCGCCCGCTGCGCATCGACAGCGTCGATGACGGAGGCGATCTGCGAAGGCGGTGGGCCGAGCAGCACGTCACCGAGCTTCTGGCCCAAGGCGCAGGGCGCGCAGCCGTCGTCGATGTCGGCAAACGCTACGGGCTCGTCTCGCCGTTCACCGCTCTCTACGTTCCGACGTCGCGCGAGGAGGTCCAGGAGGTCCTCGACCCCACCGTCGCCATAGAGCGCGACGACCGTCGCGCACGCTGGAAACCATGGGCTGGCGGCGGCAACAAGAACGAACGCGCGTACGCGAGCATGGCGGTTCCAGCGTCGGCCGACAACAAGGAAGGGAGCACCGGAACCCGCGCGAAAGGGGAGGAAGGTTCCATGGGGAACCCGAACGCCAAACGCGAGCAGCTTCGCGAGGCAACCGAGTTTGGAATGATCGGGGGCTTGTCCAATGCACCTGTTGCGACCTTTGGTACTGAAGAACAGAGCGCACGCGGCAACATGTGGGGAGACAAGATCGCTGATTCGCTTGGTGCGAACGGTCTGGGCGTGACAGCAACTGGCCCTGGTGGCGGCGGTCGTGGGGAGGGTATCGGCCTCAACGACATCGGAGGCCGTGAGGCGCTCAAGGCCACGACTGCCGCGACCGCGACCCCGGGCCAGGGATTCGGCGGTGGTCACGGCCGGCTGGGAGGTGCTCAGCAAGTCGGTGCGCCGCACATCCGTGAGGGTACCGCGACGGTCAATGGTCGCCTCCCGCCGGAGGTCATCCAACGTATCGTTCGTCAGAACTTCGGTCGATTCAAGGTTTGCTACAGCGAAGGGCAACGCAAAGCTCCAAATCTGCAGGGGCGCGTCGCGACGAGGCTCGTCATCAACCGCGATGGCAGCGTCGCCACCGCGCAAGACGCCGGGTCGGACCTTCCGGATGCGAGCGTCGTCGCGTGCGTCGTGCGAGCGTTTGCGAGCTTGTCTTTCCCGCAGCCAGAGAGCGGCATGGTCACAGTCCTGTACCCGCTGATCTTCACACCGGATGGAGCAACCGATGGGGCGCCAGGCCGCGTCATCACCGAAGGGCACGTCGCCGCCCTCGCGTCGGTTGGCCACACACCACGTCCGTGCAGCGTCGCGGCGGACCTCGCGTTCGACGAACGTCGCGTTCTCTGGGCCGAGCGCCTCTCCACCGTGTTCACGGCGGCGGCTGCGCTCGACGTCTACCGCCGCGCGCAGGGCGACTGCGAGGCCCCGTCATGGCGCGAGAGACATGCGCTGCTGCTGCTGATGGTCGGACGGCTGCCGAACGCACGCGAGCGTGTCGCGCTTTGGCGAGAGCTCCTCGACGACGTAGCGGAGGCCGATCTCGTCTATCGCGCCATGCTCGCGCGCGTCCAGACCGCGAGCGACCTCAAGGAGCTTCATGACGCGCTCGGCTTGCGCAGCATCGACCCGGACTTGCTCGCGGGGATGCTCGCGCGTGCGAAGACGGCCGCTGACCGTCTCGCCCTGCTCCACGCCGCCGCGCTCAAGTGGCAAGACGATCTCGAGCTCGCGCTGCGCGTGCTCGATGCTTACGACGATCTCGGCGACGACAGCGGCGGGCGCGCGTGGGCGAGGCGCCTGCGGCACCAGCCGGATGCGACGGCGCACGTGTACACGCGGGTGGGTGAGTACTACCTGCGTCTTTCCAAGCGCGAGACGACGCCGGTAGCCGAGCGCGACGCCGACGAAGCACGCCGCACGTTCGGCGAGATCGTGGAGTTTGCTCCGGAGGACCCCGTGGCGAGGAGGAGGCTCGGAGATCTCCTGCGCGCGCATGGTTGGTACGAAGAGGCGTTCCGGCAGTACGAAACGCTCGCACAGCTCACGCCCGACGACGCGAGCGTCCCGTTGCTCCTCGCGTCGGCAGCGCAGGGCATGGGGCGAATCGAGGAAGCCGTGAGCTGGGCCGAGAAGGCAGCGGCGACAGGTGCTCCGGACGGAACGAGCGCGCTTTCGAAAGCATCGAGAGGAACCGCGAGCGCGTTCATCGCGTGGGCCGAGGAGCAAGCGACGAAGTCCGGCAAGAAGGACGATGCCGACAAGCTCCGCGCCCGTGCGAAGCGCGTCTCGGGAACCGACGCCGCGCCGGATGGCAGCGTGCGGTTCATCGTGACCTGGTCGCACCCGGAGCTTCACCCCGTGATGTGGACGACGGCGCTCGGCGCGCCGATGCCCGCTCAGGATAACTTCCCCTTCTACGGCCTCGCCGAGGCTGTCCTGCCTCTCGCGTCGCCCGTCATCGAGCTGCGGCTCGACCCAGAGGAGGCGGCGCATGCTGCGAGGCTCGGCGCGACCGTCGTTGTGACGGCGCTCGTCTCCGAGGGCACGCCTACGGAGCGCATCGCTCACATCGAAGTGGGGTTCGCCGATGCGCAGCGCAGAGGCATCGCGGATCTGCGGGTGCGTCTCGGTGACGGTCTGCACGTAGAGGTGCCATGAAGCAGCTCCCTGCCCCGCTGCGCTCGCCGCTCTTCATCGCGGGCCTCGTGTGGGCCGTCTTGTTCGGCGTGCTCGTCACGCGCTTGCCAAAGACCGGCGAGCGGAGCGGGCCGATCCTGCTCACACTGGGTGACATTCGCGCGATGCATGCCGACGTCAGCATCGGCGACCGCACGATCCGCGGAAGCGCACGCTTGAGCGACGGTGACACCGTGATGACGAGCGCAGACGGGCGGGCGCGCGTCCGCCTCGACGACGGCATGCTGGTCGTGATCGGTGGCTCGACAGAGGCGTCGCTGCGAGATGGGCGATTGGTCCTCGCTCGCGGGAAGCTCTTCGTGCAGGGTGCGGTCGAGTCTCACACGCAAGTGACGCTCGGGAGCGCGACCACGACCGTGTCGGCCGCTGCGGCTGCGTTCGAAGCCGGCGCGGCTGGAGCGCCAGGCAAGATCTACTGCGCGCAGGGCGAGCTCGTGGTGCGCGACGGTGGGAAGCAGGAGCGGGTCGCATCGGGTGACGTCGCAACGCTCGAGGCGGCCGGGCCACACGTGACCCCCGAGACGGCCTTCGACGACTGGACGGGTGGTCTCGCCGTGACGTGGGCGGGTCAAGCCATGCAGGCGAGCGCGATTCCTGCCCTGTGGGCTGGGGCCGCAGGGCAAGACCCGGGTGCGACGCTCGCGGTCCGCGCAGCGAAGGTGGATGTCGACATCAACGGTGAGGTCGCCGTGACGCACGTGCGCACGACCTACTTCAACGGCTCCGATCGGAGCGCGCCCGCCGAGGTGCGTTTTGCGTTGCCGCCGGGTGCCATCGTGTCGCGCTTGGCGCGCGTGGACAATGACGTGCTGACGGACGCGTCGGTTCGAACGGGCGCTCCATCCGCAGGCTCGACGAACGCGCGTGTCGAGTGGGCGGGCGGAGGTTGGCTGCGCGGCCTCCTGCCTGCGGTCGCGTCGGGCGCAACCGTCGACTTGCTCGTGGACTACGTGGAGTGGCTGCCCGAGCGAGCGGGCCGAGCGACGTACCGCTTCCCTCTCGCGAGCGATGCGATGGTCGGCGAGCTCGATGCACGTGTGCGTTCGGGCGGAGCTTCGGTCGTTTCCGCGAGCACGGGCTCCGTGGTCTCGAGCAACGTCGTCGAGCTGCGCCGTGGTGACGTACGGCCCACGGGCGACCTCGTGGTCGAGACCATTCCCGCGGTCGTGCACGCCGGGCGCGCACGCGCGTACGTCACGCTCGGCGGGGCGCACGAAGATCCCTACGTGCTCGTGCGTACGGAGGTGCCGGAGGACGCCAACTCGGGCATCGCGCTGGCGCTCGTGGTCGACACGTCACTCAGCGTGGGCGTGTCCTCGCTCGAGACGGAGCGGGCGGTGGTTGACGCGCTGCTGGAGGGGCTCGGATCGCATGACTCGCTGGTCGTGCTCGCCGCGGACCAGAGCGTTCGCCCCGTGGGACCCCGGTCGCTCACGGCGGTCACGCCGGAGCTTCGCGACACGGTTCGCAAGGGGCTCGCTGGACTCCACGCAGGCGGCGCGTCGAACCTCGCGATGGCGCTCGAGCACGCCGCAGACGTTCTCGACGAGCCGGGGCCAGCGCACGCTGGATCGGGAATGGTCGTCTACCTCGGTGACGGGCGCGCCTCCGTTGGCGAGACTGCAGCGCGTGACATTCGGCGACGCCTCGGGCGTCGTGACGGTGGCATTCCGCGCATGGGCGCCGTCGCCGTCGGATACGGCGCTGATCGTTGGCTGCTCGCGCAGCTCGTCGCCGGCTCCGGGCCAGTCTACGAGGCGCACGACCGCGCGGATGCGGCACGTGTGGGCGCCGCGATTGTGGCGGACGCACTCGAGCCGACGCTTCGTGACGTCGACATCGACCTCGGGCCGAACGTCGACCGCGTCTACCCGCGTGAGTCCCGCGCGGCGCTCGCGGGCTCGACCGTGACAGTGACCGGGCGCTTGCGTGGGAACATGCCCGACCACGTGACCTTCCGGTACCGACGCGGAGTGGAGCTCGTTCGCGAGTCGCGGCCGCTCGACACGATCGGACTGCCCGCGGGGGGAGACGTCGCCCAGCGGTGGGCGCAGGCGCGAATCGAGGAGCTGTCGACGCGTGACGAGGGCATCGAGCCCGCCATCGCGCTCGCGGCGCAGTCTCGTCTGCTGACGCCGTGGACGGGTTGGTACTTCAACGAGGATGCGTCCTCCTGGCCCATCGAGCAGCGGCTGCTCGAGCTCTCACCGACCTTCGACGCCGCGTACGCGGCACGCGTCGAGCCACCCCAGCGGCCGTCGTCGCTGCTCCTCGAGCCACCCACTGAGTTCACGGGTGACGACAGCCTCGACGCCGCATCGGTGAACGCCGCCGGGCGCGCGATCGAGGACGTGGTGGCGCACCTTCAGGCTTGCCGCGACGCACGCGCCGCGGTCCGGCCGGACGTGACGGGCTCGCTGCGGGTCGACCTGGGCATCGACGGAGGCGGCCACGCGACGGACGTACGCGTGTCGGCCACGACCACGGCCGACGACGATCCGGGGCTCGATCGGTGCGTGAAGGGTGTCGTCTTGGCCGTTCAGTTCTTTGCGTCCGGCCTGCACATCCACGTGACGCACGACATCACGTTGCCGCCGGCCCGCACGCCGCGCCGCACGAAGTGCTCCGTCGCCTCCGAGCTTCCGCTGCCCGTGCGCCGTGGGATCTGGCGATCGCGTCTCGCGGGGAACCTCAGCGGCGCGAACATGGCGGGTGGCTACGTCACGGCGGCGCAATCATGCGAGCTCCCCGCCTGGAACGATCGTCGTGCCTATCTCGAGATGCTGCTCGGGGGCTCGAGCACCGAAGGCTTGCAGCTCGCGGCGTCGCTCGAGACCCTCGGCGAGACGGACGCGGCGTCCTTCGTTCGCCAGGAGCTCGTCAGGCGCGTGTCGAGCGCGAGCGAGCTCGAGGTCGTCACGCGTGCCCTCGTCGGGCGTGAGCCGAGGATCGACGCCGCGCTCGACAAGGCCTACAAGGCGGCTCACAGCGGTGATGACCGGCTCGCGGTGGTGCGTCGCTTCCTCCTCCTCGCACCGCACAACGCGCTCGCGCGACGCCGGCTGCTGACGACGCTCGAGGCGCTCGGACGCAAGGACGCCCTCTTCGTCGAGATCGATCGCGTGCGCCGCGATCCCTTCGCCGACGCTGGCCTTCTCGCGATGGGTGCGTCGGCGCTGCGGCGCGCTGGCCGTGACGAGGAAGGGCGGAGGGCGTTCGGCGAGCTCATCGAGCGCGCGCCTGGCGATCCCTGGGCTCTCGCGTTCGTCGGTGACCGGCTGCGAGGCGAGGGCCTCTACGATGACGCCGTGGCCGCATACGAGCGGCTCGAGGCCGTGATGCCGAGCGATCCGGCGGTCGCCATCCGGCTTGCGCTCGCGCATGCGGGCGCGGGCCGCCTCGACGTGGCGACCCGTCTGCTCGAGCGCGCCACGCAGGCGGGTGGTCGCAGCGACGACGGGCGCCTCGGGCAGCTCGCGTCGGCCGCGGAGGCGACGCTGCTCGCGGGTGCGCAACAGGCGTCGCTTGGCACGGACCTGGGCGCGCTGCTCACGCGGCGCCTCGCCCGTACGCCGCTTCCCGACGTCGCCAGCGTCATCGTCGTCCGTACCGCGATCGGCGACGATCCCTTGCGTGTGCGCGTGGCGACCGATGCGCGCGGCCGCGACGAGCACGCGGTCGATCTCGACGCAGCGGCGCTCGGCATCTCGGCGATCCGTGTGGAACGCGGCGGTGGCCCCGTGCGCATCGCGCTCAGGCGGCCCCAAGCCGTGGAGCTCGCGCAGCCCCTCGCCGCGACCGTGACCGCGCTCGTTCTCGCCGAAGACCGCTCAGTCGCGAAGCTCGTCTCGCGCGACGTCGTGGTCAACGCGGGTGACGGCGTCGTGCTCCAGTGGAACGGAGCGTCACTGCTATGACGGACGAGACGACCGCGCTCGCGACAGCTGTTTCGGACGAAGCGCCGCCCGCGCCGCCCGCAGAAGCTCCGCCGACGCCTGCAGATCACTCCGAAGGCCCCACGCCTTATCGTTCCGTGGAGATGGCGCCAGCCGCGGAGCCGCGCGTCTCTCGCGGCGTGACCCTTTGGGGTCCCGTGCTCTCGATCTTCGGCGTGCTCCTCTGGGCCTTCGTCGTCATGGGGCAGCTCGTGACGACCTACGCACCGGGAAGGCACGAGCTGCTCCTTGGTGAAGCCACCGGGGTGCTCTTCGTCCTCGGGGCATCGATGGCTGCGTGGCTCCGTGCCGTGCGCCACAGTCTTCGTGTGTCGCCCGTGAACGGTCGGGCGAAGCGTGTGGAGCGCGCCCTCTCGCTTGGGATCCTCGCGCTGATCGGTTGGGGTGTGGCGATGGGCGTCGCGATGGTCATCGGCAGGGCCATATCCGATGGGTCCACGACGTTTCTCATGCTGTTCATCGCTGCCGGCGCGTTCTTCTACGGACGGCGTCTCCTCGGTCAATCCAAGGGCTCGCAGCCGCAGGCGCGGTCGATCGTTGCGATCGCGCTGTGGGCGGGAGCCGGGCTCATGACGCTGGTCGCGCTGGTCACGCTCGGGGCTGACTGAACGCTCTGCGCGCCTCACTCGGTCTTCTTCCACGCGTCGAGCGCGCGGACGCGACCGAACCATTGCGTCAGGTTCGCGAACCCAGTCACGGGTAGCTTCGCGGGGACAGCGGCCATGAGTGGGGCGGCGAGCGCGTAGTCCGCTAGCGTGAACTGTTCGCCGAGCACCCATCGCTTGCGCGCGAGGTGAGCGTCGAGGATCGCGGCGCAATCGGTGACGAGCGCTTCCCCGCGCTTCACCGCCATCGGGTCGGGATCTCCGGCGCCGATGATCTTCTTCACCATGTTCTCCCAGTTGAGAACGCCGACGGCAGGCGTGAAGTGGTGGGCGGACCAAAAGAGCCAGCGGTTCACGTCCGCGCGCGTCGGGATGTCCGTCGGATAGAGCGTCTGCTCGGGTGTCTTGTCGGCGAGGTACTGCATGATGGCGTGCGATTCCCAGAGCACGAAGCCGTCGTCGTCGAGGACAGGCACCTTGCCGTTGGGGTTCAGCCGCAAGTAGGCAGCGTCTCGCTGCGCGCCCTTCGCGAGGTCGACGAAGACGAGGTCGACCTTCGCGTCGAGGTGGATGGCGGTCATGACCGCGCGACGAGCGTTGACGGATTGGGGATGGTGATAGAGGCGCATGATGTTCTCCTTTGAGGTGGATGCGGACGTTGCGCCCTCGTCGTGTCAGCCTATTGTCAGGTATCTTCGAGCGGCATGCGTCGCACCGAGCGTCTCTTTGCCCTCGCCGAGCATCTGCGCGGTCGCCGAACTGGGGTGACCGCGGAGACCCTCGCGGAGCGCTTCTCGGTCACCGTGCGCACGATCTACAGGGATCTCGACACGCTGCGCGCCGCGGACATGCCGCTCACCGCCGAACGCGGGCGCGGAGGTGGTTACGCGCTCGAGCGGAGCTACAGCCTCCCGCCCGTGAACTTCACGCCGCGCGAGGCCGCGCTGCTCGTCGCGCTTGGCCGTCACGCGGTCGAGATGCGCCTGCTTCCGTTCACCGACACGCTCGAGTCGGGCCTCGACAAGGTGCGCGCCGCCCTCTCGACGTCGGCCCAGCGTGAGCTCCTCGCTCGCCTGAAGGAGCTGTCATTCGTGGGCGTGCCCGCGCTCCCGAGCAAGAAGGGCGTCCGCGCGGCCGTCGAACGCGCCTGGTTCGAGCAAAGGCCGTTTCGGATCACGTACGTGGACGGAAACTTCGTCCAAACCGTCCGCGACATCCACGTGAAGGGCATCATCATGGACCGCGCCGAGACGCGCATCGACGCCGTCATCCTCGAGACGGGCGAACGCCGTCACTTTCGCCTCGACCGCATCACGCGCGCGGTCGCCATCGAGAATCGTGAAGCGTAGCGAAGCGATTCGAGGCGAAGCCTCTCGGGGGCTCGGGGGGCGGGAGCCCCCCGTCTCGAAGATCAGAGGCCGTTGTAGAACCTTCCGAATGTCCGCGAGAGCATGACCGCGATCGCGAGCACGCCGATCCCGAAGACGACGACGTGCGTCGTTCGGCGCAGACTGAACGTGCCGACGCGACAGACGAGCAGGTAGCCGACGACCACGTTGAAGAATCCCCAGAGCACGTTCACGGTCGCCGACGAGAGACCTTCCCCGGGTGGCGAAGCGAAGGGGCTTTGAAACGGGTGTCCGGAGGCGCCGTTCACGAAGTGAGGGATGGCATTCGTGAGGAAGGCACCACCAAAGAAGTACGCAATGGCGTGGTACCAGCGCATGGGGTGCGACTGCGGCGGTGAGGATTGAGGGGTTGGTGTGGGTGTCTCGGGCATGGCCCGGCACCGTACCACCCTGTGCGACACTGGAAAGGACCGCAAACACGCGCACGGATGATGATCCGAGACGCTGCGGAAGCTCCCAGGTGCTGTGCAGAGGATCCCAGGCGCTGTGCGGAAGATCACAGGCGCTGTGCAGAAGATCACCGGTGCTGTGCAGAAGATCGCAGGCGCTGTGCAGAAGGTCACCGGCGCTGTGCAAAGGATCCGAGACGCTCAGCAGCAGCTCACAGGCGCTGTGTAAAGGATCCGAAACGCTGCGCAGAAGATCACAGATGTTGTGCAAAGGATCCGAGACGCTGTGCAGAAGATCACAGACGCTGTGCAGAAGATCACAGACGCTGTGCAGAAGATCACAGACACTGTGCAGAAGATCGCAGGCGCTGTGCAGACGATCACAGGCGCTGTGCAGGAGCTCCGAGGCGCTGTGCAAAGGATCCGAGACGCTCTGCAAAGGATCCGAGACGCTGTTCAAAAGATCCGAGACGCTGTGCCAAGGATCCGCGGCACAGTACGGAGGAAACACGCGTCCTTTCAGTGGGATAGCGCACGGGCGAGCTCGAGACGAACGCCGCGGAAACCCGGCGACGGTCTGCAACGCACACACACAGAGTAGCGGAATGGAATCGGGGCGACGATGTGGGCGTTTTGGGTACGCTGCCCGCGTTGACTGGAAGGGATGTTCATGAGGCGACCCGTTCACTACGTGCTCGCGACGTTGCTCGCGAGCTGCCTCGGCCCTCCGGCCGTTGCCCCGACTCAGACTCTCACCATCGATCACGCCGTGACCGGGCCGCGATCGCGAGGGCAATACGCGGTCGTCTTCGCGGGGCCGCGGGGTGTCGTCGAGAACCGCGCCGAGCCTGGGGTGACCATACTCTTCAACCGGAGGATGCGCTCGCTCGACGATGACGAGGAAGCTCGCGTTCCTGCGCTCAGCGTCCGAACCGAAGCGGGCGCGGACGTCACGGGCAAGTGGCGATGGATCGGCACCCACGGCGTGCTCTTCGTGCCCGACAAGGACTTGCCTGGGGCGACGCACTTTCGGGCGACGGTCCCGAAGGGCACCGCGTCTCTCGAGGGCGACGCCCTTCCAGCGGACTACACGTTCACCTTCACGACGCAGCGCCCGCGGATGCTCGCGAGCACGCCCGCCGAGGGAGCGGCGACGTTGCGGGCCGACGCGGCCATTCGCGTCGACTTCAATCAGCCCATCGATCCGGCCGAGGTCGCCAAGGTCGCTCATCTCGTCATCCGCTCCGCCGATGACGGAAAGAGCAGCGCTGTGGCATTCGCCGCCTCGCATCCGAGCGCGAGGTACCCGGACGACCATCCAGAGCGCGCCGTGCTCCTCACGCCGCGACAACCGCTGCCGCTCGACAGCGCCATCGAGCTCGCGATCGACAAGGGTCTCAAAGGGGAAGGCCCGCTCACGATGGAGCAGCCGGCGCATCTTCATCTCCGCACCTTTGGCCCGCTCCGCCTCGCGCAGGTCACGTGTCCGCGCGTCTTCGACAACACCCTCGGCAAGTGCCAGGCGCATCGCGATCTCACCGTCACGCTCAGCAACGAGGTGATGCCCGACGAGTTCCGCTCGCACGTCGCCTTTGGCCGGCTTCCGAAGGCGCCACCTGTGAAGGCGCCCGTGACGACCCGCAAGCCGGTGCCACGACCCGTGTTTGCGTTCGCGCTCGGCGCCGATCCCGACTTCGACAAGCGCTACCGCATCACGCTCAAAGCTGGGATGACGGACATCTACGGGCAACACCTCGACAAGGACGTGGCGTTCGACGTCGACACCGAGCCGCCGTTCTCTCACACCACCGCGCCGCAAACGACTGCCGCGCAAGACTCCGCGAGCCCACCGCCTCCGACCGGTACCGCACGTGCCATCCCGCCGTTCGAGGTGGGCTTCGGGCTCGATGGGTACGTGCTCGAAGCCGTGAACCACGCGCACGTCGTTCCGGTCGGCCTCGTGAACATCCCGACGTTCGGGCTCATCACGCGCAAGCTCGACCTCCGCGAGACCAAGCAGTACCTCGTCGGCGGCGCGATGGCGCCCGGCGGATTCTTGAACGGCGGCTTCCGCTTCACGTGGGAGACGCCCGATCCGGCCGCCAACACACGCATCGTCAAGTCGATCGATCTCGACGCGCTCCTCGCCCCAAACGGGCACGGCACCGCGATGCTCGCGCTCGGCACTCCGAGCGGGACGATGCCG
>Ga0302324_100019493_pt1 | contig 13321 bp, 11 predicted proteins | sample Palsa_T0_1_FD_201949 | JGI IMG/M metagenome (GOLD analysis project Ga0302324, IMG submission 201949) | Peat permafrost microbial communities from Stordalen Mire near Abisko, Sweden - Palsa_T0_1 | ecosystem: Environmental > Terrestrial > Soil > Palsa > Peat permafrost | place: Sweden: Abisko...
AACGGGCGGCGCGGCTTGGTGCCGTGCTGAAGCAGCTTTCTCCGAGATGTCGCGCGGCGGTGGTCCTGCGCTTCACACATGAACTCTCCTTCCGGGAGATCGGGGACCACCTCGGCGTGTCCCCGCAGATGGCCAGGAAGTACGTGGTTCAGGCGCTGGGTCATTGTCGACGCCGCATGGCGCGGCTGGGTTGAATTTATGATCTCAAACGAAGAGCAGGTGCGTGCCGCTGTGGCCGAACAGGCCGGCGAGTGGTTCGTGGCAAATGATGAGGGGCCGCTGAATGCGCGGGACGCTCTAGCCCTCGCTGGCTGGCTGAGGACCTCGCCCGTCCATGTCGAGGAGTTCCTCGGCGTGTCGGTGATCGCACGCGATCTGCGCGCGCTCGGCATGGCTGCTGAATTCTCCGTCGATGCCGTTGTTGCAAACGCACGGGCCGAGGATGCCACTGCCATCCGATCAATCTGGCCACGTGTGACCGCCCCTGTCAGAGGCCGACCCCATCGCCGCTGGTTGACGGCCGCGGTCACGTTGGCCGCGATGGTGGCATTGAGCGTGGGGCTGTTCTCGTTGTGGAACGCGGGGTTCATGGCGCCGATATCGGCGCCCGGCGGTACGACGGCGCTGCACTTCGAGACGCGTCACGGCGAACAGCTGAGTGTTCGTCTGTCAGATGATTCTGTACTGCACCTGAATACCGACAGTGCGGTCGCCGTGCGCTACGACAAGAGGGAGCGATACGTCACGCTGACGTCCGGCGAGGCGGACTTCGAAGTCGCCCATGACGCCGGGCGCGCATTTCGGGTGTTCGCCGGATCGGCCGAGGTGGTGGACATCGGCACCACATTCAATGTGCGCATGGAAGAAAACTCGACCGTGGTCACCGTGGTCGAGGGCCGGGTATCCGTCGGGCTGTCCCCGATGTTGCCTAAGCCCGGCGCGCGATCAGGCGAGAACCACGCGCCGCAATTTGTTCAGCTGGGTGCCGGCCAGCAGATCAGGGTGGCTGAGGACGGATGGCCGGGGACAGCCGCAACGATCGACACCCGGCGCACCACAGCCTGGCTGCGTCGACAGATTGTGTTTGAACAGGAGCCGCTGGAGCGCGTCGCGGCCGAATTCAATCGCTATGGGCAGAAGCCGATCGAGATCGTCACGCCGGCGTTACGGAATCTGCAAATCAGCGGGGTGTTCGCCACCGACGACACCGACGCATTCATTGCCTTTCTGCGCAGCCTCAAGGGTGTGCGAGTCGAGGAGACCGCGACTCGGATTCGCGTCTTGCGGAGTCCAGGCGCAGCCCCAGCCGACTACACCTAACTGCCACACTGCGCTACGCTTCTGATCAAGGCACGCAGGGACGGCTGCCTCAATGGGAAGTGTATGGGCAGTCGATCGCGTCAACCGCTAGCGGATATCTCGACAGCGGTATCCAGGGTGCTGCGTGCGCTCTCGGTCTGCGCCCCCATAGCGCTGTTTGAAGCTCCGCCGACCCTAGCCCAGACGTTCGAGCACACCTCGCTCACCGCCGACATTCCCGCACGGCCTCTGGCGGAGGCGCTCGCAACATTCGCCAGCCAGACCGGGCTGCAGCTGGTCTATGTCTCAGATGTCGTGCGCAACCGAAGATCGCATGGCGCTGCTGCGGGACTAACCGCAGATGAGGCGCTCGCCCACCTGCTCGAAGGCACCGGACTGCGCTTCGAGTATCTGACGCCGTACAGCGTTCGAATTCTCGCCGCTGCAGGCGCGCGGAGCGAGGCTACTATGCACGCACCGGAACGCGAAGAGTTGCGCGAGGTGATTGTCACGGCCAATCGCCGCGAGGAGGACCAGCAGGACGTGCCCATGAAGATTCAGGTGCTGACCGCCGACACACTTGCCAAGCTCAACGCCACGACCTTCGATGACTTCGTGAGCTACCTGCCGGGCGTCACCGCACACGGCGTGGGACCCGACCAGAGCAATATCTTCATGCGCGGCCTGGCGACGGCTCAATCTCCCATACAAGGGGCGGGCTTTGGCGGCGTTTTCCCGAACGTCGCGCTCTACATCGATGAGCAATCCGCACAGCTTCCAGGTCGCAATCTCGATCTGTACGCCGCGGATCTCGAGCGCATTGAGGTACTGGAAGGCCCGCAGGGCACGCTGTTTGGAGCGGGCGCGCAGGCGGGCGTCGTGCGCTACATCACCAACAAGCCGAAGCTCGGCGTGTTTGAAGGAGCGGTGAACGCAGGCGTTGCCACAACCGAGCACGGTGCGCCAAGCAACAATTTTGACGCCACCATTAACATTCCGCTCGTCACCGACCATCTGGCCGTGCGCGGTGTGATTTACAATGAACGCCGAGGCGGATACATCGATAACATTCCCGCGACCTTCGCCCGCGCCGATACCGACCTCGGCATTGTCGCTTACGAGGGCGGCAAGGTCCCGGTCAACAGCGTTGCGATCAACAACTTCGCCATCGCCGGGAGCGACATCAATCCGGTCACCTACCGCGGCATCCGCGCAGAGGCCTTGTTTCAGTTCGATGACGACTGGAGCGCGCTGCTGGCACAGTCCTACCAGGGCATCGAGGCGGATGGCGTGTTTGCAGAGATGGCGGAGAATTCGCTCGGCCAGCCGCAACCCGATCTTAGCGTGCAACTCTTCAACCCGTCCTACAACAAGGACAGGTTTGAGAATACCGCGCTGACGATTGACGGACGGGTCGGCGCGCTGAAGCTACTCTATGCAGGCGCATACCTGGTGCGCAATGTCGAACAGGTTCAGGACTACACCGGCTACTCACGCGACGCGTACGCCGTCTACTATCAGTGCGTCAATCCGACCGCAAATTCAGCGACGCCGAATCCTGCGGCTGCGAAATGCTTCTCGCCCAGCTCGACTTGGCACACCAGGGAGCGCAATACTCACCAAACCCATGAACTGCGGCTGAGCACGCCCGCTGATTGGCGGATTCGGGCGGTCGGCGGACTGTTCTATGAAGACTATAAACTGCAGGATCAGGTCGACTGGTTCTATCTTACGGCGCTTCAGTACTTCAATCCGATCGCACCGCCGACCGGCTACTACGCCCCACTCAACGGCTACCCCCCAATTGGACCGCTCGTACCCTTTCCGGTCACGTCGATCGATCCGAACGTCCGGCCGCCGGGCGATGCCTTCTTCAACGACATCACGCGGGGTTACAGCCAGAAAGCCGCCTACACATCGGTCGACTTCGATGTCATTCCGTCGAAGCTGACTCTGACGGTCGGCACGCGCTACTCCAGTACCAATACCTGGGAGGTCGGCTCGACCGTGGGGAGTGAGGGCTGCCAGCTGATCTTCAACCCCAACGCGGCCAATCCATGCGTGAATGAGCGAATGTATCGGGACTTCTTCAATATCAACGCAGAAGAGCTTGACCGGACCTTTTCCGGTTTCAAGAGCCGCGCGAACCTCAGCTGGAAGATCACTGAGGATGCGCTTCTGTACTACACCTGGTCGCAGGGGTTCCGAGCAGGGGGATTCAATCGGTCATCCATCAACTGTGCGTGCGACTCGCCGCTGAATGCGGGCCCGAATGCGTGGCAAGCACAGGCCAATCGGCACGGAAGCTGGGTGCCGCCCATCGCCTATGCACCCGACAGCCTCACCAACAACGAGCTGGGCTGGAAAACGATGTGGCTGAATCGGCGCATCCAGTGGGACGGCGCGATTTACCAGGAGAATTGGAATAACGCACAGATTGCTGTCGACGCGCCTGGTTTCATCGCCATGGTGACGACCCTCAACGGCGGTAACTACCAGGTTCGCGGCATTGAGAGCTCGCTGGTGGCTCGCGTCACGGGCGGGCTCAGCATCGAGGCCGGGGGCGCCTGGAGTCACAGCGAGTTGATCAAGGAGGCGACGTTCCGGTGGGGGGACGGAACCCCGATCGACTTCAGCACGCTGCAGGACGTCAATCAAAAAACGATCCCGAATCCCGGCGGAGTGCTCGGCAGCCCGCTCGCCGGGGCGCCTGCCTTCCAAGGCAACATACGCGCGCGCTACGAGATCGACTTCAGCGGCTATAACACGTTCGCCCAAATCGGCGCCGTGTATCAGTCAGATTCGCTCTCCACGACCGATCAATTTGGTATCGACCTGCAGGGCAACTCCACAGCCTATGAGCTGCCGGCCTTCACGACTTATGATGGGGCACTCGGTGTGGGCAAGGAAGCATGGCTCGTACAGATCTACGGCCAGAACCTGACCGACACGCGGGCTCAGCTGTTTGCGAACTACTCGGAGTACTACAAAGCAATAACGGTGAATCGCCCCCGAACCATCGGCTTGCGCCTCAACTATAGGTTCGGCGGTACCCAGCGACAGCCCCCCTGATGTAAGGCCGGCCGCTGCGGTGCAGGGCTCTTGAGGACCTGCAGAGTCATGCGACATTCATCTGCTGTGCAAACCAACCATCGTTGCGTAGCCCTCGAGCTTAAGGTTGGCCGTTTATCAATCCCGATCCGGCGCTCCCTGAGGGAATAACTTGCGGAATGGACGCGCCTCATTAACGACACGGACGACAGAGGGCCTGGCAAGAACCCGGCCGCGGTAGGCGAGTAGCCCCGGAAATCGATCGCCGATCGGATGCACCCAATCCGCGTAGAAAAGCGCTGGGGCGGCGGAACAGTCCGCCAGGGAGAAAGTGCTACCGGACGCCCACGCTTGAGGCGAGAGCTTTTCCTCGAGCCATCCATAGGCAACGTCCAGCATCCTTTTGGCACTGGCGACGCCTGTGGCATCGCGCTCGGTCTCCGTTCGCATTCGATCCGAGACCAGCGTCTGCATCGGACTCATGACGTAGTTGTCGAAGAACCGATCCATGAAGCGCACCGTTAGGGCTGCGTCGTCGTTCACCGGCATCAGTCGTGTCGTTCCAGGATGACGACGCATCAGGTATTCTACGATAATGCTGGATTCTACGATCGTCGCGTCGCCGTCTCGGAGGAGAGGAAACTTCTTGATTGGCCAAAGCGACTCAAGTTCGGCCCATCCCGCCACGTCCTCGACCAATCGATAGCTAAACGGTGTCGCATTCTCGTATAAGGCAATCAACACCTTCCAACAATAGGCGGCAAATGGGTGAGCGTAGAGCGTTAGGGACATGCGGTTGGCTTCCTAAATTGCATCTGGAACCAGGATGAGAACATGAAGAAAAAGTCTGGCGCAACCCCGGCTCAGTCGGCATCAGAGCTCATCTCGAAAAGAATCGCCGATCTCGGGGACTGGCGCGGGGAAACCCTCGGCAGAATGCGCAAGCTCATCAAGGAAGCGGACTCGGGCGTCGTCGAGGAGTGGAAGTGGATGGGCACTCCGGTATGGTCGCACGACGGCATCATTTGCACTGGCGAATCCTATAAGAAAGTCGTGAAGCTTACCTTCGCCAATGGCGCGTCTCTGAAGGATCCGGCCCATCTCTTCAACTCGAGTCTCGAGGGAAACACACGCCGCGCCATCGACATCCACGAAGGAGAAGAAGTTGCCCAGTCCGCATTCAAGGTGCTCGTTCGCCAAGCGGTGGCCCTCAACAGCTCTGGCAAGTCGAAACCTTCGAAGAAAACGAAGCCGAAGCCCTAACGCGGTCGCCTCGATCCGGATGCGGCGCCCCGCCGCCAGAGATAGCGTAAGGGGAGCGGTACAGGTAATACAGTTTTTTGGAGGATGAAGTGAAAGCAGTTCGATTGTACGAATACGGTGGCCCTGAAAACCTCAAGTATGAGGACGATGCACCCGAGCCGACATTGAGCGCCGACTCTGTACTGGTCGAGGCCGCGGCGACCAGCGTGAACCCCATTGATTGGAAAATACGATCGGGCGCACGGCAAAAGGATTTCCCACTGAAGCTACCGGCTATTCTCGGCAAGGACGTTAGTGGGGTGGTTCGGGCGGTGGGACGCAACATTCGGACCTTCAAACCGGGTGATCGCGTGTTGGCGAACACGGATGCGACCTACGCTGAGCTCGTTGCAGTAGAAGGCTCGATCCTCACGCATTTACCTGAGGGGTTGAACCTGATCGATTCCGCAGCGATACCGCTTGTATCGTTGACCGGTGATCAACTGGTACGGCTGGCGGCTCGGGCGCAATCTGGCCAGACACTGCTCGTGAGCGGGGCGCTGGGAAGCGTGGGGCGGGCAGCTGTGCATGCCGCCAAGAAACTCGGGGCAAAGGTGATTGCTGGTGTCCGCGCTCGGCAGTTGCCGGAAGCGCGGACTCTCGGGGTCGCGGATGCCGTAGCCATTGACGACGATTCCGCGATCGCTGGGCTTGCGATGGTCGATTGCGTTGCCGATACGGTCGGGGGCGAAACGGCCGCAAAACTATTTGGCAGAGTGAAGAATGGCGGCAACTTTGGCTACGCGTCGGTGCTTCCCGAGGGCGCGCCTAAACTGAATGCGACAGTCACCGTCACTCGGGTGTTCGCGCGCCCCGATGCGTCGAAGGTGCGGGAGTTTGCCGATGACATCCGCGATGGAAAATTCCTGTTACCCATCAGTCGCCGGCTGCCGCTGCGTGAGGCGGGGGAGGCGCACGCGTTGGTGCAAAAAGGGGGCGCAGGCAAGATCATACTTATATGCCGGGATGATGAGTCGTCGAATGCTCAGTCCCGATAGCGCACATAAAAGTGCGCAATCCAATCAGGTCACGAGCGTGGATTGCCGAAAAATCATACCGGCACTATGATCATCGGGGCTGAACGCCCGCGGCAGGCGGGCATCTGCCGGGATCTGCGAGCGCCGGATGTTTATCTCCTGCAACAACGCGAGCTGCGCATCGACGACAGCCGCAGAATAAGCGCCGTTGAACACATGTGACGCTTTCGCAACCGGCTCTCGCATCGCGTGGTTTTTTCTCAATGGGGAGGGGCTATGAGCGCATGGGATCGTCGTCAGTTCCTGGCACATTCTGCGGGGCTGATTGCTGCCGCCGGCGCTCTGGATGCGATCGGAGGCGGCTCGATGCGGGCGAGCGCCGCGAATGTTCCGCCGAACATGCCTAATAGCGGTCTTGCGCCCGAATGGCTAGCCGACAATGTGCTGCACCCGGTCGAAGTGAGTGGACCGGATGCCGAAGCGATTGTCGGCCGGCTGCCGGGATCTCGGCACTTGTATCTGCTGCCTGAGGGCAAGGGGGAACATCATCAGCTCGGCGGTTTTAGCCTCACTCGCATGGCGCGGCCGATCGAGACCGGCGGCATCTACGAATTCATGAGTTTCGCGGGCCGCTCTGGGGCCGCCATGCCGCGGCATTTGCATCGCGGTAGCCATACGTTCATTTACGTTATGGGCGGCGAAATCGAACTTGATCTCGATGGGCGTCTTTGGCACATGAAACGCGCCGATTTCGCGAACATTCCGCCCGGAGTGGCGCATGGCTGGACCATGCGATCGGACGACGCCAGCTTCGCTCTGTGGAGCATGAACGATCGGGTGGGAGCTGCCTTCATCGCGATGGGACTGCCGTCGGAGGGACCGGAGCCGCCATCCAATGAGCCGATCGCGCCTGAGAGACTGGCGGACGCTGCATTCGTCGGCGATTTCATGCTGATACCCGAATCGGTGGCGCGCGGCGAACCAACACGCGTCAGCAATCTGTTGCTGCCATTTAGGCCGGGAGCGTACGTCCTGGCCGACGGCGGCGGAGAGCGCTTCGGCTACAACACTTTTCTCGCCAAGAACGCCAACAGTAACGGACAGTTCCTGGTCATCACCAGCGAGGGCTCGGGCGTCGCACGACCAAACGATCCGTTCGGTATGGGCGTCTCCCGCGGCGTCGGTCCGCATTTCCACGCACGGCACACCGAGAACTTCTTCGGAATTGACGGGGAGACGCTGACCTGGGCGTATGGCAAGGCGGTGCCGCTGCGAAGGGGTGATTTTCTGCAAGCCCCGCCACGCAACATGCACGGCTTTCACTGGGTTGAATCCTATAACCGTTTCCTCGGGTTGCTGACGCCCGGAATTTTCGAGCCGTTCTTTACCGGCGGCAAGGCGGGTCAGAACGGCGTCGGCGGACGCTCGGCGGGTGGGGAGATCCCGACCGTCACCTCTATGATCAACCAACACCACGGTGCTGCGCCCGGGCCGCCTGGCGGCGATTTCTACATGGCAATGATGATGAGCGTACGCGGAGCGGACGGTTATCCGCTCGACGTGCACAACCACACCTTACCATTGCCACCACAGGATGACCTCTGGGTTCAGGCCGAGCGTGGCTGACGTACTGCACGAGGGCTGTCGATGACACTGCTTGATCGCCGCGAACTGCTGATCCTGGGAGGCGGTTTGGCGTTGAGCCTGCGCACGCTCGCCGCGCGTGCGCTCGAAGCACCCGCAAGTCCCCCTTATGCGGTGCAGATGCAAACGCTCAAATATGCCTCGCCCGATGGCGTGGACCTGTTGCTCGATCTGTATCTGCCGCAAGGCGCACCGGGACCTCTACCGCTCATCGTATTTCTGCACGGAGGTCGTTGGAGCCAGGGTAGCCGTACCACGGGGCCGGATTTCAAGCGGTTTTTCGCCCAGGATGGGATCGCAATGGCCGCGATCGATTATCGCCTCACGCCCACCGTTACCTTTCCGAAGAACGCGGAGGATGTGAAAACGGCTATCCGCTGGGTGCGTGCCAATGCGGATAGCTACAACCTGGATCCGAGGCGCATCGGGCTGTGGGGTACTTCGGCGGGAGGCCATCTGGCGGCCGTGGCCGCCCTCACGCACGTGGGTTTGTTTGAAGGCGAGGGCAATCTCGAGCAATCGAGCGCCGTGCAGTGCGTGCTCGATGGCTACGGGCCAGTGTTGTTCGATGTCATGGACCAGCAGACCGAGCAAGAGCGCGCGACGCTACAGGCCGTGAATTCCAGGCTGGCGCAATATCAGCAGAGTCACGGCATGCGTGCCATCGCGGAGCAGCAACACGGCGCTGCGGACTCGCCGGAGTCCAGACTCGTCGGGGCTCCTTTGAAAACGGTGCCCGAGCGAGTGCGCGCGGCGTGCCCATTGAACTACCTCACTGATCAGGCACCGCCGTTCCTTATCATGCATGGACTGGCGGATAACAGCGTTCCACATCATCAAAGTATCATGCTGTACGAGGCGCTCTCGGCGCTTGGCAAGGACGTCACGCTGCGCCTGGTCGACGGGCTTCCGCACAGTTTCATGAACGTGTCCGAAATCGATACGCTCGCCGGTCCGTTCCAAATGCAGGTGCGGACTCATCGCGACTCGGGAGTAACCGAGTGGTCGGGTATCGAGGCGGCCTCGATATTCGACGTCGCGCGCGAGTTTTTTCGCCGACACCTCGCAGGGGCGTAGCGGCAGCGCGTTCGGCTTGCTCGTCGAGTTGTTCCAGCGATCAGCGCGTGTCAGACGCCATCGCCCACTTGCGCGCCGTCCAGTATCTCGATCGGCGTGCCAAAGGGATCGGCGATGAAGAGCGAGAACGGCCGCCGTTTCCCGGGCGCAAGCGGATCGGGATCCGGCCGCATGGGCTCACTGCGATCGTATTGAACGGCAATCAGCTGCACGCCCTGTTTCAGCAGCGCGGCGAGGGCAGTGCGTAAGTCAGGAACGACAAACGCGACATGCTTGATGCCCATGATCTTCATGTCCTGCTTCGGCGCACGCCGCGCCTCGGGCGTATCCGGCAGCGAGAGGGACTGCCAGAGCTCAAGGCGAATGCCGGGACGTCGCAGAAAGGCGCCGCGCATGCCGAAGTTCGTTTCCATGCGATGCTCGATCGTGAGCCCGAAGATCTTCGAGTACCAGGCTATTGCAGCATCGAGGTCGGGCACCGCGATCGAAACGTGATGGATGGCGACCACTGCCAGCACAGGGGTCTGGGCCTCGTTCGACGCTACAGCAGCGGCGATCGCGCTCGACGACAATAATGCAGCGCTCATAGCAATCGCGACAAACGATCTCATGTGATGCGATCTCCTGTCGTTACGTGAATGTTACCCCATCCGGATGCCTGCTTTTGGCTGAAAGGGCTGATGGCGTCGCGACCGGCGATCGCGGCATGGATCTGGGCGACGATCGACAGCGCGATCGCCTCAGGAGTCACCGCGCCCAGGTCCAGGCCGATGGGCGCCCGCAATCGCGCCCCCAAGCGCGATACTTCGGCGCCGAGGTCAGTGAGCAGGCGCTGGGATCGCGCGTGGGGCCCCAGCAGTCCGACGTAGGGAATGTCGCTGCGCGCAATTGCCCGCAGGTATTCAAAATCGGTGGTCATGTGATGACTCATGATGATGGCCGCATCCCATGGCGTGCCAGCGGGCGCCATGATGCGCGTTGCTGGTGTGGTCAGCAGACGCGTGAGCGCCGACGGACCGCCGTCGAGCACCAGGGCGGCGTCCGGGAAGCGCTCGACGCGGACATAGTAGCTGCGGTGATCGATAACCGTAACGCGCCAGCCGAGAAACGCCGCCAGCTCGGCCACCGGCTGCGCATCGGGGCCGGCACCGAGCAGCAGGATCTGCACCGGCCTGGGCTGCACCAGCGCCAGCACGTCGATCCCGGGCACGGCCTGCGGCAACAATTGCGTGCTGCACTCGTGGGACAGCCGCTTCGCCAGAGCGCGCAGCGATGTCAGCGCCGCGCGACGGCCGTCATCGTCCCCCCGGCTCGCCGCGGCGGCACTTGCGCCGACGCTCTCGCCATCATCCCCGAAGATCGCGGTGCCCGGCGGCCACGCGGGATCGGCAGAATTCACGATCAGCAACAGCGCTGCGGCACGCTGCGCACGCCAGGCAGCCGCAAGCCGCGTCATGGGCTGCCAATCGCCGGATGCATCCAGCCGCTGCAGCAGGATATCCATAGCGCCTTCGCAACCCGAGCCCAAGCCGAATACAGGATCGTTCGCATCACGGATGTCGTATCGCACCAGTTTCGCGCTGCCGGTCGCGAGCACCGCGCGTCCGTGTTCCGCGAGGTCGGCCTCGAAACAGCCACCTGAGAGCAGCCCGGCGTACTTACCGTCGCTGGCCAGCAGCAGGTGCGCGCCAGGCTTGGTATAGGTCGAACCATCGGTGCGCACGACGGTAGCCAGCACCATCGGGTGATGCAGCGCGCGTTCGCGCTCGAACAACGGCAGCAGGCGTTGCAACGACAACCTCATGCTAACATTAGGGCCGGCGCGTTGACGCAGCGGTCTGGGCGATGGTGGCAACTCACCTTCACGTGGCAACAACGAATTGGCCTTCACCGCATGCGCAACAGGTCGAGCTCGTAATAGCGCACCGGATCGGTCTTGTCGCGAAGCTTGGCGACTTGACGCGGGGACACCACCGCAGCCTTGTTGCCCCAACTGCTCCGAATAAAATTTACGACCTCGGCGAGCTGGCGATCGTTGAACTGGTCCCGGAACCCGATCATGCGATAGGCGTCCGGCGTGCCTTGGACCACGACCGGTGAGGAGCCATTCAGCGATATGTTGATCAGCGAGATCGGATCGGGATCGAGCACAGCCGGATTACCAGCCAGTGCGGGTATGTAGGGCGCATTTCCCTTGCCATCCCGTTGATGACAGCCAGCACAGAACTGCAGGTAGGCCAGCGATCCCGGTGCATTGAACTGCCCGCTGTCCATAGCTGCGGCTGCGGTCGAATCGTAGCTCCAGCCCTGTGGCACGCGCGGATGTGCTGGCGCCAGAGACTTCAAATAATGTGCAAGCGCCCCGCTATCCCCATCGGTTAGGAATTGCGTGCTGTAGTTGATCACATCGATCATCGAGCCGAAGGCAGTCGCGCTCGCGTTGTGGCCGGTCTTGAAGAACTGCACCAGATCCGCTTCGCTCCAACGTCCGAGCCCGAATGCCAAGTCACCGGCCAAGTCCGGCGCCGACCAATTGTCGAGCTGCGCGCCCGACAGATATGCCGGCTTGGATTCGCTTAGCGCCTTTTCCTGGAACAACCAGCCGCGCGGCGTGTGGCAGGCACCACAATGCCCCAGACCCTGTACCAGATAGGCGCCACGGTTCCACTGCGCATCGTGGTCGGAAGCGCTGCGGAACGGTTCTTCGTCGAGAAACAGCAGGTTCCAGATCGCGAGCGGCCAGCGCATGTTGAGGGGCCACGGGATTGCTGGGGGCCGGTTCAGCTGGCGCACCGGCTGCACCGCCCGCATGAAATAAGCATAGAGTGCTGCGATGTCGGCGTCCGCGATCTTGGCGTACGACGGGTAGGGCATCGATGGATAAAGATGATGGCCGTCGCGCGCGATACCGCGACGCAAAGCGCGATCGAACTCCTGCAGCGAATAGCGGCCGATGCCGGTCTCGGGGTCCGGCGTGATGTTGGTCGCGTAAACCGTGCCGAGAGGGCTGCCCATTCCCAGTCCCCCGGCGTAGGCCGCGCCCCCGTGCGCCGAATGACAGGCGACGCAATCGGCCGCGTGGGCAAGATACTCCCCCTTGGCCACCAGAGCAGGATCTGCAGCCACGGCAGGCGGGCTGGGATCGGTGTGCGCGAAAGGCACGCCAATGACCAGCAGCAGTGTGAGCGCTGCAGCGTTGCGGCAGAACCTAAACATCGTTGCCTGTATCCTGCGCCGCTCGCCCTCGGTGTGCCCGCGGGACGGCTCTCTCATCGATCGCATGGTCTTTCCAGATGCGGCGATAGCGGCATAGCGGTCATCCGGCAGCGATCAGCGCGGCCACCGGTCGCCGCTGTTGAATGGCAGAGCCACCTTACGCCCGGAGCTCTGGCAAACGCACAGGAAGTTTGCGAACGCGCCGCCCGCTCGCGGCAAATACCGCATTACATAGCGCCGGCAGTGCGGACGGATAGGTCGGTTCGCCAAGTCCGGTCGGCGCGTAATCAGTCTTCACGAAGGCGATCTCCATGTGCGGAATATTATTGTTTCGAAGCAACTGATAATTATGATAGTTGCTCTAGACCACTCGGCCTTTGTCAAACGTGATCTGCTGGCCGAGGGCGGCCGACATGCCGTCAATGATGGCGCCCTGCACCTGGTGCTCTGCGTTGGTCGGGTTCACGATGTGCTTGCCCACGTCGACCGCCACCCAAATTCGCTCCGGATGGATGGCGCCGTCGCCGGCGACCCTGACTTGATGCACCTGTGCTGCGTACCCCAGGTGACTCCAATAGCATGCGAAACCCAGTCCGGTACCGCTGGGCAGACTGCCGCGAGACGCCCATCCCGACATCTCGCGCACGCGCTCGATGACGGTAATCATCCGCGCGGCAAAGAAACCGGGACCAAACGGGTTGCCGCCTTTTTTCCCCTGGCCTTCGCCTGGCAACGGGTTCTTCAGCAACTCGAGC
>Ga0302324_100019494_pt1 | contig 13319 bp, 14 predicted proteins | sample Palsa_T0_1_FD_201949 | JGI IMG/M metagenome (GOLD analysis project Ga0302324, IMG submission 201949) | Peat permafrost microbial communities from Stordalen Mire near Abisko, Sweden - Palsa_T0_1 | ecosystem: Environmental > Terrestrial > Soil > Palsa > Peat permafrost | place: Sweden: Abisko...
GGTGATGAGGAAGTAGATGAGGGTCCAGCACAGGTAGGGAATGCCGACCGAGGTGAAGCGACGGCGCCAATAGGGACGGAGCTCGAAGTGCAGCACGTCCCGGAAGCTGTAGGCGATCATGCAGGCTGAGATGAACAGGAAGGCCTCGCGTGTGACGTGCAGGAGTTGCAACGCCGCCCCGACGCTCAGGCCCGTCCCTACCGGGGCGAAGAACAGCAGCGTGTGCGTGGAGACGACGCCGAACTGCTTGACCGGGCGCATGGCGTCGACGTGATCGAGGCGCGTGCGCGTGCCGCTCACGGGAATGGACGGAGCGAGCGGCGACTCCGTGTCGGCGTCCGTGACCGTGGCGGTCATCGACAGTCGAGGTGGTAGATGACCGGGATCTCCGCGTCGCGCAAGGCGCGCCGTCGCACCTTGCCCGTCGCCCCGGCTGGGAGGGCGCACACAATGTTGAGGGAGACCGGCCGCTTGCTGCGCACCAGGGCCGCTCCGAGTCGATCGCGCAGGCGCTCTGTCACCTGGGCCGCCACCTCGATGTCGATGCCGTTTTCGTCCTCGAAGCCGCGGAGCACGATATAGGCCACGGGCACCTGGCCCAACTCGTGATCGGGCGAGCCCACCACCGCCACACCTTCGACATCGGGGTCGGCGAGAATCAGCTCCTCGATCTCACGGGGAAAGACCTTCTCGCCGCCCCGGTTGATGACATCGTCAGTACGGGAGTCGAGATACAGATACCCGTCCTCGTCGAAATGCCCGAGATCGCCCGTCCGCAGCCAACCTTGCGCGTCGATCCGGTCCCTGTGGTGCTGACCGCCGTACGCCGCGATGACCGAAGGCCCACGGATCTCGACCTCACCGATGGAGCCTCCCCGCGCCTGCGGGCGCTCGGTGGTCGCCGGCTCGCCTGCGACCACGCGCACCTCGACGCCGACCGGCAGGCCCACGGATCCCGGCCTGCGGACGCCGGTGACCGGGTTGGCGGTTATCTGGCTGGCCGCTTCGGTCATGCCGTAGGTCTCGATCACGGGAATGCCCGTGTTCGCCTCGAAGCGGGTCGATGTTGCGACCGGCAGCGGCGCTGACGCGGATCGGACGAACCGCAGGCGCGACGGAATGACTTCGTCGAGTTCGGGGGTGGCCAGCCGCGAGATGATCGCCGGCACGGCGTTGATCCACGTGATCCGGCGCTCTGCCATCAGGGCCCAGAAGCGAGTGCGGTGGAAACGGTCGTCGAGGACCAGACACGAACCAGCGACGAGCGACGCCAGGAGGCCGACGACCTCGGCGTTGATGTGGAACAACGGCAACGGGTTGAATCCCCGGTCATTCGGGGTGAGCCGATGGTGGTCCGACACCTGGCGCGCCGTATGGAGGAGACGCCCCTGGTGCAGCGGGATCACCTTGGGCACGCCGGTCGTCCCCGATGACGCCAACACCGCACCGCCGGAAACCTCCTCGTCGCTCCACTCCGGCGTCGGGAGACGTGGGCGGTCGACCCATTCGGCCCGGAGCCGGCCGGGCCGCTTGGGCGGGTCCGAGAACACGATGTGAGCCTGCACGCGGGCGAGCGCAGCCTGTAGACCCGGTGCAGGAGTGCTCGGGTCGAGCGGCGCCGCCCAGCGCCCCGAGGCAATCGTCCCGAGGAAGGCGACCGAGAAGTCGATGGGATCAGCGATGACCAGGCCGACAGTGGAGCCGGGGGCGACTCCGCTCTCTTCGAGGGTGTCCCCCCATCCTTGCACCGCGCCTTCGAGGTCGGCGAAGGTGAGCCCCCTGTCTTCGCGCGCGTGCTCAATGTAGGACTGGGCGCCCAGCGCAGAAGATCGGGCCCGGATCAGCGCTGAGAGTTCACTCCCCGCCGTTCGACGGAGAGGGGGGAGGGAGAGTTCTGATGCCAGCGCTGACATCAATACATCATCCGCGGGTCGGCATAGTGCTTGAACTCGATCAGATTGTCCGAGGGATCGCGAAGGACGAAGGTCCGGTGCACTTCCACCAGCCCTTCAAAGCGCGTGTTGAGCTCGCGGAACATCTCGATCTTCCGTTCCACGCAGAGGTGATGGAGCGACTCGAAGTCTGCCGCTTCACGAAAGGTCACACCGAAATGGCGCGGGTAGAGATCGAGGGTCTGGCCGCCCTCGACGGGGGGGTCGCTGAGGTGGCACACCAGCTGATCGCCGAAGAAGTCGAGCGTGATCCGATCCGGATACCGCCTGGCCAATTTGCACCCGAGCTGCCGGACGTAGAAGTCCTCGGTATCCTCGAGGTGGTACGCAGGAATCGCCAGATGAAAGGCGTCCCTGGTCTCTCTCATGCATCCCCACCTTCGAAGCGGGTGAGCGTATCGGCCCGAAGGCCCAGCCGGATGGTCTCGAGCCCGAGCACCGCGGTAGCGGCAACGTTGCCGAGGTTGACGTTTGGCCCGATGCGCTTCACGAAGTAGTTCTGGAGCTCTGTCGACGGTGCCTCGAAAAGGAGGGTCTCGTGGTCGAGCCCGCTCGACAACAACTCTTCGATGAGTCCGAAGCGGAGTTCACCATTGGGACGGCAGATGCCTGATCGGCCACTTTCCCGCGCCTCGAGGGTGACGAGACCCGCGCCGGCGTCCACGTCCTCGTGAATGCACTCGATCCAACGGCTGGGCGGGAGGTTCTCCGAACGCTCCGCGTCCTTGAACCCCACCTCCGATATGACCTGGAATTCGTCCGAGAGCTTCCTGATGTACCCGGCCTTCTCACCGTTGCTCATGTCGATCGTCCCGTTGGAGACCTCGACGAACTGGCAGGAGTTCGACGCGCAGAGCTCCCGGAAGTCGTCGAAGCGATCCTGGAGGACGAACTTCTCGAACAACGTCCCACCGAAATAGAAGCTCACCCCGACGTTCTGCAGGATCGCAATTTTCTTGGGAAGATCCTTGGTGACCAACGCCGTACCCCACCCGAACTTCACAAAATCGAGAAACTCCGCCCCGCTTTCAACGACATCTTGAAAATACCGGGTGGGCAGGCCGCCATCGACCACCATGGTGATGCCGGCCGACCTTGGCTTCTCTGTTCTCTCAGGAAGCTGTAGGGCTGTTGAATGCATGTAACCCTCCGTGCTCTGTTGATTCGCTCTTATTTCGCTGACGGGGTAACGGACGGCTGGTAAACAGTGGACACACTGCCGTTGGCCACGACGTCCCACTGCGTTCCATTCATCGGGACGCCGGCGCAGAACGCGCGCATGGCACGAATGGCCCCCCCGTGGCTGACCAGAATGACGTCGCCCCGGTGGCGCTCGCGCTGCAGCCGCTCGAGAAAGGAACCGACTCGCTCGTACACCTCGTCAAGCGACTCCCCTCCGTCGGGTCGGGCAGAGGCATCGACCACCTGCTCCCCGGATATCCCCGAATCCACGGTGTCGAGCGCGCGCAGCGGGAGCCCTTCGTAGGAGCCGAAACATCGCTCCCGCAGTGCCGGATCGACCACGACGGGAAGCCCGAGCGCCTGCCCCACGAGTGCCGCCGTCTCCCGGGCGCGGACAAGGTCACTCGAGTAAATTGCCCCGGCCCGGCCCTGCCGAAACTTCTCTGCCACCTGGGCGGACTGCCGACGACCCTTGTCGGTCAAGGTGGGTCCGTCCGCCTGTCCTTGGATGAGGCCGAGCTCATTCCACGTGCTCTCACCGTGGCGCACCATCAAGAGCCTGTTGTCTCTGTCGTCGGACTGATTCACCACTCATAAGAATGGCCACTTCCGCTGAGTCAGGACTGTGATTGGACCGAGACTGCCATCAGACTTCCGCACACCTTTTTTTGCACCTGCTGAGAATCACCTGGGATTTGGGCCGGACCACGCGACGGATGAGCCTGCACCGTGGGTTTCTGCCGGAGGACGCGAGCTGTCAGGATGACGGCGGTCGAACTCTACAAACTCGGCACGCTGTCGAGCGTTCCGGCCGCGCGCCGTCCGGATCTGCTGGCAGAGCCGACCCACGACGCGCTGGCTCGTGCCGGCCTGCTCGAACAGGTCGGCGTGGTCGAAATCGATCCGTCGCTGTCCGACACCGCCGCCACCCAGCAAGAGTTCGGGCTGCAACCCGACTGGCTCGCCAACTGTGTCGTCGTCGGTGGCAAGCGCGAAGGGAACGAACGCCTCGCGGCATGCGTGGTACTCGCCGACTCCCGCGCCGACATCAACGGAGTTGTCAAACGCCTTCTCGACGTACGCAAGGCGTCGTTCCTCACGGTGGATCGAGCCGTCGGGTTGACCGGCATGGAGTACGGAGGGATCACGCCCATCGGGCTACCCGCCGAGTGGCCGGTGCTCGTCGACCGTCGCGTCATCGAGACTGAGATCGTCGTGCTCGGATCCGGCGTACGTCGCTCCAAAATCCTGGTCCCCGGGAGCCTGCTCGGACGGCTCCCCCACGTCGAGATCATCGACGGGCTCGCCGCGTAGGCCGGGCCCGTTCCCGAGCCCCCGGTCGCCCCCTCGCTGCTCAGTATTCCAGTTGACCGAGACGGTCCAGGAGGAAGGCCCTCTCCACTGCGTTCTCGCTCAGAAGCAGCGCCTCTTCGTACGCCAAACGGGCGTCACCGCTCCGTCCCAGCTGTCGGAGGAAATCAGCCCGTGCGGAGGCGAAGTAGCTGTAGGTCGCGAGCAGTGGTTCGTCACCCAGCGCGTCCAGCGCGACGAGTCCCGCCGCCGGGCCCTGCGCCAGGCCGACGGCGACGGCGCGGTTGAGGGCGACGACGGGCGACGGCCACATCTCTACCAGGAGGTCGTAGATCCCGACGATCTCGGTCCAATCGGTCGCCTCCCACGATGGCGCCTGCGCGTGCACGGCGGCGATGGCGGCCATGAGGGCGAAGCGACCCGGGGGTCGGCGTGCCAGCGCTTCGTGCACGAGCGCAACCCCCTCCCCTATGGCCGTGCGGTTCCACCGGGTGCGATCCTGATCCGGCAGCAACACCAGGCGGCCGTCATCACCCAGCCTGCTCGGCCGCCGGGCGTCGGTGAGGAGGACGAGGGCCAGCAGGCCGGCGACGTCCGCGTCGTCGGGCAGGAGGGTGCGCAGGACGCGCGCCAGGTCCAACGATCGCTCCACGAGGTCGCGCCGGATCAGATCGGCGCCGGCGGGAGCGGTGTGTCCGGTCGAGTACAGCACGTAGACGACGCTGAGGACGGCATCAATCCGCGAGGGGAGCTCGGTGACCGGCGGCACCCGGAACGGGATGCGCGCCATGGCGATCTTCTTCTTGGCGCGCGTGATCCGGGCTGCCATCGTCGACTCGCTGACCAGGAACGCCCGGGCGACCTCGGCGGTGGTGAGCCCGCAGAGCAACCGCAGCGTCAGCGCCACCTGGGCGTCGGTGCCGATCGCCGGGTGACAGCACGTGAACATGAGGCGAAGCCGGTCGTCGATGATCTCGGCCACATCGATCGCACCGGGCTCGGCGCCGACCGGCTCGACCAGGAGGGGAAGGGTCCGCTCGCGTATGGAGTCGCGGCGCGCCAGATCGATGGCACGCCGCCGTGCCACCGTGGTCAGCCAGGCCCCGGGTTTCTCGGGGATGCCGCCGGTGCCCCACGTGGTCAGGGCGCGGGCATAGGCATCTTGGACGCACTCCTCCGCCAGATCGATGTCCCCCGTCACGCGCACCGTCGCGGCGAGCACGAAGGCCCACTCGCGGCGGTGCGCGTCGGCGACGGCGGCCTCGACCGAGGCGTCCCCGGGACGTCGGCTCCCGTTCAGTCGAAGGTCCGTATCGGCCGTATCTCGACCCCGCCGGCCGGCATCGGGATTTGCTTGGCCAGTGCCAGGGCCTCGTCGAGGTCGGCGGCTTCGACGAGGTAGTACCCCCCGAGAGCCTCCTTGGTCTCGGCGAAGGCCCCGTCGGTCACCACGAACCCACCCGACGCATCCTGGCGCACCGAGGTGGCCGTCGTCGTGGGCTGTAGGGCGTTCCCACCTCGCAGGGCCGCGGCGTTGCGCTCACCGAACTCCTGGTGGCCCTTCATCATGATGTTGGTCGCCTCGACATCTCGCAGCTCGGCGGCGGACTCGTCTCCGTAAATGAGAATCAGGTACTCGGCCATGGTGGCTCCTCTCTTGCTCGGCCCGACGTTCGGGCTCGCTCATCCATACGACGAACGAGCGAAGGCCCGATCGACAAGTCCGCAGAGATTCTTCCTCCTGCCCTCCGCCCACGCCAACGCCAGCCCGTGGCGCGGCCCCACGCCGGTGAACGGCGCCCGGATCTGCCACAATCGACCGCATGCCCCCGATCGCACTGCCCTACTTCCTCAGCCTGCCCGAATCGGATGGTCCCTGGCCGGGCATTGTGGTGATCCACGAGGGCGGCGGAATCAGCCCGCAGCTCCTCCGGCTCTGCCAGCGGCTGGCCTCCGAAGGCTACGCGACCATCGCCCCTGACCTCTTCTTCCGCAGCGGGGGCACCGAGGCCTCCGACTATGGGACCTTGATAGGGGCCCTCCAGCCCGAGCAGGTGCTGGGGGACATACGGGAGTCGGCGGACACGCTGCGGAGCCTCGGTTCCGAGCGGATCGGGGTCACCGGCTTCTGCATGGGCGGGCGTTTCACGTGGTCCAGCGCCCTGCACATCGACGGATTCGCTGCTGCTGTCGGCTTCTACGGGAGCGGCATCGCCGACGAGTTGGGGGAGCCGCTCTGCCCGACCCTCCTGTTCTTCGGCGGGCAGGACCCCTACATACCGCCGGCCGAGATCGAGCGCATCGGAGCCCATCACCCCGACACCGTCGTCTACCCCGAGGCCGGACACGGCTTCATGCGTGACCGCTCGGACAGCTATGACGAGAAGTCGGCGACCGACGCCTGGGTGCGGACGCTCGCCTTCTTCGGGGCCCACTTGCGCTGAGTCGGCGCGACCCGTCGACCTGCCGCGGCCGAAGAGTCGCCTGCGATCACTGAGGCAGGAACCGGTATGACCCGACGACACCGGCGTCGGCGGCGACCGGACCCTCGACGCACCGCTCGCCAATCCCGGATTGGAACTCGGCGAAGGCGACCGACGTGGCCAGAGGGTTCTCCCCACCCTCGAGCACGGCCACGTGCACAAAGCTGACACCGTCGTCCAGGCGGAACACGGCGTAGCGCAGCCGCTCGCCGCTCCCGTTCGACAGCTCGGCAAAAACGTCACGGATCAGCCGTTCGTTCTCGTCGGCGCGCTCGGGCTTCGTCCTGTACCGAATCACCTTGGTGACAGACACGTGTCTCCTTTACTGATCATCATGCTTGCCCGGCCCGCTTCAGGACGCACGCATCGAATTGTTGCGGGGATTGTGGGTCACTTCGGCCAGGCCGAGCGCTTCGAGCAGGGGAGGAAGATACATGCCGAATCTCCCGCGGTAGCCGTTGCGTAGCCCGTACCAACCACCGACCGGGTTGGCGGCCGAGCGTCCCCACGCCTCGACGGTGCCGTCGGCGGCCGGTTTCTTCTCATCAGCCGCGCCCAGCAACACCCAGTCCCCCTGCTCCACCAACCAGGCGCGGAGGTCCTCTATCGCCCGCAAGTGGTACCGGAGCGTGGTGGACCCGACCTGGCAGACGAGGGCAGGGGGATCCGCCTCCTCATCTTTGTACATGGTGTAGTCCGAGGTACCCGGCGGTGTCGTGAGTACCCAGGGATCACCTTTCGCGCCAGTTGGCATCATCGTTCTCCTCTCTCGATCTCGGCCAGAAAGTGCGGCAGCAAGGTGTCCCAGCCGACCTGATTGCGGTCGCGCCACTGGTCCGCCGCCTCTCCCAGTTGCTCCCAGCCCCGGTGCTCAATCTCTATCCGGGTCGTCGCCGCCCCTCGAGCGACGAAGCGGACCTCGACCTCGGTGGCGGCCGTCCGATCCGCTCCCAGGTGCCACAGGTAGGCCAGCTGCGTGGGCGGGTTCCACAGTGTCACCTCGCCCCAGTCGTGCTCCATACCGTCCGAAGTCCGCTCGAAAATCCGGCCGCCGACGCCGCTCTGGAGCACGACGAGTTCCGCCTCCCCGCTCACGGTGTGGCCCGACGGCCACCAGGTGTCGATCCGAGAGGTCCACACACTGAACGCATGCTCGGCGGAGCAGTCGACATCGAAGGAGAATTTCAGGGGAGCCGTCACTGTGGCGGCTTGGGGTCGGTGTTCTCGGCCAAGAGTCGGAACCGCGCTGCAGCCTCGCCCCAAATGCCTTCGAGGTACGCCTGCACCGCCCGCATACCCTCGTCGCGGAGGTGATAGATCCGGCGGGTTCCCTGCGCCCGTTCCGTCACCATCCCGGCCTGCTTCAAGAGGCGGAGATGGCGGGAGACCGCGGGGCGGCTGATGGTCATGGCCGCCGCGATCTCCTGGACGGGTTTGTCCCCCGCGCTGAGCTGGCGCAGGATCTCGCGCCGGTTGGGGTCGCCCAGGGCCTCGAACGGGTCACCCGCAGTGGGTGCGTGGGCCAACTCGATCACACCCCCGCCTCGACCCGGCGCTTATCCGTAACCATCCGGCTACCGTAACACATTGGTTACTGAGCGAGCCGCCACGCCATGGACCGCGTGGCCCGACTCCTTGCTGGGCCACACGATGCGCGGTGCCCCGCTGGCTACGACACCTCGGACGACGTCGTCGCGCTCCCCGCGAGGTGATGGCTACTCAGTGCGCCGTCTCCGGGGTCGGGTAGACCTCCCGGATGTACTGGTCGACCTTCTCCGACGGGAGCCGCTGGCTGACGGCGAGGAAGTAGATCACCAGACTGAAGGCGGCGTTGACCAACATCATGATCCAGATGTTGACGTCGCCCTGGCCCCCGATCCAGAAGTTCTTGAAGATCCCCCCGACCCCGAACAACCCGCCCGCTCCGAAGTTCCCGAAGTAGGAGATGATCGTCATTCCGATCATGTAGGGGAAGATCCAGACGGCGGCGCCCCAGTCAACCTGGGGTACGTGCGAGTTCAGGTGCAGAGCGGCGGAGAGCGCCATGAGGGCATACCCGATGAGCAGCACGGCCATCAAGAGGGACACGGTGTTCCAGCCCGACCAGTACACGATGAAATTGGCCAGAACGAACGAGAGCGGCGCGATGACGGGTGCGGCGGGAAGCCGGTAGGACCGTGGCAGGTTGGGCTTGCTCTTGCGCAGGGCACCGAGAGCCAGCGGCGCACCGGCGTACATCATGACCGAGGCCCCCGTCACGATGTAGATCAACGATGACCAGCTCGGGAAAGGTAACAGGAAGAGGAGGCCGATGATGGCGGCGATGATGACACCCAACACGGGCACCTTCGTCCGCTGGCTCGTCTTTTCGAAGACCTCCGGCACGTAGCCGTTCTTGCTGAGGCCGTAGCTGAGTCGGGTGGACGACGTCAGGTAGATGAGGCCTGTCCCGGCGGGAGACGCCACGGCGTCGACCCGGAGGATCCAGGCCAGCCATGACAGCCCGGCCACCTTGGCCACGGTGTAGAACGGCCCACTGGCGAGTGCCTTGTCGGAAGCCAGGTTGACCCAGGTGTGGAAGTGGGTGATGGTGGCCGGGTTCAGCGACGCGATGAAGGCGAACTGAAGCAAGATGTAGATGGCGGATCCGATGAGGATTGATCCGATCACCGCTCTCGGTAGGTCGCGCTGCGGATTTTTGCTCTCGCCCCCGAGCTGCACGGCCTGCTCGAAGCCGAGCAGGGCGAAGACGATGCCTCCTCCCGGTATGGCGACGAGGATGGCCTTCGCCCCGATGTTGAACCCACCCGGGATGAAGAAACCGCCGCCGGAACTGAAGTTGCCGCTGTGAAAATGGGTGAGCAGGAGGACGAGGAGGGTCAGCACGGGAATGATCACCTTCCAGGTGGTGAGCCCCGTGTTCAGGTTGGCCAACCAGCGGATGCCAACCAGGTTGATGTAGGTGAAGGCGATCATGAGCACGACGGCGGCGATGATGCCGCCGCCGCTCAGGGTGCCGTTGATCTGTCCGGCAATCGGTGGCTTGTACCAGTGACTGGCCCACGAGACGGTCGAGAAGTACTGGATGGTCGCCAGCACCTCGACGGGGGCCACGGTGGCGGCCTGAATGTAGGCGAACCATCCGAACGTTCCGCCGGCAAGACTTCCGTAGGCGTAGTGCGGGTAGCGGCTGGTGCCGCCGCTCACCGGGAACATGCCACCCAACTCCGCGTGCACCAGCGCCAGCAGGATCACGATGCCCGAGGCGATGACCCACCCGATGAGTGCCGACGGACCGGCGATCGTCAGGGCGAAGAATGCCCCGAACAACCAGCCCGAACCGATGATCGACCCCTCGGAGGCCCACATGAGGCCGAGCAGGCCGACGTCTCGCTTCAGGCCTTCGCCCCCAAGGTCGGGACTTTGTTCAGGACTCTGGTCGACTACCACCGCCATTGGTTACCTCCCCGATCGGCGCACTTGTGCGCATTTTCACCAATGGCGGGCCTACCGGGGACCCCCCTTACTCCCACCCCTGAGACACTGACAATGACCCGGTTCGCCCCGAGGACAGGTCCAGCTGCGCAAACCATACATCGAAGGTTGTTCGCCGCGTCGAGTCATTTGCCGTTGGTTGTCGTGTCCCCGCGCGCGCATCGTGATGGCCGACGTCTTCGAACAATCGTTCGCTCGCGGCATCGCACTCAGGTCGCTGTCCGGTTCACGCGTCCGGGTGGTGCCGGCTCAGAAAAGGGCGGTGTTGTCGAGGTAGCCGAGCTCGAGGAGCACGGCATCCGGTGCCCGCGCCGCGATGGCGGATCTGATCGGTTCGACATCCGTGGCAACCGAGAAACCGGGCAGCCAGTCGTCATGGTGGCAGAGCACGACCTGGCGGGGTTGCAGCCGGGCAACGTGGTCGGCCACGTAGGTCGCGAGCGATCCCTGTATCGGTTCGCCGTCGACATTGGCCCGACCGGCCGCAGCCACGATGGCCACATCGGGGCGCAACTGATCGACCACGCCGGTCCAGTGCCCGCTGGTGTCCTGGTACAGGATCGACCCGTCGGGCGTCTCGAGATGAAAGAGCAGCGCGCCCCCATCGCCCCGCGGGCTCTGGCCCGACGACGAGCTGCGGAGGTGCGCGATGGCGAGCGGATCGAGCTCGGTCATCATGAAGGCGCCCAGTGCAGCCATCCGCTCCTTTTGCTGCTGCAGCGTCACGCCGAGGTCGCCCAGACACACTTCGTCGGCCGGGTGCATGGCCTGGTGTGACCAGACGCAGCTGTGCAGACTGGGATAGGCGGTGGCCCGCACGCCGCGGCCCAGATCGACCGTCTCACCACCGGCGACGCACAGCAGGCGGTCGGGTTCGACACCGGCCTCCTCCAGTACCCGCACCGTCTCGTAGCTGCCGATCAACCTGGCTGACGTGTTGGCCAGGATCGTCTCGGCCCCGTAGAGGTGGTCAAAATGCGAATGCCCGACAAGGATCCAGTCACACTCCGTCACCTCGGTCGCCGATCGGCCCGCACCCGCGGCAATCGGCGCCCGATCGATATAGGCGTCCAGGAACACCGTGAGTCCAGCCGTGCGCAACCGAAACGTCGCGCAGCCGTACCAGTCGAGGAACGTCGTCACCAGGCCACCCTACGTCGCCCGGCGCTCCGCCCTCAGCCCGTGAGAGCGCGACGGCCACCCATCACGCGTCAGATTGGCGGTGACGGCCAATCATTGAACCTGGTCGATCGCCGGTGCTCTCCCCGTTCAGCCAGGTCGGAACACCCGCCACAATGGTGGCCCGATAGCCGGCGGGCGTTCGACTGTACCGCCAGGCTCCTCCCGGGAGGTCCCGGACACGGACCTCTTGGCCGGGGTTTATCTCGGCCAGGTCGAAGATTACGAGGTCCGCCACCGCTCCGTTTTGGACCACCCCGCGGTCGGGGATGCCGAAGAACGCTGCCTGCTTGGCCGTCACGGCATGAACGGCATCTTGAATGGTGAGGGCGCCCTCGTCGCGCACCAGGTGGGAGAGGACATAGGTCGCATCGCCGGCCCCGCTGAACATCTGCACGTGTGCGCCGGCATCGCTCGCCCCGGAGAGACCTTGACTGGCCTGCATCAACTCGATGGAGGCCTCGAGGTCCATCGGCTGGTCTGCCGTTCGAAGATTCCCCTCCAGGTCGGTCTCCACGAGCCATTCAGCCACCACATCCGAAGGATGTTGTCCCGTTCGCGCCATGGCGTCGGCCAACGACTCACCACTGTGCGCGCCACCGACAAGGAGAAGTCTCTGCGGCATGCGGATCGGCGCCAAGGTGTAGACACATGCATCCCACTCCGAGCGGGCGGTGGACCTCCATGACGCATCCGCCAGGAGCGCCCGCTTTCTCTCAGGTGGTGCATTGACGACGTCGTGCCAGCTCGCGATGCCACTCCACATGATGGATCGCTCGAAGTGCATATTGACGTGAGCTGGCCGCGCACTGAAGTTTGCCCACAACGGCGCACCCTCCGCCCAGTAGGGGGCGAGAAACTCTTCGAGTCGCTTCCGACGTTCAGCGGCGTAGGTCTCGAGTTGGTAGCCGGCAAAGAGAGTTCGTACTCCGGCCGCGGCGGCCGGATGCGCGGCCCGTTCGACGTCCTCGAGAAGGAACTCGGGCTCTAAGAACCTCGGCACGAACTGCAGCACTGCATCGTGACGAGCGAGAACTGCAATGAGGTCGTGGAGCTCCCGGTCGTCGGCGAGGCGGCTGGGCACGTGGCGGTTATTTCGATCGACGTCCATGGCGGTTGTCGAAAGCCCGATCGCTCCCGCGGCCAGCGCCTCGTCCAGCTCGCGGCAGAGCACGGCCCGCTCGGTGTCCGTGGCCGGCCGTTCCCAGGCGTCACGGCCCATCACCCAGGTCCGCACCATCTGATGCGGCAAGAAGCCCACCGTGTTCACCGCCGTGGCGTGGCGCTTGGCCTGCTGGTGATATTGGGACCACGTGTCCCAGGTCCACGGGACTCCGAGGTGGAATGCCTCAGCCGGAATGTCCTCAATGAAGGCAAAGAGGTCGACGAGATCGGACTGTTCATCGGGCCGAAGCGGGGCCAAGCCGAGACCACAATTGGCGACGACCATGGTGGTGCAGCCATGGGCCGGCATCGGGTCGCAATCGGGATCCCACCACACGGCGGCGTCGTAGTGGGTGTGCGATTCGATGAGCCCCGGGGCTACGTAGGCGCCCGAGGCGTCGATCTCTGTCTCGCCGTCCCGGCGTAGGTCGGGCCCGACTTCAACGATGCGGCCGGCAGACGTTCGGACGTCCGCTCGAATCGGAGCCCCGCCCGTCCCGTCAACGACGACACCGCCTCGGACCAGGAGGTTCCCCCCCGTTTGCGTTGTCTT
>Ga0302324_100019495_pt1 | contig 13318 bp, 19 predicted proteins | sample Palsa_T0_1_FD_201949 | JGI IMG/M metagenome (GOLD analysis project Ga0302324, IMG submission 201949) | Peat permafrost microbial communities from Stordalen Mire near Abisko, Sweden - Palsa_T0_1 | ecosystem: Environmental > Terrestrial > Soil > Palsa > Peat permafrost | place: Sweden: Abisko...
CAATCCAAACTCTTCCCAACCCCAGCCAGACGAGGATTACCGGGATCGCTACGAGAAGCTCACCGGTCACTCTCTGCGGGAATGCCCGGTTTGCCATCGTGGCCGGATGATCACGGTCCTGTTATTGCCCAAAGTTCATTCTCCTCCGGCCATCTCAAATCGTTATGGTTGATCAGTGCGACTCCAAATCGTCATCTCCACAAACTCGATACCATCGAGTCGAAGGAATCGTGTTGCCTCACAAGCATTCCGAACCCACTGTGCCGGCCAACCACCTGCTATCTTCTGCTACTCGCTCTTCCAGAAGCGCCCTGGGAACACAGTCCACAAAATCCCTCCTCTCACAACTGCTAACCTGGTCCTTCCATACGGCTCCTTGCTCGCTAACAAAACCCATAGCGCACACATCCTGCCTGCGGTTCAGCCCAATGAATTTTTAGCTCACCGGCGCGGCTCTACGATCTTTTCCCTCCGCTTGCCCCTTGCCCGCAGCCGCGCCGCCGAGCTAAAAATGCTCTGCAATGTGTGCCAGCCGAAGTGACCCACGATTCCGATTTCCTTGGCCGCCAGTTCCAAGTGCGCCTTGTAGAGCGAACCTGGCCAGTACGGCAGTTTGCCTTTGCTATGTGGGCTGGCGAAAACCCAGTCCTCATCGATCGGGTATGGACTCTGAAGTCGCCAGTTCCACAGGACCTTTGACAATCGCAAATCGAGCGGAACCGGTTTGCGAGAGGCCTCGGTCTTACAGTCGCCGACGTGCTGCATCACGATCGAGCGGATGACATGGACTTCCATCTTCTGAAAATCGATGTCCTTCCACTTGAGGCCCAGCAACTCCCCAACCCGAAGGCCCGTGAACACGGCGATAAATACCATCGTGCGCGTCGGCTCCTTCAGGATGCGAAGCAGTGCCGCAATCTGCTCGATGGAAAGCACAATGGGCATCCGAACATTATTCGTATAGAAACCGTACAAGACGCATTTGTTGCTTTCCTTCATAGAATCTTTTTTCTTTTTGACTTCGAAAGAACTTCTCAACAACTGCTTAAAGTGCCTAAAGCGCCTAGAAGTGCTTTTAGGTGCCTTTAGGGAATCCACGGGAACAGAGCAATGGCCGCACTCAACCACCCCTTTTCTTTGGCGAGGCGGCTCCATCGATCCGTCGCGAGATTTTCCCCTCTATGTATAAAAGGAACCTGCGGAAGGAAAAAGGTATCAAAAATATTTCGAACGCAGTCTGAACGGAGCTCGACAGGGCTGGATGAGATCCGCGGGATTAATGTGGCTTGGGCGATGATGCGGGGGCTGGTGCTAGTCCCGAAGGCGGGCGCGATACTGCGGCGGTACCAGCGGACACATTTCCTTCGTAGCGCCGAAGATCATTTTGCGCAGAGACGCGACCGCTACGTAACCAAAGTCTAGCAGTGCTCGCGGCAGGAAACTCATTAGGGAAGCAGCGAGGAACCAAATGCCGCCGAGGCGCTTCATCACGTAGATAACCGCTGCTGATCGAACGAAGACATTGTTTTTCTCGTCGAGCACGACTAGGCTGTCCGGAAGCTCACCGCGAATATCTTCCGCTATTGCGCCCCGCACGAAATCTCCCTGAAGTGGAGCGAAGAAAAAAGGCCGCGTCGATCGGTCCTCCTTCAGAACGAACCGGACAAAACCGTGGCACAGCGCGCACTGACCGTCAAAGAAAATCGGTTGATTCGCGGGTTGGAGCGATGGAATCCATGACGGGTCGAAAGTGAACAGGTGCAAGATCAGCATACCCATCGTGAGGTCGGCAAAGTTGACGAGAAGCATCAAGCCGACATGCAGTCCTACCATAGCTACCCAGATTAGCGGTCGAAGGCGCCGGAATAGAGCCAGTGGCGCGAAGCTCAGTTCAAGGCCGAGCGCCGACCAGGTTGCTGTTTTCAAGAACCAGGGCGGTAAGGCGAGAAGGAATGTGCGGAGGGCGGTGGCACGCGCCAACGAGCCGCGTGGAATCCAAACGACAAAGAGCGCTCGGAATACTGGGTTCGATTGAAGGCACAAGTTGCGGATGCCCTTGCGAAGGCAACTGCGGCCTCCGAAAAAGCATAGTGGCCGGTTACTGCGCTTCCACTTTGATAGGAATATTGGGCGGAAAAACTTGGAAGACGTTCAACAAATCGTTATCCCGACGCTTTCAAAAGCGAAAATCTCGCACACACTCTCGTATCCAATCGGAGCGAGAGACGTTTCTTCTGCCCTGTCGTCTGCTGTGCAGCTGCCTGAACTCAAACTTCACTTTTACTCAGGCTTTGACATCGGATTGCGCAGCGGTCACTACGAGTTTCTGCGAGTGGAATATCTCAACAATTCGACATCGGCATCAGAGTGGCCTATTTCTCATCTCTACCAACGACCGCCTCAGTTCCGTTGGGAGATCGTTGTGCATCCGGTCCCGCGTCTTCTCCGCAATCGAATCAAGCAATGCATCCTAACTTCTGCGCTTTCACAGATTCGCCAATGGCTCGCCGAACGTGCTCAGCTTGTGCAACAGGGAAACGACATGCTCACGTTCTTTTACGATGAAAAGATGGAAGATTTCGCCGTGCGGCGGTTGACTCACCTGGAACCGACCCGAACGAAGTAGACCGCCAGGAGACGCCGCTAAGCCGAGGAGAGACGCCACGTGAGCCAGACGCAATCCGTCACATACAAGCGCAGAGGCTTCTGGGCGTACGACGTTGCTGTTGGTGTCTTCTTGAAGTACCTGATCGACGCTGCTGAAGCACGTGGAGAGGCGAATGCATCTTGGCTGTCTGAAACCACCTCGCAGTGGCGCGTGTGGGCCGTTGTCTGAGAATGCGGCTTCCCGCTTGATGAACGCTGGTCAGCCGAACAGCAGAAAACGTTTATCAATTTGGTTGAGAAAACATGCGCTTCCCTGGCCACTAGAAACGACATTCCGGCACAAGAGATTGTCAGTTGGCCCTTTGTGGACAATATGCGGATTGATCCTCGTGGAGCGAAGGAAGTCCTTACGGCCCCGGTTGTCGAGCTTGGTCGGGCAATTATTGCGCTGCTCCGCGATGAGTTGCCGGAAGCGGCAGAAGGTGAGGCTTGGTTCTTCGGTGCGCCGACTGGTCGGTCCACGATACGAATGGATGATTCTTGGGACGGTCGGTGGGCGTGAGGCTCGGTCCTCAATCACCGTAATTGTCTGGGCTCGACAGCTAACGCGACTGAGCGCCGCCGTCTAAAATCCTTAGGTGCAATCCATGCCAATCACAGTTCCAGTTGTGCAAGCGACTGTCACGCTACTAGACGAACTCACTCGCGGACGCAGAGGGCTCAGCATCGGAGCCTATCGTCCGCACATTGTAATGGGACCACAAACGCAGCGTGTCGCGATTCGCGATGGGAACCGATTCACCGAGAACTATCTGGGCGTCATGTTCGTGGGAGGACCTGACACCCTAGAGCCCGGCGATAGTGCAGACGTTAGATTGGCGCTGATGTACTTCCCGGAGTACCCCTATGAAGAGGTGCAACCCGGAGCGACATTTACCGTTCGTGAAGGTTCATTGGTCGTGGGCTACGGTGTGATCCGGTCGCGGGGAATGGAATCGTTTCCCTTGCCTCTTCTGAATCGCCGCATGGAGCGGCCATTTAACATTGAGCAACTCGATGTAGACCGACTACTCGAACAGTGGCGTTGGCTATCCTCTGATCCAATGACGCTGGTCGCTCGGAATGGTTTCGGCGATATGTTCTTGCGAACCACAAAAGGGACAATATTGTGGCTAAACGTAGGTGACGGAACTTTGACTGAAATTGCCGAGTCGGAGTTGGATTTTGAAAATGCATTGGCAGAATCGGCAAAACGTGAACTGTGGTTTGCGGAACAGCAGTTGGCAGCATTTGCTGAAAATGGCTTGAAGCCGAACGATCTGCAATGTGTCGGTTTCAAGACGCCTGTTGTTTTCGCTGAGAGCGCGAATGTCCCGAAAAACGCCTACATCGCCGACCTGTATGAACAAGTGTCATTCCTCGGGGATCTGCATCGGCAGATTGCCGACAGTCCTAACCGCGCAAAGGTCAGGCTCAAGGTCAGCCAGCCACCAGTCGAACCATGATGGACACGGTGAAAATTCGATTTCATGTGCCACGATGACCTGAAATAGCTGTGAAGAGGGTTTGCTGGTTGTGCAGGATTCCTTTAACAAGCTATGTTGTTATTAAAGGATAATGCGTTATCTCTTACTAGCAAAAGGGACATTGTCAGCACTCCGCAACACTCCCCACGATCTGGATTTGAAAAGACCTTCCCGTCGACATCACCGTCTCGCAATGCCGATTCAATGTAAAAGCTCTCCGACAAACTGCTCCAAAGCCAACGCCTCAACTCCGGGAGCGATCGCGGCCGTAGAAACCTGAAGCCGGGACTTCCGATGAACCAATATCAATCTTCCTGCTCGTTTCTGCAGCGCGCGCCGAAGGGAGGTCAAGGGAGACGCCATGGCGGGACGAACAGTTTTCGCGGATTTCGCTTCTACCAGCCACAGCTTGGCGTTAGGACGTGGAACAAGAAAGTCTACTTCCAGGCCCTGCTGATCCCGAAAATAGTAGAGTTCCTTGCGCATCCCACGATCGGCTTGGCTTTTGAGTATCTCTGCTGCGACGAAGCCTTCGAACAAGGGGCCCAGGAATGGCGACCGCTCAAGCTCAGCCGATGATGTCAGGCCCAGTAGGTAACAGGCGAGGCCGGAATCACCCAGGTACACCTTCGGCGACTTAATGAGTCTCTTCCCGAAGTTTTCGAAATACGGCGGCACCAGAATGACCTGGCCTGTTATTTCGAGGATGTGCAACCAGTCGCCAATCGTGGGAACGGTCACCCCGAGCGGTGCAGCGAGGTCGGTCTTGTTCAGAATCTGGCCGTGACGACTCGCCAGAAGAGCGAGAAAACGGCGAAATGTCGCCAAGTCCCTCACATTTGTAATCGCCCGGACATCTCTCTCTAAGTACGTTTGCAAGTAGGAGGCAAACCAAAGGCTACGAGCCTTGGGCCGGGCGAGCACCTCTGGGAATCCCCCGTGTAACAGGTTCACTTTCTTGGTTTCTGCGAGGCTGAAAGGCTGGAGTTGGAGGATGGCAGCCCGGCCCGCCATCGATTCGCTGATGCCCTGCATCAGCGGAGCCTCCTGGGACCCCGTGAACAGCCATTGCCCCATCCGCCGTGGGCCCGTGTCGATAACCGTACGGACGTAGGCCAGTAATTCGGGGGTATTCTGGATCTCGTCGAAGACGACTGGAGGGCGCAGCGCGTCAAGGAATGCGCGGGGATCGCTGCGTACGCGTGCCTGAATGTCGGGGTCTTCGAGCAGCACATAGCGGGCTTTCGGGAACAGCCTGCGCAGAAGAGTGGTTTTGCCGGCACGCCGAGGCCCTGTCACAACAACTGCGGGAAAGTGTCGAGCTGCGTCCAGCAGCACGCCTGCCAATCTCCTTTGGATATATTGCATATGAGAAATATAAACTATTACTTTAGATTACTCAACCGCCCCTAACCATGTCCGTCAGAGAATCCACCCGTATTTTGCGCAATTTGCGTAAGAGCCTACGCAATATGCGTAAACCTGTTGCGCCGGAGAGCACGGCTCAATCGTGAATGCTTGACTAGGAGGGATGCTCCAGTGCGGCTCGCCTTTTCACCCTCTCAGCCATAAGGGTGCTGATTTCGTCGAAATGCCACGGTCGGAAATCGTGAGTGTCAACGCCGACATCCATGGAAAGGGAAGTAGGTGGGTCAGGGAGGTTCCCATGAGAATGTCCGTACATGTGCCACGCTCCATGATGGGAGCGATTCCAGACGCGCATGGCATAGTGACAGATCACGATGGGTTGACCATGTATGGAGATTTCTGCAAGGTTGCTGAGCCAAGAGAACACCTCGGTCAGGTTGCGAACTTGTTTGTCGTGATTACCCGGCACCGCAAAGATTTTCTTGCAGCGAATCTGCTTGCGGTGCTCCAGAGCCTTCGCCTTGCTCCCGATGCAGAAATCCCCAAGGAAATAGAGAGTGTCATTCGCCTTTACCGAGGCGTTCAGGCGTTCAAGGATCGTCTGATCCATCTCCTCAACACTTCGAAACGGGCGATTGCAGTAGCGGATTATATTGTTGTGTCCAAAATGAAAATCTGCTGTGAACCATGTGTCCGGCATGTCTCTTGTGAACTCCCTGGCGACCTAGCCCCGTCTCAATGATGCTTTGCGTTCCGCTGCGGAACGACTTGCTGCGCAGGAGCTTCCGGCATTGGTACCTGTTGTGACTGAGCGGCACTTGATGCTTCTGGCGTTCCTTGTCGCGCGTTGGCAAACCACGTACCCAACGCGAATCCCAATGCTAGAGCAGCGCTGGCAACCACTGGCACCCAAATCGCCCAAACCTGCTTTTCCAGCCTAACAAGGAAATCGTCCATCTGCTGCGCCCTAATAGTCATGCTTCGCAGGAGCGAGTCATTGGCGCTTCTGACCTTTTCGATCACTCCGATGTCAGGGTGAGCTACTTCTCGTAGTACGTTCACAAGTTGCTCTTGAACGGAGTTCATTTCAGAACAGGACTGGTCAAGCGCTTTGGCAGTATCCGGCAGACCGGACTGCTGGAAGCACTGTCGCAGGCTCTCGCCCAGAAGCTTCGCTATGCGTGGCGGGTCCAAACCTGTTTCCAATTCCTTCGGCAATTGAGCAAGGCGTGATTCGAGGTGTGATGCGTATCCAGCCATCCGTTTCTCAACAGCATTGGCTTGAGATGCCGAACTTTCAAGAATCTTCCGCAACGACTTGCGTTCTGCGGCAATCTCTGCGGGCGTTTTTCGCGTGAGCAGCGCGAGAAGGCCCATTGCTTCCAGTAGCCGCAGCATCTCGTCGTTTGGACTAAGGGTGCGAGTGTGCGCAATGACCCTATAGTATTCCGCCTGCCGTTCAGCAGGCACCAGTCCTGCCAGTTCATCGAACAGGGTCTGGCCCTCGGACTCTGCTCGGGCTGGATTGAAGAGATTCTGATCGGTGTTCATGGGAGGAATATCTCCTTCGCCCGGTCGAACTCGGAGAAGAGTCGTCGCCGATAGCTTTCGGCGCGCATCACAACCTCGCCAGCGACCGCGTCCGCGATGATCTTCTTGATCGCCTTACATTCATTCGGCGGGATATTCTCGGGACAACGAGCAAAGATGTCTGCAAGGGTTCTGGCAGTCTCTATCTCATCGGCCTCACCCTCGTCGAACCGTGCCGCCGCTTGCCCCAGCGCTTCTCTAACCGTCATGACAGTCCTTCCGTAATTTAGCTGAGCAGTTAAAGGCCCGATTGTTACCCGGCGATCTCAGCACTGGCCCAATAGACGAGTTGCCGCAAGGTGCTCAAATGTTTCAAAGTGACCCTGTCGGGGACGCCAACAAAATAAAGAATCCAAGGGTATGCTGGCGCGGGCAAGACGACCACGCTTGCGGCCATCCGCAGCGCTGCTGAATCTCAGGGCTATCAGGTCGAGGGCTTCGCCCCGACCTCTCGTGCCGCGCGCCAACTGAATGAGGCAGGAGTCCACGCCTCAACCCTGCAAAGCTTCCTCGCCCGCGGCTCGAATCCAACCGCGCCTGAGCAGAGGAGCTTCTACTTCGTGGATGAGTCAAGCCTTGCCAGCACCAACCAGATGCGCGAGTTCCTTGCCCGGATTGGCCCCAATAATAATGATCGCGTGCTTCTGATCGGCGACGTCAGCCAACATCAGGGCGTCGAAGCAAGCCGGCCTTTCGAGCAGTTGCAGGAAGCCGGAATGCGGACGGCCAGACTCGACGAGATCGTGCGCCAGAAGGACCCGGCTCTGAAATCTGCCGTCGAACTGCTTGCGACTGGACAAGTCTCCGGTGCGCTCGACGCACTCCAGCAGCAGGGCCGTGTGAAAGAAATTCCCAACCGCCAAGATCGCGTTCGTACCATCGCCAAGAGTTACGTCGAATCGCCCGAGAACACTCTTATCGTTTCACCCGACAACGCTTCCCGCCGCGACTTAACGTTGCCGTGCGGGAGGAGTTGAAGGCAAATGGAACGCTCGCCTTGGAAGATCATAAATTCAGTGTTCTAGTTCAGCGTCAGGACATGACCGGAGCCGACCGATCCTGGGCAAGCCATTACGAGATCAACGACATTGTTCGCTACGCACGTGGCAGCAAAGCCATTGGGATCGACGCCGCCACCTATGCATCGATCATCGCGATCAACCCAACCGCAAACCAGCTAACGGTCGAGAAAGGGACCGGAGAACTTGCAACGTACGATCCCCGCCGCCTCACAGGCGTCAGCGTCTCTACCGGGAGATGGAACGTGAGTTCTCCGTAGGCGACCGTATTCAGTTCACCGCGCCAGACAAGGCGCTCGGTGTCGCCAATGGCGACCTCGCGGTAATTCAGTCAATTGCCCCGGATGGCCGCGTGACCTCCCGACTCGACGATAACCGCCGAGTCGAATTCAACCCCAGCGAGCATCGCCATTTCGACCACGGCTATGCCGTCACCAGCCACAGCTCCCAGGGTCTCACTGCCGACCGTGTTCTTGTAAATGCCGATACTAGCGTCCACCCAGACCTGCTCAACTCCCGCTTCGCCTACGTATCCATCTCCCGCGCCAGTCATGAAGCAACGCTCTTTACCGACGACATGGCAAAACTCGCCCCCCAGCTTGGAGCCGATGTCTCGAAGACCTCTGCTCTGGATATCAATCAAACTTCCTCGATCGCCCAGGGAATAGGGATAGGACTCTGACAATGCCAACCGTTTAAGATAGAGGGAACCGCGATGACGAAAAAGACGACAACTGTTCCGGAAAACTACAACACCATTCGTACCGGAATAGTCGAGCTCCTCAAGACTGCCAGATCCGCCGCTGCCAGGAACGTCAATTCGATAATGACCGCGGTCTACTGGGACATTGGCCGACGGATCGTAAAATTTGAGCAAGACGGGGAACACCGTGCTGAATATGGTGACCAACTAATCGAGCAATTGGCTGGGGATTTGACAAGCCAATTTGGTCGCGGGTTTGGTCGCGCGAATCTTTGGCAAATGCGCGCATTTTACCGAGCTTGGCCGGAGGCAAAGATTCTCCAGACACTGTCTGGAGAATCTATAACTCCCTTTGATGCGAATAATATAGAGGACACCTCCTCAAGTGTCTTAGCTCTTGCCTCTCGCTTCCCGCTGCCTTGGTCCGCCTACGTGCGACTGCTTTCTGTCCGGAATTCGAAAGCGAGGACTTTTTATGAGACCGAAGCGCTGCGTTCGGGGTGGTCCATCCGTCAACTTGATCGCCAAATCGGCACTCAGTTCTACGAGCGCATGGCGCTCTCACAGAACAGCTGCCATGCTGGAGAAGACTGCGAACACGGAACCTGGCGATTTGGTGACGCCGGAAGAAGCCATCAAGGACCCATTCGTTCTTGAATTCCTCGACCTCAAAGACGAGTATTCCGAGTCAGATTTGGAACAGGCGCTCATCCATCGCCTCACCGACTTTCTTTTGGAATTAGGCGATGATTTTGCCTTCCTTGGCCGCCAACGCAGGCTTCGTATTGACGACACCTGGTTTCGCATCGACCTCATTTTCTTCCACCGTCGTTTGCACGGCTTGGTCATTATCGACCTGAAGGTAGGCAAGTTCAGCTACGCGGACGCTGGGCAGATGCACCTATATCTAAACTACGCCCGTGAGCACTGGATGAAGCCGGGAGAGAACCCGCCAGTCGGACTAATTCTGTGCGCCGAAAAGGGAGCAGCAGAGGCCCACTATGCGCTCGACAATCTCCCCAACAAAGTGCTGGCTGCCGAATATCGGACTGTCCTGCCAGACGAAAAACTCATCGCCGATGAACTTGAACGCTCCCGCCGGGAGTTGGAGCAACGGGCCGCCGCAAATGCTGGCCGCAGCCCGCTTCAATGAGGCCGCGCTGAATTCAGCGCGGAAACACAGCTTCCCGAACGATGCCCCGCCGAATTTGCAGGGCCGACATGAACTGTCGGTGTCGCAAGAACACATTCCGGGAGTTCAGACCGCTCGTAATTCCATAGAACCAACCTCCTTGCGGCTGTATCTCACGACGGACGACCAAAACAAGGACGTGCCAGCGCCACTCGAATTTCGGCACGCTTCCGTTAGCACAAGTTCATTCAATATGGTCTTTTCATCGTCACGATTGTTGCTGCCGTAGCGACGTAGGCCGGTTCGCTGATTGGTACCGTCAAACGCCTTGTGCTTCAAAAGCACGCCAGTTCGTGGATTGTCTGCAAACCTTCCCTTATCCGTAAGGGAAGGTTTGCCCGTCAACCAACAACCTACGCGCTGCTATAATGCCGCCTGCCTTCCTCAGACGGAGCGTCGACATGCAAAAGTGTGTCCTTTGTGTCTTGCTCTATATCCTCCTGAGTCCGTTGGCCTGGGCTGGGCCGCTCGTCATCCGGGGCGTAACGGTGATCGACGCCACCGGCAAGCCTGCACAACCCGGTATGACGGTTGTGATTGAGCAAGATCAGATCGCAGCGATCGGCCCGTGGACGAAGGTCAAGGCTCCTGCGGGCTCACAGATCGTCGACGGCCGAGGGAAGTTTCTGATCCCAGGCCTCTGGGACATGCACGTGCATGGGTTTTCTACGGAGCAGGGCAGCACGGTGGAGGGCAAGACGTGGATGTATCCGCTGCATCTGGCCAACGGTGTCGTCGGCGTGCGTGCTATGTGGGGGCCCGAGGACGCCAGCGCTTGGCGTGCGCAGCACGCCAAATACGACAAGCCGTCACCGAACGTGTACCTCGCTAGCCCCATCATCGACGGACCAAACCCCACTTGGCCTGGAAGTGTCGCGGTCTCCGATGCGGCGCAGGCACGCGCGGCCGTCGATCGCTACCAGGCAAACGGAGCGGACTTCATTAAGGTTTATGATGGCGTGCCGCGCGACGCCTACTTCGCGATCGTTGATGAAGCCCACAAGCTCGGAATCTCGTTCGTGGGGCATGTGCCCGATGCGATCAGAGTGGAGGAGGCGTCTGACGCGGGCCAGAAGAGCATCGAGCATCTGACTGGCGTGGCCATTGGCGCTTCTTCTGAGGAAGATACATTGTTTGCCATGAAGTGGACTCAGATGGGCGATTTTCTCCGGAGGGATCTGCGTGCAGAGGCGACCTATAACGAGTCCAAGGCCGCGGCGCTGTTCGCCCGATTCATCAAAAATGGCACATGGCAATGCCCGACTCTGGTCGTGAATCGATCCTATGAACATTTCGACGATGGCATTTTCATGCACAAGGAGTGGTTGAAATACATTCCGAGCGATATGCGCGATCTTTGGAAGAAGATGGGCGATGACACCGGCAAGCAAGGGAGCGCTCAGTATTGGTCTGACGCTCACCGCCAGTTTCCGGAGGAACTCAAACTGGTCGGGCGCATGTACCGGGCTGGTGTCGCCATCCTGGCGGGCACCGATACTTACAATCCCTACGTATATCCAGGCTTTAGCCTCCACGAAGAACTTTCGCTCCTGGTGGAGGCGGGCTTGCCGCCCATGGCGGCACTGCAAGCCGCGACGATTGGCCCGGCACGCTTCATGGGACAGGCAGACCGTCGGGGAACAATCGAGGTGGGCAAGGTTGCCGACCTTGTGCTGCTCGACCGAAACCCTCTCGCCGACATTCACAACAGCACGTCCATCCGCGCGGTCATCTTGGGCGGCAAGTTGATGCCTCGTGCCTCGCTCGATGCGATGCTTGCGGAGGCGGAGGCGACCGCAGCCAAGCCACCCTCGAACCCACCGGGATCGACAACCAACTGACTGGGTGACGTCCCCTTCGTTTGATCTCGGTAACCTGAACGAGACGTGCAGGTCGAGACGGATCGCTATATCGTTATGCCCGCCCCAGGGCCTGGGATACAAGCTTGGACAGTTGGAGATCAGGCGGCTTCGCGAACTAGTAGGGACCTCATGAAGCCGGTTCTCAGTCCCGTGCGATTTTCCTATGAGGTATACTCTCGCCATTCGCAGGCTCTGATTCATCGGTCGGCCCATGAACATTGCGAGACTTCTGTTACTCTTTGCGGTCACGTTTGCGCATATAGCCGTTTCTCTCGCGCAGAACGCAACTGCATCGTCGCCCCGGCCGCCGCTTAGTCCAGAACGCCTGAAGTCCATCGACTCCTTCATCCGGACCGAAATGGCCGGCGAGGAGATCCCGGGTCTTGCCGTCGGCATCTTCAGCCGAGGGCATAATCTACTGGCTAAGGGTTATGGCCAAGCCAACTTGGAACTCGGTGTGCCGGTCAGGCCGGAAACGATCTTTCAATCCGGCTCTCTTGGGAAGCAATTCGCTGCTGTTGCCATCATGATGTTGGTGGAGGAGGGGAAGGTTTCGCTCGACGACAGCATTACGAAGTACTTTCCTAACGCGCCAGCGGCTTGGAAGCCCATTCTCGTTAAGAACTTGCTTTCGCACACATCGGGGCTTGCCGAATACGGGAGCCACGAGCGAACAGGGCCCCAAGGTCCCTTTTACCTACGGCTTGATTTCACAGAAGATGAACTCGTGACGAAAATCGAAGCCTTACCTATAGAAGGGCCTCCCGGGGGTGAGGTGGGATTACCGCAATACAAATTACGTTCTTCTTGGCATCCTCATCCACAAGGTTACGAATAAGCCCTTCTACGAGTTTTTCAGCGAACGCATCTTCCAACCGCTGGGAATGACGTCCACACGAGTCATCAGCGAACGTGACATCATCCTCAATCGGGCCGCCGGCCACAGGATCGACGACGGCGAGCTAAAAAATCAGGGGTGGGTTTCGCCCACTTTCAATGCCACTGCGGACGGCGCGTTATACTTCAACGTTCTTGATCTGGCCAAATGGGACGCCTCACTCTACGGCACACAACTTCTCAAGCAATCGAGCCTTGACCGCATGTGGACGCCTTATTTGCTCAATGATGGCAGGCCCAACCGGGCTGGATACGGATTCGGATGGCATGCGGGCAAGCAAAACGATCACAAACGTCTTGACCACACCGGAGGGTGGCAAGGATTCAGTTGCGCTATCGCAAGGTATCCCGACGACAACCTGACGGTAGTGATTCTGACCAATTCCAGGGATGCTGACCCGGGTTATATGGCGGAAATCACCGCTGGTCTTGCCGAACCTCTCCTTCTGCCTCCGAAGCTCATCCCCATGCCCGACACCTAGCCTGCTTAATTCACCAGAGTTGAGAATCGCGTGAGAAAGATGGAAGAAGGGCGTGGAGGAGCGGCGGATTGG
>Ga0302324_100019496_pt1 | contig 13316 bp, 10 predicted proteins | sample Palsa_T0_1_FD_201949 | JGI IMG/M metagenome (GOLD analysis project Ga0302324, IMG submission 201949) | Peat permafrost microbial communities from Stordalen Mire near Abisko, Sweden - Palsa_T0_1 | ecosystem: Environmental > Terrestrial > Soil > Palsa > Peat permafrost | place: Sweden: Abisko...
CTGACTCGTGCGCCGGGGGGGGTAACTCTCTGCCTTTCGAGAGTGCCTCTAGGTCTTGGCTGGCAGCTCGCAGGCCCGCCACAGGTACCAGCTTGCCACTGAGCGCCAGGGCTTCCATCGCGCCGCGCGGCGTTGCATCTGCTCCGGCTTGGGCAGCATCGCGGCGGTGATCGGCTCACCCTTGCGAGTCTTGCCGAAGGTGAGCAGATATCCTTTGCGGATCCCATAGTCCGTTCCAGGAAACACATCTGGGCGGCCGAGGCGAAAGATGAGCAACATCTCCGCGGTCCAGGTCCCGATGCCGCGCACGCGGCTGAGACGTTCTATAATTTCCTCGTCGGGCATGCGCCGAATATGGGCCAGCGAGGGCACCGTTCCATCGAGTGTTTTGGCGGCGAGATCGCGCAGCGCGAGGAGCTTTCCCTGCGAAAGACCAGCCGTGCGAAGCATCTCGTCCGGCACGGCAAGCAGCTGTTCCGGTTGCGGATGCAGGTCGCCGAACAAAGTCAGTAAGCGCCCCAGGATTGCCCTGGCAGCATTGGCATGCAGTTGCTGGTAGAGGATCGCCTCGAGCAGCGCTTCAAAGGGCGAATGAGTGCTCTTCACTCGCAGCGCAAACGGACCTACACGCTCGATCAGCGCGCCCAGCTTGGCGTCCGCCACGGTTAATTGCCGGAGCGCCAGCATCGTGTCGTAGCGAACCGGGCGAAGGCCGTTGTCCATAAATTCAGTTTAACTTTAGTGCGCCTGCTTCATTTACAGTCATGCTTCCGTCCGGTTGCGGCACTTTCGCCGGCTTAACAATTTTCCTCTTGCCGGTCCAGGGGTTGCCTACCCCCACAGGTTTGCTGCTATATTCAACTTTCCAAGCACGATGCGGAGAAGTAGCTCCGCGGCCAATGTCTCGGATCAATTCGTAAAAAGAGTGGTAGCTGAACCTTCTTTACAACACGGGAATCTGAGGAAGCAGGGACTCATCCAATGGCGCAGATTTTTGACCGGAGTTCCAACGCGCTAGCTCGCGCGAGCCTGGTCCTGACGGGGTTGATTGTCATTGCCCTGGGAGTCACCCTGGATCAGTTGCAGGGTTCTCCGTGGGTGACCAAGCAGGGACAGCGTGCCGAACAGCCGGTGCCGTTCAGCCATAAGCATCACGTCATGGGGCTGGGACTACAGTGCCAGTACTGTCACACGTCGGTTGAGAAGTCGAGCTACGCAGGCATTCCGCCGACCAAAACCTGTATGAACTGCCATGCGCAGATCTGGACCAACGCAGGTCTGCTGCAACCGGTGCGAACCAGTTGGGCTACCGGCGAGTCGATACCCTGGATCAAAATTCACGACTTGCCCGATTTCGTTTATTTCAATCACGAAATCCACGTGAACAAAGGCATTGGTTGTTCTTCCTGCCACGGCCGAGTGGACATGATGCCCTTGATGTATCAGCAGAACACGCTGCAGATGGAATGGTGTCTGAACTGCCATCGCAACCCGGCCAAGAACCTTCGCCCAACCAGCGAGATTTACAACATGGCGTGGGACGGTCCTTCGAGTCAGAAGCCAGTCTGGTGCGGCAGCCTGGGCCCGAAAGATGGCGTGCCGACGGCCCAGACCGTTAGCTGCACCACGGTTGACCCAAGCCAGGCGGGCGCCCAGGTAGCCTCGCTGAACATGCTGCCTGATGGCTTGCATCCTCAAGCCGCCAGCGACGGGCCGGCCATGGTGATCCCCGCCGGCTTGCACTACGAGAAGCTGACTGACCAGGACTCGCTGGGCAAATACCTCACCCAGCAGTACCACATCCGCACGCCCCAGGAATTGAGCAGTTGCGAGACATGCCACCGATGAGCGAGACCAACGGTAAGAGACAGGATTTGACGCTCGAAGCGGCCCGGGCGAAGCTAGCCGGCCAGACGGGAAAGACCTACTGGCGCAGCGTGGACGAGTTGGCCGACACACCCGCCTTCCGCGAGATGGTGCAGCGCGAGTTTCCTTCTCAGGCTGCGGAATGGATCGACCCCGTCTCGCGCCGCGGCTTTCTCAAGGTAATGGGCGCCTCGCTGGCGCTGGCTGGACTTTCCGGCTGCACCAAGCAGCCTGATGAACCGATCTATCCTTACGTCAAAGAACCGGAGGACCTGGTGTTGGGCCGCCCGGTGTACTTTGCCACGGCCATGCCCTTCAACACCGGCGCAATACCGCTGCTGGTCAAGAGCGACGCCTACCGGCCGATCAAGGTGGATGGCAATCCGGACCACCCGGTCAACCGCGGCTCGTCTGACCCCCTGGCCCAGGGTTCGCTCCTCGACCTTTACGATCCCGACCGTTCGCAGAGAGTCATCTACCGGGGTGAAGTGCGGGAATTTGCGGCCTTTCTTGCCGCCTTTCGCGCCATGCTGTCGGACAAGAAGGCATCCGGAGGCACAGGGCTCTACATCCTGAGCGACACAGTGACCTCTCCCACCCTGGCCGCTCAGTGGAAGGCGGCGCAAAAGACCTATCCCAACGCAAAGTGGCTGCAGTGGGATCCGGTGAACCGTGATTCGGCTTATTCGGCCTCGAAGACGGCATTCGGCGACTACTACGACGCCCAGTATCGCCTGCAGGATGCCGACGTGATTGTCTCCCTGGACGCGGACTTCCTTTCCGGCATCACTCATCCGGGATTTCTGCGTTTGGCGGCAGACTACGTCGGCCGCCGTAAGCTGGCGGACAACAACCTCAGCATGAACCGGCTGTATGCGGTCGAGAGCTCCCCCACGACGACTGGCTTCAAGGCTGAGCATCGCCTCGCGCTCAAAGCCGGCGATGTGGCTCCTTTCGCTGCCGCCTTAGCGGCTGCCGTCGGAGCGGGTGGCGCCGCCCCGACGCCATCCGGGCCTTCGGGCAAGTTCCTCTCCGCCGTAGCTGCCGATTTGAAGGCCAACGGCGGTAAGTGCGTCGTGATCCCCGGCGAGCAACAGCCGCCGGCTGTGCATCTGGCCGCCATTGCCATCAACCAGGCGCTGGGCAACGTAGGCAAAACGGTGGTGTACACCGACACCGTAAATCCTATGCCGTCGATGCAGGGAGAGGACATCGTTTCCCTGGTGAACGACATGAAGGCGGGCAAGGTCGAATGGCTGGTGATCCTGAATGCCAACCCCGTATACACCGCTCCCGTGGATCTGCATTTTGAACAAGCCCTCGCCAAGGTAAAGACGACCGCCCACCTCGGCTCCCACTTGAATGAAACTGCAGTGGTTACCGAATGGCATATCAACGGGACTCACTATCTGGAGAGCTGGTCTGACACCCGGGCGTATGACGGCACCGCCACCGTGATCCAGCCCATGATCGACCCGCTGTACAACGGTAAGTCAGCGCATGATGTAGTCCAGTCCCTGCTGGACGATCCCGACACCTCGCCCTACGACGCGGTCCGCAAGACATGGCAGGGCAGTCTGGGCGCAGGTGACGCCGAGCATGCTTGGCGCAAGATACTCCACGACGGCATGGTCCCGGGAACGGCGTTCCAGCCGAAAACCGTCTCCGCCAAGGCGGCCGAACTGTCTGTCACGGCGCCCAGCTACTCCGACGGAACGGTGGAGGTTATTTTCCGCGCCGACCCCAATATCTACGACGGCCGCTATGCCAATGTTGGCTGGCTGCAGGAGATACCCAAGCCGGTCACCAGCATGTCATGGGACAACGCCGCGCTGATGAGCTACCCCACGCTGGCGAAATTCGGGCTGGCGGAGCAGGACGTGGTGGCCATCCAGTCGAACGGCAACACCGTGATGGCTCCGGTGATGGCCGTTCCCGGGCATCCCGACGGATCGGTCACCGTGTATCTGGGCTATGCGCGCCGCAATGGGGGCCGTGTCGCCGGCGGTTTGGGCTTTAATGCCTACGCCATTCGCACCTCGAATGCGCTCTTGTTTGCGCCCGGCGCGACCATGAAGAAGACGGGCGAGACCTATGAGTTTGCAGTGACCAAGAGCCACTACACCGATCACCGCTCGATCGCTGCCGGCGGAGATGGTTCAGGCGACCATTCGCTCGAAGGCAACGAGGCCATGACCCGAGGCATTATCCGCTATGCCTCCCTGGACGAGTTCAAGCAGAACCCCAACTTCGCCCACGAGGACGAGGCGCTGGCCGAAGATCCCAAGCCTGACGACAGCCTCTTCGCCAACTGGCGCTACGACAAAAACGCCTGGGGCATGGCCATCGACATGAACTCCTGTGTGGGGTGCAATGCCTGCGTGGTGAGCTGTTACGCCGAGAACAATATCGCCGTCGTCGGCAGGCACAATACCCAGACCGGCCGCATCATGCAGTGGCTGCGCATCGATACCTACTTCGAAGGCGATCTGGATGCGCCCAAAGCGCATTTTCAGCCGATGAACTGCCAGCATTGCGAGAACGCGCCCTGCGAACAGGTGTGCCCGGTGGGCGCCACGGTGCACTCTCCTGAAGGCCTGAACGTGATGATTTACAACCGTTGCGTGGGCACCCGCTACTGCTCCAACAACTGTCCCTACAAGGTGCGGCGCTTCAACTTCCTGCTCTTCTCCGATTTCGAGACCGAGAGCCTTAAGCTGATGCGCAATCCCGATGTGACCGTACGCAGCCGTGGCGTCATGGAGAAGTGCAGCTACTGCTCGCAAAGAATCGCAGCCGCCAAGATTGCAGCGGATAAAGAAAATCGCGAGATCCGTGACGGCGAAGTGGTCACCGCCTGCCAGCAGGCATGCCCCACCGGCGCGATCACCTTCGGCAACATCAACGATCGTGCCAGCAAGGTAAGAAAGCTGAAGGATCAACAGCGCAACTACGGGGTGCTCGCGGATCTGAATACCCGCCCGCGCACCACCTATATTGCGGAAGTCTTCAACCCCAACCCGGAACTGGCCGAGGCGCGCACCGAGCACGCGCCCGCGAAGAGCTGAGAGGTTAGCGCAGGATGGCGACCAAACCAGAATTACCCGTAAGCGATCCGCAGCTGGATCCGAACACAGGCGAGTTCCGGGTTATCGCGCCCGGATACACCTTCAAATCGGTTACAGATGTCATTGCGCGCATCGTGCTCACCCCGCACACCCCCGTAGGGTGGTTCTTCGGTTTCATGGTGGCCAGCACCATTTGCCTGATACTTTTCACGGCCGTGACCTGGCTGTTTCTCAAGGGCGTCGGTATCTGGGGCCTGGATATCCCCGTGGGTTGGGGCTTCGCTATCATCAATTTCGTCTGGTGGATCGGTATCGGCCACGCCGGCACGCTCATCTCTGCCATTCTGCTGCTCTTCAAGCAGCAGTGGCGAAATTCCATCAACCGCTTTGCCGAGGCAATGACCATCTTTGCCGTGGTCTGCGCCGGCATGTTCCCCTTGATTCACGTCGGCCGCCCCTGGCTGGGATATTGGCTCTTTCCCTATCCCAACACCATGAATGTGTGGCCGCAGTTCCGCTCCCCGCTGCTGTGGGACGTCTTTGCGGTTTCCACCTACGCCACCATCTCGGTTGTCTTTTGGTACATCGGCATGATCCCCGATTTGGGAACCATGCGCGACAACGCCAAGAGCAAGTTAGCCCAATACATTTTTGGGATTTTTTCCCTGGGATGGCGCGGCTCGGTCCGCCACTGGATGCGCTATGAAACGGCATCCCTGCTGCTGGCCGGCCTGGCGACTCCCCTGGTGTTGTCGGTACACACCGTCATCAGCTTCGATTTCGCCGTGGCTGTACTGCCCGGCTGGCACACCACAATTTTCCCGCCTTACTTTGTCGCCGGCGCTATCTATTCCGGCTTCGCCATGGTCATCACCCTGGCCATTCCGATTCGCAAGTTCTATCACCTGGAGGGCCTGATCACCATCCGCCACATCGACAATATGGGCAAGGTGATGTTGGCGACTGGCCTTATCGTGGCCTACGGCTACTCCATGGAGATTTTCATGGCCTGGTACTCCGCCAGCCATTGGGAATACTTCATGATGTGGAACCGCATGTTCGGTCCCATGGGCTGGTCGTACTGGGTCCTGATCACCTGCAACATCGCGCTTCCGCAACTGTTGTGGTTGCGCAGCACCCGTGTGAGCCCGGGCAAGATGTTCATTATGTCGCTGATCATCAACACCGGCATGTGGTTCGAGCGTTTCGTGATCGTTGTGACCAGTCTCTATCGGGATTTTCTTCCTTCATCCTGGGGAACGTATCGTGCAACCCGGTGGGACTACGGCACCTTTGTCGGCACCCTGGGGCTGTTTACGGCGCTCTTCTTTCTGTTCGTGCGCTTCCTGCCCATGATTCCCATGTCTGAGATACGAATGATGCTCCCTCAGGCCAAAGTGGAGACGGAGCCGGAAGCGATGGAGGCGGGTGACTAATGCCTGTGCGTGAAGGAATCTACGGATTGCTTGCGGAGTTCGATACTCCAGGCGAGTTGGTGGCGGCCGCAAAGACCGCGTATGACTCGGGCTGGCGGCGGCTGGATTGTTACACCCCGTACCCGGTGGAAGAGGCGGCGGAAGTGATCGGTTTCCATCGCAACTACGTACCGCTGATCTGCCTGGTCGGCGGCCTCATGGGTTTGGCGGCCATGTTCCTGATGGAGACCTGGGTGTCGGTCTTTGCGTATCCCTTGAACATCGCCGGGCGCCCGCTTTTCTCCTGGCCGGCCTTCATTATCCCGGCTTACGAGTGGACCATCCTTTGGGCGGGCCTTTCCGCAGCTTTTGGTATGTTGGCGATGTGCGGTCTGCCGACGCTGTATCACCCCCTTTTTAACGCGCCTAATTTTCGTACCGGTGCAACCACAGACAAATTCTTCCTTTGCCTGGAGGCCAACGATCCCAAGTTCGATGTAGTGGAATCGCGCGCCTTTCTGGAAAGCTTCGCGCCGGTTTCGGTGGTGGAGGTGGAGTATTAATCCGTCAACCCCAATGCGGCCTGCTTCCCGGCTGGTGTTTATAGGTTTGGCTGCCCTTTCGTGTGTAGCCGCCGGCTGTCGGCAGGACATGCAAAATCAGCCGAAATTCGTTCCCCAGCGCAGCACCACGTTTTTCGCGGACGGCCGCTCCGTTCGACCTCAGGCTGCGCACACCGTGGCGCGCGGCCAGCTGGATCAAGATGGCTTCTTCTACACCGGCTTGGTCGATGGCAAGGAAGCTGACATGCTGCCGTTCCCGGTCTCCATGCAGGTGATGGCGCGAGGCCAGGAGCGGTACAACATTTACTGCACACCCTGCCACTCCCGCGTGGGCAACGGCGCCGGAATGATCGTGCAGCGCGGCTACAAGCCTGCTGGAAACTTCCACTCTGCGCGCATCCTTGCCGAGCCCCTGGGCCACTACTTCTACGTGATGACCAACGGCTACGGAGCCATGCCGGATTACTCTTCTCAGCTGACCCCGGCGGACCGCTGGGCAGTGGCCGCATATATACGAGCGCTGCAAATTAGCCAGAGTGCCAATGAATCCGAGGTGCCTTCCGGGATCCAGGTACAGAACCTGAAAGACATCGCGGAGCGGCAAGGGCTGCCTGATTCCTTTGCCCAGCCCTGGTCGCTGCCCGCAACCGCGGTCTCTGCTCTACCCCCGGACGCCAGCCAGGGAACGCCGGGAATGGCGCCGGCGACAGCAGATAGCCCGGTGCCCGCGTTGAGTGAACCTGGCGCTGCGGGCGCCAAGAGATAGGAAAAGACATGGCACACGGACACCACGCAAATTCGCTACCCGCCGAGCTGAATGCTCCGCTGCTGCTCAATTCCTGGCGGCGTCGGGCCATGGTTGTCGGCGCCATATTTGCCGTCTTGTCGATTGTGCTGGCAATTTTGGCGGCTACCATCGATCACGATGGAATCAATCATCTGCTGCGCTCCTACCTGCTGGGCTACGTCATCACCTGGGGCTTCACGGTCGGCGGCCTGGCGCTGCTCATGGTGCAGTACCTTAGCGGCGGCAAGTGGGGCCTGCTGGTGCGCCGTCCGCTGGAGGCGATGTCCCGTTGCCTTCCCTTGATCATCGTTTTGTTTGTGCCCATCGCTGTGTTCATGAAGAAGCTGTACCTGTGGGCGCAGTACAGCGATCCGGCGGAGGCCTTGCGGCAGCATCTGATCAGCCACGAACAGGCGCACGCGATTGCCTACAAGCACCCCATGCTGAACGTGACCAGCGTGTTGATCCAGTCCGCGATCTGCTTTGCCATCTGGCTGACATTCATGTATCTGCTGAACAAGTGGGGGCTACAGCGCGACGCCGATCCGCATCCTAATGTGCGCTTCTGGCAGGTGCGCCTGGAGAACCTGAGCGGATTTGGCGTCCTGGTCTATTCCATCACCATGAGCGTGTGCGCGATCGACTGGGTTATGTCGCTCGATCCCACCTGGTACTCCTCGATTTATGGGTTGATGTTCCTGGTCGGCCAGGGATACGGGGTACTGGCGCTTTCGATTATCACCGTGCTTAAGCTTTCGCAAGCGGAGCCGATGCACAGCATCCTGCGCAAGACCGAACAGCACGACCTGGGTAAATTGGCCTTTGCCTTCGTGATGCTGAATATCTATCTCGCCTTTTCGCAGTTCCTCATCATCTGGTCGGGAAACCTGCCCGAGGAGATTCCCTGGTACCTCGACCGGCTGCGCGGCGGCTGGGGGTGGATTGCTTCGCTGGATTTTGTATTTCACTGGTTTGTCCCCTTCACGCTGTTGCTCTCGCGCGACCTGAAGCGGAACAAGGCGCGGTTGATCCTGGTCTGCAAGTGGATGATCTTCGCTCGCTGCTGGGATATGTTCTGGCTGATTGAACCGAACTTCGCCGATGCCCGGCGGAACCTGCACTTCAGCTTCGGGATCCTGGAATACATGACCGTGCCGGTGGTGGTCATTTCGATATGGATGTGGTTCTACTTCGGCCAGCTGGAGAAGCGGCCCTTGATCCAGACCAACGATCCGCATCTGGAAGAGATATTGGAGGCCGACCATGCCCACGCATGATCCTCATGATCCTAATCACCCGCAACATCCGGAAGTAGACTCTCCTGGCTATGAAGTCACCGACGTTAACGTCAACGGCATTGTCGTGTTCCTCGCATCGTTGGCCGCTTTTGTCGGTGTGTTCTTTATTGTCTGCTTCGGTATGGGCAAGGTCATCAACACGACCATCATTGAGAGCGATGGGCCTTCGAACCAGTGGAATCAGATCGGCCCTCAGCCCAGAGGCAGCAAGCGCGACGACCTGACATCGAACGCAGTCATGGAGCAGCAGAAACTGCGCGAGATGGTGCAGCGTTTCCCCACGCCGCGTCTGCAGACCGATGACGGCAACCTTGAAATCGCAGAAATGCATGCCCGTGAAGATCTACTGCTGGACTACTACAGCTGGGTCGACCGCAAGAGTGGTAAGATTCGCATCCCCATTGCCCGCGCCATGGAGTTGATTGCTCAGCATGGACTCCCGGTAGCCCCCGAGGAGCAGACTGATCCCCTGTTGGCGGGCGATAAAGCGCCGGTGGTGACCGAGCCGCTCACCGATGGATTTGCCCGGACCGGCTACGAGCAGCAATACCTGGAAACCCTGGAGCAGCAGCGGATGCGGGGCGAAAAGCCAGGCGAAACAGCAGCTCTTGGGGTCAGCCACTAACGAGTGAGGACAAGGGGCTTTACAGGCTGTCGAAACATTATTGTTTTTGTATCAGGGCACGACTTTAGTCGGGCCGTAAAGGATTGAAAATATGTCGGGCTTTAGCCCCTTGGCAAACGGGCCCAGGGCAAGCGATACCATAAAGGTACGAATGAAATTGAAGGGCACAATCCGGTGGGCGCTGGCGGCAGGCATGCTTTTGGCTGCAGCAATGCCCGGCGTTGCCCAGGTAGCGCCCTACGGCGAAAAGAGCATGGGCGAGCCGGCCCAGGATCGACTGCCCGATATTCTTAACACGGTCAAGATCGAGCAGCGGCTGGGCAAGCAGCTACCCCTGGATGCTCCCTTTGTCGATGAGACGGGCAAAGCCGTCAAGCTGGGAGACTACTTCGGCAAGCATCCCGTGATCCTTTCGCTGGTCTATTACCAGTGCCGGATTTTATGTGCGGAGGATCTGAACGGCCTGGTTGGAGCGCTGGAGATGGTGCATCTATCGCCCGGCAAAGACTTCCAGATCGTGATCGTAAGCATCGACCCTGCCGAGACCCCAGCAATAGCGGCGATGAAGAAGGCGATGTACGTGAAGCGCTACGGCCGGCCCGAAACCGCGGACGGCTGGCACTTCCTGACCGGCAGCCAGCCTGCGATCAAGGCACTGACAGAGGCGGTAGGCTTTGGCTACGTGCGCATGCCTCAGCCGGCGGGCAAGCCGCCGCTGTTCGCCCATGCCAGCTCGATCGAGGTGGTTACGCCCGAGGGCCGGATGGCGCAGTATTACCTGGGCGTGGAATATTCGCCCCGGGATGTGCAGCTGGGATTGGTAGAAGCCTCGCACAACACCATCGGCACGCCAGTCGACAATATTTTGACCTATTGCTACCGCTACGATCCGATGCTGAACCGGCACAGCCTGGTGATTGCCCGGATCGTGCAGGCGGGCTGCCTGCTGACTGTTCTCGGCCTGGGCAGTTTCATGCTGGTGAGTTTCCGCCGGGATTTCAAGGACAAAGGGTAACGATGCATATAAGTCCAGTGCTGTGGCAGTTTCTCATAAGGTGGCTGACGAACTCTGCCCTCTTTCCGCCGGAAGCGTCGGCGATTTCGCCCCAAATGGACGCGTTCTACTTCTTTCTCTGGGCGATCTCGGCCGTGGGCCTGATCGCGGTCGGCATCCTGGTCTTTGGCTTCTCCATCATGTATCGCAAGGAGAAGAACCCGGTCGCCACTCAGATAGAGGGCTCCACCCTGCTTGAGGCCACCTGGACGATCATTCCGTTGGCATTGTTCATGATCTGCTTTGTGTGGGGTGCGCTGCTCTATTTCCGCATCTACGACCCCCCCACCAACGCCATGAATATCTACATCGTGGGCAAACAGTGGATGTGGAAGGCCGAGCATCCCGGGGGACAGCATGAGATCGATTCCCTGCACATCCCCATCAACCGCCAGGTGCAGCTGACCATGATCTCGATGGACGTATTTCATAGCTTCTCCATCCCGGCTTTCCGGATAAAGCGGGAAGTGATCCCCGGACGGTATTCGACGGTGTGGTTTGAAGCAACCGCTACGGGGACCTATCATTTGTTTTGTACCCAGTACTGCGGTACAGATCACTCCGCGATGATTGGAGAGATCGTCGCCATGACGCCCGACGATTACCAGGCATGGGCTGCGGGCAGCACCAGCGGCGCCTCCCTGGCACAAAACGGAGAACGGCTTTTCGCCAGCCTGGGCTGCAATTCCTGCCACTCGGGCGAAGCGACCGCGCGCGGCCCCAACCTGGCCCAGGTGTATGGTTCGCGGCTGCAGCTGCAGGACGGATCGTATGTCACTGCCAACGATGCGTTTCTCCGGGAGACGATCCTTAACCCGTCTACCCGCGTAACGGCCGGGTACGGACAGATCATGCCGACCTACCAGGGGCAGGTCAGCGAAGAAGGCCTGATCGACCTGGTGGAGTACATCAAGAACCTCAACTCGAACTATCGCATCCAGCAGACGTTAACGGCGAGTCAACTCTCACCCGGGCAAGCCGGCGCGTCCAGTTCCGGTACGAGCTCGCCCGCAATGAACTACCGAACCCAGGAGACGCTGGGCGCCGGTCATGGTGGGCCCGCAAAGGCGGGCAAGGCGGCACCCAGGGTGCCCGGGACGGTTAACCAATGAGCACCATCGTCACACTTCCCAACCAGCAGGACGCCAAGCTGCCGAAGCTTAGCTACCTCAACAGCGAATACGGGCTGAAGAGCTGGCTGCTTACCGGCGACCACAAGCGGATCGCGATGCTGTACCTGTTCTCCATCACCTTCTTCTTTTTTCTGGGGGGAGCCTTTGCCGGGCTGATCCGGCTGGAGTTGCTGACTCCGCTGCCTGACCTGGTTGCGTCCGATACCTACAACAAGCTATTCACCATGCACGGCGTGATCATGATCTTCCTCTTCCTGGTGCCGTCGGTTCCGGCGACCGTTGGGAATTTCGTCATCCCCATCATGGTCGGGGCCAAGGATCTGGCCTTTCCCAAGATCAACCTGCTGAGCTGGTATCTGTATGTCGCCGGCGCATGCTTCCTGGTCTTCGCGTTGCTCAACGGCGGTGTCGACACCGGTTGGACCTTTACCACTCCACTCAGCACCCACTATGTCAATACCCATGTGATCACGGCTGCGATGGGCGTCTTCATCGCCGGTTTCAGCTCCATCTTCACCGGGCTGAATTTTATTGTGACCATCCATCGCATGCGCTGCCCGGGCATGACCTGGTTCCGGCTGCCGCTGTTCTGCTGGTCGAACTACGCCGCCTCCATCCTGATGGTTTTGGGAACGCCCGTGCTGGCGATCACCCTGGTGCTGGTCATGCTCGAGCGCACCATCGGCATCGGGGTCTTCGATCCCACCAAGGGCGGCGACCCGCTGCTCTTTCAGCATCTTTTCTGGTTCTATTCCCATCCGGCGGTGTACATCATGATTCTGCCCGGCATGGGGGTGATCTCCGAGGTGATCAGCACCTTCTCCCGCAAGCGGGTCTTCGGCTACACCGCGGTCGCCTTCTCCTCGGTCGCCATTGCCGTCTTCGGATTCTTTGTCTGGGCCCATCACATGTTCATCATGGGCGTCTCCAACTATTCGGCGCTTGTGTTTTCGTTGCTCACCATGCTGGTCGCCGTGCCTTCCGCGATCAAGATCTTCAACTGGGCGGCAACTCTCTATAAAGGTTCGCTGACCTTTGAAACCCCCATGCTGTACGCCTTCGGGTTTATGGGCCTGTTTACCATCGGCGGCCTTACCGGCGTCTTCCTGGGGTCGCTGGGTATGGATATCCATCTGACCGAGACCTACTTCATCGTCGCCCACTTCCACTTTGTCATGGTTGGCGGCATGCTCATGGCCTACCTGGCCGGGGTCCATTTCTGGTGGCCCAAGATGACGGGAAGAATGTATCCGGAATCCATGTCGCAGTTGGCCGCGGTCACCACCTTTATCGGGTTCATCCTGACCTTCTTTCCCCAGTTCATCGTCGGCTACCTGGGCATGCCGCGCCGTTACCATGCCTACCCGCCGGAGTTCCAGGTACTGAACGTCCTGTCGACCGCGGGTGCTACCGTGCTGGGGATCGGCTATCTGCTACCAATGCTCTATATGCCGTGGTCGCTCAAGTACGGTAGTATCGCGGGCAGCAACCCGTGGCAGGCGACTGG
>Ga0302324_100019497_pt1 | contig 13315 bp, 11 predicted proteins | sample Palsa_T0_1_FD_201949 | JGI IMG/M metagenome (GOLD analysis project Ga0302324, IMG submission 201949) | Peat permafrost microbial communities from Stordalen Mire near Abisko, Sweden - Palsa_T0_1 | ecosystem: Environmental > Terrestrial > Soil > Palsa > Peat permafrost | place: Sweden: Abisko...
AAGGCCAAACCCGGGGGCCACCTTCCCATTGAATTGCCGTCTTCCATGGCAGCGGTTCGGGCGCAAAAAGAAGACGTACCTTATGACAGCAAGGACCCGTTGTATAAATTCGGATATGGGCTAAGCTATTAATTTTCTGGCGGCTTACCGCGTTCTGCTCCTGGTTGTTGTCATAACTTAGTATATTACTATGTATGACAAAGCGATTTCTTTTATTGCTTATTCCATTGATAGTCATTGGCTTGTCATTAACGTTGCCGGGCGTTTCCCAAACATTGCTGCCCCCGGATCAGCCGGAACAGGATGCCTGCCATGCCCTTCCGCTATGCGGCGGCAAGTTTTTTACCCCCTTCAGCTACCAGGGAACGGGATTGGTGCTGGACCTCAACCAGACACCTTGCGATGACGTGGCGGGCGGTGGTGAGGACAATTCGATGTGGATCAAGGTAACCGTAGCGGCGGCCGGCGTACTGGCATTCAATATAATTCCCGTGGACACTTCGGATGATTATGATTTTGCCGTTCTGGATGTTACCAACACCCTTTGCAGCAGTCTGTCGCCTTCTGATGTGGTCCGCTGCAATTTCAACAATAATGAACCGGGCAGCAACCCATTGGGTATCGTTGGGCTAAGCACCAGCAGCAATATCCAATATGTTCAGGCCGGCGCTTTCGGCACCTCTTTTTGCGAGGCCATCAATGCGACTCCCGGCCAGACCTACCTGATCATGATCAACAACTTCGGGCACGATTCCGACCCGGGCCCCAGTTCCGGCTTTACGATCGACTTTTCCGGCTCTACCGCTACTTTTACCGGCAATCAGCCGCCGGCGTTTCAAAATATTGTCAAACAATGCAGCGACAGTTCCGTAACCGTCCAATTGAACGCCCCCATCTTATGCAGCTCCATAGCGCCCGATGGCAGTGATTTTTATACGTCGCCTGCCGAGCCAATCGTGGGCGCATCCGGCGTGAATTGTGTCAACGCCACTGGCTATACATCGGAAGTTACCATCAGCTTCGCCAGCCATCTTCCGGTTGGCAATTACGTGCTCTATGCCCAGCCGGGAACGAGCGGGACTACCTTGCTGAACCTTTGCGGGGACTCCATGATGATCACGACGGGATCGCCGCCGTCGCTGCCCTTCTATGTTCCGGCAGGGATCCAACCCAACTACCTGCATCCCGATACGGTCAAATGTAATTATAGCACCATATCGGTCGGCGCCGAAAAGGAATTCGCCGCCTATCTGTGGAGTTCGGGGCAGACCACGCAGAGCATCGCGGTGATCAATCCCGGCGTATATACGCTTATGGTCACCGACAGCAACGGTTGCGTCGCAACGGATTCCACCAACATTATCGATTCAACCTGCCCGCAATATGTGTATTTTCCATCGGCCTTTACACCCAACCACGATGGAAAGAACGACCTCTTCAAACCCGTCTTTGCCGGTCCGACCAATGAGTACAAATTTGCCGTTTATGACCGGTGGGGGAGACGGGTTTTTGAAACCAGCAATCCTTCTGAAGGATGGGATGGAACAACCGGTGGAAGAGAACAGCCGGCGGGGACCTATGTATGGTTCTGCGTATACAGGCTGTACCAGCAGCCACAACGGCTGCAGAAAGGGACGGTGATGCTGATCCGGTGACGATCCGGCGGCGAAAACGCAAAAAAATTCTCCCTGCATAAAAAAAATTCCTATCTTGTATTTGTTGAAACGCTTTGCCGCCATACTGCTCATGGGTATTCTCTTCTTCAACTGGTACGGTTACCAGCTACTGAGCAATTATTGGCAGGATCGCGCTGAACGCAGGCTGGAAGCCAGTCTCGACCAAAACAACTACGACGAATCAGCGCTTATTTCCTTTAAGGTTCCGCTTACTTCACTGGCTTATTACAACAGTTCCGCCGGCTTTGAAAGAGTGAATGGCCAGATCGAAATAGCCGGTGTCCGCTATCAATACGTCAAACGCCGGATTTTCAAAGACTCTCTTGAAGTCCTTTGTATCCCCAATATGGCTTCCATGACCCTGCAGACCGCCAAAAACGATTTTTTTCGCCAGATCAACGATCTGCAACAACAAAACCAGGGCAAAAAGAGCAACGCTCACCCCGTCAAAAACAGCTCAAAAGACTATCGCCCGGCGAGAACAATAACTGATGCCATCCTTCCGGATGCGTTCGCTACCGCAACTGCTCCGCAACAAGGCCTTTACAGTCCAGCCCGGCTCCCTTCACAGTATGTCCCCATTGCGGAAAACCCGCCGGAGCAGATCTGATTCTTCCAGCCTGATCAGAAACAAGAAATCCCGGAATTTCCGGGAGACGTCCAGCCAGATGGCGGATTCCCGCTTATATCAAGTAGTATCAATGAAGGATTTTATCTCCGGAGGGCTTGCAGAGCCAGCACATAGGATGCATCTTACCCTGCGCCTCGCCTCGGCGATGTGCTTTATCGGCCATGGTGTATTTGGTATTATCACCAAACCCATTTGGTGCAATTATTTCGGCGTATTCGGCATCGGCCACGATCTCGCCTACCGGGTCATGCCGGTCGTAGGCAGCATCGATATCCTGCTTGGCTTGTCCCTGCTTCTTTATCCTATCCGCGTCATACCGGCGTGGCTGGTATTTTGGGGAGCTGTTACAGCCCTGCTCCGCCCCCTCTCCGGTGAATCCTTCGGCGAATTTATCGAACGCGCCGGTAATTTCGGGGCGCCTCTCGCGCTGCTGTTACTATCCGGCTTCCGCGTGTCCGGCGAACGCATGTCCGGCTTCCGTAACTGGACGTCCCGTATGGACGCTTATCCTAAACCCGATGCTGCCGCGTTTGCCCGCGTCATCCTTTGCCTTCGGGTCGTCGTATTCCTTCTTCTCCTGGGTCATGGCTGGCTCAACTGGATCGAAAAGAAAGGCCTGCTTGCGCAATATGCCGCGCTGGGCTTCTCCCATCCCGTCAATACCGCCCATGTCGTGGGGATATTCGAAATGATAGCGGCGCTTGCGATCCTGATCCGGCCGGCAAGGCCTCTTTTACTGGCCCTGCTGCTTTGGAAGACAGGTACGGAGCTGTTCTACCCCCACTACGAGCTGTTTGAATGGGTAGAGCGCGCCGGCAGCTATGGATCACTTTTGGCCCTGTGGCTGGCGCTGGGAAAAGGAAGACAGGCCGCCATTACATCACCCCAAACATCACTAACGATATGAGAAAGATCTTTATATACTTATTATTCTTTGCTGTAATACTGCCCTATTACCACCTGTCCGCACAGGGCTGCGTGGCCATCCGCAGCACCGGTGGTTTCTGTACCGCAGGAGAACAACAACAGCATGTTGACACCTCCGCCCAATGGCAGTTAACTGTCAACAACCGCTATTACAAATCCTTCAAACATTATATCGGTACCGTGTACCAGAAAGAACGTGCGGTTCTGGGCAACGAAGTGATCAACCACGCCTATACCGGGGACCTGGCCCTCTACCGGATCCTGAACCCCCGGTGGACCCTTATGGTGGACTTGCCTATCTCGGCCAATGCCCGGTCTCAGTGTTACCTGCAGGACAACGTTTACCATCGGTTCAGTACCCACGCTTTCGGTGAGGGCGATATCCGTTTTGCTGTCTATCGCTGGTTGCTTGACCCCGTCAAAATGCCCAAAGGGAATATCCAGGTAGGACTGGGGATCAAACTTTCCACCGGCGATGATAACTACCAGGATTATTTCAAGACCAGTGACAGCACGAAAACGTATGGGCCGGTAGACCAGTCCATCCAGCCGGGCGACGGCGGCACCGGCCTTACCTTGGAAATAAACAGCTTCTATAACTTTTCAAGAAAGGTCGGCGTGTACGGTAACTTTTTTTATCTCTCAAACCCGCGGGATCAGAACGGCGTTTCGAATGCCCATGGCGGGCCAGTGTCCGCCGCTTCCATCGCCAATGGCAGCAATATCATGAGCGTTCCGGACCAGTACCTGGCGAGGATCGGTGTCAACATGCAATTCAACCGGCTATACGCCTCTGCCGGTGTCCGGGATGATTGTCTGCCCGTACACGACCTGATCGGCGGCAGCGATGGCTTTCGGCGCCCGGGGTTCATTATCTCTGCCGAGCCTGGCCTGACCTATGTGTTCCCGAAAGTCAGTCTCTATACCTTCGTTCCGATAGCCCTGGTGCGTGACCGCACCCAAAGCGTGCCGGATAAGATAACTACCGGGCTGACAGGTGTCTATACACATGGTGATGCCGCCTTTGCAAATTGCGTCGTCAATATCGGCGCAAATTTCAGATTCTGATTTTTCATCATTGCAGAAAATTTTAAAAAACTTAATTATGCCCATTCTTACAGAACCGATCGGAAGTATCCCCCGCCCCGCCGAACTGGTGGAAGGGCTGGGAGCTTTTTCCAAAGGCGATATCGGCGTCGACGAATTGAATGTATTGTTTGAAAGAGCCCTCCGCGATACCATCAAACGATTCGAAGCTACCGGCTCCCCGGTCATTACCGACGGCGAACAGACCAAGCCCAGCTTTGCCACCTACCCCATCCATGGCCTGCAAAGCCTTGCGCCGGACGGCGTGGTCATCCCCTTCAAAGATGGCCATACCCGCCAGCTGCCAAGACTGACAGCAGGTCCGTTCCGCTACCAGACCTATGCCGGCGCCTATCTGAATAAGGCGGCAACACTGACAAGCCTCCCGCTCAAACAGGCCGTCATCTCCGCTTCCGCGCTCAGCCTGCTCTATCCGGCTGCCGGCATCGATGGGTATTCGAGGGAAGCCTTCCTGGCTGACCTGATTGACGAACACGAAAAAGACATCCGTTATTGCCTTGCCGCCGGAGCCCGTTCGGTACAGATAGATTTTACCGAAGCGCGCCTTTCGCTAAAGCTGGATCCCAGTGCGGGTCTGTTGCGCTCTTTTATCGCCCTCAACAATGAAGCGTTGAACCGGCTGTCCCCGGCCGAACGTCAAAATGTCGGAGTGCATAGCTGTCCTGGCGGCGATCATGATTCGACGCATAGCGCCGACATCGATTACGGCGATCTGCTGCCGCTGTTGTTCGAACTGAATGCGACAAATTTTTATCTGCAATATGCCAGCGAAAAAGACAAGCAGAAAGTACTGCAAGCCATAAAGGAAAATCTTCGCCCGGGCCAACGGGTTTTTCTTGGCGTGACGGATGTCTTAAGCCCCCGCATCGAATCTCCAGAGGAGGTCCGCGATCTCATCCTCGAAGCAGCCGAATATATCCCGCTGTCGCAGCTGGCGACAACGGATGATTGCGGTTTTTCGCCATTTGCGGATGATATGTCCACCAGCCGCGATATCGCTTTCGAAAAGATCCGGGCACGCGTCGAAGGCACCCGGCTGGCGGAAGCAGCGCTTACACAAACACAAGCAGCTATTTAAATCAACCCAAAAAATACTACCATGGCACACATTGCACTAAATAACGAAAACCTTCCGGGCATCGTAGGCCTGCTGGACTATAGCCCCGCTACCGCCCTGCCACTTACCGATCTGGCCAATGTACTACTGGTGGAAGACTCCACGCTTACAAGGGCGGAAAGAGAGATCATCGCCGCTTCCGTCTCCTGGTGGAACGGATGCCATTTCTGTCACACCTCGCACGCAGCCGCCGCCATGGCGAACGCCGGTGCGGATATCTCCCTTATCGACGATATAAAAAACGGGCTGCCCAATACCGAAGTCTCGGCAAAGCTCCGTGCCCTGCTCGAGATAGCCCATCATGTACAACAGGGGGGCAAGAAGGTAACGACGGTGGATATCGAGGCCGCGCGCATCAACGGCGCTACCGATAAGGAAATCCATGACACCGTGCTGATCGCCGCGGCTTTTTGTATGTATAACCGCTATGTGGATGGGCTGGGTACCTGGGCGCCAATAGAAAAGGAAGCCTATGTGGGGATGGGACAGAAGATCGCCCGCCATGGATATGGGATGGCTATTGCTGAGCCGGCTTAAAAAATTTGCTTTGAACAACGAAACACGTATAACCAAAATTAAACTGAATGAAACTCCCTTTCACCCGACGAATCCTGACCTTACTGGCATTGCTGCTGACAGCGTGCCAGGGCCTCCGGGCGCAGACAGACGAAGATGCGATTATGATGGGTAAATATGACCTTTGTACCGGCCTCACGTATACCCACAGCAGCTGGGATTATTACTGGGAAGGGACTTACCATCGCAATAACTACAACCTGGGCACGGTAAAAACTCAAATGGTAAGCCTGATGGGCATCTACGGTATCACCCGCCACCTGGCGGTGGTAGCCAATGCCCCCTATGTGTGGACGGACGCCACGGCGGGCACCCTGCACGGGATGCATGGTATACAGGATCTTTCCGGCTGGCTGAAATGGGAGGCCTTCCGGCAAAAGATCGGTAGCAAAGGAGTCTTTTCCCTGTTTGCGCTGGCCGGCGGATCGGTGCCGCTGACCAACTATCTCGCCGACTATCTCCCGCTTTCCATCGGGCTGCATAGCCGGACCGCATCGGGCAGGATCATCGCCGATTACCAGCTGGGACATTTTTTTGCAACGGCTTCCGGCACCTATACCTGGCGCAGCAATATTACGATCGACGAACAGTCCTATTATACCACCGAGCTGCACCTGACCAACCAGGTGCAGATGCCAAATCAGATGGCTTACAATTTTCGGACAGGATATCGCAGCAACCGCTGGATCATCGAGGCTTTGTTTTCCGATATGGTTACGCTGGGTGGATTCGATATCCGGAAAAACGATATGCCGTTCCCCAGTAATAAGATGAACGCCACCATGGCCGGCGCGCATGTGAAATACGAATTCAAGGCGATTAAGGGACTGTCCCTCACCGCCGCCGGCAATTATACGGTTGCCGGACGTAATGTAGGACAGGCGACGACCATCGACGCCGGGGTCTTCTACATCTTCGATTTTAACCATAAGAGTAAAACGGCTGAAACACCAACCCTCAAAACGAAATGAATATGCACATCCATATATATGCTTTCCGGTTTTTGTCCATCCTCGCACTTACGGCGATGCTTGCTTGTAATAAGAGTATTTCGAATGCGACCGCCAGCCTGCCTTCGCTGACCCCGGCCAATGAAGACCTCAATGCCGGCAGCTGGAAGACGATCCTGCTCACCCGTCCCGATACCTTTGCCGTGGCGGCTCCCGCAGCGACAACCTCGCCGGCATATGCGGCAGACCTGAACGAGATCAAGGGCTATCAGGCCCACCTGACCAGCGACCAGCTAGGCCAGATCAAATACTGGAGCGCCGGCGGCGTTTTACGGTGGAATGAGACCATGCGCGAGCTGGTAGCAAAATATAACCTTCCGCCCTATCAGCTCCCGAACGGCACCTATCCTATACCCAGCTCTACAAACCCCTTTGCCTATCCCTTATTCCCTTTCTCCAATCCGCCATATGCCGCCCGCGCATACGCCTATGTCAGCGCCGCCCAATATGATGCCCTGATCGCCTGCTGGCACTACAAGACATTGTATAACCGGGGCGCGCCTTATACAGTGGATTCTACCGTCAAAGCATTGGCCGGGAAGACCAGCCTCCCGTCCTATCCATCAGAAGGCGCCGTACTGGCCGGCGCTACCGCCGAAATGATGCAATTACTTTTCCCGGATGAAATTGCGTCGATCCAAACAAAACTTCAGCAGCAGGAATTTAGCCTGATCGCCTCCGGTGCTGCCGCACCCAGCGATGTGACGGCCGGAGAGGCGCTGGGCCGTCAGGTGGCCGACGTCTTTATCGCCCGGGGCAGGGCAGACAATGCCGGCAAGGCCGTCGGCACCCCCAGCATTTGGGCGTCTTTTGTAACTACGGCGGAGGCCAATAACCAGCAGCCCTGGATAAGCCTCGAAACACCCGCCCGGCCGCCGATGCTGCCCCTTTTCGGAGCGGTTAAAGGCTTTTTGGTCGACTCGGCGGCAGTGGTTTCCCTCCGCCCCGGCCCGCCACCCTCTACCGGCAGCGATTCCATGAAGGCGGATGTGCAGGCAGCCTATAATACGGTAAAGAACGCCACCCGCGAACAACTTAGCCTGGTTCAGTTCTGGGCAGACGGCGTCGGCACCTGGACACCGCCGGGTCACTGGGACTATATCGCGGCGCAGGACTTCATCGGCCAAAACTATAGTGAGGTGAGATGGGCCCGCAATATGGCCCTGCTGAATATGGCAGAAATGGATGCCGGTATCGTCTGCTGGAGCATCAAATATTACTATTTCAACCCCCGGCCTTCCGATATGGACCCTGCCATCCGAACGCTGACCGGCGTACCGAATTTCCCTTCTTACGTTTCCGGTCATGCGATGTTCAGCTCGGCAGCCGCCGCCATCCTGGGATATCTTATCCCGGCAAGGGCGCAGGCCTATGCGACTATGGCGCAGCAGGCGGCCGACTCAAGGGTCTGGTCAGGTATCCATTATTCGATTGATTGTACAACGGGAGCGACAGTAGGACAAAATGTAGGTAATTACGCCGTCCAGCGGGCAATGATCGACGGCGCCGATCAATAATTTTTTTTTGGCATAAGCAAAAGCAAACGAAACGCCGCCATTCCTGGCGGTGTTTCCATTTTTATAAATGTATAAAAAAAATTTTACATAAGGAAAATCTCCTTTTAGGGGTAAAACCGTTCAATTTGTTATTTTTATCCCTCATAACGCTAATATGAAAAGATCAGCAGCCTTCTTACTACTGGTATTGAGCGCTTTCCTGTCGCTCGCCCAGCAGATCGTTACCACCCCACCGGACAAGATCTATGGAAAATTGTTCGCCGATGTACAGATGGGCCAGGTTTTTTCGGATGGCAAGACATTTGTGGATTGCATCCCCAAACGGAAACCAGCCGATATCGTGGCAGACTACGAAACACAGAAAGCGGCCCCGGGCTTTGACCTGAAGAAATTCGTGCTCGATAATTTTAGCGTCCCCGTCAACCCCGCGGATGCCTATAAGACCAATATGAGCGAAGACGTGGTTACCCATATAAAAAATTTGTGGTCTGTCCTGAAACGAAACCCCGACAAGACGGTGGAAGGCAGTTCCCTGCTGCCCTTACCCGAGCCCTACATCGTACCGGGCGGACGGTTCCGGGAAGTCTATTACTGGGACTCCTATTTTACCATGCTTGGTCTTAAGGAAAGCGGCGAGATAACCATGATCGACGATATTGTCAAAAACTTTGCCTTTCTCATCCAGAACTATGGACATATCCCAAATGGCAACCGGACCTATTACCTCGGCCGCTCCCAACCGCCCTTTTTCTCCCTCATGGTCGAGCTGCTGGCTTCCGCCAAGGGCGACAGCGTCTACCAGGAATTCCTGCCGGCGATGGAAAAAGAATACGAATTCTGGATGGATGGCAGCGAAAAGCTAAAACCCGGACAAGCCTATCGGCGCGTGGTCCGGTTTAAGGATGGCGATATCCTGAACCGCTATTGGGACGATGCAACCGTTCCCCGGCAGGAGAGCTGGCGGGAAGATGTGCTGACGGCGCAAAAATCGGGCAGGGACAAAATAGAAATGTATCAGCATCTCCGGGCTGCGGCGGAGAGCGGCATCGACTTCGGCAGCCGATGGTTTGCCGATGAGAAAAACCTGGTGACTATACGGACCACCGACCTGGTGCCCGTGGACCTCAATTGCCTGCTATACCACCTGGAATGGGCCATCTCCAAAGCTATGCTGATGAATAAAGACAGCACCGCCAACGAATACCGGCGGAAAGCGATCCATCGGGGCGAACTGATCGAAAAATATTGCTGGAACAAAACCGTGAACTTCTATACAGATTATGACTTCAGGACAAACCGGCAAAGCAATCATATCAATCCCGCGGGTATGTATCCTTTTTGCTTTATAAACGAAAACCCGGACTATATGAGCTTCCTGGGCAGCAAGGTCGCTGAAGTGATCCGCGAAAAATTATTAAAGCCGGGCGGTATCGCCGTTTCGGAATTTGCAACGGGTCAGCAGTGGGATGCGCCCAATGGCTGGGCCCCGCTGGAATGGATGACGATCTGGGGGCTGGATCGCTGCGGGCAAAAAGACCTGGCCGCGGATATCGCCACCCGCTGGGTCCGGCTAAACGAAAAAGTATACAAAGAGACAGGCAGGCTCCTGGAGAAATACAATGTCGTCGATATCGACAAAGGCGCCGGAGGCGGGGAATACCCCGATCAGGATGGCTTTGGCTGGACCAACGGCGTCCTGCTCGAACTGATCGACAAGTATAATCTGCCAAAGGAATAGGTAGCCTGAGGGGCAAAATCCACAGTCGTTTGCCCCCCTCATGGCAGCCAGGAAGTAGGTAAAGGATTAGAAAAGAAGATCAAAAAAGACGCTGGATTAAAATAGAACCCAAGTATGAAAGTTGAAGTAATTGTAGAAAAAACTAAAACAGGATATTCGGCTTATGTGGAAAAGTATCCTGTATATACTGTAGGTAAATCTTTGGAAGAGCTTAAATCCAATATTTTGGAAGCTGTTAATCTTCTTCTTGAAGGACTAGGCAAAAAGATTACCGAAAGCGATTTAAAGATAATATTGGATCTGCCTCAATTCTTCGCCTTCTATAAAGTAATCAATGCAAAAGCCCTTTCTGAGAGAATTGGTATGAATCAAAGCCTGCTTGCCCGGTATATCAAAGGGGTGAAAAAACCTTCATCCACACAAACCAATAGGATTCTGAGAGGCGTTCAACAAGTTGGTAAGGAACTGGCCGGCATTCAATTTTTGCTTTAATTTCCGGCTGGGGTTTACCTTTGCCAAAATTCCATAATGCCCAGATCCTTTTTATCCCTTCTGATCGTGCCTTTTTTCTTCACCGCCTGCTCCTCCAACAACGTGACGGTGGACAACAGCCTGAAACGCTATTTTGATTCCGCCGGGGTACAGGGGTCCTTTGGATTTTTTGACAACGGGCAAGGACATTTTACGATCTATAATTTGACGCGGTATAGCGATAGTTTTTATACGCCGGGGGCGACATTTGATATTCTGATGTCGCTGGTGGCGATTCAAACGGGGGTGATGAAGGATGATTCGACGAAATTTTTGGCGGATTTGGTGGTGAGAATCGAGAATCAGAATCGGCGGCCGGAAACCATTGGCGAGCTTTTCGGGGATACGACCTTTATCGGCGACCTGGCTTTTTTTCGCCTGGCGAAGCAGATTGGGAGAGATACCCTGAAAAAATGGATCGATTCGCTGCAATATGGCAACAAGGTCGTGGGCAGCGATACAACGATCAGTGATACCATGACGGCATTCTGGGTAAACAACACGCTAAAAATCAACTCTGACCAACAGCTCGGCCTCCTCAAAAAACTCTATTTCAACCAGCTCCCCTTCTTCCAGCGTACCCAGCAGATCGTCTGCCGGATGATGACGGTGGAGAACCACCCCGGGTACCGGCTCAGCTATAAGACGGCCCGGGGATTAAAGGAAGACGGCCATGCCATCGGCTGGGTGATGGGCTGGGTGGAAGAAAACAAAAGCCCCTATTTTTTTGTGGTCAACCTGGAATCCGCCGATCCGGATAAGAATCTTGGTGAGACAGGGTTGGCGATCACAAATGGCATCCTGCGGCAGCTTGGGTTTTCGCAGGGTAAAAAGCAGGGTAAAAAATAGTAACTTGCCCCCGTGTACCGCATTGAACATATCGAATATCTGAACGGCCTGGCAGGTCTTCCCGTCCTGCTCTTTTTACTTTGGCTCTTGCTGCGCTGGAAAAAAAAGACCACTGCCCGCATTGGCGACCCTACCCTGGTCAGCCGGCTGATCGAAAGCTTTTCTTCCACCCGCTTCATGATAAAAGCAACCCTGGTACTGGTAGCGTTTTTCGTTGTCGTACTCGGCGCCGCCAACCCCCAGAAACCCGGCTCCATGGAAAATGTTCAGCGAAAAGGCGTGGATGTCATGCTGGTGCTCGACGTCAGCAAGAGTATGCTGGCCCGTGACATCAAACCCACCCGGCTCGAAAAGGCCAAACAATTTCTGCTCCGGCTGACCGATCAACTGCCCAATGACCGGATCGGCCTGGTCCTCTTTGCCGGGAGGGCCTATCTCCAGATGCCCCTGACCTCCGATCATGGGGCGGCGCGTATGTATATCCAGGATGCCAGCCCCGATGCCGTTCCCACCCAGGGGACCGTGATCGCGGAAGCCTTGACGATGGCCAATGCCGCCTTTAACACTAAAGAGCGAAAATATAAATCCATCGTACTCGTCTCGGATGGCGAAGACCATGACCCCGATGCGGCAAAAGTGGCCAAACAGCTGGCGCAGGACGGCGTCCTGATCAATACCGTCGGCATCGGCTCACCCGATGGCTCACCCATCGAAGACCCGATCACCGGGGAATTGAAGAAAGACCAGGAAGGCCACACGGTCATGTCAAAGTTAAATGAAGCGGAACTGCAACTGTTGGCCACGGAAACAAACGGCACTTATCTTCGGCTCGATAATATTGAAGATGCGCTGATCACCATGACACAACAGCTGGATACCGCAGAAAAGAAGTCTATGAATGATTCGGAGTTCATCGATTATAAAAGCTATTTCCAGTGGTTACTTGCTGCGGCCCTGTTGCTGCTGTTAGCCGAGTTTTTCCTGACTGAACGCCGCCGGGGGAAATTGGCGGGGGCCGCTGCGCCAGCCCGGATCTTACTGATCCTGACCTGCGGGCTCGTCGCCACTCTCGCCGGCTCCGCGCAAAGCGGGAACGCCCTGATCCGCAGCGGCAACCGATATTATAAAAAGAAACAATTGGACCAGTCCGTGCAGCAATACCAGGCGGCGGTCAATAAGGCACCCGATAACGCTGCCGCCAACTACAATCTTGGCAACGCCCAATTCAGAAAAAATGATTTTGATGCGGCAGCAAAGTCTTTTGACGCCAGCGTGACCCATAGCTCCACGGATAAGCCGATGCAGGAAAAAGGATTTTACAACAAAGGGGTGGCCATGGCCAAACAGAAAAAGCTCCGGGAAAGTATCGATGCCTGGAAGTCGGCCCTCAAGCTGGACCCCGCCGATTCCGATGCTCGCGAGAACCTGGAAAAGGCCCTGCTGGAATTGAAAAAGCAGCAACAACAACAGCAGCAGCAAAAAAAGCAGCAGGATCAGAAAAAAGACCAAAAGGATAAAAAAGACGAAAAAAAGAACCAGGATCAGCAACAACAACAGCAACCCAAACCTCAACCCAGCCGGTTGAATAAACAGCAGGTGGAACAGCTGCTGAAGGCTCTCCAGCAGCGGGAGAACG
>Ga0302324_100019500_pt1 | contig 13315 bp, 13 predicted proteins | sample Palsa_T0_1_FD_201949 | JGI IMG/M metagenome (GOLD analysis project Ga0302324, IMG submission 201949) | Peat permafrost microbial communities from Stordalen Mire near Abisko, Sweden - Palsa_T0_1 | ecosystem: Environmental > Terrestrial > Soil > Palsa > Peat permafrost | place: Sweden: Abisko...
ATAACTGGTTGCGCGTAGGTTCGAATCCTACCAGGCCCACGTGACCCAAGGGGCGAGACGCATGGATACCCCAGACCTGCTCGAACGGGCACGCGGGTTTCTCGATCGCGGCGAGTTGGCGCGCGCGAAAGAACTCTATTTGGCGCTCTTGCTGCGCGACCGTTATTTTCTCGACGCGATGCTTGGCCTCGCCGAGGTCTTCGTTGTAGCCGAGGATTTTGAATCTGCGCGCATCGTGCTGGCGCAAGCCGTCGCTCGTCATGCAAACTCAAGTCCAGCGTATGGCGCGCTGGGCGGCGTGTTGCTCGAGCTCAACGATATCAATGGCGCGCGCGAGGCGTTCCTGGCCTCCCTGCGCTCTAATCCGGTGCAGCGCAAAGCGTGGGCCGGTCTCGGTGTGGTTTCTGAGCGCAGCGGCGATCTCGAAGCTGCGGATCGCGCGTGGCACGAAGCGTTCCGCGGCGGCGGCCCGGCGATCTCGACCTATCGCGGGAGTGAAGAGCCCGTGCGCGTGCTGTTGTTGCGCTCGGCCGTTGATGGAAATGTTCCTCTGAAAGCGGTCCTCGACGATCGCATCTTTGTGTGGATCACGCTCTTCGTCGAGTCGTTCCAAGAAGGGATGATCTTGCCGCCGCACGCGGTGGTGTTCAATCTCGTCGGCAATGCCGACCTTCGCACGCGCGCGCTCGACAAGGCCGAAGCGGTGTTGCATGCGACGACGGCGCCGGTGATCAATCACCCGGCACGCGTTCGCGAGACCGGCCGCGTGCAGATCGCCGATCGGTTGCGCGACATTCCGGGCGTCGTTACGCCGCGCATGCTCGTGCGCGAGCGCGACGCGTTCGCCGGTGATCTTGAATTGGGCTGGCCCGTGCTCGTGCGCTCGCTCGGCTTTCATACGGGAGAACATTTCGTCAAAATCGACGATCCTTCGAACCTACGGGACGCCGTCGCGGAGCTTCCCGGTGAGGAATTGCTCGCGATCGAATATCTCGACACACGCAATGACGACGGGCTGTATCGCAAATACCGCGTGCTCACGATCGACGGTCGCCTGTATCCGCTTCACCTGGCGGTCTCGCGCGATTGGAAGGCACATTACTTCACCGCCGATCACAGCGCCGCGTCCCGGGCGCAGGAGCGGGCGTTCTTGGAGGACATGGAGTCTGCGATCGGCTGCGACGCCGTCGCGACGTTGCAGCGCGCCACTCAAGCGCTCGATTTCGAGTACGGGGGCATCGACTTTGCGCTCGATCGACAGCGCCGCGTCGTCGTCTTCGAGGCCAATCCGACGATGGCGATTGTTCCACCAACCGGGCAGCCGCAAGACGCGTATCGCCGGAGCGCCATCGAGCGTGCGATCGGTGCGACCCGCGCCATGATTGAGCGGCGCGCGCGACCGTCCTAGCCGCCGGTGAACTCTTTGGCCTTGGTTTCGGGCAGAAAGAGCACGGCGACGACGGCGATGAGATAGGCGATGACCGCGACGAGCGTCATCGCGGTGCCGATCGGCGCAACGTTCGCAAGCCAACCGATCGCGAACGGGCCGAAGCCCGCTACACCGCGTCCGAGATTGTAGCAGAAGCCTTGTCCCGCGCCGCGCACGTCGCTGGGAAAGAGCTCGCTGAGATACGGACCGAATCCGCTGAAGATTCCCGAAGCAAAAAATCCCAGCAGCGGTCCCGCGATGATGAGTTGCCAATCCGCGACGACGGCGTAGAGATAGAGTGGAACCATGATCGCCGAGCACAGCGAGAAGAGGATGAAGGTGCGCTTGCGTCCGATCGCGTCGTTGATGTAGCCGGCGGTGATGTAGCCGATGTACGCTCCGGCGATGAGCAAATACAGTAACGAACCGCTCGTGACGGCCGAGATGTGACGCTGCGTCGTCAAGTAGGTCGGCATCCAAGTAAAGAGCGCGTAGTAGCCGCTCTGCACGCCGATCGCTAGTAGCGAGGCAAAGATGGTTGTGCGCAAGATCGCAGGCGCAAAAATTCCCGTAAGCGACCAGCGCGTGATCCCGCGTGCGGCGATGGCAGCGCGCGTTGATTCATACACAGGTGAGTCGCTCACGTTGCGGCGGATGTAGAGAATGAAGAGCGCCGGAATGATGCCGAGGAAGAAGAGCCAGCGCCAACCCGTCGCGAGTCCGACCGTGGCGGCCACGATCTGAAACGCAATGTTGGCGGCGAGCCAGCCGATCGCCCAGGATCCTTGCACGAAACCGAGCGCGCGCCCGCGCGATGGCGCATCGGCCCACTCCGCTACCAACACCGAGCCGACGGCCCATTCGCCGCCGAAGCCGAAGCCTTCGAGTGCGCGAAAAACGGCGAGCGTTTCGTAGTTCTGCGCAATACCGCAAAGGAACGTGAACACGGCGTAACACGCGATCGAGATCATCAAGGCGTTCTTGCGACCGATGCGATCGGCGATCGTGCCCATGGCGATCCCGCCGATGGCGCTCGCGACCAGCGTGTAGGTTGCGAGAAGACCTCCGTAGGCTTTGCTTAGCGAGAAGGCCGTCAGGATCGCCGGCAAGGCGTACACGTAGAGGTAGAAGTCGAAGCCGTCGAGCCCCCAGCCGAAGGACGAGGCGACCATCGCGCGGCGGCGGCCCACCGCAACAGGAATCGTCGTTGTCATCGCTATTTCGAAAGCCGCGCGTCGACGTCGGCGAAGCCGGCGAGGGGAAGCGAGGCGGCGATGCCGTGCTCTGCGAGGCCGTTGTCCAGAATGCCGTACGTGACCTTGAGCTCACCTTTGCCGGCCTTCATTGCCGCGAGGAGGTCGCCGTTGAGTGCGCCGGTCGCGTAGCAGCCTTGCTGCGTGCAGAGGAGGAAGGCGAAATTCTGCGATGGGCCGCCGACGACGCTGACCTCGACCGGCGTGCGCACCGCGGCGCCGAGCGGCACCTGCATGGCAAGCGTGGTCTTCCCATCCGCGGCCGGGGAGAAGGTGAAGCTGATGACCAGCGCGCCGTTTTGAGCCTGAATCGAGTTGAGCACATGACACGCAAGCGACGACGTGTTGGTGGGATCGCACTCGAGGCGCCATCCGCTGACCGCGACCCGGGCCGATTGGGTCGTGGCGGCAGGCGCTTCGGGGGCCGGCGTTGCGGCCAAAACTGGTGCAGTGAAACCGAGAAGCATGAGCAGCACGGCTACGTATCTCATGGAGACGGCCTTCGCTCGGACGGTGGGGCGTCCTCTGGCGTTGACAGGCCCCGTGCGTTCCGGTAGTGTACCCTCTTGTCACCACGTGGCGCCATCGTCTATCGGTTAGGACAGCCGCCTTTCACGTGGCAAAGACGGGTTCGATTCCCGTTGGCGCTACCACTTGAGCCCCGTTTTCACGGGGCTTTTCTTTTGTTTGGCTGGGCGCGGCTATTTTGGCGCGACGTTAATGGTGACGGTCGTGCGTGTGCCGCGATTGTCCTGGTACGTATACGTACACGAGCCGGGATAGCTGCCTTCGTAGACGTATTTGTTGATGACCTGAATGTCGCCGTTGCCGCCCATCGACGTGCTGATCGGATGAACGCGCGGGTAATCGAAGCACGTGGAGGCTTCCTTTACGATCTTGATCTCCACCCATTCGCCTTTCGAAGCGCCGGGTTTACGCGTGACGGTGACCGTCTCGCGTTGTCCAACCCGAAGGTTCAACGTCGAAGGCGAAGCGGTGAGTGTTGGATTGGCTACGGCTGTGGCTAGAGTCGACGCAGCAATGAGGCTGAAGGCGGTGACATGAAAGAGTGCGCGCGCAATGAACAATTCAGGAACCTCCGTCTATCGACTGGTGAGCGTTGCGATCAGTGCGGCGGATAGACGTCGTAAGTGTTGCTGCCGACCTGCCTGATGTTGCACGTCCAGGTTGCCCATCCGCGGGGTGACAGCGCCGCAACGTCCCACCGGCCGTTGCTACCCTGGCTCTTGACTGAAATTGCGCAACCGTTGCCGCGCTTCGGGTCGCGGAACGACACGGCGGTCGCCACGCTTGGGCAACGAAAGCCGCCGCTAATCTCGTGGCACTTGTTCGAGTCCCACGGCCTTAGGCCGTCTTTCCCGTAGACGTAGCAGTCGGCGCTGGCGATACCCGTTGCGGCAAAAAGTGCTGCCAACAGTGCACCAAAGAAACGATGTCCCACGATTGAGCCTCCTTAGGACGACAATGCTTGGTTCGTTACCCTCGAGCCGCTATCCTGATAGTTCGATTCCCGTTGGCGCAGAGGTATCGAGGTGAATCAACGGGCAACACGTTGTATGAAAATCTCTGCTAAATTTGCGCACGTCGCGCTTCTTGCCGCCGTTGCGACTGCGGCGGCCACCGTAGGTGCATTTGCCAATGCGAACTTGCGAATTGCCGGTGGCGTCTTTGGCGTCGAGCCGGGAATAGCCGCAACGATGCTTTGCCTCGACAAGAACAAGGACATCGCAAACGGTGTTACACCAAAGACGCACATCCAGCCGACCGGCTCGGGCGGCCGCATTGGCAATGCCATCGTCGTGAGCTGCCCGTAAGGCCTTCGATTCCCGTTAGTGCTACGGCTTGAGCCCGTTTTTACAGGGCTCTTTCTTTTTTTGCCGGAACAGGTCTACAAATGAAGCGTATTGTTGCTACTCTCCTAGCCGCGGCTTTTTTTGCCATGGCTCCAAGTGCTGTTCCGGCTGCTACGAGCTCTGCATCGGAAAAACTGCTAAGCAAGATGGAATGGCGCCTTGTCGGCCCATACATCGGCGGCCGTGTTGTGGCGGTGGCCGGGGTGCCGAGTGACCCAAATCTCTTTTATATGGGCGGCGTGCAAGGCGGCGTCTGGAAGAGCGACAATGCCGGAAACACCTGGGACAACATCACCGACGGCAAGATGGGTAAGATCTCGCACAGCATCGGTGCCATTGCCGTGGCACCGTCAAATGCAAAGGTCATTTACGTCGGCACCGGTGAGAGCGATATTCGCGGCGATTGGGAGAATGGCGAAGGCATCTATAAGTCGACCAACGCCGGAGATACCTGGCAGTACGCAGGTCTACGCGAGACGCGTCAAACGAGTTCGATCGTTATCGACCCGCGCAACCCGAACATCGTTTATGCGACGTCGATGGGTCACGTCTTCAAGCCCAACGCCGATCGCGGCGTGTATAAGACGATCGACGGCGGCAAGACCTGGCAGAAAGTCCTCTTCGTCGACGACAACACCGGTGCCAACAACATCGTCATGGACGCGAAGAATCCGAACGTGTTGTACGCGACTATGTGGCAGGCACAGCGCACCGAATGGGCTCTGACGAGCGGCGGACCGGGCAGCGCAATTTACAAAACCGCGGACGCCGGGAAAACCTGGAAGAAGATTTCTACGAACCCGGGTTTTGCCAAAGGCCTGCTCGGCAAGATGGGCGTCGCCGTGGCCCCGAACAATTCGAACGTCGTCTATGCGGTCGTCCAAGCCAAAGACGGCGGCGTCTTTCGGTCCGATAACGCCGGTGCGACGTGGTCGCGCGTCAACGACGAGTGGAAACTTCGTCAGCGCGCGTTCTACTATATGGCGATTTACGTGGACCCCTCCAACTGGAAAATCGCCTACGCGCCCAACGTCGATAGCGTCTTCAAGACCACCGACGGAGGCCGCACGTGGAAACCGCTCGGCCCGGGCCTAGGCGACAATCATATCGTCTGGATTAATCCGCGCAATCCGAAGATTTTGATCATCGGTGACGACGGTGGCGCGAATGTGTCGCTCGACGGCGGCAAAACATTCAGCACAACGCAGAATCAGCCGCTTTCGCAGTTCTACCACATCGTGCTCGATGGGCAATTTCCGTATCACATGTACGGTGCGATGCAGGATGCCGGCGCATTCGAAATGCCCAGCGCATCAAATGAGGGATTGGGGTCAAACGTCGTGCACGGCGTCGCACTCGGCGAGAGCACTTACGTTGCCGTCGATCCAAACAATCCGAAAGTCACCTATGGTGCCGCGTACTACAGCGCCCTTGCGCGTCTAGATACTTCCACCGGCGACGAAAAGAACGTCACACCGTGGGCAATCTATCTCGCGGGCCATCAAGCAAGCGACACAAAGTATCGCTTCGGTTGGACCCATCCGGTCATGTTCTCGTCAGCCGAACCGCACACGCTCTTCGAAGCGGCGCAGGTCCTATTCCGCAGTGACGACTATGGACTCACGTGGAAGGTGATCAGTCCGGACTTGACGCGTAACGACAAGTCAACCGAAGGCCCCAGCGGCGGCAACGTCTACTGGGATCAGACCGGTGCCGAAACCTTCCCCGACATTGCATCGCTCGGCTTTTCGCCCGTGAGCAAAGACACCATCTGGGCGGGCTCCGCAGACGGACTCGTTCATGTCACGCAAGACGGCGGCACGAACTGGAAAGATGTGACGCCCAAGCAGATGGGTTCGCTGTGGTCACGGATCACGAGCTTCGAAACGTCGCAGACCGATGCGTGCACAGCGTTCGTCACGGCGTCGCGCTACATGTGGGACGATATGCGTCCCTTTGTCTTCAAAACGACGGATTGTGGCGCGAACTGGACGCAAATGACGAACGGCATTGCGTCGGATCAGACCGTCTATGCCGTGCGTATCGATCCGCGCGAGCCGCGCGTGATGTTCGCCGGAACGCGCAGTCGCGTGTACGTTAGCCTCAACGGCGGGCAGTCGTGGCAATCGCTCGCCCTGAATCTACCGCCGGTTGAAGTGCGCGACATCGCGATCAACGCGCGCGAGGGCGAAGTTGCGATTGCAACGCACGGCCGTTCATTCTGGGTTCTCGATCACCTCCAGCAGGTCGAGGATGTTGCGCGCGAATCGTCGCCGTCGACATCCTCAGCGCAGGTCTTCGCGCCCGAGACGGCTTGGCTAACACACGCGTACGGCGGCGGTAGCTACGGGCCGGCAGGCGACAATCCCGACTACGGCGCGAGCGTCTTCTTCAATCTCCCCTCCAACTACAACGGGCGCACGCCGGCGACGCTTTCGTTTGAAGATGCGACCGGCAAGACGATTCGTACGTTCAACTTGCATCTTAAGAATAAGAAGGCGAAGAAGTACTTGGGCGACGAGCTGACGGCGATGGACGCAATTAGCGTCGCGAGCTATCATCTCTCGCGGGATACGGCGGTCGAGCCAGGTATGAACAAGTTCGTCTGGGATCTGCGTTATGCTGGGGCGGCGGAAATCGTCGGTCAGCACATCGTCCCTACGGACGACTTCCGCGACGACCTGCTCGGCCCGACGACGCTCCCAGGCGACTACACCGCAGTGCTAAGCTACGGCGGAACCGTCACCAAGGCGTCCTTCAAACTTCAACTCGATCCGCGCTTCACTCCGGGCGCAGATGAGCTGTCGTCACGTTTGGCGCTTGCCACCGAACTCTCGAACAAAATCAACGAGCTCGACACGACCGTCAACGCCGCGCAGAATAAGATGGCGTCGTTGCCGGCGTCAAAGCGCTCCGCGGTCGAGAATGCGGTGACGGCGGTCTACGAACCACGCTATCGCTCGAGTGAGGCGGACATCATGTTCCCATCGAAGCTTCGGGACCATCTCGCGTTTCTGATGAACTCCCTCGATCTGTCGTACTCAGCGCCAACCGCTGCGCAGGCAGATGCCGCCCGGGAGCTCGAGGGGCAGGCCGACGCGGCAATCGCGCAAATCAAAGCAGCCGCTGGAAACTAGGCTCGCCCGGGAGGACGATGACCGATACACCTTTGGTTGCGGACTTTCGTGCGCTATGCAATGAGATCTGGAGCTACAGCGGCGGGATCATCTTTGATGATATCCTGGCCCATTGGGTCGGGCGATCGCGCGCTGCGGTTGCGGCACTTGGTGAACTCCGCGAGGCGCGACCATATGATACGGCCATCCTGGAGCATAGTGCCAACATGTGGAATCTCTACGCCCTAAGCCGGGTCAACGACATTCTGCTGCTTGCGTTTCAAAATGTTGAAGATGGTCGCGAGACGTTTGCCATTCCCGCTTGGTTTGAGCTATCTCGAGAGCAGTATGTAGAATTCTTCGAGTCCCTCGGCTTCGTTCTCATGGAGAGGCCCGACTTTTCTGCGTTTTATCACGAGATCCTCAACGTGCGCCAGGCCCCAGACGAGAATCAGCCGGTCGCCCTCGGCAGCGAACACTGGCCTTGCCTCATGCTTGGAAATATGATGTTCTCTCGTGCTGGTGTTGACGTCGTTGCGGGAGCGCATCTTGTCAACAAGGAGATTGCGGAGACGTCTGCGCTGTATTTCTGTTACACGCGGAGGGGCCGTCGCACGGCTGACTTGTCTAAGGGTTGGGGAAGTAATTCGCAATGGAGAACTTCATTCCGCAGGGACTTTCACGTCGGCCCGGAGCTGATCTACAACATTGACGGCAAGTACCTGTTGAACGCGGTCAACCCGGACGAGGTCAACCAATGGGGCCTAAGCGTCGAGGAGCGGACACAGTTGTGCAAGTACCGGTGTTCGATCGTCAAGAACAAGCGCGACGATGTCTGGCCGTATGACGATCAGTTGAGCGAGAAATTATAGCGCGTACTCCGGCGGCATCGGTCCGACGAACTGGGAGTACGCAACGCCGCAGACCGTTTACATGCCCGCCGCTACGAGCAGTCAGCGGCGGCTAAACGCGAGCGTGTCTTCGTCCGTGCTCATGGCCCGCTCCGTTTATCGGTTAAAGAGCATTGAAATTTTTGAAGTCAGGAGCTTCCACATAAACCCGGCGGGGTACATCTCGGAACTTGGTATATCCGTCGGGATCTCGGCATTCTCGGACTTGAATTTCGTACAAATACGCCATTGCAACGGAGGTATGTCGCCCGCAAACCGCGCTCGATACACGAGTACCCAGTGCCGTGCATCATCAAATCGCATGACCATGGCCGAATTGCAGCAGGTAGCAGCAACGCGGCTCGTAGCCGATTTCTCCTCGATCTTATATCCTTTTAGGAGTTCGGAGCCTTTTGTGTACCTTAAGCGATCCTTACGATAGAGAATATAAGCGGTTCCACCATCCGCGCCTAGAATTGGAACGGCGTTCGGCAACGCTTCAATCTGCCGGGAGCCTTTTTGGCACGTGTCGCAATAGCAGACGGCACTCGTAATGGGTGAGCCAAAAGCTTCAATTTCTACGCTTCCGCACGAGCAGCGAGCGGTGCGCATAAATCAAACGGCTCGAACCAACGGTTTGCTCGGGTCCGCCAGCTTGATGTCCGCCCGACCTTCTGCCGCCATCAGACTCGTTGCCCTACCTGATGCGTTGCGTTCACGTAGGCGATCGCAATTGCTCCGAGCATCAGCAGCGCCGAACTGATCATGAAACCCGCCATCCAGGAGCCCGTGCGATCGGCGAGGATTCCGAAAATCGGGGGTGAGAGGATGCCGGCGACACCGAACCCGGTGTTCATGAACGCCGAGGTCGTTCCACAGAAGTTCTGTCCGCCGAGGTCCATTGCCACAGCCCAGCAATTGGACACCGCACATTCGAGCATGAACATCGCGCACGCTAGTAGGATGATGGCAGCGACGACGTTGCCGACATAAATCGCTGGAAGGATGAACACCACCGTGCCGAGGAACGCGCCGGCGATCAGCCAGCGTCGCGCCAGATTGAGGTTACCCGTCCGTTTGTAGATGTAGTCGGAGAGCCAGCCGCCCACCAAATCGCCAGGGACGCCGCCCGCGAGCGGGATCGTCACCGCGAGCGCGAGCCCGCTGAAGGAGATGTGACGCGCCTCCGTTAGGTACGTCGGCAGCCATGTAAGGTAGACCCAAAACGTGTAGCCGTAGGCGAAGTATGCGAACGTCAAGAGCCAGACATCGGGGCTAGCTAGGATCTGACCCCACGGAATCGCTTGCTGCTGCGGCGCATCGGCCGGTGTGGTCGACGTGCCGTCGCGAATATAATCGAGTTCTTGCGCGTTGACTGCAGGGACGTCTGTTGGCGAGTTTCGGTACATCACATAAAAGGCGATCGCCCATACGATTCCCAGCAGGCCAAGAATATAGAAGGCATAGCGCCAACTGCCGGTCCCGACGACAATCGCCACGACGATGACCGGTGACACCGCGCCGCCCGTGCGCGAGCACGCGTGTAATATCCCTTGCAGCGAACCGCGCACTTCCTTCGGAAACCACGACGCGAGCGCGCGAGTCGAAACCGGAAAACCACCCGCCTCGCCCACGCCGAAGAGCAAGCGCGCGGTGAACAACGTGAAGAAGTTGACCGCGGCGCCGGTGGCGACGGTGAACACCGACCACATCGCCATCAGAAACGAGAGCACGGCGCGCGGCCCGAAGCGGTCGCCGAACGCACCCCCGACGATTTGCAGGAGCGCATAGGTGGTCGCAAACGCGGAAAACACCAAGCCCATCGTGGCTTTGTTGAAATGGAACTCTTTGATCATCGCCGGAGCGGTGACCGAGATGGCCGTGCGATCGAGGTACGAGAGAAAATACAGGATACAGATGAGTGCAAGGATCGTGTATCGCACGTGCGATGCTCGCAACGCGCCGATTGTGCTCGTCAGTGGTTTGGGAACACTCACAGTGTTGGGGTCCTTTCCGCGCACCCGCGCGCATACTCGGCTAGGCTGTGGCCAGTGGTGCGATCTCGGCTGGTGCTGGGTCAGTAAGGAAGGTGAGCGCTGCGGAGACACCGTCGCCACGCGAAATCCCCATAACGTCGAGACCCATCTGAACGCCGCACAATGTTCCGGCGAGCATCAAGTCGTTGAAATTGCCGAGATGCCCGATGCGAAACGCGCGACCCTGGAGCCGTCCGAGCCCGGTGCCGAGCGACATGTCGTAGCGCTCGAGAATAGCGGCGCGCAAATCATCGGCGTTCACGCTGTCGGGGACGACGATCGCCGTCACGGAGTTTGAATACTCGCGCGGATCGGCTGCTTGCAGTTCAAGATCCCAGCCGCGCACCGCGCGGCGTGTTGCTTCGCCATGGCGGGCGTGCCGCGCGAAAACAGCGGGCAGGCCCTGTTCGTGCAGCATGGCAATCGCTTCGCGCAACCCGTACAACATGTTGGTGCTCGGCGTGTACGGCCAGAAGCCGTTTTTGTTCGCGCTGATGATCTCGAGCCAACTCCAATAGGACTTCGTGAAGCGCGAACGCTGCGACGTTTCGAGTGCCTTCGCGGAGACGGCGTTGAACGCGAGCCCGGGCGGCAGCATCAAACCTTTTTGCGATCCGCCGACGGTTACGTCGACGCCCCACTCGTCGTGGCGATAGTCGATCGACCCGAGCGAAGAGATCGCGTCGACCATGAGAAGCGCGGGGTGCCGCGCGCGGTCGATCGCGGCGCGCACGTCGGGCACCCGGCTGGTGATGCCGGTAGAGGTCTCGGTGTGTACCACCATGACCGCCTTGAACTCGTGTTTGCTGTCGCTTGCGAGACGCCGCTCGACGTCGTCCGGGTCGACCCCATGTCGCCAATCACCCGGCACAAACTCGACGTTCAAGCCGAGGCGTTCGGCCATCGCGCGCCAGAGCGACGCGAACTGACCCGTTTCGAACATGAGAACGCGGTCGCCGGGCGAGAGCGCGTTGACGAGCGCCGCTTCCCACGCGCCGGTCCCGGAGGAGGAATAGATCACGACCGGACTTTTGGTTTGGAAGATCGTCTTGATACCGCTCAAGACGTCGAGCGCGAGCGCGGCGAATTCTGGCCCCCGATGGTCGATGGTGGGCATGTCGATCGCGCGCAAGATCCGGTCCGGGACATTGGTCGGGCCGGGAATCTGAAGAAAGTGGCGTCCGCTGTGATGTGGCATTTCAGCTCACGCTTGCCCAAAGACGGGTTGGATTCCCGCGTTGCCGACGAAGCGCGTCTACGTTTTGTATGACGCGATCTCGATGAGATTTCCCTCAGGGTCACGACAGTAGACGGAGAGCAGCGTACCCTGCGCACCGGTTCGTTCGACGGGTCCTATCTCGATCGGAATATCGAGCGCACGAAGATGTGCGACGACCTCGCTCGGATTGCTTGTCGTAAGAAAACACAGGTCGGCGCTTCCGGGTGCGACATTTCGCGCAGTGAACCACGCCTCGACGCTCGCCGAAGCGGGCCGGAGATTCATCTTCTGACTTCCGAACTTCAGCGACGTACGTGCGCTTGACGATCCCGCAGGCGTAAAGTCCTCGCGCTGCATACCAAGCACGCGCTGATACCACGCAGCCGCAACCTCAACGTCGGTCACGTTGAGAACGAGATGATCGACGCTAGTGATGACGAGTTCCATAAGAAGCCGCCTTTCGGTTCTGTGGCTGCAATGCCTAGTCGCGGGATGTTATCGCGCGTTTTCGTCGTAAACCTTAACGACCGATTATGCTTTCGCTTCTTCTCGCCGCGGGAATTTTTAGCCCCACACCGGCGCCGTCCCCGACGCTGCCAGAAATCATGCACACCGTGACCTCGCCGATGTGTTCGACACTGCAAAGCGTCACCGTTCCGGTTGGCTACAACGCGCGCGTCAACGATCAAGCGTTCCTCGCAATGGCTCTCACCTCGCAGAAATTCCTCAGCTCGTTCATGCCGGGCGACATACCGACCGCCGCGGAGGTGGAGGCTGCGTTCGAAGGCGTCAACTTGGGCACGGCACTCTACGGCAACGGAAGCAGCGCAGCGACCAGTATCGATTTACCGGGCAAGGGAGACGACCCGACGCTCTACGGTCCGAAGCAAACGATCCTGATGGCGAATATCGATCGCATCGCGAATGAGATCGTCACCAACCTCACCGCCGAACGGAAATATGTCAGCGATTCCCTGAAGCAATACCCGCCGGGCGCCGATCCGCACGTCGACGTGCTGCGCGCACACGCACAAAACGTGATCGCGCTCCAGGAGGCGCTCCTCGATCGCTACCAGCGGATCACCGGCCAATATTTCGGCAACCGGGGTGTCCCCGGCGCGGCGGTTAACACCCAGACGGACCCGGCCACGCTCAATGCGGCGATTCGCGGCCTCTTACTCGGCGAGGTCGCCGCCATGGGCTCAACACAAGCGAATTATTCGGAGTTCGACAGCATTCAAACCCTCGCCAAGGCCGGCTCTGCGGGCCAAGTGGTCTCCGCGTTGCGCGATCAGGAGTTCTACTTCACCAAGGCGCTCTTCGATGCGTACAATCAGTGTCACGGGACGCGCTACACCGTCGAGCCGAGGCGCTAGCCCGGCGGGCGAGCGCTGGGCCGAAAGCCCCGTTCCCAGGGTGGTCCCACCAAAGAGGAAGACTTTAAGCCTCCCCTAAAACCCGCTGGCATCCACCGGCCGGCTACACGCATGTTCCGGTG
>Ga0302324_100019502_pt1 | contig 13314 bp, 11 predicted proteins | sample Palsa_T0_1_FD_201949 | JGI IMG/M metagenome (GOLD analysis project Ga0302324, IMG submission 201949) | Peat permafrost microbial communities from Stordalen Mire near Abisko, Sweden - Palsa_T0_1 | ecosystem: Environmental > Terrestrial > Soil > Palsa > Peat permafrost | place: Sweden: Abisko...
ACACCTCGACCTGGAACGAATAGACGCCCGCCTTGGTAGGCGTGCCGATGATGGCGCCGCTGCTTCGGTATGTCCCCGACCAGCTCGGCAGGCTCAAGTACGCGAACTCGTACTTCGCCTTGTTGCCGCCCGTCGTCGTCGGAACCCACTGATACCTTGCGCCCACGGTCGCCTTGGGCGGTGTCCCGGTGATTTGGATTTCGCCGGCCACCGCAGGGAGCGCAGCTATCGACAGCAGGAAAGTCAGCAATGAAGCTCTGGCGACATCGACGTGCGGCATTGAAACGCTCCTCAAAAAAACCCCCATGGCGTTGCGACAGATCACAACGCGCGCGATCACGATGGATTGAGCCGCGATTTAAGCGACGTGGATCACATCGCGCAAATGTCGCCTCATGCCGACAATGGAGCGAAATTTATCGGTGCTGCCACGCGAGTGCCACATTCGTTTTTTGTGAATGTGCCTAGAAACAAGGGGTTTATCGCGCCTTCGCGCCGGTGACTCGAGAGATTGATTCTTCAGGTGTTCAAACGATGGTGACGTTTCACTTTAAGAATTTGCCTTTCTCCCCGATGATCATTGCATCTTTCGGGTGGAGTAATAGGCTATACAGATGACAACCGCGCCTTCTGCACGCGCCACCCTGAATTGCACGCGGCTAAGTCTGGGTCAACGCCTCGTGATCATTGCCGTCGTGCTTATCGCTGAGGCGATTCTGCATACTTGGCTGTTCCAATCGCTGGAACACACCGCCCGTGGCGGCGTCGGCGGAATTGTCCAGGACCTACAGCATTTGCTGTTCCGCTTCATGGTCGCCTATGTCGTATTGTGCCTTCTCCTGATCAGCGCAAACCGGCGTGGCGGACTTGCCCAAATCGGCGTGAGTCTCTCCGGTTCGCCCATACAGCCCCGTTGGTTTGCGGTACACGTTGTACTGATGTTGCTGCTCGGAGTCTTATCGTTGACGATGTATACCACAGTCGGAGCGGCCTATCTGGCGCTCGCGGTCGCCTGGTTGCTTTGCGGCGCTACCGCGAGCGCAACGCTGTTTGCCGCGCTGGCGCCGCTCCCCGTCTGGGCGCGCGCAGCGCGCAACCACCGGGCCGTGCTGCTGTACGCGATTGCGCCCGCCGTAGCAACGATTATCGCCATCAACTTGAGCCAATCGCTGTGGAAACCTGCCGCAAAAATCACGTTCGACCTGGTGGCGATTTCGTTAAGGCCCATTCTTCCACATCTTTCCGCCGATCCTGCGAGCCTGACCCTCGACACGGGCCGATTTGCCGTCGAGATCGCTGCTCCTTGCTCGGGTCTCGAGGGTATGGGACTCATGTTGATTTTCTGTTCTGCGTGGCTCTGGTTTTTTCGCGGGGAGTACAGGTTTCCGCGCACGCTGATTGTCATCCCAGCGGCTCTAACAATTACATTCTTGTTGAACACGGTGCGCATAGCGGTGCTCGTGCTCATCGGCGACGCGGGTTATCCCAAGGTCGCCATCGTGGGGTTTCATTCACAGGCCGGCTGGATCGCTTTCAATGCCGTGGCCTTCGCCGTGGCCATCGTTTGCAGGCGTAGTCCATGGCTACGAAGCGCTGCACCAAGCGAGAGTTCATTGACGGAGAACCCAACGGCGCCCTACCTCGTGCCGCTGATGGCGACCCTCGCAGCCGGTATGATCGCTCATGCGCTGTCGGCGGGTTTCGATTTTCTTTACCCGTTGCGATTGATCGCTGGCGCGGTTGCCCTGTGGATTTATCGGCATCGCTATAATCAACTCGCCTGGAGCTTCAGTTGGCGCGCGGTGGTTGTGGGCGGTTTGATATTTGCCATATGGCTCTCATTTGACCGCTTTTTCAATACTCCGCATCCCATGCCGGATTCGTTGAGTCAATTATCCGGCGCAGCCCGATGGTCGTGGATCATCTGTCGCACTATGGCCGCGATCGTCACCGTGCCAATCTGCGAGGAATTGGCGTATCGGGGATACTTGATGCGCAGATTTGCCTCTCGCGATTTCGACACGCTGGCTTTTCGAGACGTCCCCTGGCTAGCGCTCGCAGCCGCCTCAATCGTTTTCGGAATTGGTCACGAAAGGATGCTCGTACCAGGCATCATAGCCGGCGCGGCCTACGGGATTCTTGCGATCCGCACCAATAAACTCGGAGAGGCTATCGCAGCTCATGCGACTACCAATGCACTGGTGGCCGCAACGGTGCTTGTTTTCGATCAGTGGCAGCTGTGGTAGCGGCGCCCCGCCGCTACCGTCACCCCTTTCGCCAGATTATGTTCAAGCCGCTTGGGCTTGGGCGCCTGAAATACCAACGATAGATCGCACGAGAAGCGCGGACGAGGCTCGCGCTGCGAGCCCGAGCCCCGTATGCGATTTGCGACACCCGATCCCGGTCACTGTTTGTGAACCGCGACACATTGTCGTCCGTCCCGGCTTCGAGAATTATGTCGCCTCTCCGATCACGCACGTGGGCATTCCAGAGGCAAGTTCACGAGCTTTGTCGCTAAAGGAAACTGTTTGATGAAATTGATCAACTGGCGCCGCGCGCCCTTCGCACACAACGCAACGATGGCGGCGACGGCCGGGACCGCGCCGATGCTGAACCCTCGCCGAATCCTAGTCCTAGGGGCGCTGATAGCGCTCGCGAACACGGCGACGTCGCCGTCTGCCGTCGCGGCAAGTTCCCCACCAACAGTAGCGCTAAGCGCAAGTCCCTCGAGCGTTTCGACCGGCGCCAGTTCGACATTGACCTGGTCGTCCGCCAACGCCACCTCCTGCGCAGCCTCGGGCGAGTGGTCGGGAACGCTCGCCACCAGCGGCTCGAGATCGACGGGGGCACTGAGCGCCGCGACGACGTTCACGATCACCTGCAAGGGCGCGGGCGGCACAACCTCCCGAACTGAGACGGTTTACCTGTCGGACGAGATGCCCGAGGTCACGTTTACCGCAAGCCCCAGCAGGGTCCAAGAGGGTGGCAATGCCGTTCTCACCTGGAAGGCGTCGAATGCTTATATGTGTCACGGCTACGGACCCTGGTACATCAGCGAGCCAGTCGAGGGCAGCAGCACCACCAACGGTTTGACCGCGACGACCACCTTCATCCTCACGTGCTTCAACTCGAGCGGCGCGAAAACTTCCAAGAAAGCTACAGTAACGGTAGTCGATGCGGCGGCAGCCGGAACGGCAACACTCAGCTGGAATGCGCCCACGAGCAATACCAATGGCACGCCGATCACCCCTCTCAAGGGCTACACCATTTACTACGGGAATTCAGAGACCTCGATGACACAGTCGTTGGTGGTGAGCGGCACCGCGACGACCGGCGCCGAGATTACCGGGCTTGGATCGGGAACTTGGTACTTCGCTGTCTCGGCCGATGCGGCAGATGGGGCGCAGAGCGCGAAGAGCGACATCGGCTCGATAACTCTCTAGGCGTTGTTGGCACACGGCCGCCGGCCGCGCGTGCCGGCCGTTACACACTCGCCAGATGGTGCCCAAGCCGCTTCGCGGCATAGTCCGCTCCGAATGCAAATCGGAACAAAGGTCCAAAACTGTTCGCGGCAGTCACGCCGACGAAATGGAGCCCTGGCACCGATGATTCGAAAGGACGACGCAAGATGGGCGTGTCGGCGGCGCAGCGGATACGCTGGATCAAGGAGTCGTGCAAGAATTTGAGCCGCGAAATCGCCACCTTATAGCCCGTGGCCGCGATGAGATGATCGGCCTCGATACTCCGGCGCTCTGCTCCCTGCTTGAAACTCACGTGGACCCGGTTGTCGGCGATCTGCGCATCGAGAAGTGTCGCACCGAGATGCATGGGCATCCGCCCCACGACCGCGTCCCGGGTGAACCAGCAAGGCGCGGGGCCCAAATGTCGCGCCACCGCGAGTAAACGCAGGGATTCGGGCAACAGATGAAACGCCTGGGGCAGATCGCAGGACAGGCGGGAACGCCAACCCGTTCCCAGACCCGAGCGCGGCTCTTTGAGCCTTTCGAGGAGCGGGCGAGGCTCGCGCGGCGGATCATGAAACCTAATTGCATCGGTCCGTGCTATCAACGCGACGCTCGCTCCCGCCTCGATCAACAACGCCGCGATATCGAGAGCGGATGCGCCTGCCCCCAGTACGACGACCTTCCGATCTTTGAAGGATCGCAAATCGGAGTGAGCCGAGCTATGAGTGACGAGCGAAGCGGGCATATTCTCGAGCACGCGCGGCAGGGAGGCAAAGTGCCCAATACCGGTTGCGACAACGACCCGCCGCGCCCGTAGAGTCTCGCCGTTTGACGTGCTCAGCTCGAATCCCGTCGGCGAATGCGTGAGTCCGACAACTTGAGCATTTTCCAGCGAAGGAACATAGCGGCGCTGGAACTCGGTCCCGTATGCGATGAAGGTATCGAGCGCGACGGGCAGCCCGATGTCGGCGTAGTCGATGCCGCGCTCGCGGCAAAAGGCCTCGAGCGTGAATTCCCCGTTCGGATCGGAGAGATTGGAGGCGAATCCCTCGGACTTGAGGCGCATGCCGCGGGGCATATGCGCGCTCCAGAACCGCATGGGCTCGCCGAAAATACGAAAGGACCGGTGCGTCCGGCCGAGATGGGCCGCGAGCGACAGACCATAGGGTCCCGCTCCAATAATCGCGATATCAAGATCAGCCATTCCTACTCGATGCTCCAATTCGACATTCGCAGAAATTCGTGGTGTGACCGGGTCGACTGCAAATTCAGCAGCACGCTGCATACTGGCTGAGTCGCGAACCGCTCGAAAGGAATCTATACGGAACTGAGAGGTTCGCACAGGATTATGGTAACTGGAATTTCACCTCGGAGCGTGCTGAAGCATTACTCAAGTGGCTGAAGAAAGGGTGGAATCAAGATTTTTCACAGAAGTACGCCGCCCGTCGGTCCTGATAGTCGCCGCCAAGTGGTGGCCGCTATCGGCTCGCCTCGCCTCGGCCTTCGTGAAACATGGGTGCGCAGTGAGTGCACTCTGTCCCGCCGGGCACTCGATAGCGAAAGTCTCCGGTCTGGAGCGCGTCATACGCTACACCGGCATAGACTCGCTGTTCAGTCTTCGCAGTGCGCTCACGATCACGCGCCCCGACTTTATCGTGCCGTGCGACGACGGAGTGGTCGCTCAACTGCACTCGCTGCACTCATCCGAGCCGTCTTGCCGGGCGCTCATAGAAAATTCTCTCGGGAACCCCGCGGGATTCCCAATCGTTTGCAGTCGCGAGCGGCTGCTGGAAGCGGCGGCACAACTCGGCATTGCGGTTGCGCAGACCTGTCGTGTACTCGGGCCCGCGGATCTTGCCCTCTGGCATCGGCAAGCGCCGATGAGCGTCGTGAAAGTAGATGGCGAATCCGGCGGAAACGGCGTACGCATCTGCGGCTCGATCGGGGAAGCGCTGGCAGCCTGGCGCGATCTGAGCAAGCCGCAGGGCCTGATGACCGGCTGGAAGCGGCTCCTCATCGATCGCGATCCGATTGCTTTATGGCAATCTGGAAACCGCACCGGTCGTGAGATCACCGTGCAACAGATGGTTCAAGGTCATCCGGCCAATTGCATGGCCGCATGCCGTGACGGCAAGCTCATCTCGATTGTCTCGGTCGCGGTACTCGCAGCCGACGGACCGACGGGCGCGGCGGTGATCATCCAGCGAATTCGCAATGAGCCGATGGAAAAGGCGGCGATCTTACTGGCCGGGAAGCTCAAAATCACCGGCTTCTTTGGCTTGGATTTCATGATCGCCGCCGACACGAAGGTGCCTTACCTGATCGAGATGAATCCGCGCACTACTCAGCTCGGGCATCTGGAGTTCGCCGATCAGGGGAGCCTCGTCGGCGCATTCAGCGCTCATTGGTGCGGCAAGCCGGCGCCGCAAGCCGAAAATCCTATTCTGGCCCGCTCCATTGCGCTATTTCCGCAGGCGCTCAAGGCCGCCGCTAGCCGGCGTCATGATTCCAGCTATCTGGACGTGCCGTGGAATGAGCCTGCCCTTCAAGCGGAGCTCAAATTGTCTCCCTGGCCAGAGCGTCAATGGGCCGCGCGGCTCTACCACGCTTTCCGACCCATCGATCGCGCCGCCGCCGTCGAGTACGACAAAGCGGACGATACCAATGCTACGGCGACGCGAGTCGTGCCGAGGCGAGCAGACGTCGCAGTTCGGTGAGCCGCCGTTTGCCCATCGCCGCGAGCCGCAGCACGGGCCCGGCGACCGAGAGCACTACGAACGGGGCATAACTCGCGATATGCGCGAATCCGTTCTGAAACGGGCTCTTGAAGAAGTCGACGAAGAACGCCAGGGCGATGTACTCGACTCCGATGATTCGCAGGATCCGGCAGCTGCGGGCGCTGAGTTTCGCCGCGAAAGAGTCGAAAGACAAAAGCGCGATCAGGTAGGTCCAGAAGACACCGATACCGAAGAAGATGAGCGTGGGCTGCGATGGCGCCTCCCTGCCATGCGAAATAGCGTAGTAGTAGACCCAAGCCACGAGTCCCAAGTGGCCGAGGTGAGCCGATGCGTAGGACAGACCCAGATCACGGGCATGCGCTGCCAGCGCTTGAAATCTCTGGCCGAAAAGAGTGGCCAGCGGGCGGCCAACGCTTGCCAACCAGAACAAAATGAACGACCAACGCGCTGTAGCGCGCAAGGCACCGGCGACTCGCTCGCCGGGACCAGCCCCCAGCCGGTACATCGTGATAATCGCGAGCGCAACGGCGAATGACGCCGCCATCCACTTAGCCGTCGTTCGTCGGCGCATCGTTCGCCCTCACGCTGGCCGGTAGTCAACGCCGGTAGCAACGAAATCAGCTCACTTATTTCGATTTACCTTCATACAGCTTCACGAAATCGCCGAATGTAACTGGAAATTGCGTCTCGCCCGACTCGTCAAATGGATCGAATCCCAGCGCCTCTTCCAAGCGCATGACGATTAATGCAAAACTAAGGGAGTCGAGCCCCGAATCCAGAAGTTTGAGGTCGTCGGACAACCGCGCCAGCTTTCGCTTTTGTTCGAGAGCGACTTGCTCGAAGTATGAGACTATGGTGGACCTGACGCTCATCAGAATCGCAAACTCAGTCTGTTCATCCGTGTGATTATAGGATAAGCCTCTGGTCATGGCACGCTGATTTTTGAGGATGTGAGGCGTATAGGGTGTTGTTTATGGCTGGTATTCCACCATCCGCTTACTTGGCGAGCAAGGTGGTCGTATATTACTTACCGACTATCCACCTTCGGCATTGATGATGACTGAACTCGATGTCGCGGTGGTGATTGTTACATGCAAGTGCGCTGCGCTGACGATCGAAAGCCTACGATCAGTCGCCATGGAGCGATCGGCAACCGGATTCCTTATACGAGCCGTCGTCGTCGATAACGCTTCAGGCGATGCACCAGCCATCGCCGAAGCCATCGAATCGAATGGCTGGTGCTCCTGGGTCACATTGGAGACCGCGGCGAAGAACGGTGGCTTCGCGTACGGTAACAACCTTGGAATCGCGCGAGCTTACGAAGATCGTGCGCCGTCGTATATTTACCTGCTAAATCCCGACGCGCAGGTTAGACCCGGCGCCATTGCAACCTTGGCGCGCTTTTTGGAATCACATCCCGAAATTGGCATTGCGGGAAGCAGCTTCGAAAATTTCGATGGGAGTGACTGGCCAATCGCGTTTCATTTTCCTACTTTGATGAGCGAAATTCACCGGGGGATGGAATTGCGCCCGTTGATGCGATTATTCAAGCGCTGGGTGCCTTGCATGTTCGATATGCCTAGTGAAGCGCGCCGCGCGCGGACGCACGCACACTGCCACGCCCCACTTCATTCGGGATCTTATCCGGCACAGCGTCATTTGGCCGCGAAACCGCAAATTTCCTGCCGCAAGATGTCGATCGGCCTCATAGCTGAGGCCTTCCCTCTCGATATTTACGAAGCTACCAGTTAGTCAGGTACTTCCTGCCGTAAGGATCGTAGTCTTGGAAATGAGAGTACTGATAGTTGCGGAACACGCCTCCTTGAAATTCGGCGGAGAGGCGGCTCTGCCACTGCACTATTACCGGATACTGCGCCGACGCCAAATTCCAGTATGGTTGCTGGTACACGAGCGGACTCGCAGCGAGTTGGAGTCCCTCTTTCCGCTCGACAGTGACCGGATCGTATTCGTTTCCGACACCAAAGCACACCTTGTCCTCTGGCGATTAAGTCAGTTGTTGCCCGACAGAATCTCCAGCTTTACCACGGGATTTCTCCTGCACTGCCTGACTCAAATCGCGCAGCGTCGGGAAATCCGGAGATTGCTTCGCGAACATGCCATCTCACTCATTCATCAGCCGATCCCTGTCTCTCCAAAGGAGCCCTCCCTGATTGCCGGGATGAACGTTCCTGTGATCATCGGCCCAATGAATGGCGGCATGGACTACCCACCGGGCTTTCGGAAGCTGCAAAGCGCTACAGAGCGCCTGGTACTTGCCACGGGCCGATGGCTTGCCGATTTCATGAACTATTTGATGCCGGGCAAGCGTGAGGCAGCGATGCTGCTAGTCGCGAACGAACGCACCCGCGCGGCGCTGCCGCGGGGAGTGTGCAGCAACGTCGTCATGCTCGTCGAGAACGGCGTCGATCTCGCGCTTTGGCGCGGGCCGAGTTCCACGGCGAAGGAATCAGCGATTGCGGCTACGCGTTTTGTATTCATGGGCCGACTTGTTGATTGGAAGGCGGTGGACCTGTTGCTGCTGGCGTTCAAGCGAGCGTCTGCCCAAACTGCAATGACTTTATCGGTCATCGGCAGCGGCGATGAGCGAGGCAACCTCGAACAAATGGCGCGAAGCATGGATATTTTCGACGATAGGAGCGATCAATCCGGAAGGGTATGCTTCCTCGGCTGGATGTCACAAGCTGACTGCGCCGTACAGCTCGCCCGTTCGGATGCCTTGGTGCTGCCGAGCATGGCGGAGTGTGGTGGCGCCGTCGTGCTCGAAGCCATGGCGATGGAAGTGCCGGTCATTGCGACGGCATGGGGTGGACCCCTCGACTATCTCGATTCTTCGTGTGGCATTCTCGTCCAACCGTCCTCCAAGGATGCCTTCGTTGATGCTCTGGTGCTCGCTCTGATTCGACTCGCCACAGACCCGCAGACTCGGCGTGCAATGGGAAAGGCAGGTAGGCTCAAGGTGATCCGAGACTTTGACTGGGAAGGCAAAGTGGACCGAATGTTAGAGCATTATCGGTCATGCATGGCCGCATTGCCTGCTGCACGGGGTAATATCGCTCGATGACCGACCCTGAACTCGCTGCCTCGCGATATTGGGATGTAATCATTATAGGCACCGGTATCGGCGGCGCGACGGTTGGTCGTTCGCTCGCTTTGGGAGGTCTCAGCGTGCTGTTCTTGGAAAAAGGAGGCCGCGTTGATCCCTACGAAGAAAGTGACGACTCACTCACTCCCGAGTCTCGGCTGGCTCACGGCTGGTGGCCCCATCCCATAAGTCGTCAGCAACCTAACGGAGACCGAAAACGCTTTTTTGCAGCGGTCGGTTGTGCCCTGGGTGGATCTTCAATTCATTACGCGGCCGCCCTGGAGCGCATGGCGGCCAGTGACTTCGATGGCCTGCATACCCCGAGCGCATCAACCTCGCCCTGGCCGGTGGGTTTTGGGGAATTCCTGCCCCACTACGAAGCTGCCGAGAAACTCTACGGCGTAGGCAGCGAGTCGAGCGACGTCGCAGAACGACGTATGAGTGAATGGGACCGTGCGCTGATGGAGCAGATGCGCCAAAATGGCTTGAACCCAGACCCGCTTCATGTGGCCATTCGCTACGACGAGCAGTGCAGAGAGTGTATCGGCAAAGTTTGTCCAAGGGACTGCAAATCCGATGCTCGCGTTGCCTGTCTCGCTGAGGCACTTCGCCAATCGCAATGCCAAATCCTAGAACATTGCGACGTACAAACACTGGAATCCGACAAAGAAAGCGTTCGCGTGGTGAAAGCGCTTCACCTAGGGCGCGAATTGGAATTGCGCGCCAGGATTGTCGTACTGTCCGCGGGTGCACTACATTCTCCGCAGATCCTACTACGCTCGCGCAATGAGTTCTGGCCGCAAGGTCTGGCAAACAGTTCCGATCAAGTCGGGCGAAATCTGATGTTCCACACGGCCGACATCTTTGCGCTGTGGGCGCCGCGTCGATTGGCCCGACAAGCACGTCAACGCAAATCGATTTCCGTGCGTGACTTCTATGTTTACAAGGGTCAGCGCTTGGGCTACGTACAAAGCATGGGCTTGGAGGCGGGCCGAGGAGAGATTGCGGTTTATATAAAAGACCAATTGCGCCGACACGGCGTGCGCAATGAGTTGTTACTGTCCTTGCTTACTAAAGTACCTGCCCATATAGGCGCGCTCGTCTTTGGCAGTGCAGGCATTTTTGCCGCGATGACCGAGGACGATCCAAATCCGGATAACCGCATCGTTCTCGATCCCAAGGAGCCGGACGGCGCCAGCTTTTCCTACACCATCACGGATGATCTCCGTCGGCGCGCCGACCAATTACGTGACGCATTTTCGCGGAGTGTGCGGCCGTGGCGAATGTTGCGGATTTCTCCAGAACTTGAAATGAACTATGGACATCCTTGCGGAACCTGCAGATTTGGCGGTGATCCGGCTTCAAGTGTGCTGGATCGCGACTGCCGAGCGCATGACCTCGAGAATCTGTATATCGTCGATGCCTCATTCATGCCGCGTAGCGGCGCGACCAACCCAAGCCTCACTATCGCAGCCAATGCCTTGCGAGTAGCGCAGCAAATTGCTGCCCGGCTAGCGAACCTTGCCGCGCAATAGATCCCCTTGCGAGATATAACTTATGCGCGACCGCTCATTATCTTATAATACCCAAGTTTGCGGATGAGGCGCTTGAGGCGCTGATCAGACTCGTACTCCGCCAAGGTGAGTTCCTCAAATGGCATGGGCACAGAAGGTCTAACCACCGATCGCGGCGTATGAAATAACTGCCGACGGCACGCCTCCTCTACCCACCACTTTGCGACTCCACTTGCATGAAAGCACTTTACCGAGTCCAATTTCTCGAACTTGAGAAGCCTGATTCCGGGCACGCCTAGGAGCAGGGCAACACGCTTCCACTGGCGATAGCGCCAGCAATACCAGTAGTCCGGATCGAAATAGCCACCGCCCACGCGCATGGCTAACGCCGCCCACACAATTGCTTCGACGTGCATGACCCGGGGAATACCTTTCCCTCCAAGATTGGCTATCAACCAGTCAAACCAATCCAGGTCGAGATCATTGCGTAGTTGAGCTACGCCGATATCCACGTGGTGCGCCAACCGTATAGACGCGCCGTACGCAGACATTACGACTTCGTGCGGCAATAAGCAGCTGGGAGGCTGCCACATCAGCAGAACGCCCTCCTTCGGCGTCTGCTCGAAAGCGAAGTAATTCGGGAAATACAAGTCCGGATCAAGAATTATCATCTCCTCACCGGAATTTGAGAAAAGTATCGGGTCGGTCAACTTTCGCCAGCACGGATGACCAAGCCGAAAACGCAGCAAATTGGCGTGGCGCGCAAAAACTGTCTGTGCACGGTCATCCGCTTCGGCTTGCGAATGTACCGACCATGTATGCTTTCCAGATACCCCTACCGATGAAACAGCATTGAAAATCTCCTGCTTATCGAGCTCGGTATCCGTGATGAGCACGACCGACAACGGCTCCGACGAGTGAGCGAAGAGGCTAATTAGTGCATGCCGTGCGTACGGCAACGCGCGAGCACTCAATACGCAAAACACGCGGCGATTAGTCGATGTGACCACCTAATCGACTGTCCTTAGCAGAACATGACGATACTCGACTTTCATCGGCGGTCCGACGTGAACTTGAACCCCGATGAGGCCCTTGGATCTGCGGTTGACTCTGTCATCGTCGATCACCTCGCTCATGATATGGCCGTTCAAAACATGAATCATCAGATCGCCGCGCACTATGAGATGATAGCTGTTCCAATCGTCTACCCTGATGTACGTCTTGAGTTCCTCGGAGGTCCCAAGCGTGGCGACGACCTGCGGATCGGAGCCAGTGGCGATGTAGGTCACGTCGCCGCGATGCGCGAGAAGACCGCGGCCGCCCTCCTCATAGTTCTGGCCGGTGCCGCCGTTTTGGCCATCGATGTCAGCCTGTGGGCCGCGCAGTACCCAACGAGTGCCGCTGGTTTCAATACTGCGATAGTTGATCCCGCTGTTGCCGAGTTCGCTTATGCGGTACTCGGCTTTGAGCTCAAAGTTCTTCGGCTTGCCACCGCGCCAGATGATGAAATTGTTTCGCTTGAGCAAATTAAGCGCGGTCACTTCGCCCACCAATTCACCGTTTTCGGCGCGCCAATATGCAGGGTCGCCGTCCCACCCATCGAGTGTCTTGCCATCGAAGATTTGTCTGAAGCCGGTGTCGCTATCATCGAGCGGAAGGATCTGCGGGACGTTCGCTGGTGTCCCAAGTACCGAATTCGCGAAAAGAGGGACCGAAGCTGAGAGCAGGGCACCAAGGATCATCACGAGGGCGGCGCGGCGCAATCGACCCGCGTCACGCGTAAACCGGCTCCGGAGTCGTGCGATCAGTCTCACGATGGTTATGATAGCGCGCGAAGCAAGCGAATCGCCATGGCGATGCGATTCATTCCTCCATCGGAGCGGGCTAGGGGACTAGATCGAGCGACACTACCACAACATTGACGTTATTGGGCAGCGTGATGCTCTGGACCGTCTTGGCCTTGTTGATCGCAAAGGAGTAACCGTACAAATGGAACGTCCTGTTGTCGGCTGCCCCGGTCGCCTCGACCCGGTACGCCATGGTCGACGCTATCGACTCTCCCGCAAAGTTCTCCGGCGTGTACCAATCGCTGAGGTTTTGCGTAATGCTCGTCGTTGTCCCATCCGTGTACGTCACTACGAAGGTTTGATTGCCTTGATTACCGTTGACGCCTGTCGCAAGTAGCTCCACGCTCGAGTAACTGCCCGCGGGCAAGCTGATTGTCGCACTGCTGACCGCATCCGCTACGTCCGCATTGCCCAGCACAAACGTCGAACCAGACCATGTGAGCGACGTGCCGAGTAGACTCGCCGCGTAGACATTCCCACCGCCGTCAAGGCCGCTGCTACTCACCGCCGTCCCGACGTTGCCGATGCCGACGACATCATCCGCCGCCGACAGGCTCACGCTCACAGGCGTCGTACCCGAAGCCGATATCGTGTAGGTCCCCACCGCTACCGCACTGCTGGTATAGCCGCTCTCTACCGCCATCGCCT
>Ga0302324_100019503_pt1 | contig 13313 bp, 16 predicted proteins | sample Palsa_T0_1_FD_201949 | JGI IMG/M metagenome (GOLD analysis project Ga0302324, IMG submission 201949) | Peat permafrost microbial communities from Stordalen Mire near Abisko, Sweden - Palsa_T0_1 | ecosystem: Environmental > Terrestrial > Soil > Palsa > Peat permafrost | place: Sweden: Abisko...
GTTCTTCGCTCGGCCACAATTTGAAGCCTAACCAAATTTATAGCACACCGATCAAGATCAGTGCGCTGACCTGTTTTGCGCACACGCAAATCACGTTTGCGCCAGTGAATCGGTGAGTGTTCTGTTTAGCTCAGACCTGCACTGACCCGGGTGCGCATACTTGCCTTCACCGGGAACGAGTGTGGATCCAGGGAGCCGACGGAATTTCCCGACTCCCTTCGGCCACTGCAGAACGGCAGTGACTCGGACGGAAGTGAGGGAGTCGATCCTTGTTGAAGTGGCAAGAGATGTCGAAGGTGGCGTAAGAGCAAGCGTTTCTGACACGCGCGGGCATCCGGTCGGGTATTAGGAATGAACTGATGTGATTTTTTTCAAACAATATTTGGATCAACTTCAAATTGTTAAAGGAGAAATACATGTCTGATACAAAGAACGGCTACATAATGAAGGGGCAGTTCACCCCGGAAAACAGCGTGCTTGTCCTGGTCGACTATCAGGTCGGGACTCTGCAACTGATCCGAACCTCGAGTTCTGACCTTTGTCTGCGCAACGCGGTCACGCTGGCTACCGCCGCCAAGACGTTGAAAATTCCGATCGTGCTTACATCCAGCCAGGAAGACATGATCCAAGGGCCTATCTCGCCGGCCCTGCAGAAGGTTCTTCCCGACGCATTCAAGTCTCGCGTGAAGCGCCAGGGTATCGTGAACGCCTGGGCCGATCCCAATTTCACCTCAGCGATCGCAGCCACTGGCCGCAAGAACATCATCATGGGCGGCGTGACCACCGACATCTGCCTGGTCTTCCCAAGCATCAGCGCCGTGCAGGAAGGCTACGACGTACTGGCGGTGATGGACGCAGGCGGATCTTCGTACGAAATCCAGGAAGAAATGGCTCAACGACGCATGATGCATGCAGGCGTGGTGTTGGCCACCACCAACACAGTGGTGGCGGAGCTTGTGCAGAACTGGGCCACGCCTGCCGGCATGGAGCTCGTTCCGTTACTCATTGGTTCGGCGCCGATGATGCGGGCGGCAAGCTAAACCATTCAGGTGAATTCCGTGAGCACTCGTTCAAACGCGCAAGAGATTGCAAACTTCCGGAGTGAGACGGCCGTCGTAAACGGCGTCCGTCTCCATTACTGGATAGGCGGCACGCCGAATGGCACGCCCGTGTTGTTGTGGCACGGGTTCCTCGGAACCGCCTACTCCTGGCATAAGGTGATGCCTTTGCTTGCCGAAGCTGGATTCTCAATCCTCGTACCGGACATGCGCGGCTACGGAGATTCCGATAAGCCCGCTGGTACGGAAGGCTACGACGCCCGCGCGCTATCTGAAGAGTTCCGCGCGCTCGTCCGCCAGATCGGCTTCGGGAGCAAAAGAACGATTATTCTTGCAGCGCACGACATGGGCGCGCCTCCAGCCCTGCTTTGGGCCGCTGACCACCCTGAGGAAGTCGCCGGACTGCTCTACATCGAAGAACCCGTCATGCTTTCTGCCGCGCTCACAAAGATCATCGCTTACACGCCCGAGGCCATGAAAGAAGGCTCGATGTGGTGGTGGATGCTGCCTCTCGCGCCCGGTGTGCCGGAACGTCTCATCGTCGGCAACGAGCGCGCCTTTCTCACTTGGTTCTACGACCGGCACACGGCCAGCCGCGACTCCATCACCGCGGCAGACGTGGATGAGACCCTGCGCACCTTTGCAGGCCGTGAAGGAGTGCTGGGCGCGATGGGAGTTTACCGCGCGGCATTTACCAGCATTCAGCAAACCGAGCCCCTCAGCATCCACAAAGTTAAGGTCCCCGTCGTGGCGCTTGGTGGAACGAAGGGTCTGGGTGACCTTGTCCTCCCAATGGTCAAGATGGTGGCCGAGAACGTGGAGGGTCGCGTGATCGCAAATTGCGGTCACTTTGTTCCCGAAGAGCGCCCGGAAGAAATTGTGCGTCACGTCCTGGCCATGACAAACACGACAAAGAAGACGGCCCGGCCATGAATCCCGACCGCCGAGCGTCACTCAAGTCCGCTGCTGTTGCAGTGGCTTTTTTTATTACCGCAAAATTGTTGCCTGCCGTTCGCCGATTCGGAAAGCGTGAGCAGTCACAAGATCCAAATCAAATCAATCAAAGGAGCACCACCATGTTCGAGAAAACACCACAGTACCCGCCCCTTCCGCCCGACGACCCGAAGCGCACCCTCACCATTGCTCGGCCCGATACGGATCAGAGTCTTCCGCACATCGGCGTCGTGGGAGACACCTATACCATCACGGTGACCGGCGACCAGACCAACGGACGCTTTTGCGTCATCGATATGCACATTCCGCCAGGCGGTGGCCCTTCGCCGCATCGCCACGACTTCGAGGAGACTTTCATCCTTCTTGACGGAGAGGTGGAGGCTACCTTTCGTGGAAAAAAATCCATCGTCAAAGCTGGCGACACCATCAACATCCCCTCGAACGCTCCGCACCAGTTCCACAACAGTTCTTCAAGCCCAGCGCGGCTACTCTGCATCTGTTCGACCGCAGGCCAGGAAAACTTCTTCATGGAGCTTGGCACGAAGGTTGCAACCAGGACGACACCGCCGCCGAAACTCAGCCCTGATGAGCAGGCAGCTTTCATGAAGAAGGCCAAGGAAATCACCCCTCGCTACCGCACGGAGCTGCTAAAGGAAGCCTGATCGAGAAAAGCGGCTGGCGGCAGTGACGCCTCGTTCCACGCTGAGGCTCCAATGCAAGTAAAGTTGTCACGCCAAGAGCTCTTAGATTAGCTCCCGGCAGTCGATCAAGACTTGAAGGCACTGCGACAAGAGTGGACACGCGGAAGAGTCTGTGTCGCAACTCCGATTCTCGTCAGGGCACGACTTTAGTCGTGCCGTAATGGTGCAAAAGCAGTGCGGCTGAGTGCCTACAACGCGGCAAAGGGCGCCATCACGAACTTCACGCGCGCCTTGGCGCTGGAGTACGGCTCGCGCGGCGTACGGATCAACGCCGTGGCACCTAGTCTCACCTCGAGTGAGGCCATCGCCGATCTTGAGAAAAGCAAAGCGGTAATGACAGCGTTTGGTGATCGCCTTCCTATCGGTGGAGCCGCTACACCGGATGAAATCGCAGGCGGTGGAGTCAGCGCGTCCAACGGACAACCTGACTTCCTCTCGCTCCTGGTCAAGTGAAAGGCAATCTCATTAGCAATGATTACACGGAGGAACATCATGCAAACACTTCGGGACGATTACTGTGCGGCTTCGTGGTTGGTACACCATCCATTCAGCGCGGAAGACCAAGCTGCGATGGCCGCCATGCGCGCCATCGTCGAACCTAATAAAGGCAAGCTTCAGGGAGTTGCAGCTCGAGTTCCGTTCGATGCCATCATGGAGCGCGTCGCTGCGCCAGCGGGCGTTGTCTATGAAGCTGGGCGTGTTGGAGGTGTTTCGGGATGGTGGTGCCGACCCGAAACCGCGCGGCCCGGTCAGGCCGTCATGCACATCCATGGCGGGTGGTTCAACTGGGGCTCTGCACATGCATTTCGCAATTTGGCAGGCCATATCGCTGCTGGTGTGGGGGTAGCGGCATTCGTGCCTGACTACCGGTTAGCTCCGGAGCATCCATTTCCTGCTGCTGCCGAAGACGTGCGCGCCTGCTACTTCGGTCTGGTTGAGCAAGGCTTCTCGAAGATTGCCATCACGGGCGACTCTGCCGGCGGCACCCTGGCGATTGGGTTGCTCGTGCATCTTGCGGCGAATAGTGCTTTTGGCGGTGAAGCGCTGGCCGGTGGAGTGGCGCTCTCGCCGGTGACCGATCTAGCTTTCTCCGGAGAGAGTTGGTCGACACGCGCTCTTGCCGATCCATACTTCACCCAGCCTCAAGCCGCCGAGTTGGTGGGTTCCTATCTGGACGGTCATGATCCGGCAGATCCAAAGGCCTCGCCGCTTTACGCCGATCTGAAGAACCTGGTTCCGATCCGTGTGCATGTCGGCAACGACGAGGTGTTGCTTGATGATTCCATCCGCTTCGTCGAGCGTGCGGTCGTGGCCGGAGTGGATGCTCGATTGGATGTATGGGAAGGGATGGTCCACGGATATCTGGGAAGCTTGGGACGCCTGGCAGCTTCAACCGAGACCCTTCAACTCATCAGTGAGTTTCTGAACGACCGATTTGCCAGGGCGGCAAAATGAACGGTAGGCGGAATCGCTTATAGACAACGGAAGGGGGAATAAGAAATGTATGACATGTAATTTGGCCTCCCTATTTGACCCGAAGACCTCGGCGATCTACGCGCTCAACGACACTGACGTGAACGCGCAGCCTGAAGTGGTGTGGAACCTGCTTGTCGACGCCGAGAATTGGTCGAGCTACTTTCCCGCCGAAGATCAGGTCAAGATCCTGACTGGTGAGCCGGAACTTGATGATTTCGCCCAGGGCGGGCGGCGAATTCTTCCGATTCTCACCGAACCTGAATCGCGCCTCGCATCGATTTCGAGGGTGCCGCACTCTTTGCGCTTTTCCTTTCTGCAAAGGGTGCGGGTTTAGACGCCGCGCTCCCAACCCTTTCCGTTCGGCCGGTAGCCCACAATATGTTGACAACACTTACATGCACACTTAAGGAGTCCCAATGACGAATCTCTCCATAATCCGTCCCGTTGTGGTTCCGCTTTCGATATTCGTAACCGGCCTGCTAGCAGGGGTGATGTTGGGAGTTGCCATGGAACAACAGACCGCCCAGAAACTACCCGAAGCTGCATGGACACTCCGACAGCAAAATGACGATGCTCTGTTTCGGAGGGTGATGCCTTTTACCTTTATCGCCATGATGCTTCTCCTCATTGCATCGCTCTTCCTTCTGCAGGGTCGTTCGAGGATGGCCATGGTTGCTGCGACAGTTAGCGCCCTAGCGGTGATCATCGTGACCGCAGGGTGGGAAGTGCCCATCAATAATGAAATTGTAAAGTGGACTCCTGGCAGTGCGCCTGCCGATTGGACAAGCACCCGAGACAGGTGGCTTCACAACCATTGGGTGAGAACCTGGATTGGCGTACTGGCATTTGGCTGTACGCTTGTCAGCACCCTGCTGATTACGGACTAGTCCGGAGCGAGAACGACCTGATGGCTCCGGTTGGCCCATTGCCGAACATCAGACTGCGTCAGAGCTCCTGCTCACCAGGCACGCGCATCTCCGCTTCGTCGCAACATTTCTGCCACAGACCGAATGCGGCAGCCTGAACGAACTGCCCAGAGCATTCGGTTAACAGCCTTGTAACCAAACTAATCACAATTTGCCGGAGCCGAGACAAATCGAGGGGATTCAGCAAGTTCCTTCAAAGCCGAGCGAATCAGATTCACCTTCTCTTTTTAGTTTTCGTTCGCCTTTTAGCGCAGCTCATCACAATTCGCGTGACACTGGCATGACACCGCTGAGCACGAACGTAAGCATGTCCTGCTTTGCGCGCGGACCGACCGACTCCAACAACTCCATTCATTCCTCTGCCTTCTCTGTGTTTTCAGTAATTTGGGGAATCTGCTTTCGCTCAAAGCTAAACCCAATGGCATGAAAACATCAAGAAGCACGCCGGTCTAATCTCTCTTCGACCGTCTCAGGCGGAAGAGAAATCTCGCTCTGTACGACGATAGAGGCTTCGATCCGAGCATGACGCCAAGCAGGCGCTCCAAGCTGCCAACGATTATCTCGCCGTCGTGCGCGCCGACATCATGGCGCGAAAACCTTGACGCCTAAGGGCGCCAGCCAGGTACAACTGTGCATGAATCCAACGTGTTCATGCCATTGGGGAGAAGCAGGTTCCCCGAATTGTTGGAAACGTTGGTAGTTGGCAGTGACGGGTAGAGTGTGGAACCAAGTTCGATGCTTTGGAAGCATTGGCGCTGAGCAGACGCGTCCCTGTGCCAAAACTGTCCCAGAATCCGATGTCGATGCGTGCCCGCACGAAATCGATGATTGCGATGTGGTGGCCAGGTTGACTCCTGGCGCGAAAGCCGTGGCTGAACATGACCCAAAGAGGCTTTGAGCATCGCTTCCTAGACCTGCTGAAGGCAAGCTTCTTCGTCGCAGGCGAGGATCTTATGGGCAGAAGTGAGCTTTTTCTCGGCGCTTGCAACGAAGCGGTCGATTTGCGCCCAGTCCACCGTGTTTGACTTGAGCTTCTTCATGCGGCACCGACAAGTAAGACGCGCTTATTGTGCCAGACGTTTTCGAGGAAGGAATCCTTACGGTCGCGCCGTGACTTCAGTTCTTTCCTTGTGAGAACCGTATAGCTGATTTCGCGTCCGAGTTGCCGTTCGAGTTTCTGCACTACCTCCGCCAAAGTGTCACTTTTCGGGTTGCCGATCGCGCCAGGTAAATAGCAACCTGTCACGCCTGTTGCAATCCGCTCCAGCCGCAAACACCAGACCGGGTTGCTCTCGGTTCTTTCAGTGAGTCGGTTGCGATTTGGTTTCCCCGCCTGTGTGAGGGAACCAAATCGCAACTCACCAAACGACGCCCCAATCAAGGCCGGACCGAATTGCTGCCCCAATGCTTCGCCGCGATTGCCCTGGAAACGTGTTGGTCATCGTCTCCTCTGTGGCCGCAGGAGAAGGAACAGAGGCGGTTAGTGTATCCTCCGGCGCAGAAGGCCCCTCTGTTTTGGCTCGCCAACGAAAGGAAAAGGCTATATAGTTTCGTTAGCAAATTCCCAACGAAACGATGGTTTTGTAATGGCGACACCAACGAAACCCAATAGCCGCCTCGGGAACTACGTCCTCAAGACCTTCAAGGACGAGTCTTTCCGGGCCTATGTGCCGCCGCCATTGCCACCGGAGCCGCCGCTAGCCCTCCAGCCGCTCTTGCCCCTCCTTGAGCAAGCAAACCAAGCCCTCGGACGCCTGGACGGGCTCGCGTCCATTTTGCCCGACCCGTCGCTATTCATCTACCTGTACGTTCGCAAGGAAGCCGTGCTCTCTTCGCAGATCGAGGGAACGCAGTCGTCATTTTCGGACCTGATGCTGTTCGAGAGCGCCGAGGCCCGTAACGTTCCGCTGGGAGATGTTCAGGACGTTTCAAATTATGTGGCAGGGATGAATCATGGCCTGAGGAGACTCCGCGAAGATTTCCCGCTGTCCCTCCGTCTGATCCGGGAAATTCACAAGATTCTCTTGTCCAAAGGGGGCAGCGAAAAACGGCCCGGCGAATTCCGCGAGACACAAAACTGGATTGGCGGCACTCGGCCCGGCAATGCTGCGTTTGTTCCGCCTCCACCTGAGCAATTGATGGAATGCATGGGGGCGCTCGAAAAGTTCCTGCATCGCGAGCACGAAGGCCTGCCCGTCCTCGTGAAGACGGCCCTCGTGCATGTGCAATTCGAAACCATTCATCCCTTTCTGGACGGAAACGGACGGCTGGGCCGCTTGCTGATTACGTTCTTGCTGTGCGTCGCTGGAGCGATCCGCGAGCCGATTCTGTACCTCAGTTTGTATTTCAAAATGAACCGACAGAAGTACTATGAATTGCTTGACCGCGTCCGCACGCACGGAGATTGGGAGACTTGGATTGAATTCTTTCTAATCGGGGTGAAGGAGACGGCTCAGCAGGCAGCCGATACATCGAGGGAGATACTCACGCTTATCGAAAAAGACCGCCGGAAGATTGAGGCGCTTGGCCGACCCGCTGCGTCAGTTCTGCGCGTCCATCTATACCTTCAACGCAAGCCGATCCTCACAATCCCAGCGACCGCCGAGCAGCTTTCTCTCTCCGCGCCCACTGTGGCGAAAGCCTTGCAGCACATGGTGAAGCTCGGCATGGTCCGTGAGACGACGGGCAAACAGCGCCATCGGCTGTTCACGTATTTCCGCTATCTGGACATTCTCAACCAGGGAACCGAGCTTCCAAAAGCGGGACGATGACGGTCGAAATAGTAGAAAACCGAGCTGAACTCGGTTTTCCTTACGGTTTTCTGGTCGGTTTTCCGCCCGCGATTCAAACCAAGCGGACCATCGAAGGAGGAACGATGGTTCGTAGGCGGTTTCAGCGAGGTTCGCTTTTCAAGCGAGGCAAACGAGAGAAGGTCTGGGTTGCTCGCTGGTGGGAGGATGTCATTAACGCAGACGGAACAATGGAGAGGATGCGCCGGTCATTCGTAATTGGTGCCGTCGCAGAACTAACCACACGCCGTCTCGCAATGCGTGCTCTCTCGGAGCGGCTTCGTTCATTGAATAGCGGAAGTCAGCGGCCACACGCCATGCGCACGTTGAAAGAATTCGTGCAAATGGACTGGGAACCCGTTGTGCTCCCGACACTCAAGCACGCAACACAAATGCATTACAAATACATGCTCCGCGCTCATCTGATTCCTGCTTTTGGTGAACGGCGGCTTCCTGACATCCCGCGTGAAGCGATCCAGACTTTTCTAGCGGCAAAGCTTCGTGACGGGTTTGCGTGGGAGACCGTGCACCATATCCGATGTGCGTTAAGCAAAGTGCTGGGTGCGGCGGAGGAATGGGACTACATCTCCGACAATCCAGTACGCAAGACCGACTCCCGAGGAGGGATTGCAACCCGGAGCGGCCTGTCGTTACGCCCCAGCAAGTACAACGTCTAGTCACAGCTCTTACCGAGCCCGCCAAATCCATCGCCCTGCTCCTGGTGTTGACTGGATTAAGAATTGGTGAGCTTCTTGCGCTTCGGTGGAAGAATGTGAATCTGGACGCCAAGGTGCTGCAAGTAACGGAGACCGTTTACGAAGGGCACTTCGATCAAGCCCAAAACAAGGCGAAGTGTTCGTGCAATTCCATTGTGTCGAGAAGCAATCTCCATTCTTTCCGCCTTGCGCCAACATTTGCCCGACCTTGAGCAGTTAGTTTTCGCAACACACTCAGGCCGTCCACTGTGCCGGCGAAACCTTTTACAGCGTCATCTGCGACCAGCGTGCAAGGAACTCGGTCTGCCGCGAATAACGTGGCACGCATTGCGTCATTGTCACGCGACGTTGCTGGACGCAGTAGGAGCACCGCTAGGCACCGTGCAGGCGCTTTTAGGCCACGCTTCACCGGAAGTTACGCTGCAGATTTATCTGCATGCGATTCCGGAAGAGCAGCGCAGAGCGGTTGAAAAAGTGGAGAAGCTTCTTATTGGACCCAAATGGACCCAAGTTTCAGAAGTCGCGCAAAGGCCCAATTAGCAAGTAATTGAATTAGCAGTTGATGTTGCTGGACGTGACCGGGATCGAACCGGTGACCCCCTGCTTGCAAGCAATCCAAGAAGCATCATGTGGCTGATTCAAGAACGGTCAGAGGCATTTCTCTCAAATGGCATGGATCAAGAAGAGGCCGACGACAAGCATCACCGCGCAGGTTACGCCATGAACTGAGAACGCTGTCGACTTCGACCCGCCCGACCCCAGAACGTTTGACATGTCGCCCAGAGGGACGATGGCTTCAACGAGTAGAGCTATGCCTACCGTCCGCGTGTCCGTGGTCAGCATCATTGTCAGGACGACCAATCCAGATACGACGTCCCGAATTCCTTTAAGGCGTAGCCAGGCACGAGTGTCAGCATCTGGTGCAGGCGGCTTGAGACCAAATGATCCTGTCATTCGTTCAGGAGATATAAGGTAGAAACAGCCGATGACAATGATCGCAACAGCCATGAGAGCAGCCAGAGAAAGCGGGATAGCGTTATGCATACAATGTTCTACTCCTAGAAAAACTAGCAACACTATATCTGATGCGAAGCATTTCGTAAAGTTTCACCGTCCGCCAAGCGTTGATCCTAGTGGCGCTATACTTGCTATCGATGGCAACGACGCTGGCAGTTAACCGAATTGCGGAACGAAAACTGCGGGACAGACAGGCCCGCCGGGCACAGATTATCAGTGCCGCACGACGAATCGCGGAGCTTGAAGGGTGGTCCAACGTAACCGTTCGGCGGCTATCCGATGAAATTTCATACAGCCAACCCGTCTTGTACGCTCATTTTGGAAGCCGCGAAGGAATTCTCGCCGCGGTTGCTATCGAGGGTTTCCAGGAGATAGGCCTGGCTTTGGAGAAGGCACGGAAACGGGTTAAGCGTGGAAATATGGTCGAATCGGTCGCGGCCGCATATCTGGGGTTCGCCGCGTCTTCACCAGCACTGTATGAAGTGATGTTTTCGCTCAGCCTGAGCGTGCCATTCGATGACGCGGCTACTCCTCCGGAGTTGCGATTCGCGTTTTCCCAACTCCTGGAGTTGTTTCAGGGGCGGGGCTCGAAGTCAGAGGTTATATCGGAACTGTTTTGGGCGAGCCTCCATGGTATCGCCGAGCTAACAAGAACCAAGCGATTTCCGCGCAGCCGTCAGAAAGAGCGCGTGCGGGCGCTAGTCGAGCTCTTCACTTTCCCAAGATGAAACGGCACAGGTGGTGAAAGCCCGTGACGTAATAGGCGCGCTCTCGTCTTTTCGCTAACTAGGCAAGATGAGTCCTCACAAAATGTGCTTTTCGCCACTTGGCTTCCAGTTTGTCGGCATCCGGAAGTTATCGAAAAACGGGTCATCATCGTTGGCGAGGTGCTGGTCATGCATGTCGACAATCGCGACTGGCGGCAGCAGCGGCATCGCCCTGGTCACCACCTACCGCAAGCGTGCGCCGTCTTCTTATTGGATCGGCCGCGAACCTGCGATGAGGATATCCACGAGCCGTTTTGCGCTTCGCTGCCACTCAGGGTGAGATGGTACGTAGGCGACGCCCACAAGAGCCCGAAGGAGATCCATAGGCTCGATGTCTTTCCGTATGTCGCCGCTCTTGATCGCGCGCTTCACCAGGGCATGAATTGCTTCCTGCATCTGAGCGTAAGACGCTGCGAACACTTTTTTGGGATCTCCGATCAGGGTAGTCAGCGCAGGGGCGATGATCTGCTTCGTTTCGATAGCGTCAACGAACAACAATAGCCACGCTCGCAACGCCTGAAGCGGCGGCATGCTCTGCGCGAACTTTCGCTCTGCAGCGGCAAGCTTTTCCATCTCAGACCGATAAACTGCCTGTAAAAGTTCCTCGCGGGTTGGAAAGTGGCGGTACAGAGTCCCCGGTCCGACGCCTGCCTCACTCGCAATGTCATCCAAACTGGCGCTTGCGCCGGATCGAGTGAAGGCCTTCTTGGCCACCTCCAAAATGCGGTCGCGATTCCGCTGAGCATCGGCACGAGGCTTTCGCTGGGCAGGTTGTGACCGTCTAGCGGGCATAGCAAAAAAGTCAAAAAACTTGCAACCGGAGATCATCTCCGGTTATCTTATGTAGTGCGGAGACACTCTCCGTTTTATGCGAGCCGCGGTCGCTTGTCAATGGGCAGCTTCTCAGGCGGAACTGGCGAGGGGAGAAAAACATGATCGAGACATTGGGAGCTACATCAACCACAGAAGATGTTCTGTTCGGTATCAATTTACGCGGTAAGCGAATCCTGGTGACAGGCATTTCGGCTGGCATCGGTGTAGAAACGGCCCGGTCACTTGCCGCTCATGGCGCGAACGTAATTGGCACCGCGCGCGACTTGACCAAAGGCGAAGCGGCGACAGCTCAAGTACGAAAGGACGCGGCGGCGAACGGCGGAAGCTTCGAACTCGTCAAACTCGATCTGACCAGTCTCGCGAGCGTGCGAGACTGCGCCGATCAACTGCTCCACAAGGGCGAGCCGTTCGATGTGATCATCGCCAATGCAGGCGTAATGGCCACGCCGTTTGGCTATACGACCGACAAATTCGAGATGCAATTCGGCACCAACCACTTGGGCCACTTTGTCCTGGTGAACAGGATTGCGCCGCTCATCCGCAGAGGAGGGCGACTGATCAGCTTGTCTTCGGCAGGTCACCGCTTCTCGAACGTGGACCTGAATGATCCGAACTTTCAGAAGACGCCCTACGATCCCTTCGTGGCATATGGCCGGTCGAAAACCGCAAACATTCTTTTCGCCGTCGCCTTTGACCAAAGGCACCGCGGACGTGGGGTGCGCGCCGCGGCCGTGCATCCAGGAGTTATCCAGACCGAGCTCGGCCGGCACATGGATCCGAGTCGCCTCGAAGGCATGATCAAACAGATGAACGATCAGCTCGCCGCGGAGGGAAAGGGGCCATTCTCGTGGAAGACGATCCCGCAGGGAGCGGCAACGTCGGTATGGGCCGGCGTCGTTGCGCCGGCGGAGGAAATCGGCGGCTGCTATTGCGAAAACTGCCACGTAGGGGAAATTGTGCCTGAGGGAGTGTCGATCAGCGGCGTAAGCGAAGGCGTGCGCGAATATGCACTCGATCGCCAAATGGCGGAGGCGCTTTGGAAGAAAAGCGAAGAAATGGTCGGAGAATCTTTTTCGCGTTAGGAAGAAGGAACTGTGAAAGCGTTGGTAACGGGAGCAATGGGACTTTGCACTCGCGATCATGTCGTCCGTAGGTACCGACTCGAAGGCAACAAATGAAAGGAAATTACGATGCAGAACAAACCTGTCGCTCTGGTCACCGGAGCTAATCAAGGAATCGGTCTTCAGATCGCAAAGGATCTGGTGGCGCACGGCTTCACGGTGCTGGTGGGGTCGCGCAATCTCGAGCGCGGTGAGGCTGCGGCCAAGGAGGTTGGGCGGGACGCACGCGCGCTGCAACTCGACGTGACGGATCAGGCCTCGATCACGGCCGCGGCGGAGCGCATCCGCAACGAGCTTGGCAGGCTTGACGTGCTCGTCAACAACGCGGCTATTTCGAATACGAGTAAGCAGCCGAGCATGTCCGTCCAGGAGTACGCAAAGTTGACTCGCCCGAGCAATGTGTCCCTCGACGAAATGCGTGCGGTATGGGATACCAACGTGTTCGGCGTACTTGCCGTTACGCAGGCGATGCTGCCCCTGCTCCGCGAAGCGCCGGCAGCCCGAATCGTTAATGTGTCGAGCGGCGTTGGCTCGCTGACGAGGAATTCGGACCCGGCTTCCCCGTGGCGCTCGATCTTCGGCCCCGTTTACCCAGCCTCCAAAACCGCTCTTAACGCTATCACGCTCGCCATGGCGATCGAGCTGGAGTCAACCGCGATCAAAGTCAACGCCGCCTGCCCGGGCTATACCAAAACAAACCTCAACAACTATTCAGGCACGCGGACCGTCGAGGAGGGCGCTCGCGAACCAGTGCGACTTGCACTGCTCGGTCTGGATGGTCCGACGGGAACGTTTTCGAACGAAGACGGCCCGCTCCCGTGGTGACGTAGTTTCGAGCGCGTGAGCCGGCACCTAGTAGCGCTTCATCGCGGGAATTAAGTTTGCAATACCAGGCCCATCGAATATCGAAATTATACGGAGGAGAGAAAATGCGAGTTTTCGTCACAGGTGCTA
>Ga0302324_100019505_pt1 | contig 13313 bp, 12 predicted proteins | sample Palsa_T0_1_FD_201949 | JGI IMG/M metagenome (GOLD analysis project Ga0302324, IMG submission 201949) | Peat permafrost microbial communities from Stordalen Mire near Abisko, Sweden - Palsa_T0_1 | ecosystem: Environmental > Terrestrial > Soil > Palsa > Peat permafrost | place: Sweden: Abisko...
CTCGCGCGCATCCAGGTCGCCCCCATCGCGCTTCTTGCGGATCAGGTCAACAATGTGCAGGGGCCCAGCGTGCAATTCGGACATGATGGCGTAAACCTCGAGTTGGCGATGGTTGAATTATCGCAAGCGGCAGTCATGGGATTGCAGTTCGGCAGGTTATTTCAGCTTCATCTCAAACGCCAGCGGCAGCAGATCTGCGAATGCCATGGTGCGCTCGCCCTCCGCAGCCGGGAAGATCACCGGCGCGTCGGCCAACACGAACTCCGACAGCATCTGCCGGCATGCGCCGCACGGCGGGCTGGCGGCGTTGTTCAGATTGGCCACGGCTACAGCCTCAATGCGCACCCCCGGCCCGAACTGCGAAACTGCCCGCACCAGCGCCGACCGCTCCGCGCAGATGGTGAGCCCGTAGCTCACGTTCTCCACGTTGGCGCCGGTCACCACCTCGCCGCCGGCCAGCCTGAGCGCCGCACCCACCTTGAATCCGGAGTAGGGCGCATAGGCGTTCTGCGCAGCTTGCCGCGCCTGTGCGAGCAGGCTGTCGAGCGCAGCCCCCGTGGAATTTGCGTCGGTCATAGCGTCTCGCCTCCCGATCCAGCGTGAGAGTTGAGGCTAAAACATTTTCGCTTCGCCTGTACACTGGGCGAAGAACAGAATAGCGGCTGCTTCCGAATTGGCGACGATCCGACCGCTACAGAATCGTAACGGTAGAGTTCAGGTAAACTCCGGGTAGAGTTGATACTCAAGCCTGGCCAGGAATTCGATGAACGGAGGGAATCTGAAGGATCAGATGGGCGACGACAAGTTCTTTCGAGATGCTCTTGAGCAATTCGGCATTGTAGGACCGCAGATTTCGGAAGCCGAGATCAACGCGGTACTTCCACAGACTTTTCCAGGTAAGGAGGACCTCGTTCAGTTTTACCTGCGATGCAACGGAGGAAGCCGTTCCCCGCAGGGTTGCATCGTGCATTGTGGAAACCCGGCACACAGGATATCGCGCCATGAACTTGAGAAATTGAATGTCGAAGGATTCCGCTCGATATCGCCTAACGCAGATGAGCGGATGCTTCCATTTGCGAACATGCTCATGCATCACGCAACTATGGCTCAAATTTATGCCGGAGTTCCGGCCATGAAAACGTTCCTCGAACAACACATGGAGATTGCGTTCGATCACAGCGGAAATGACCTGTGCTTGAATCTGCAAAATGGCCGCATTTTCTTCATTGATTGGGAATCGTACGCGGAGGGGGCCGTAGAAATCACGCCATCTTTCCATGAGTTTGTCTTGAAGTTCTGGAATATTCCTCATGCTCCGGACGAATGACCGGCAGTTCGGAAACTGCATCATCTCCCAAAGCTGGGAACTGCCGCCGGTGAGTTTTGTGCTATCCCACCGATTCGACGGGAAAAAGTCGGATGGATGGGGCACGGAGCATGGTTGCCGCGATCGCGTCTCGTTGGCCCCGGATCCTTCAGCGCGGTGCGAACCCATCCAGCTGCATCCTAGTCCCTGGTCCCTCAGTCCCTTAGTCCCTGACCCCTGACCCCTAACCCCTGACCCCTGACCCCTAACCCCTAATCCCTAATCTCTGCATTTCTCAAGTCCCCGCCCATCCTACCGATATACCAATTGACTGCCCAAATCGCGGATCAAATGGATGAGTGAATCAAATGGATGAGTTGACGAGGGAATTCCTGATTGAGAGCCAGGAAGGGCTTGATCGCATGGAGCGCTGCCTGACCGAGCTTGAGGAGCGCCCGCAGGACGCCGGCCTGCTCGGCGACATCTTCCGTTCCGTGCACACCATCAAGGGGACCACCGGCTTTCTGGGCTTCAAGCGCCTGGAAAAGCTGGCCCATGCCGGTGAAAACCTGCTCGGCCTGCTGCGCGATGGCAAGCTCACCGCGGACGGCCCCATGATCACCGGCCTGCTGCAGCTGATGGATGGCCTGCGCTCCATTTTGAAGATCATCGAGAGCGAGGGAACTGAGGGCGAGGGCGAAGATGCTGCTCTCATCGCCCGCCTTGAGGACATGCAGATTCCAACAATCACCTATGCAGCCAAGACTCCGCGCGCCAAAGCCGCTCATGCGCCGCCTGCCCATGCCGGCGCCGCGCCGCCGGAGAATTCCGCCACAACCGCGTTGACCGAGATTCGTCCCCAGACATCGCTAGAGCACCAGCTCGAGCCGCCCGCAGAGTCAACGGCTGACAAGCCGCGCCGCGCCGCGCCAGCCGCTATCGCCTCGCTCGAACCCGAGACGGACCCCGCCAAGCCGCGCCCGCAGGCCAACTCCGCGGCGGAGAGCTCGCTGCGCGTCGATGTCACGCTGCTCAACCGCATGATGAACCTGGTGGGCGAGCTGGTGCTCACCCGCAACCAGGTTCTCCAGGCTACCGCCAACGACCCGAATCTCACGCTGCTCTCGCGCCGCCTCGACATGGTCACCGCCGACCTCCGCGAATCGGTGATGAAGGCCCGCATGCAGCCCGTATCCAACATCTTTTCCAAGATGCCGCGCATTGTGCGCGATCTGTCGCAGTCGCTTGGCCGCCGCGTGCGCCTGCAGGTGGAGGGCCAGGAAACCGAGCTCGACAAAAGCCTGCTCGAGGCCATCAAGGACCCGCTGACCCACGCCGTCCGCAACTCGCTCGATCACGGCATTGAACTGCCCGAGGTGCGTCAGGCCGCGGGCAAGGATCCCGAGGGAACGCTGCGACTGCGCGCCGCGCAGGAGGGGAGCCATGTGCTCATCGAGGTCTCCGACGACGGCAAAGGCGTCGACGTCGACAAGGTGCGGCAGAAGGCAATCGAACGCGGCGTCATCGCTCAAGAGCGCGCCGCCCACCTGGCCGAGCGGGAGCTGCTGCAGCTCGTCTTCCTGCCCGGCTTTTCCACCGCCGCGGCCGTCACCAACGTCAGCGGCCGCGGCGTGGGCATGGACGTGGTCCGGACAAATGTAGAGAAGATCGGCGGCAAGGTCGAGATCGATTCCCGTGCCGGCAAGGGCACCACCCTGCGCATGAGAATTCCGCTCACCCTGGCGATCATTCCCGCGCTGATTGTGCGCAGCGTCGGCCAGAGCTTTGCTCTGCCCCAGGGAGCGCTCTCCGAGCTGGTGCACGTGCCTCCGTCGCAGGCCGCATCGGCCATTGAGTGGATCGAGGACGCACCTCTCTATCGGCTCCGCGGAAAGCTTCTGCCGCTGGTGTTTCTCGATCGCCTGCTCATGCCGCACAGCGACCGCAAGAACTTTGCCGAGCGCGATAATTTCATTGCTGTGCTTGAAGCCGACGGCCGCCAGTTCGGGCTGGTCGTGGATGGCCTTGCCGATCCGGAAGAGATTGTGGTGAAGCCGCTCTCCGCCGTGCTCAAGGACATTGGGCTTTACTCGGGCGCCACTGTGCTGGGCAATGCCGAACTGGCGCTCATTCTGGACCCCGCCGCCATCGCCATGAAGGCCGGGGTGAACATGCACGGCGAAGAGGCCGCCACGAACGCGGAAGCTGCGCTCCACGCCACGCAGGCCACCAAGAATATCGAGTACCTGCTGGTGGAGGTGGCCGACCGCCAGGCCGCGGTGCCGCTGGGCGACGTGCTGCGCATCGAGCAGCTGCCCGCCTCGCGCATCGAGTATATCGGCTACCGTCCCGTGCTCAACTTCGAGGGCCAGCTGTTGCCGATTGAGGATTCGGGCGGTGTGCTGGCCGCGGCCCAGGGCAATTCCCAGGCGCAGGTCATCGTGGTGGTGTGCCGCGAGGGCAATCGCCATGTGGGTATTGCGGTGTCCCATGTTCTGGACGTGGCCGCCGGCGGCGACCTTTTCGAGGCCGGAACCACTCAGCGCACGAGCGGCGTCACGCTGCTCAAGAGCCGGGTTACCGGCGTCGTGGACCTGGGCGCTGTGGCCGCATTGCCGGCCCTCGAGAGCGGCGCGCCGGAGTGGGATCGTGAAAGTGAGAGTGTGGCATGAGCAGTACCGCAATCGAACGCAAAGACCAAAAAAACGCCGCGCTGGTGGAGATGTGCTCCGTTCGCCTCGGCCAGACGCTGTTCGGCGTGCCCATCAGCCACATCCTTGAGATTGTGGGCTCGGCTCGTCCACAGCCGGTCCCTCTGGCGCCGGTGTATGTGGGCGGCCTGGTGCACTATCGCGGCGACGTGCTGACCACGGTGAGCCTGCGCCAGCTGCTGGGCATGGCGCCCAAGGACGGGCCGCAGGACATCCTCGTGCTGGAGAGCAAGGGCGGCTGTTTTGGCCTGCTCGTCGATTCGGTGGGCGAGGTGCTCACTGTCTCCTCGGCCGACCATGAGCCCAACCCCTCTATCCTCGACGAACGCCGCCGCGCGCTGTTTGCCGGCGCCTACAAGCTCAAGGACCGCCTGCTGGTCATGCTCGATCCGGAGCGGCTCGACCCCATGCGCCTGAGCGAAGCGCGCGCGGCATGACTGCGTGAGTCATGCTGCACGTCGGACGGAAAAGGGCGGATTTGATGGGAAATCGAATGAGAACGTCCCTCGGGGACTAAAGCCCACATTGAATTTATGGGCGGTTACGTACGGGCTGAAGCCCGTACCCTTCATCGAATAGGGCTTCCGCGAATCGAGCTTCGGCGGGCTTTTAGCCCCCGGGGATGCGGCCTTCGTGATTTGGCAAGGATTGGAGAACACCATGCGAGCACTCATTGTCGACGATTCCCGCTTTGTGCGCGGCTACCTGCGCGGCCTGCTCGAGGAGAAGGGCATTGAATGCGAAGAGGCCGCCGACGGCCAGGCGGGAATGGAGAAACTCAACTCCGGCCTCGACTTCGATCTCGCGCTGGTGGACTGGAACATGCCGGTGATGAACGGCCTCGACATGCTGGTGGAGATGCGCGCCCAGGGATGGAGCGACATCAAGGTCATGATGGTCACTACCGAGGCCGAAAACGACTTCATCATCCGTGCGCTTGACGCCGGCGCGGACGAATACCTGATGAAACCCTTCGACGATGAGGCGCTGACCGAGAAGCTGGCCATGATGGGTCTGGTGGAGGCCTGAACCATGCCTGACCGCCCAACTCGAATTCTGATTGTCGACGACTCGGCCGTGATGCGCAGCCTGCTGCGCTCCGTGGTCAGCTCCGGCGCCGGACTTGAAGTGGCAGGAACCGCCGCCGACGGCGAAACCGCCCTGCGCGCCGTGGACGAGGTTCGCCCCGACCTCATCCTGCTCGACGTGGAGATGCCCGTAATGAACGGCCTGGTGACTCTGAGGAAGCTGCGCGCGCGCGGGTCAAAGATGCCCGTCATCATGTGCAGCTCGCTCACCCAGCGTGGCGCCAGGGTCACCATCGAGGCCCTGGCCGGCGGCGCGTCGGACTATGTGGCCAAGCCGACCGGCCAATCCAGCCGCGAAGCCTCCATGGCCGCGCTGTCCCAGGACCTGATCCCCAAGATCCACGCGCTCACGCAGGGCCAGCGCACCGCTTCCGGATTCGCCCCCGGACCCGCGGCCGGCACACGCGCCCCGTTGTTCATGCCCGCGGCGCAGGCTTTCCGGCCGCAGGCCCTGTCTGCGACTCCCACTGCGCTCGTTATCGGCGTCTCTACCGGCGGCCCGGCGGCTCTCGATGTGCTGCTTCCCGCGCTCCCGCCGAGTTTCCCCCTCCCCGTCATGATCGTGCAGCACATGCCCGAGCTGTTTACGCGCCTGCTGGCTGAGCGCCTCAACGGCCGCTGCCCGCTGCGGGTCCGCGAAGCCTCCGAAGGCGACCCGGTATGCGCCGGCGCAATTTACATCGCCCGCGGCAACTGGCATCTGGAAGTGCTGGCCGGCGCGCGCGCCAGCCAGCCCCCCACGCTTCACCTCACTCAGGGCCCGCTTGAGAATCACTGCCGTCCCGCCGTCGATGCGCTGTTCCGCACCGCTGCCGCGGTCTACGGCCAGGGCGTACTGGCGGTTGTCCTCACCGGCATGGGATCGGACGGCATGGCCGGCGCCCGCATCGTCCGCCAGCAGGGCGGCAGCGTGCTGGCGCAGGATCAGCAGTCGAGCGCCGTCTGGGGCATGCCTGGCTCCGTGGTCAATGCCGGACTGGCGCAGAAAGTGCTGCCGCTGCATGCCATGGCGGCCGAGATCCTGCGCGCCGCCAACCGGACAACCAGCCCCGCCAGCAGCCCCACCAGCAGCCCCACCAACAGCGAAGCCCGCGAGCTTCGGGAAGCGGTGCGCTAGCCATGCCAACAGCGGACACAGTGGATTACGGCTATCTGCGCCAGCTCGTTTTCTCGCTCTCGCAAAACGTGCTCGACGCCTCGCGCGACTACCTCTTTGACACGCGCCTCACCAGGGTGCTGCGCAACCAGGGGATGTCCACTCTGGACGAGCTCGTCCGCCATTTGCGCCAGGCCCGCAACCCCGCTCTCGAGCGCTCGATTGCCGAGGCCATGACCATCAACGAGACCAGCTTTTTCCGCGATGGCCGGCCCTTCGAGCTGTTGCGCACCGAGCTGATGCCCAGGCTGATCGAGTCGCGCCGCCACCAGCGCAGCCTGCGCTTCTGGAGCGCCGCCTGCTCCACCGGCCAGGAAGCCTACTCGCTGGCCATGATGATGCTGGAGCACTTTCCCATGCTGACCGGATGGAATATCCGCGTCGAAGGCACCGACATCTGCGCCGAGGTGGTGCAGCGCGCGCAGGCCGGAGTCTACCGCCGCATCGAGATGAATCGCGGCATCCCCGCCCGCTTCATCGTGCGCTACTTTAACCACCTGGGCGAAGACTGGGAGGTGCGGCCCGAGCTGCGCAAGATGTGCAACTTTCGCCAGGCCAACCTGTGCGGCCCGCAGTTTCCCTTTCACCGCGCCGAAGACCGGTTCGACGTCATCTTCCTGCGCAACGTGATGCTTTATTTCTCCCAGGAGACGCGCAAGCCGCTGCTGGCCAGCATTCACCGCCTGCTGGCCCCGGACGGTGTGCTCTTTCTGGGATCGAGCGAGCAGCCCGTCGACCCATCCATCTGGACGCCGGTGCTGGCTGGGGGCACGTGCCACTTCCGCCCGAGGCAGCCGAGCTAGCCAGGCAAAATCATGGGTGCCCCAGGTCCCGCATTTGGGACCTAGGAAACCGCAAAAGCCAGCGGACTCGACGGCAGCTCATCCGCTCTTTCCACGCCGCCGATTCAGCGGAGTCAACAGAATCGTGATCCCGTATAGCTCGCCGGGCCCGCGAGGTTTCAATACTTTGTTGCCGAGCCGTTCCATCGACTTATTGATCTCTGCCAGGTCTTCGGGGGCGATCCAGCCGGTTCTTCTCAGGGCCCACAACTCGCGCCGGTCGCCTGAAACCACTACATCTTTATCCTCGATCGCCCGCCGGAAGTCGCGGATTCCGAGCCGCAGCATGGAACTGACGATCGCCGTCAGAGCCCGGCTGCCTTTGCGCCGGCTGGCCTCGTAATCGATGCGCCGGTCCGCCCCGGCGATCCGGAACAGCGACTCGCGCCTGCCCGCCTCCATGCGCGTCTGAACCTCTTCGACCAGTCCTGCCTTGCGCAGAATGCGCAGGTGGTAGTAGAGCGCATCCGCCGGCCTGCCCAGCGTCGCGGCTAGCTCCGACACCGGGACCGTGCCCATCTTTTCGAGCACGTCGAAAATCTCCTGGCGGGCGGCGGAGGCCAGTGCCGTGAGCTGTTTCTTTGAGTCGATCATGGGTAGCATTCGAGTCTTTGCCATGACCCTATGCTACCGGTCACTGAAAAAATGTCAATAATTTCACTGGCGCCTTCAATTGAAAAATTTGAAATATTTTCAAAGAACTGCTACGGTGACCCTTGGCGGCATAGGCTGCGGTCAGGGCAATTTCCAGTGCCGTTCGAGGATCCCAAAGTGAAACATTCATCCTTAACGGCCGCATTCCGGTTGATTGCCCTATGCGCGATGGCATGCGGAATGCTGCAGCCCGCCCAGGCGCGAGAGCGCGGGCCGCGCGTTGAGGTGATCTGCCCCACGCGCCCGATCCCTGTCGCGATTGGCGGCTCCAAGGTGCTGATCTACGAGCTGCACATCACAGATTTCGACACAACGGCGCTGACGCTTAAGCGGATCGAGGTCTACCGCGACAACGAAACGGGCGCGCCGCTCAAGTCCTATGCAGGCGATGCTCTCACGGCCATCCTGACTGCGCCAGGCGCAATGAATGGAGGCAAAGACGCCGCAACCATTGGTGCGGCCAAACGTGCCATCGCCTTTCTATGGGTGGAGATTGGCGTCGATGCAAAGCCGCCGCGGAGCCTGCGCCATCGGCTGGTGTTTTCAGCCGGCGATGCAGGCCAGGAGTCCACGCTGGAAGGTCTTCAGGTTCCGGTACGCGATGAGACGATTCCCGAGCTTGCTCCTCCGTTTGGCGGCGGTGTGTGGGTCGCGGGCGCCGGACCCGGCAACGATTCCGATCACCGCCGCTCGCTGACGGCGATCGACGGCCACGTTTACCTGGCGCAGCGTTTCGCCATCGACTGGGTCAAGGTGGGCGCCAACGGCGACACGAGCCACGACGGCGCCGCGCGCAACGAAAATTTCTGGGGTTACGGCGAGCCGATTCACGCCGCTGCGGACGGCGAAGTGACTGCGCTGCTCGATGGCATCCGCGACAACACGCCGCGCGTGCTGCCCAAGCCGGTGACGCTCGACAACATTGCCGGCAATTACGTCACAGTTCGTATTGCTCCCAACCGCTACGTGACCTATGCTCACCTGCAGCCGGGCAGCTTCAAGGTGCGTCTGCACGATCACGTGAAGCGGGGAGCCGTGCTGGCGCTCCTCGGCAACACCGGCCAGGCAACCGGCCCGCATCTTCACATGCAGCTCACCGACGTGAACTCCGTGCTCGAGTCGGAAGGAGTTCCATTTGTGTTTGCGCGATTCACCGACCTCGGCCCCGGCTCGGCTTACGAGACTGACAAGCACGTTTCCATTCCGCGCAGTCACTCGCTCCCGGGGCAGGATGCAGTGATCGAATTTCCTGGATTGAAGAAATAATCGGCGGCGTTCGGTAAGGGTTCACCCCCGCAGCAGCGTCTCAACCGCATCGTGCAGCCGCGCCGCGATCGCCGCCTCAGTCTCTTCCGGACCAAACCGGATGGGCCGCCCCACACGCACCTCGATGGTTCCCGAGCGGAACCAACCTCGTCCCCGCGCTTTCAGCTCGCCCAGCCCGCGAATCGCCACGGGCAGCACCGGTGCGCTGGATTGCCTGACGAGCAGCCCAATCCCCGGCCGAAACCGCGCCAGCGCTCCGGAAGATCGCGTACCCTCGGGAAACACCATCACGTTGTAGCCGCGATCGAGGGCCTCGCCCGCGTGATCGAAGCTGCGCTGAAAGTCCCTCAGCCGAGGCAGCGGAAACACGTTGTAGAGCGCCGTCATGAGCAGATAAAACAGCGGCCCCGGCAGATAAAACCGCTTGCTGCCGGTCTCCGGATTGCGGAAATGGCGGAAGTCGTCCAGCATCTCCGCCGACATGGCCACCGCGATGTGCCGCCTCATGCGCCCCGGAAGCGCGTACTCGATGAGCGGGCCGTCGTAGGTGGTCACGTGGTTGGCGACGATCAGCATCGGCTCCCCGGGCGGCAGCTCAGGCGCGATCACGGCCGGCCTGGCCAGCAACCGCACCAGCGGCTGAGCTATCAGCTCCAGAAAGGCTACGCGCAGCCACCGCACCGGCCCCCACCACGGCCAATGCGGATAGACATATTTCGGCCCAATGCGAAGTGGAGGCGTCGACGGCCCCTCAGCCTCGAAAATGGGCGCCCCATCCTCTTGACTCTTTTCTGTCGCGAGAGTGGGATACCTCACATCCCGATCCGCAGCGGATTCCACCCCTCCACGATCACTGTCATTCTGAGCGGAGTGCAGCGGAGTCGAAGAACCTGCGTCTTGCATTTCAGCCGCAGCCGCTGCATCCCCTTGCGCCGCCAGCAGGCTTCGCAAATCCCCCACCGTATGCGCCTCGTCGAGCAAGCCGTCTTCGCGCGATGTACCCAGCCGCTCCTCGATGGCCGCGGCCAGCTGAACGCGGCCCAGGCTGTCGAGATGCAGGTCTTCACTCAGGCGCAGTTCATCGCCCGCGCCGGGCGGCTCCTCACCGGTAATCTGCGCAATCAGCCCGAGCAACCAGTCGGTCCGCTCGCCAGCCAGTCGATCGCCATTCAGCCGCCCGCCCGCGCCGTTGCTGCTCTGCGCGTTCGCCAACCACTCTGCCACGCCCGTGCGCCGCACCTTCCCTGAAGCGGTGCGCGGCAGATCCGGCTCCGGCCAAAGCACCCAGCGGCGGACCCGCTGAAAATCCGCCAGCTGCGCATTGGCCTGGTCGATGGCAGCCTGTGCCCGGCCGCCCGTGCCGCGCATAGCCACCACCGCGCAGGGCTCCGGGCCGGCCGGCGTCTCCACGGGCACCACCGCGCAGGCCGCCACGCCCGCTTGCTGCTCAATCGCCGCCTCCAAGTCTTCCGGGTGCACATTTACGCCCGCGCCGGTCACGATCGTTTCGCTCTTGCGGCCCACAAAGCGCAGTTCGCCGGTAGGCGCGGTCTCGGCCAGGTCCCCGGTGGCCAGCCACTCGCTCTCGCGCCGATGCAGCTCGCCGCCCGACCACGTAGCGCCAGAGATCGACGCGCCCCGCACCAGTACTTCTCCGTCCGGCCCCAGCTTCACCTCACGGCCGGCAATCGGCTTGCCGATGGTTCCACGTGCCACATGGAATGGATGGTTCAGCGTGATCAGCGCCGTGGTCTCCGTCATTCCGTAGCCCTGCACCAGCACAAAACCCAGCGCATTCCAGAACTGCTCCAGCGGCCCCGGCAGCGCCCCGCCTCCCGAAATGAGCGCCCAGAATTTGATCCCGAACGCCCGGTGAACGTGGCGGAAGTGCCACCACCGGCCCCACGCCGACATCTTGTCCGACGCCGCAACGCGTTCAGCCAGCCCCGGCATTGCCGCCTCAAGATGCGCCCTGAGCAGCGCCAGCACGCGCGGCACTGCCGCCAGCACCGAGATGCGCTCCCTGCGAATGGTCTCAATCAGCCGCGGCGCAACCAGGCGGCTCTCAAAGTGAAGCTCGGCCCTGAAAATGTGCGGCACCCACAGCCCCATCATCTGTCCGAACACATGGCTCAGCGGCAGGGTATGCAGGATGCGCAGCGGATGAATGAGCCACTCATAGCGCAGGTAGGGCTGCGCCGCGTCCTCAATGGGTCCCATGCTGGCCAGCAGGTTGCCGTGCGTGTGCACGATGCCCTTGGGATTGCCCGTAGTGCCCGACGTGAAGAGGATCTGCAGCGGCGTGTCGTTGGTGATGCCATCGATCGCGCCAGCCTCTTCCCCCGGCAGCGCTTCGGGGAAATCTTCAAAGTTCAACTTGAAGAAACCACCGGTCGGAGGACACGGATTTCCACCAAATCTGTCGTCCTGAGCGAAGTCCGCCGCAGCGGACGCAGTCGAAGGACCTGCGTTTCCAGGGTGCATTGGGCGCCCCAGGCCTGGATTCTCAGACCTGGGATCCCTCGAATTCAATTGTCTGAGCAGCCCCGCATCGCCGACCGCGAGTTTCGGCGCAACATCGGCGCACACCCGCGCGGCAAATTCGGCGCTGCCGGTCGCATCCAGCGGCACGGCCAGCACCCCGCGCAACATGCAGCCATAGAAGGCGCCCATCCATTCGGCGCCGTTCTCGCCCCAGATCAGCACCCGCTCGCCTGCGCGAATGCCCCGCGCTTCAAGCAGAGCCGCAAACCTCCCCGCCAGCCGCGCCAGCTCACCGTAGGTCGTCACGCGCCGCCGGTTGCCGTGGTAGCGCACCACCGCAATCTCGTGATCGTAGCGGCGAAAATCGTCAATCAGTGTCGCCAGATGGTTTCGCATGGCAGGCCGGGCAATGTACATGGTAAGCCATCGCGTCGCTGCGATTCTGTTCGCTGTTGCACTCCCTGAAGTGATCGGATCGACCCTATCGCCGACCGCGAATGCAGCGTATGCGAAGGATTTGCGAGCCAGCGATCCGGTTCAATTTATGAAAACCCGGGAACGCCGCATGGGACGGTGTGGGTCAGGATTCTGGGGCAGTTTTCAGATACATCTCCACCCGATCCGTCGTCCAGGTCGCGACACCTGCGCCGAAAAAATCGGTGTCCTCGGTCCAGATGGGAGAGCGGAGGGCCAGAGCGGTGGCGAGGACCGGCCAGTCGTCAACGTCGCGCCGTGCAAGGCGTGGCCGAGGCGTGAGCTCGAACACGGAATAGGCTTCCGAGTCGACCGGTTGCACGATGTTGGCCAGCGAGTCCAGAACCTGGAGTCCCTCTACGATGGGTATCCTTCGCTTGGACAAGATGGCGGGCAGATGTTCGCGCGCTTCCTGAAACGCGGATTCCGGCGCAAAGAACGGAAAGGTCCCGCCATATCGGACAAGAAGCGAACGAACACGCGTGCCCAGAACGGCGCGTATGAGGATGTTTGCGTCAAGGACCAGCAACTTAGCGCCCAGCCCTGTCGGACTTCCGCAAGGCTTTGAATTCGCTCACAAGCTCTTCCTCGCTGGCTCCGGAGGCCGCAAGCAAAGAGCTTAGCCGTTCGCCTGCCGTGCGGAGCGCTTCAAGGTCCGCGTCTCCGGGCTGCCGCCGGGAAGGCACATAGAATCCTATGGTCTGGCCGTGGCGCGTGATCGCTATTGGCGTCGCAGATTCAAGGTAGCCTGACAAGTTTTCCCGGAATTCCCGGATTCCAACTCTCTCCGTTGCCACGTGGCCGCCTCCATTGTGTACGCAAGGATAACACATTTTGGATCACCTCTTGCGAGCGAAGTGACACCGGCGGGTGCGAGGCATCGGAATCTGATTTCATTCGCTTCCTCTTCGCCGCCTTCTCGCGCTATTCTCAATGGAGTATGTCCCCCAGGCCGACCAAACCGGATCCCGAAACTGCGCCTGACTGCACGGCTGCGCCCGATCCTTTCGCGTGCTTTCATCCGGTGACAGCGGCTTGGTTTCGCGCTGTATTTGACGCGCCCACGGCGCCGCAGCGGATGGGCTGGCCGGTGATCGCCCGCGGCGAGAGCGCGCTGATCCTGGCGCCCACCGGCACCGGCAAGACGCTGACCGCTTTTCTGTGGTGCCTTGACCGCTTAATGTTGGCAGGCTCCCACCCTGGCGACAAAAACAAAGACGTTGCGAGGGTGGGGCACCCAAAAGGTTGCCGCATTGTTTATGTCTCGCCGCTGAAGGCGCTGGCGATCGATGTGGAGCGCAATCTCCGTTCGCCGCTGGCCGGCATGGCCAA
>Ga0302324_100019506_pt1 | contig 13313 bp, 8 predicted proteins | sample Palsa_T0_1_FD_201949 | JGI IMG/M metagenome (GOLD analysis project Ga0302324, IMG submission 201949) | Peat permafrost microbial communities from Stordalen Mire near Abisko, Sweden - Palsa_T0_1 | ecosystem: Environmental > Terrestrial > Soil > Palsa > Peat permafrost | place: Sweden: Abisko...
CTTTTTCGATTCCTGGGCGGCGAGCGCAAGTTGATGGGTATTGGCGTAGGCGATTCCCAGCCGGAGGTGAGCCATGGCGAAATTGGGGTCGAGTTCGATGGCTCTTTGATAGAACGGTATCGCGGCGAGATCTTCGAGTTTATCGTGCTGGATGTCGCCCAGCGAAAATGCTTTGAGCGCGTCGAGCGAAGAAGTGGTGGCCTCGGCCAACGGGCGGTCGAACTTTTGCACCGAGGGCAGCGATTCGCCCAGCTTTTCGCGCAAGGTGGTGGCGGATTTCCCGAGCGCGTTCAACACCGCATCTTTGTTCGGCGCTTCCACTTCCGCTTTGCCCAAGGACTCGCCGGTGGCGGCGTTGATCGCTTCCAGGGTAATGACGTACTGGCTGCCGAGGAGCGCGATCGAACCGGTGAGCATCGCTTTGATGCCGTCGCGCTGGCAGATTTCGCGGCCGACCTCGCTGCTGATGCGGTCGTCGGGCGAGCGGCCCATGAAAGTGAGGGTTTGCTGAATCCGACGGTCCGGCACCACGTTGAGAAATGGAGACTGCTCGAGGTCAACGGCCAAGGCCTTCTTGAGGGTGCCGTCAAAGACGGCGTCGCCGGTGGTGTTGGCGAAGTCCGTCAGAAGAATCGAATCGCGCTCGGTGAGCGCGCTGGCGCGGTGCAGGTAGAACATGGCGACCACGGCGAATATTGCAACGATTGCCGCCACGGGTACGCCGATCTTCCAGAGCATGCCCATGCGCTTGGGTGCCGAAGGCGCGGCCGCGGTGGGGGTCGCGGTGGCGGCTGCGTTTGCGTTTGCACCGCTCGCGGGCGTCACCCCACTCGCTGACGCCGGCTTTGCTGCGGCCGCACTACTTCCTGAACGCGGTGTCGCTTGCTGCTCCGGGTCCGAATCCACAGGGCGGTACACTGCGGAGCGCGCGGAATCGGTCTCGCGCTTCAGGCGTTTCAAGTCCGCGCGCATCTCGGAAGCATGTTGATAGCGAAGATCGCGATCCTTTTCGAGCGCTTTGTTGATGATGTCGTCGAGCTTCGCCGGGGCTTCCGGATTCAGCCGAGCTGGAGCGATGGGCGCGCGGCTGAGAATGGCTTCGAAGATCACCGCCGAAGTGTCTCCACGAAACGGCAGCGTGCCGGTGACCATCTCGTAGAGCACCGCGCCAAACGAAAACAAATCGGTGCGCGCGTCGAGTTCTTTTCCGCGCGCCTGTTCCGGCGACATGTAGGCGACGGTGCCGAGAGTGGTGCCGGGGCTGGTGAGGTGCGCATCCGTGGCCGCCAGCGTGGCCATGGCAGAAGCTCCGGCCATCGAGCCCGCACCGCTTTCTGTGGGCGCCAGCTTGGCCAGGCCGAAATCGAGGATTTTGGCGTTGCCGCGGGTGGTGACGAAAATGTTTGCCGGCTTGATATCGCGGTGCACGATGCCTTTGGAGTGCGCGGCATCTAGGGCGTCAGCGATCTGGATGCTGAGCTCGAGCAACTGCTCGATGTCCATGCTCTTGCCGCCGATTACATGCTTGAGAGTCTTCCCTTCGAGCATTTCCATGACGATGAAGGGGTGGGTGTCGACTTCGTCCACTTCGTGAATGGTGCAGATGTTGGGATGGTTCAGCGCGGAGGCGGCGCGCGCTTCGCGCTGGAATCGTTCCAGCGCCTGAGAATCTCTAGCGAGTTCATCGGGCAGGAATTTCAACGCGACAAAGCGGCCGAGCTTCAAATCCTCGGCTCGGTAGACCACACCCATGCCGCCACCGCCGAGCCTTTCGACGATGCGGTAATGAGAAATTGTGCGGCCGATGAGTGGCTGGGATTCCGGCATAGGCGCGCTCATATTAGAATGCGTGTACTGCCAAGTCAACGCGTGCGCCGCGGCGCAAGAGTTCACGGATCGTGGTTACGGCAATTGGGTTTTAGCGGTTGCTGAAGGCATGCGGGGAAGCTAGGAACTGTGGGCGGAGCGCGATGTTTGCGCGGCGTCGCGAGCGGCGACGATAGTCGCGGCGTGAATGCTCACGGTGTCTTCTACGCGGCGGGCGTATCCTCCGGCCAAGGTGATGGCTACGGGGATGGAGCGCCGGCGCGCTTGCTGAAAAACTAGAGCGTCGCGCTGGCGCAGACCTTCCTGGGTGAGCGCCAAGCCTCCTAGTTGATCTTCGCGGTATGGATCGGCCCCGGCTACGTAGAAAATAATTTGCGGATCGAATTCCTTCAGCGCGCGGGTTAGATGTCCTTCGAGCTTGGCCAGGTATTCTTCGTCGCCGATTCCGTCTTCGAGGTTCACGTCCATGTTGGAGGCTGGCTTGCGCTGGGGATAATTATTTTCCTGGTGGATCGAGAAAGTGTAGACGCTGGGATCGTGCGCGAAAATTGCAGCGGTGCCATTTCCTTGATGAACGTCGGTATCCACGACCATGGCGCGTTCTACGTTGGCATCGTGTTGCAGGCGACGGATGGCGACTGCAACGTCGTGGATCACGCAAAAACCTTCGCCGTGTTCGGGGTAGGCGTGGTGAAAACCTCCGCCAATATTGGCGGACCAGCCGTCGCGTAGGGCGGACTGGCCGGCCAGAATCGAACCGCCGGCGGCAAGCCAGCAGGCGGTGATCAGTTGCTTCGAGTATGGAATTTCCATGCGCGCTTGCTCCAGATCGGTGAGGCGATCGTGCTGGAGTTTGTGGACGTAGTCGGGGGTGTGGACGCGGAGGATGTCTTCGTCGGTTGCGGGTGCTGGCTCGAGAAAATCGGCGGGCGCGGCGAGATGCTCGGCTAGCAGGCGGTCGCGCACCAGGCGATATTTCTGGGAGGGGAACACGTGCGCGCCCAGGTTTAGATCGTAGCCATCGTAGTAGATCAGTTTGAATGGGAGCGGCATATCTAAAGAACTATACAACGGGCGGTGTCTGGAGGGTGTTCGCGTTGGTGGTGGAGATGACCCTTACAGATGCCGGTGGCGCGCGCGGAGGGCTATTCGTATCGCAACGCGACTATGGGGTCGACGCGCATGGCCCGCCGCGCCGGAATGTAACAGGCCGCGAGCGCGACGAGGGTTAGCAGAATTGTCACGCTGGCATACGTCAATGGATCGGCCGCGGCGACGCCAAAGAGCAATGTGGAGAGCAAGCGCGCGACGGTGAGGGCTGCCACCACACCGCCGATCATCCCGATACCAGCTAGCCTTATTCCTTCGCCGAGTACCAGGCGCAAAACGTGGCGCCGTTGCGCGCCCAGAGCCATGCGGATACCGATTTCATGGGTTCGCTGCGTTACCAGAAGCGCCATCACGCCATAGAGGCCGCCGGCGGCCAATAATAGCGCTACGCTGCCTAAGAGACTGAGCAGGCTGGCCGAAATTCGTTGCACGAAAAGGGAGGCAGCGATGCTGTCATTCAAGGAAGTGGCATCGAACATCGGAACCGCCGGGGCGATAGCTTGGGACTCGAGCCGCAATGCTGCGATCGCGCTATCCATGGAACCGATTGTGCGAACGTAGAATACCAACCCCATTTCGGGCCGATAGATCTGGCGTATCGGGACGTAGAAGTAGGGCGTAGGGGCTTCGGTAAGCCGGTAAATCTTGCTGTCCTGAACGACGCCGACAACCCTGAACCACTTTCCCCAGCCGTGAACCTGGCGGCCAACCGCTGTTCCATCGTGGATAAAGCGGCGGACAAACTCGTAGTCCGAGACGCAAGTCCTGCCAGAATGTTCCCACGCGCAAGCCTCCGATTTATTCATCCCGCCACCCCAATCGGTGCAAGAGTGGGACCGATGCAAGGTCAACCTAAGCGTCTTTGATTGAGAGAGTTGCATGGGCTACGGTGATAGCGAAGGTCGTCAATCGGTTCGAGAATGGGATGAGTTGGCACGGAAACGAACACCCCCGGGACGTATCCCGCCCGATGCGACGAGACCAATGCAGGGTGATACTGATTTAGATCCTGGCCGTTTGGCGGCGGTACAAGTGAGGCTTGCTTGGCGATCGTCATCGCATTCTTGAGTGGAGTGGTTTTGTTGTTCGCGGATTCTCACCGCCAGGAGTGGCTGTGCCACACATGCCGTGTTATTGTGGAGTGGATGAGTCATCGGATACTGGCGCTGGTTGCGGTGCTTGCGTTGCTCTCGGCTCCTGCTGCGATTCTGGCGGGGACTGGCGAGTGCGCGCCTGCGGCGTGTGCGGGGATGTGCTGCGCGCGGCACGCGCACAGCGCTGGCGCGCACACTTCCGAAGCGCATTGCCATCCCAGCGGCACGCAGCAGCATACTTGCAGCGGAACTCCTCGCGGGCACATCGATTTTGGATTTGTGTCGCCGCTACCGCCTACGATCCTCGCTGTGGCTACGAAACTTTCTGATTCGGCTCCCGTGTCATCAGCGATCCCGGCAACACGATTTGCAGCTCCCTCCGGTTTCGCTAACGACGTAATAAAACCTCCTCGCGCATAGCTTCCTGTTCCACCCAACGGCCAAATCAGCAGAATTGAAAATTCCCAGGGTGAGGGAACTATGCGTAAGTCCGCACTTCTATTTTTATTCTGTGGTTGGATTTTTGCGTCCGCTCCAGCATTCGCCAATATTTTCGGGACGGTTCGCGGAATCGTGCACGACCCGCAGCACCGACCAGTGGCGGACGCTTCGCTGATTCTTAAATCGGCAACCTCGGACTGGAGTGAGACCGCGAATACGGACCGGGACGGCGCGTTCTTATTTGCGACGGTGCCGCTCGGAGACTACGTGGTGACGGTGACGAAAGACGGTTTTGCAAACGCCCGGCAAACGGTGACGGTGATTTCGGATTCCGCGCCGATTCTGCACTTTCAACTTCAGATCGCGCAATTAGCGCAGACCACCACCGTTTCGGCAGAAGCGCAGGAAGAAGTGGCGAACGGCAATTCGGTGACGCCGACGTCGCTGGTGGCACGCGCGGATATCGAGCAGACGCCCGGCGCCGATCGCACCAACGCATTGCAGATGATTACCGACTACGTGCCGGCCGCTTACGTGACCCACGACATGCTGCATATTCGAGGCGGCCACCAAGTGGATTGGTTGATCGACGGCGTGCCGATCCCCAACACGAATATCGCCACCAACCTGGGCCCGCAGATCGACCCGAAGGATATCGACTATCTGGAAGTTCAACGGGGCAGTTACGACGCCGAGTATGGAGACCGCACCTACGGAATCTTCAATATCGTGCCGCGCACCGGCTTCGAGCGGAACAATGAAGCAGAACTGGTGACCAGTTTCGGCAACTGGTATCAAACCAACGATCAAATCAACTTCGGAGGGCACACCCAGCGCTTCGCCTATTATGCGAGCGTGAACGGAAATCGCAGCGACTACGGACTGCAAACCCCGATCGGGCAAGTATTTCACGATGCGCAGAACGGCTATGGGGGATTCGCTTCGTTCATCTTCAACCCCCACCCTGGGAATCAATTTCGCCTCGTGACTTCGTTGCGCCAGGACTATTACCAGATTCCCTACGATCCTGATGCCAACTCGCCGGGGAATCACATTTACGACACGAGCCAGCTGCGGGACGGACAGCATGAGACCGATGGCTACCTGGCCTTCTCATGGGTGCGCACGTTCAATTCCAATACGCTGCTCACGGTTTCGCCCTTTTATCACTATAACCGCGCCAACTACCAAGGCGCCGAATCCGATTTCCCGGTGATCACCCGCGCGGATCAGACTGCGCACTATGAGGGCTTACAGGCGACTTTTGCCGCAGACGTCTGGAGAAACGACATTCAAGCCGGAGTATACGGGTTCGCCCAGCACCAGAACAATTTCTTCAGCAACCAATTCACGAATGGAAGTGAAAACTTTCCGTCGTCTTCGGCGGGGATAACGGGAGGGCTGGCGAGCGTATTCATTGATGACAAATTCAAGGTGACCTCGTGGCTGACGGTAATCGCCGGGCTGCGTGAAACGCATTTCACCGCGGACATCGTGGAGAACGCGACCGACCCGCGCGTGGGTGTTGCCATTAAAGTGCCACGGTTGAACTGGGTGCTTCGAGCGTTCTACGGCGACTTCTATCAGGCCCCGCCGCTTTTGACTGCTACTGGCCCCTTGCTCGCTTTGGCAAATAGCCAAAATCTGACTTTCGGAGCGTTGCACGGCGAGCGGGATGAAGAGCACCAGTTTGGACTCACCATTCCTTTTCGCGGTTGGGCTCTGGACGCCGATACTTTCGAAACGCGGGCGAAGAATTGGCTGGATCACAGCAACATCGGAGAATCGAACCTGTTCTGGCCGATTACCTGGGCTGGGGCGTTGATTCAAAGTTACGAACTCACGTTGCGCTCGCCGCGCGTCTGGCATCGCGGCCAATTTCATCTCGCGTATGCGAATCAAATTGCCCAGGCCGAAGGACCGTTCACCGGAGGCTTGATCTGTCCAGCCTCGGCGCCGGCGGGATGCGAGCCACCTCCGGGATTTGCGCCGGTGGATCACGACCAAAGAAATACGTTGAACCTGGGTTTCAATGCCAATCTTCCGTGGCAGGCGTTCGCTTCGACCAATGTGTACTACGGCTCGGGATTCACGAATGGGATGCCCGACGCGCAATATCCTGGGAACTATCTGCCGCAGCACACCACGTTCGATCTTTCGCTGGGGAAAAACTTTAGCGAGAAATATGCGGTTTCGGTGACGGCGCTGAATGTAGCGAATCGCCGGGTGCTGCTGGATAACAGTCTGACGTTTGGGGGATTTCATTACAATGATCCGCGGGAGATCTATGTGGAGGTGCGGTACCGGTTTCATTATTAGCCGGCGTTTTTCCGACAGGAGTGTCGGGGCCACGAGGGCAAAGGCGGAACCGAACTGCAAAGCTAAATAACACTTGGGCGGCATGCTCGGATTCTGGGGCTGGGAGCTTATCGGAGTTGATTTTCTGCCGCCACGAGTGTCGGGACCACGACGGCGGTACAAAGCCAAGTCAAAAACGTAGAGAGCGCCGGAATGAAGTCTCTGTCGAATTCTTGGACAACGAAGATCCTGAATTGGGATATTTTTCCGACACGAGTGTCGGGGCTACGAACCGATTAGGGATGGCGGTGGTGGTTGCATTTTTGGGCTGGGAGATTTGGCGATGGGATGTTTTCCGACACGATTGTCGGGGCTACGAACCGCGTTAGGAATTGCGTCGAGGCGGGGACGGATTTAGTTTTCGCGATCCAGGATGAAGGCGGGGACGCAGCTTAGCGCGCGGCGGTACTCGGTATCGGGGAGGACTTCCAGGCAGGCGACCGCTTGGCGGGCGTGCGCTTCGGCTAGCTTGCGGGCGCGGTCTAGGGCGCCGGACTCGCGGACTAGCTGGGTGATTTCTTCCGGGCGGACGCTCTGGAAGTCCCGCTCTTCTAGGACTGCGGCCACCAGCTTGCGGTGCGCGGCGTGGGCTTCCTTGCCGCTGCCATTCTGCAACGCGAAAATCAGAGGCAAGGTTACTTTGCCTTCCTTCAAATCGCTTAGGACCGGCTTGCCGACTTTTTCCGGCGACGAGGTGAAATCCAGCAGATCGTCGACTAACTGAAACGCGAGCCCAGCGTTGCGGCCGTATTCGGCCAGCGCGTTTTCGATTTTGTGCTCTTGCCCGCCGAGCACCGCGCCTAAGCGGGTGCAGCCGCTGAAAAGGCGCGCGGTTTTGCGATAGGCCAAGTCGGTGGCTTCGGCTTCGGTGAGGTCGATTCGTCCCAGGCGGGTGAGTTGCAGCAGCTCGCCTTCGACCATGTTTTGGGTGAAGCCGATGAGGATATCGAGAATGGCGAAATTGCGTTCGCGGAGCGCCATCTCGAAAGATTCCATGTACAGCCAATCGCCGGCCAGGACGCTCATGTGATTGCCCCAGCGCGCATTGGCGCTCGGGCGTCCGCGGCGGGTGTTGGCGCCATCGATCACGTCGTCGTGGATCAGCGTGGCGCTGTGGATCATCTCGACCACCGCGGCCAGGCGAATCGCGCTGCTGCCGCGATATCCGGACGCGGCGGCAGAGAGCAACAACAGCGCGGGACGCAACCGCTTGCCGCCGCCCTGCAATAGGTAACTTGAAATTTCAGCCACCGGCTCGAGCGCGTTGCCCGCCCGTGACGCAATTTCCTTTTCCACCAAGCACAGGTCGTCGCGCACCAGATCGAAAATTTCCTTGGGCGAGGAGATCGCGACGGGTATTCGGTTGCGCTCAGGTTGAGCGGATAGCCCGGGGCTGCTGATGTTCAGTCTCCGTTGAGCCGGAAAAACCGGCGAAAGTTCTGAGACGTTGCGGTGGCTACATCTTCGACTGCCAAGTTTCTCACACTCGCTAAGGTCCGCGCTACCTCCGCTACGTTGGCCGGCTCGTTGCGTTTGCCGCGCTTGCCTTCCGGGGGGAGGAAGGGGGAATCGGTTTCGATGAGCAGGCGGTCCAGGGGCAGGGCCTTAGCAACGTCGCGTAAGGCGTTGGATTTCTTGTAGGTTAGGTTGCCGGCGAAGGAAACCATGAAGCCCATGTCGAGTCCGCGCTGGGCATCGGCCAGCTCACCGGTGAAGCAATGCAGAATCCCGCCGAAACCCGCGTGCTTCCAGCCTTCTTCTAGGATTTTGAGGCAGTCGTCCCAGGCATCGCGGCAGTGGATCACTATCGGGAGTTTTGCCATCCAGGCTAGTTCGAGCTGGCGACGGAACACTTGGACTTGGGTGAGTTTGGGCGGTTCTGGATAGTGATAGTCCAGGCCGATCTCGCCCCAGGCGATCACTTTGGGGTGGCGTGCTAGTTTGGCTAGCTGGTCGAAGTGTTCTTCAACGGCTTGTGCGGCTTCTTGGGGGTGGATTCCGATGGTGGCGTAGACGCCGGGGTACTTTTCGGCTAGCGGAATCGCTACATCGAGGCGGTCGGTGCCCGCGGCGCTGCCGATGGTTAGGATGGTGGCTACACCGGCTTGTCGCGCACGCTCCAGCATTTCGTCGCGGTCGACGTTGAAGTCTTCGTATTCCAGGTGAGCGTGGGAGTCGATTAGTTGCACTGGAAGAGCCTCGGACTGGGCTACTTTCGCAAAAAACTGACGACGGCTGCTGCAAAGGGAAGTCAAGAGCCCCACACGTGAAACCGAGGAGTGGGGCACCCACCGTCAACAACAACATCAACGTCGACACCAACATCTAAGTCAGAATGCGCGCCCTTAAGGTCGAAGGGTGCGCCACCCGCCAGCACGACTAGCGATAAATATGGCGGTGGCTAGGATGGCAACAATGCTTGAGATGCGGCTTCGATTGATGAATTCGGCTTCACTTATGGCGCCAGACCGCAACACGGAATAGGGAACGCACAACCACAGCGCATCGAAGCCAAGCGTAAAGCCGCCTACAGCCAAGGTGTCCATGGGCAGCCCGGGATTAAAAAACGATGCCGTCCGAATGAACATAACTGCGAATCCGTACACGCAGAAAGCAATGACCATGCCCCGTAACCAGTTCGGATAACTCTTGAGTTCGTTTTTCACAATTCTATTGTTCTTCGCAAAACAGGCTACTGGAAGGCCCGCTTTCAAGGACCCCACCAGCAAGGCTTGACCGTATTCCGCACCGAGCGGATGCGCTCCGATCAAGAAGCGCATTTGCGGCAGCAGAGATGATGCTACAAGCAGTCGTTCGGCCACTAACAGCGCAACAACATACGCGCGAGCGCACTTTGCGATCATAAAATGTTACTTCAGGCGCGTGCCGTTGGGAACTTCGCCGGCTACTGTTATCAGCACGGCTTTGCCGTCCGGGCCGGTGGCGGCTACGATCATGCCGTTGGATTCAACGCCACGGAGTTTGCGCGGCGCTAGATTGGTGACGATTACCACCGTTTTGCCGACTAGGTCTTCGGGTGCGAAGGATTCTGCGATTCCCGAAACTATCTGGCGAACTTCGTCGCCGATATCGACCATCACCTTTAGGAGTTTGTCGGCGCCTTGGACTTTCTCGGCGGCTTTTACTACGCCTACGCGCATGTCCACTTTGGCGAAATCTTCGATGCCGATTTTTACTGGGCTTGCTGGAGCTGCAGCCGCAGGGACGGCGGCTGGCGCTGCGGCCGTTGCACTCGGTGCTGCGGCGCTGGGTGCGGTGGATGCGTTCGGGTTGCGTATTTCTTCTTCCATGGTTTCGATCCTCTCCGAGGTTTCTTTTTTGTCTACGCGGGGGAAAATTGCGGCGGGCTCGCCCATCGGCGTGCCTGCGCGCAGGCCTCCCCACGCTAAATCTGTGAGCGACTGATCGCTGCTGCTTCCCCGCTGACCTAGCTGCTGCCAAATGGTTTGGGAGGCGTGCGGCAGGACTGGGCTCGCCAGGACGGCGATCACCCGCAGGCCCTCCGCGGCGTTGTAGAGAATTTCGCCGAGGCGAGCGCGCTGGGCTTGGTCATCGGCCAGGGACCAGGGCTTTTGCACCACCAAATATTTGTCCAGCACGCTAATCAAGTCCCAGATTCGCTCGAGCGCCTGCGAGAACTGGAATTTCTCGTAGTGGTCGAGGATCGCCTGCAACTTTTCCTTCGAGAACGAAGCTTGCAGTTCTGGGTCCGCCGCTACGTTCCGCGCGGGTACGGTGGCTTCGAAATATTTTGCGATCATGGTTACGGTGCGGCTAGCCAGGTTGCCTAAGCCGTTCGCTAGGTCCGCGTTGTAGCGGGTGAGCAGGGCGTCACGGCTGAAATTGCCGTCCTGGCCGAAGACCATTTCGCGCACCAGGAAATATCGCAACGCGTCGATTCCCAGGGTGCGGGCAATGGGCTGGGGATACTGCATGTTGCCGCGGGACTTGGACATTTTCTCGTCCGCGAAAAGCCACCAGCCATGCGCGAATATTTTCTTGGGCAAAGGCTCGTTGGCGGCCATCAAAAAGGCCGGCCAGTAGACGGCGTGAAAGCGCAGAATTTCTTTGCCGACCAGGTGCAGGTCCGCGGGCCAATACCTTTCCCATTGCAGTTCGTCGTCGCCGTAGCCGACGCCGGTCATGTAGCTGGTGAGCGCGTCGTACCACACGTAAAAGACGTGCTTATCGTCGTCGGGCCATGGCACGCCCCACTTGATGGTGGTACGGCTCACGGAAAGGTCGCGCAGGGGGCCGCGGACGAAGGCGAGGACCTCGTTGCGGCGCGATTCCGGCTGCACCCATTCGGGGTTTTCTTCATAGAGCTTTAGCAGGCGATCCTGAAACGCGGAGAGCTTGAAATAATAATTTTCCTCGCGGACATGCTCGGTGACGCGTTTGCACTCGGGACAAAGGCCGCCGGGAAGGGGCTCGTCGACGTACATTTCGTCATAGACGCAGTAATTCCCTTCGTATACACCCTTGTAGACGTAGCCATTGGCCTTGGCCTGGCGCATCAGACGATGTACTGCGGTGACCTGCTGCGGCTCGGTGGTTCGAATGAAGCGGTCGGGATGAATATCGAGTTCTTTCCAAAGATTGCGATACTCATTGGAAATTCGATCGGCGTAAGCCTGCGGCTTCACGCCGGCTTCCTTGGCGGCGCGTTCCACTTTCTGGCCGTGCTCGTCGGTGCCAGTGAGCATCACCACATCGTAGCCGCACATGCGTTTGTAGCGGGCGACGGTGTCAGCAACCACGGTGGTGTAGGTGTGGCCGAGATGCGGGCGGGCGTTGACGTAGTAGATCGGCGTGGTCAGATAATATTTTGGCTTGGTCGTGGTCGGCATAGGGTTGGGTCGCTAGCTCTGCTGCTCCCGGGTCTTTTGGAAATGGTAGTTCGCTAACGCTAGCACTTCTTTCAGCGGGATGCCTTTGGCGGCTGCTATTCGCTGGCAATCTTCAAATTCTGGCGCGGCGTTGAGGACCGTGCCGTTCATGCGCGCTACTTTCATGCGCACGTCGCCTAGCGGCGTGACTACAGTGATCGATTGGCGGGCGAGGGTGCGTCTTTGCGCGGTGTGGGTGCGTACGCCGATGGTGGTGGTCTCGCGGAAGAGCAGATCGATCAACTTTTGGGTGTGCGCGGCGTCGCACAAGAGCGTGACTAATTGGCCTGGGCGGTTTTTTTTCATCTGCACGGAGGCAGAGAAAATATCCAGGGCGCCTGCGGCCAGGGCTTGGTCGACGAAATAGCCGTAAATCTGCGGGTTCATGTCGTCGATGTTCGCTTCGATTACGTCCACGGACTCGGTTGCGCTGGCGGGCTTTGCTTCACTGCTGAGCGCTTCGCCGGTGAGGATGCGCAGGACGTTGGCTTGTTCTTTCAAGTCGGCGGAGCCTGCGCCGTAGCCAGTGGACTGCAAGCACATCGGAGCGATGCGACCGTAGCGGGTGGAAAGCGTGGTGGCGATGGCGGCGCCCGTTGGCGTGACTAATTCCTTTTCGATCCCGCTGGAGAAGGTCGGCGCGCCTGCTGCGGCGAGGAGTTCGGCGGTGGCCGGCGCCGGGACGGGGAGAATTCCGTGCTGCGTTTTCACGCGGCCTGCGCCTACGTCCAGGGCCGAACAGCTAAAGGAGGCGATTCCTAGCAGCTCGAATCCGATTGCGGCGCCGACGATGTCAATGATGGCGTCGACTGCGCCTACTTCGTGGAAGTGGACGTTGTCGACGGGGACTTGGTGGACTTTGGCTTCGGCTTCGCCCAGCCTTTTGAAAATTGAGGAAGCGCGCTCGGTGACGCGCGGCGGCAATTTGGCGGCGCCGATGATTTTTAGGATTTCGGTTAGGCCGCGGGCGTGTTCGTGGTGGTGATGGTGTTCTTGATGGTGATCGTGCGTGCCGGTCTCCACTTTCACGAGGGTGGCCGCCAGGGCTCCGCGTTTCACTTTTTGGGCGGAAATTTGCCAGCCTTTAACGTCGAGCTGGCGCAGGAATTGCTCGATTTGGCGCAGGTCGGCGCCGCTGTCGACTAGCGCGCCTAGCACCATGTCGCCGCTGATCCCGGAGAAACAATCGAAGTGAGCGATCTTCATGCGTTCCGTTTGCACTGTTAAAACTTAGAATACCCTTAAGTGCGAAGGGTGCGCCACCCAACGTCAATTACCATACAAATTCAAAACACCCACCCTCCCAAACCCAGGGAAGAGTGGGGCAGCCATAGATCGTGGAACCATGAAACAAACCCAAAGTACCATTCTTATCGGGCTTGCCTCATTGCACAAGGCAATCCTGGTGGGATCGAGGCGGCGGTGAGGACTGGATGCGGGACCGAATGCAGCACTGAATACACACCGAATGGATGAGTGGAGAAGCTTTTCAGCGGGCTGTTCTCACCACCATGAGTGGTGTGCCAGGCTCTGCCTACGGTGGCAACGTATAATCGTATTGACTATTGTCGGT